>Ga0213834_100133_pt1 | contig 72164 bp, 64 predicted proteins | sample SWPTP12_FD_160580 | JGI IMG/M metagenome (GOLD analysis project Ga0213834, IMG submission 160580) | Coastal seawater microbial communities from Marineland, Florida, United States - SWP TP1 #2 | ecosystem: Environmental > Aquatic > Marine > Coastal | place: USA: Florida | collected 2016-08-06 | reverse complement strand
TGAAACAAGCCAAAAACCTATTCCAAAACCAATCTTCCGGAAAGTTTTAAAGATAAAATCGGAGAATATTTTTGCCCAATGTTCTGCGAAAGTGACAAAACCTACAGATCGGATTCCGGATGTCCGGTTTGTCATATGCATCTGGAGCAAATTACCCAAGATTTGGTTGATAGTTCTCAGTTGACAGTTAATGGAGATCATAAAACAGTCAACCATCAACTATCAACCGTCAACCAAGGAAAGTATTACTGCCCGATGTTTTGTGAAGGCGACAAAGTTTACGATTCAAACGTTGGCTGTCCAGTCTGTGGAATGGATCTCGTAAAGATTCCAGAAAAGAAAGCCACAGAATATACTTGTCCGATGCATCCGGAAATTACCCAAAACGAACCAGGCAATTGTCCGATCTGTGGTATGGATCTCGTTCTGAAACCTTCTGAAAACAACGATCACGAAGACGAAAAGTACAAAATCCTGAAAAGAAAATTCTGGATTTCCGTCGCATTTTCGATTCCGGTTTTTATTTTATCAATGGGCGGAATGTGGATTGAATGGCCGTTTTCTCATCAAACGCAGGGGATTTTGGAATTAATATTATCGATTCCTGTCATTTTCTACGCAGGCTGGTTTATACTGAAACGAGGCTGGGTATCTTTCAAAACCTGGAATCTGAATATGTTTTCATTAATTGCTTTGGGTGTTGCAGCGGCATTAATTTTCAGTTTGGTTGCATTAATAAATCCAAATATTTTGCCTCACGAGTTATCTCACGGCGATTCTGTTCCACTCTATTTTGAGTCGGTTTGTGTGATTTTGACTTTGGTAATTATGGGACAAATGCTGGAAGCCAGAGCGCATCAAAGAACCGGGAAAGCCATTGAAGCCTTGATGAATCTTTCGCCTGATACCGCCAATCTTGTTGAAAATGGAAATGAGAAGAAAGTTGCTTTATCCGAAATTAAAGTCAATGATATTTTGAGAGTTAAACCTGGCGAAAAAATCCCTGTGGACGGAACGATTTCGGAAGGAAATTCCAACGTCGATGAATCGATGATTACGGGCGAACCAATTCTTGTAGAGAAAAAATCCGGCGACAAAGTCACTTCCGGCACCATCAACGGTAATGGATCTTTCCTGATGAAAACTGAAAAAATAGGCGACGAAACCCTGCTTTCCAAGATCATCAAAATGGTGAATGATGCTAGCAGAACCAAAGCGCCAATCCAAAAATTAGCCGATAAAGTTTCCAGGATATTTGTTCCGACTGTGATTGCGATCTCAGTTTTGACATTTGTTTTATGGTATATTTTCGGAGGTGAAAATAAATTAATCTATGCTTTCGTGAATGCCGTTGCAGTCCTGATTGTTGCCTGCCCTTGCGCTCTCGGATTGGCAACACCGATGAGTCTGATGGTCGGAATTGGGAAAGGTGCACAGAATGGAATCCTGATCAAGAACGCTGAAGCCCTGGAAGAAATGCACAAAATCAATGTCTTGATCACCGATAAAACAGGAACTTTGACGGAGGGCAAACCAAGTCTGGACAATATCGAAACTTTCGAAAACGCAGACAAAAATGAGATCCTGAAATTAGCTGCTTCACTCAATCAAAATTCTGAACATCCATTGTCCAATGCAGTTTTGAATCAATTTAAAAAATCCTTCGACTCCGCTCAGGATGAGAAGTTTGATAAAGTAGAAAACTTTGAAAATATCTCAGGGAAAGGCGTGAAAGGAATCATTAATCAAGAAGAAATTCTGCTGGGAAATGAATCTTTACTAAAGCATTTTAATATTAATATACCGGAAGATTTAAAACAAAAAGTCATTGCAAAACAAAACGAAGCGAAAACCATTTCTTACGTGGCAAAAGGCGGAAAAGTGCTGGGATTTTTAAGTTTCTCCGACCAAATCAAACCCACTTCTAAACAGGCGATTCAGTTTCTTCAAAGTCAGAATATCGAAGTGATCATGATGACCGGCGATAATGAAAACACCGCAAAAGCTGTAGCTGAAGAACTCGGCATCAAAAACTTCAAAGCCAATTGTCTTCCTGAAGATAAAATGAACGAGATCAAAAAACTTCAAAGTGGAGGAAAAATAGTGGCAATGACCGGCGATGGCATCAATGATGCGCCCGCTTTAGCACAATCCAACATCGGAATCGCTATGGGAACAGGAACTGATGTGGCGATAGAAAGTGCAGAAATCACGTTGCTAAAAGGCGATATTCTCGGCGTTGCGAAAGCGAAAATCCTCAGTGAGAAACTACTTAGAAACATCAAAGAAAATCTTTTCTTCGCATTCATTTATAATGTTCTCGGCATTCCGTTAGCCGCAGGTTTGCTCTATCCTTTCTTTGGAATTCTATTGAGTCCAATGATTGCGGCGGCGGCGATGAGTTTCAGTTCGGTCTCCGTGATCCTGAATTCTTTGAGACTGAATAATGGGAAGCTGGATATTTGATTTGAACCACAAAAGTCACAAAAGGAAATTGTTAAATTGACGATCGAAAAGAACAAAAAAGTAAATCTAATAAAAACTTTTTGCACTTTCCTCTGCGTAAAATTTAATTATAAACTTTTGTGGTTTCAAAAATAAAAAACGGCACCGGAAAAATCCCAATGCCGTTTCAAAACAAATATAAAACCTTAAAAAAATCGTCTGATTAAAAAGATACCGTCAGCCTGCTGAACACATATCTTCCATTCTGTCCAAACTGAGAAGTCGAACGGGAATAGATAAACTGGTCATTATTGGTAGAAGCTGTAACGTTTTTGGTCGGATAAATATCAAATAAGTTATTGGTTCCAACCGTCAAATTGAAATTTTTGCTGATGTTGTAACCTACAGACAAATCAGTTACAATTTTATCTGAAATCAATTGGTGCTCGTTTAGTGAAGCTACACCATCACCATTCAGGTCAACGCTGTCAGCACCGTGAACTCTGCCGTAATAAGTATTTCTCAGATAGAAAACGAAATCATTCCACGTAAGGCTGTGAGACAAACTCGCTTTTACTTTCGGAACTGAATCTTCTAAATAAATTCTGGATTTCTCCGAGAAATAGGTATTTTCCAATCCGGCATTTTTCAACAAATCAGAAGCGTGGATATCGCCAACTTTTTGAGTCTTGTTGAAGTTGATCGCAAAATCATTGTTGAACCTAAAGCTTTCCTTTTTGTAAGAATGGCTGATCACGACATCCAACCCTTTTGTTTCTGTGTCAATAGAGTTTGCAAAAAACTGAGCGGCGTTCACATTATTTCTGTCCAATTCATCTCTCACCGCCTGCAAGTTCGGGTTTGTTGTTATCTGTACATCTGTAGGTCTTGCAAATTGATCAGTCAGCACAATTCTGTCATCGATTCTGATGAAATAAGCATCTGCAGTAATATTCAAATTTAATGATGGGATTTTATAGGTAAAACCAGTACTTACAGATTTTGAAGTTTCCTGTTTCAGCTTATTAATTCCCAAACCTCTCGCAACCGCTGAGTCATTGCTGAAAGTTCCTACCTCTACCAAAGTCGGCTGAGGATTGGGATTTTCCGGGGTTGCAGGAAGGGTTGTGAATAATGTTGAAGTTGTGTTATAATAAATCTGATGAATCGAAGGTGCTCGGAAACCTGTAGAGCCTGCGAAACGGAAATTAAGATCGCTTGAAAGCTTAATTCTAGATGCCAATTTGTAATTGAACGTTGATCCAAAATCAGAGTAATCCTCATAACGTACTGCTGCATCTACCAAAAGCCAGTTGGTAAAGTTGAATTCTACATCAGCATATCCGGCATACGCATTTCTGTTTCTGTTGGTTGCATTCTCTTCTCTGAAACCTGAAAACACCTGAGAACTTCCTGCTAATTGAGCTCCAAAGAAATCGGTTGGCTTCAAAGAGCCTGGTGTTGTTGGCGTCTGCGGGTTTCCATTGATATCATAAGCCGTGTAAGACGCTTCTTCTCCCGGGTTGATTTTGAAATTCTCGTGACGCTGCTCTGCTCCAAAAGCCACATTAACGCCTTCCAAAAGGTCAAACGATTTGCTGAAATCCAGGTTGACTGTGTTCTGCAAAAACTGCAATCCACCAGCTTTGAAAGTGCTTGGAGAATTGAATCTTAGACTTGTATTACCTGTATTTTCAATCGTGTAATCAAAACTGTTTTGTCCGAAAGTGTTACTGAAATCTACATTCCAGCCATCCCATTTTCCTTTGATCCCCGCAGATAAAGAAACATCCTGAATTTTGGTGTGAATCTCAGGAAGATAACCGTCAATGTTAAGTCCTGTAAATGTTCTTGCCTGATTTGGTCGTCTGTAAAAACCGCCGGAAGCGCCATCTCTGATAGAATAGCCGCCGAAAGTATAAACTTTCCAGTCGTCATTCAATGGTACTTCTGCATTTAGGAAGAGCTGGTGGTTATTCAGTTTGGACTGTCCGACCTGCATGTTGAAGTCATTTCTGGTCTGTCCTCTGTAAGCCAGTTCATTATCGGTCACATTTGCGCCCAGCAAACCTTGCAAAGCGGTAATCGTTGACGCACCCTGAATATTAGATTGTAATGTCGTATTATTAGCCTGAGCAATTGAATTAAAATAGCTCACACCCTGAGAATATTGATGGATAAGGTTTACAAATTCCTGTTCGCCTGGTGTTCCTTTCAGATTCCCGATATTATTAAAATAAGAAGAAAGATTCACGCCACTTTCAGCTGCTCTCTTCTCAATCGCATTGTAGGCGTTGTAGATGCTTCCGCTTTCCGTTCCTGCTCTTCTGGTAGGATCACGGAATTGGGAAGACCAGGTCAAGTTATAAAAACCGCCTTTGCTTCCAATTTTATTTCCGTAGTTTAAGTCCAACTGATACTGCTGACCGTCGTAGTTTCCGGTGTGATCCTTAGCTGCATTAGTCAAGTAGCCTCCGTAGTTCAATTGTCCTGTTAATCTTCCTGTATCTCTTTTCAATTGAAGATTCATCACACCTGCGATAGCGTCAGAACCATATTGAGCTGATGCACCGTCTCTCAGAACCTCAATTCTGGAAAGTGCAAAAGCTGGGATTGCATTAAGATCCGTTCCCACAGTTCCTCTTCCCGGCGCACCATTCACATTAACTAATGCGGAAGTGTGTCTTCGTTTTCCATTAACCAAAACCAAAGTCTGATCTGGTCCCAAACCTCTTAACTGCGCAGGATCTGAATGATCCGACCCATCTGCATTGGTCTGAATCGTAGAGGTAAAAGAAGGCGCAATGGTATTAAGGATTTGATTGATGTTGGTTTGCGGCAAAGTTTGCTGAATGTCCTTCAGATTGAAAACATCTACCGGCACCGGACTGTCTGCTTTTGATCTTCCGCCACTTCTGGATCCTACAAGGACCACTTCTTCAATTTGTTTGTCTGATGCAGAATCCTTCACAGGTTTTGTTTCCTGAGCCTGTGCAAATGTAATCCCGGAAAAGAAAATCACCGCTGCTGTGAGCGCAATCCCTTTCCCTGAATTAATAATAGTTACTTTGTTCATATATTCTAATTTTACGTTTTATAAATAAAAAAACTTCTCCCAGACAAGTCCGGAAGAAGTTATATAAGGATGCGTTTGGTCCAATAATAAAAACTTTTAAACTTATCTTTCCTTTTTTCAAAGGCTGAATGCAACACCTTTCCTTTCGGCAGGTTGTTAAGACGTCAATAGGTCAGTTCCCTCGGTCTTTCTTAATAAGTATGACAGCAATTCGTAATCACAGCGCAAAAGTAGGGTCTTCGGTTTCATCCATCCAAATTTATTTCATACTAATTTGGTATGATAAATATCATATTGATTTTAATCCACTGATATAATGCGGATTGGCACAAAAATTAATCATTAATAAATATGAAAACTACAGAGACAAATTTCCATATCGGCTGTTCCGGATTTTACAATGCAGACTGGAAAGGCTCACTTTATCCGGCTGATTCACAGAACAAAGATTTTTTGAAACTCTATTCCCAGACTTTTGATATTGTGGAAATTAACAGCACATTTTACAGAAAGCCCACTGTCAAAACACTTCAGAAATGGGTAGATGAAACACCTGATGATTTTAAATTTTTCATTAAAATTCCAAAAACGATATCTCATCAAAAACCTTTTGAAAATAAAAAAGAAGAGATTGTCGATTTCTGTAATTACATCAAAACGAATCTTGGAGATAAACTTTCAGGCTTTCTTTTCCAGTTTCCACCGTCATTTCACAACACCTCAGAAAATCTGAATTGGCTTAATGAAAATCTCCCTGATGATTTTTTAATTGTTGTAGAATTTCGCCACAATTCTTGGTGGAATGATGATGTTTTAAAAATATTCAAAAATAAAAAATGGATATTCAGCGGAACCAGTTTTCCTAGCAATCTTCCCGAAGATATAATTGTCACAAATCCAAACATAGGATATTATCGCCTCCACGGGAAACCGACTCTTTACAAATCGCCTTACTCAGAAGATTTTCTAAATGATCTTGCGACAAAGATTAAAGAAACCAAAACAGAATTTTACGTAATATTCAACAACACTTGGGGAACTTCTGCGATTGAAAATTCATTATATTTAAAGAAAATTTTAAATCAATGAAGAAACTGGTCGTACTCTCCGGTGCAGGCATCTCAGCGGAAAGCGGCATCAAAACATTTCGTGATTCCAACGGACTTTGGGAAAACCACCGTGTTGAGGATGTAGCTTCGCCCGAAGGTTTTGCAAAAAATCCGAAGTTAGTTTTAGATTTTTATAATGCCAGAAGGAAACAACTGAAAGACGTAGAACCCAACACGGCTCACATATTGCTTGCAGAGTTAGAGGATTTCTTCGATGTTCACATCATCACCCAAAATGTGGACGATCTGCACGAACGCGGCGGATCTACCAACATCATTCATCTTCACGGTGAACTTAAAAAAGCAAGATCGATTGCGAATGAAAATGACATTTTGGATTGGAAAGATGATATTCATTTGGGTGATCTTCATACAGACGGCTCGCAGCTTCGCCCGCACATTGTGTGGTTTGGCGAGATGGTTCCTGAGATGGACAATGCAATTGAAATCGCTTCACAAGCTGATCTGTTCCTGGTCATCGGAACATCGATGCAGGTTTATCCCGCGGCTTCTGTCGTGAGATATGTTCCAAGTCAGTGCGAAGTTTTCGTCATCGATCCAAACCTCGAAAATCCAAATTCATTCACCCGAAATGAGAATTATTTCAAAGCCTCGGCAACGGAAGGAATGAAAAAACTAAAACAAATATTAATAGAAAAGTATCAGTAATGCAGGTAGAAATTAGAAAATTAACCGTTGATGATTATGATGAACTGGCAGAAGTAATGCAGAAAGCCTATCCGGAAATTGATGACAATGTATGGAGCAAAAGGAATATCCAAAAGCTGACCTCCATTTTTGCAGAAGGACAAATCTGTATCCTCGTCGATGGAAAACTGGCCGCCGCTGCATTATCGATCGTTGTGAATTACGAACTCTACAGCGATCAGCATACTTACAACGAGATTACCGGCAATGAATCTTTCAACACACACAGTAATATCGGCAACGTACTCTACGGCATCGAAGTGTTTGTAGATCCTGATTTTAGAGCATTGAGACTTGGCCGAAGATTGTATGATGCCAGAAAAGAACTCTGTGAAATCCTGAATTTAAAATCAATCATTGTTGGTGGAAGAATTCCCAATTACCATCTATACAGCTCAGAATTGACACCGCGAGAATACATCACAAAAGTCAGAAACAAAGAAATTTTTGATCCGGTTTTGAGTTTCCAGATCGGGAATAATTTCTCTCCGGTTAAAATCCTAAAAGGTTATTTGAAAGGCGACACGGAATCCGAAGAATATGCGGTACTTCTGCAATGGAACAACATCTACTACACAGCGAAGAAAAATACGATGCAGGACAGTGTCATTCGCCTCGGCCTTATCCAGTGGCAGATGCGACCTTTGAAAGACATTGAGGAATTTTACAAACAAGTTGAATTTTTCGTAGATGCAGTTGCGGGTTATCAATCAGATTTCTGTCTGTTTCCGGAACTCTTCAACACACCTCTACTCGCCCCTTTCAATCATTTGAATGAAAGAGAATCGATGGAAAAACTATCTGAACTCACGGAAGAGATCAAAGAAAAAATTTCCGAAATGGCCATCAGCTACAATGTGAACATTATCTCCGGAAGTATGCCGATCTTGGAGGAAGGTCAACTGTTCAACGTGAGCTATCTCCTTCACCGAGACGGAAAAATAGATGAATATAGAAAAGTCCACATTACGCCAAACGAAAAGAAATATTATGGAATGACCGGCGGAAATGAGATCAAGGTATTTGACACAGATTGTGGAAAAGTGGGCGTTATCATTTGCTATGATGTGGAGTTTCCAGAATTGCCGAGATTGTTGGCAGACCAAGGAATGAAAATTCTATTCGTGCCGTATCTCACAGATACTCAAAATGCTTACACACGCGTTCGCCATTGCGCGGCCGCAAGAGCCATCGAAAATGAATGTTATGTCGCGATTGCAGGTTGCGTGGGGAATTTGCCTGGCGTGAACAATATGGACATTCAATACGGTCAGGCGACAGTTTTCACACCTTCGGATTTTGCGTTTCCGTCCAATGCCATCAAGGGTGAAGCGACGCCAAACACCGAGATGACCATCATTGTAGATGTGGATTTGAATTTATTGAAAGAGCTTCATTACAACGGTGCGGTAAAAACTTTGACCGACAGGAGACAGGATTTGTACGATGTCATATTGAGAAATCAGAATTAATATTTTATTAATTTGGGCAGCTATTTCCGCCTTCCGTTCCCTCCCGATTTTACATCGGGATCCACTCAAGTCGGGCTGCGGGATTCTATAACAAAACAACATTTGTAAAAATTAGTTTGAGAGCCACATTTAACAATGCATCAAATTAATCATCTAAATTTGTATAAAATTATAAATAATGAAAAAAACGATTTTCTTAGCTGCCAGCATATTATTTTCAATCTCTGCTCAGGCACAAATCAACGATATATTCAAAGTAGTCAAAGATAAAACCGGCGTAGATCTTAGTACTGTGAAGACAAAAACTTCCACTAATTCTACAACGACCACAACCACGACGACTCCAAATTCAAATATCAATCTAGGCAATTTGACTTCCTCCCAAATCTCATCAGGACTGAAGGAAGCTTTGAATCTGGGCGTAAAAGAAGGCGTTCAAAAACTTGGCGTAACCGATGGTTTCTTTAAAAATGAAGCCGTAAAAATATTAATGCCGGAACAACTTAGAAAAATTGATACTACGTTGAGAACTTTCGGTTTGGGAAGTTTGGCTGATCAAGGTGTAAAACTCTTGAACAGAGCGGCAGAAGATGCCGTGACACAAGCCACTCCGATCTTTGCAAATGCGATAACATCAATGACAATTACAGATGCGAAAAACATTCTTTTGGGAAGCAATAACGCAGCAACAACTTATCTGCAGACCAAAACCCAGACACAATTATTTACAGCTTTTCAGCCAAAAGTACAGGCATCACTTAGCAAAGTGGGCGCTGACACGGTTTGGAAAAATATGATCTCAAAATACAACACCTTCACAGGACAATCTGTAACCACAGATCTTAACGCTTATGTCACGAATGAAGCCATCAACGGCGTTTTCAAAATGGTAGCTGAGAAAGAAACCGGAATCAGAAACAATGCTGCATTGAGAACAACTTCGCTTTTGGAAAAAGTTTTCGGAGCGGTAAAGAAGTAAATTTAGAATTTAGAATTTAGAATTTAGAATTTAGAATTTAGAATTTAGACAAAATTAAAGTCGCAAAGTGGAAACTCTGCGACTTTTTTAATCTTTTAATTATTTAATCTTCTAATTTTCAGAACTGCATTTCCGGAATCTCACCGTCAATAATCAAATCCGCTTCTGTTGCTTTGATGATATCGTCAACCGAAATTCCTGGCGCTCTTTCTAGAAGCTTGAAACCTTTATCCGTTACTTCCAAAACAGCCAACTCTGTGACTACTTTTTTGACACAATTAACGCCTGTCAAAGGCAACGTACAATTCTTTAAAATCTTGGATTCTCCAGCTTTGTTGACGTGCATCATTGCGACGATGATATTTTCTGCAGAAGCTACCAAATCCATTGCGCCACCCATTCCTTTCACCATTTTCCCTGGGATTTTCCAATTGGCAATATCGCCGTTTTCGGAAACTTCCATTGCGCCGAGAATCGTAAGGTCAACTTTTTGACTTCTGATCATCCCAAAACTGAAAGCCGAATCAAAAAAAGAACCGCCTGGCAGAATCGTGATGGTTTGCTTTCCCGCATTGATAAGGTCTGCATCTTCTTCGCCTTCGAATGGAAAAGGTCCCATTCCGAGAACGCCATTTTCACTTTGAAATTCTACGGAAAGATTGTCTGGGACGTAGTTTGCCACCAATGTCGGAATCCCGATTCCGAGGTTAACGTAGTAGCCGTCTTTCACTTCTCTGGAGATGCGCTGTGCGATTTGTTCTTTGGTCAACATAGTAAAAACTTATTACTGCAATATATATAAAATTAGGTTTACAGAGAAATGCTTCAGATTTATATCAGTAATTTTGCACCAATTATTATGAAGACATTATTACATTATCTCAAACCTCACAAATGGTTGTTGATTACTTCGTTAGTTTTGGCAACAATCAATCAGGTTTTTTCTCTGTTTGCGCCCGCTATCACAGGAAATATTCTCGACCAACTGGTCACACATCCTAACTTTTTCGATAAAGAAAAATTAATGCCCAGAAACCTCAATCAATTTCTATATGGAAATGATGTTTTCCACGGTGCGTTTTATTTTCTTGGATTATTGATTGGAACAGCGATGATAAGCCGTATTGCCAAGGCTTTTCAGGATTATGTCGTGAGTGTGATTACGCAGAAATTTGGGGCGAATATTTTCACGGATGGTCTGCAACACTCGATGGCGTTGCCTTATCAGGAATTTGAGGACCAAAGAAGTGGCGAAACTTTATCGATTTTGACAAAGGTTAGAGAAGATTCGGTGAAGTTTATTACCAATTTCATCAATATTTTCTTTGGGATTTTGGTGAGTATTATTTTCGTTTCCGTTTATGCGATTCGTTTGCATTGGTCGATAATGCCGGTTTATGTCGTTGGAATATTTCTCATTGCTTTTATCACAAATCTATTAAGCAAAAGAATTAAAAATATTCAAAAAACAATTGTCACTGAAACCACGAGTTTGGCGGGAAGCACGACGGAAAGTTTGAGAAATATCGAAATTGTAAAAAGTTTAGGCTTGACCAAACAAGAAGTTAAACGTCTGAATAACAACACTTACAAAATCCTCGGACTTGAATTGAAGAAGGTCAAAAGCATCCGTTCATTAAGTTTTATCCAAGGAACGATGGTCAATTTCCTTCAACAATTGATTACGCTGACACTTTTGTATTTAATTTTCAGAAACATTGTGACGCCTGGACAATATCTGTCATTGATGTTCTACGGATTCTTTATTTTCGGGCCGATGCAGGAGATTGGAAACATTATTATTTCGTATCGTGAAGCCGAAGCCTCCTTGAAAAATTTTGATAACCTGATGAAAAAACCAGTCGAAGAAAAACCTCTGACGCCAAAACAAATTGGCGCGATTGAGGAACTGGAATTCAAGCACGTCTCATTCAAACATCAATCAGCGCAATACAAGGCTTTGAACAATATTTCATTTGATGTCAAAAATGGCGAAACGATTGCGTTTGTTGGGCCAAGTGGTTCCGGAAAAAGTACGTTGGTGAAACTTTTGGTCGGACTTTATCGCGCTCAGGAAGGGAATATTTTTTATAATGAAATCAATGGGAAGGAATTTGATTTTGATGAATTGAGAAATCAAATCGGTTTTGTGACCCAGGACACGCAACTTTTCGCAGGAACCATCCGGGAAAATCTTCTCTTCGTAAATCCCGACGCCAATGAAGCTGACATCCAAATGGCTTTGAAAAAATCAAGTTGTACAGGCTTATTGGAACGCGCCGAAAAAGGAATCGAAACCGTCATCGGTGAAGGTGGATTGAAATTAAGTGGTGGTGAAAAACAAAGAATTGCCATTGCCAGAGCCTTGTTGAGAAAACCACATCTGTTGATTTTTGACGAAGCCACTTCTGCTTTGGACAGCATCACGGAAGAAGAAATCACAACGACCATCAAAGATATTTCTGAACAAAAAGAACAAATCACCGTTCTCATCGCTCACCGATTGAGCACCATAATGCACGCCGACAGAATCTACGTTTTGGAACGCGGACAAGTCATAGAAATGGGTTCCCACGACAATCTGATTGCCGAAAAAGGTTTGTACTATGCGATGTGGAGACAGCAGATTGGGGAGAGGAAAACATTGGAAGCACCACTTTAGAATAAATTAAATTGCCTTAATGAAAAATACTTTGTCAATTATAGTTTTGATGATTTTTACTAACTTTCTTTTTAGTCAAACTTCGAAGGATTTATTATTTCCTCAAAATGCCAAACTTTCAGATAAATTTAAAAGTACAATTATTGAAAAAACAAAGGAATTTAATAGATTGCTTTATAAAGATAGTTTAGAGATAAAAAAATATACACCGGATTTCATTCTTGAGAAGATTGACAATGATAAAGATTATAAATATCTTTATATCGCAGAATATTGGATAGCGTTTAATTACAAAAAAATGATTCCTGAATTAATTAAACGTGTGAATAATAAAAAAGAGGTCGGCTTAGAAAATTCTTTTGATTTAATTATTTGGGAAAGAATTAAAAACAAACAAATGAAATTTTATGGACACGGAGGATTATCCACTGATGATTTATTTACGATTTCTGGTCGTTCAAATAGATTGTTAACACAAATAACCGGAGAGAATTTTGGAAGTGTATCAATGTATTCTACGCAACAAGAGCTAGATAAACTAAAATCTAATTGGACAAAGTGGTTAGAAAATTTACAATCTAATTAATCTGAAAAATAATATTTTCTAAATAAAAATATTTTAGCGTGAAACTATAATTTTTAATCTTTCTTCCTCACAGTCCTCTGTTCTATCCTCTTCTCATAATTCTCGCCCTGGAAAATCCTTTGAACCATAATTCCGGGAATGTGAATTTCGTTCGGGTCCAGTTGTCCTGGTTCTACCAACTCTTCCACTTCTGCAATCGTGATTTTTCCTGCGCCTGCCATTGGAAAATTAAAATTACGGGCTGAACCTTTGAAAATCAAATTTCCTGCGTGGTCGCCTTTCCAGGCTTTTACAATGGAGAATTCTGCTTTGTAGGCGTGTTCCAAAATGTGTGGCTTTCCATCAAAATCTTTGACTTCTTTGCCTTCTGCAACTTCTGTCCCGAAACCGGCCGGTGTGTAAAATGCAGGAATTCCGGCTTGTGCAGCTCTGCATTTTTCGGCAAGCGTTCCTTGTGGTGTGAGTTCTACTTCCAACTCTCCGGAAAGCATTTGTCGCTCAAATTCTGCGTTCTCGCCAACGTAGGACGAAATCATTTTTTTGATTTGTTTTTTCTGCAAAAGTAATCCCAATCCAAAATCGTCAACGCCAGCGTTGTTGGAAATACAGGTTAAATCTGTCACGTTTTTGTTGACCAATTCTGTGATGCAATTCTCCGGAATGCCGCAAAGTCCGAATCCGCCTAGCATTATCGTCATTCCGCTTTCTATATCTTTTACCGCTTCATGGGCGTTTTTCACTCTTTTATCAATCATAAAAATTGAGTTTTTGTCTTTCAGTTTCTTAGTTCATAAATATAAAAAATCCGCTTGAGTAGAGGAAATAAAATAGAGAAAAGATTATTTCTGTTGGGGAAAGATTCAACTCCGCTCAGCCTGACAATGTAGTCGAACTTTACTTTTCTGAAAAAGATTGGATGCTGATGTGAAAATTCAAAAACAAAACTTCCTATTTTGCGAAGCCCGCCCCGGCCTGAGTGGATCCCGATGAGAAATCGGGAGGGAATGGAAGACGGATAAACGCGCCAAATAATTCACAAAAAAAAAAGACATATACAGGGTTGCATATGACTTTCTTTAATAACAATTTAAACATTTATCTATTATCTATCGTGACGCTCACAGGCATCACGTAAGTCGTAGCCATCATATTTTGGTTCAGCTTGTTGACGTCCACTTTGTAAATCAGATTGGCCAAAACGTTTTCCAATTCTTTGCTTACATTTTTGCAGTCGCCGTTGGCGCGGATATTTGTGATTTTTCCGTTCTCAGCGAGACTGAATCTTACATCTGAATTGATAACGCCTTCTTTATATTCAGATTTTGTAAAGTCGAAATTATCTCTCACCAGATTCCGAAGCTCCCCGAAAGCATCGCCAGAGCGAAGCACCACTTCCTGTATATTTTTCTCAGATTCCTGAGCTTGAGCTACACTGAACAAACCTGCAAATACAAATATTGATAATGCAACCATTTTGCTAATCATTTTCATTTCCATAACCAATTGATTTTGAGTTAATATTTATCTTATCTAATGACAAAGTTACAACATTTTAATATTCCGTTAATATTAAATTAACATTGAAGGTGAAAATTTAACATTGGAATCAAAAAAAATTCCAAGAGAACTAAATCTCCTGGAATTTCTAAATTTTATCTTAAATATTTATTTTCGATGTCCTGGTGCGAAAGGCCTTGCCGACTTGCTTCCGTAAACTTTTTTAGCGTGTCCTGGTGGCATTGGTCGCGCACCGTGTCGTGGATGCTTTGGTGGTTTCGGTGGTCTTGGCGGTGCGACGCAAGAAAAACTAAGAAGGAAAATACCAGTTGCTAAATAAATTTTTAAAGATTTCATAACTTTTATTTTTATGATTAATGACAAAATTGATACCATTTGAAAATTTTCGTCGGAGCAGGGCGTCCATATTTGTTTTTTCTAATGATAATCGATAAATTTGAATCTTACTGAATTAAAAAATACCAATATGTCCATTACCAACGAGTCAGAATTAATCGGAATGCAAAAGGCCAGCGAGGCTGTTGCCTATGCTTTGAAGGAAATAAGAAACTTTGCCAAAGCAGGAATCTCGACCAAGGAATTGGACGATTTTGGCGGAAAAATCTTAGAAGAAATGGGCGCAAAATCGGCTCCGTATTTAACTTATGGTTTCCCTGGTTACACTTGCATCAGCGTGAATAATGAATTCTGCCATGGCATTCCGTCCGAGAAAACGATTCTGCAAGAAGGTGACCTAATTAACATTGATGTTTCTGCAGAACTGGATGGATTTTGGTCGGACAACGGTGGTTCTTTTGTGATTGGTGAAGACATCAACCAACATCAAAAACTGATTGACGCTTCCAAAGAAATCCTGCAAAAAGCAATTTCAAATATAAAAGGTGGAGTGAAAATCTCAGACATTGGTCATCTAATGGAAACCGAAGCCAAAAAACGCGGTTTCAAAGTCATCAAAAACCTGACTGGACACGGCGTTGGCAGAAGTCTGCACGAGGAACCACACGAGATTGCCAATTACCGCGACCGATTCAATACACAACGATTCAAGAAGAATTCTGTGGTGGCGATTGAGACTTTCATTTCCACAACTTCCACGATTGCTGACACTCAAAAAGACGGCTGGACGATGGTCGGAAACAAAGGTGGTTTTATGGCACAACACGAACATACGATTGTTGTGACAGAGGGAAAACCAATGATTTTGACCGAGGCGAACGGAATTTATAATTAATAAGATTAAACAAAAATGTCACTCCAATTGGAATGACATTTTTTATTTATTAATGAAGGCTAACTTTTAAAATCTAATTTCTAACTTCTTATCAAAATTACATTTCCTTTTTCAAAAACTTCGCCGTCAAACTTTTCTTAGATTTGATAATTTGCTCAGGCGTTCCTTCGGCGATGATTTGTCCGCCGTGTTTTCCACCTTCCGGTCCAACATCGATGATGTGGTCTGCGAGTTTGATAACATCCATATTATGTTCGATGATGATGAATGAATTTCCTAATTCTACCAATTGATTGATGGCTTCCATCAAAACTTTCACATCTTCAAAATGAAGTCCTGTTGTCGGTTCATCCAGAATGTAAAGTGTATTTCCTGTTTGTCTTTTGGAAAGTTCCGTTGCCAGTTTCACACGTTGCGCTTCTCCGCCACTCAAAGTAGTGGATTGCTGACCGATTGTGATGTAACCCAAACCAACATCCTGCAAAGTCTTGACTCTGATGTAGATTTTCGGAATAGGCTGGAAGAATTCTACCGCTTCATTGATGGTCATTTCCAGAACATCAGAAATCGATTTTCCTTTGTAACGAACTTCCAAAGTTTCACGGTTGAAACGTTTTCCGTGGCAAGTTTCGCAATGAACGTAGACATCGGGTAAGAAATTCATTTCGATGACTTTCAAACCGCCTCCTTGGCAAGTTTCGCAACGTCCGCCTTTCACATTAAAAGAAAATCTTCCCGCTTTGTAACCACGGATTTTACTCTCTGGCAATTCGGCAAAAAGATTACGGATATCAGTGAACATTCCGGTGTAAGTCGCTGGATTTGAACGCGGTGTTCTACCAATCGGACTTTGGTCAACGTCCACGATTTTGTCGATATTATCAATCCCATCGATGCTTTTGTAAGGCAAAGGTTCCTGAATCGCTCTGTAAAAATGGCGGTTCAGAATTGGATAAAGCGTTCCATTAATTAAAGATGATTTTCCACTTCCGGAAATCCCTGAAACGACCACCAACTTTCCTAATGGAATTTCGAGGTTTACATTTTTAAGGTTGTTTCCAGTTGCACCTTTCAGAACAATTGATTTTCCGTTTCCGGCTCTTCGTTCTGCAGGAATCTCGATTTTTCTTTTTCCAGTCAGATAATCCGCCGTGATTGTCTTCGCTTTTTTGATGTCTTTCGGATGACCTTGCCAAAGGATTTCACCACCGAATTTCCCCGCTCTTGGACCAATATCCAAAACGTGGTCAGCTTCCAAAATCATATCTTTGTCGTGCTCCACCACCAAAACCGAATTCCCAATATCACGAAGATGTTTCAAGGAATTAATCAATCTTTCGTTGTCACGTTGATGAAGACCAATTGAAGGTTCATCCAAAATATAAAGAACGTTCACGAGTTGAGAACCAATTTGTGTCGCCAAACGGATTCGCTGAGATTCGCCTCCAGAAAGGGTTTTCGAGCTTCTGCTGAGACTTAGATAATCCAAACCAACATCCAGAAGGAATTGCAATCTGGTTTCGATTTCTCTAAGGATTTCGTACGCAATGATTTTATTTTTCTCGCTAAAAGTATCTTTCACATCGGCCAACCATTCTTTCAAATCTAATAAAGAAAGGCCGTTGATTTCTGCAATATTTTTTCCATCAATCTTGAAACTCAAACTTTCCTGACGAAGACGCGCACCTTTACAAGTTGGGCAAACTTCCTCAGTTGTGAAATTTCTTTCCACCAAAACAGCATCATAATTTTCACGTTCATCCACGATTTCTTCAAGAATATGAACCAAACCTTCGAAGTTGATTTTAATCTTTTTCGAGATTCCCGCGTGTTTCAGTTCTTTCGTAATGTCTTTATTATGACCATAATAGATGTATTCCAAAGCTTCTTTCGGAATATCTTTAAACGGCGTGGTCAAACTCAAATCGAAAACTTCCAGGATTAATTTAATCTGAGAAAGAATCCATTTGTTGGATTTTATTTGTTCTAAAGGTAATAAAGCACCTTGATTGATTGACAGTTTATCGTTTTCGACAAAATAGTCGGTGTTCACTTTTTTAACCGTTCCTAGACCTTTACAAGTCTCGCAACTTCCTTTCGGTGAGTTGAATGAGAACGTATTCGGTTCCGGCAACGCCATTGAATCTCCCGTGATATCGTCCATCAAATTCTTACTGAAAAAATGAATTTCCTCACTTCCCATTTCCTGAATCGCAATCAAACCTTCGCCCATATCGGAAGCAGTTTTCAGTGATTTTTGCATTCTCAATTCCGTCGCTGATTCTCCGATAATCCATCTGTCCACAACCACTTCCACATCGTGGGTTTTGTAACGGTCGAGTTTCAAATCATATTCGATGTCTTGTAAAACACCATCGATTCTGGCCTGAGAATAACCTTTTTTGGAAAGATGAATGAACAATTCGTGGTAATGTCCTTTTCTGGAACGCACAACCGGCGCCATCAGATAGACTTTTTTTCCCTTGAAATTTTCCTTGATGGTATCAAGAATCTGGTCTTCCGTATAACTCACCAAACGTTTCCCAGAACTCATTGAATAGGCATCGGAAACCCTTGCGAACAACAGTCTCAAATAATCATAGAGTTCGGTAATCGTCCCAACGGTTGACCGTGGATTTTTGTTGGTCGTTTTTTGTTCGATGGCGATTACGGGAGAAAGTCCTTCAATCTTGTCAACATCCGGACGTTCCAATCCGCCAAGAAACTGCCTTGCATACGCAGAAAACGTCTCTATATAACGCCTTTGCCCTTCTGCAAAAATCGTATCAAATGCGAGGGAAGATTTTCCGCTGCCGGAAAGTCCTGTGATGACCACCAACTCGTTGCGTGGGATTTTGACGGTGATGTTCTTGAGATTGTGTTCTCTGGCACCGTAAATTTCGATAAATTCCTGATTATCTTTCATTGAAAAGTCTCATTCTGGGAAAACGCAAATTTACGGAATTTAATTGACGATTGCACTTTACCTTAATCCAAGTTTAATAATATTTAACAGAGTTTTGGACTTAAATAAATTTTGGATAGACCTATCTTTGCCGCTTGAAATAAATTAAAAAATGAAACACCTACTAACTAATATTTCTTCAAAAAGGAAATCTGTCTGGGTGTAACATCTGACCATTAACAAAAAATAAATATTTACAGATGAAAAGTATTTTATCAAAATTCGCATTTGCTGTTTTAATATTCTCATCCTTCTATTGCTTTGCCTGGGGATTGACTGGCCACCGCGTGATTGCAGAGATTGCGCAACATCATTTGAGTTCCAAAGCTGAAAGAAAAATCAAGAAACTTCTGGAAAATCAGAAATTGGCTTACTACGCGAACTGGCCGGATTTCATCAAGTCAGATACGACTGGCGTTTGGAAGGAAACGTCGTCTTGGCATTATGTGAACATCAATGCACAAAAGAATTTTCAGCAATTCAAAGATTCTTTGGAGGCTCAGAAAAGTCCGAATCTTTATACACAAATCGAAAGTCTTGTGACGAAAATCAAAGATAAAAACACATCGGAATCTGATAAAAGAAATGCTTTAATTTTCCTGGTCCATTTGGTGGGCGACCTTCATCAGCCATTTCACGTTGGGCGTTTTGAAGATTTGGGAGGAAATAAAATCAATGTGACTTATTTTGGACAAAACACCAATTTGCATTCACTTTGGGATTCTAAAATCGTGGATGACCAGAAATATTCATATACAGAATTTGCGGACTTACTTGATATCAAATCAAAAGATGAAGTGAAAACTATCCAAAGCGGAACTTTGCAGGATTGGTTGTATGACAGTCAGAAAATTGCGAACTCCATCTACTTTCACACGCCGAAAGATTCTAAATTGAGCTACGAATACAATTACCGTTTTGAACCGACCGTTGAAAGACAATTATTATACGGCGGATTGCGATTGGCGAAAGTGCTGAATGATATTTTCGGATAAGTAAAATTTAAAATCACTTCTTTAATAAGTCCAATTCCAGCAGGTTATTGGACTTTTTTATTTCTTCTTTCAGACGTTTTTCCCTTTCGCGGAGATAATCGTTTTTGTTGACCATTTTTCCATTATCATTGACCTCGTCCATCTCACTCAAAGTTTGTCGAATCGACTTATTCGGGTCATCTCTGAATTCTTTTAAAATCTGTTTATACTTGTCCTGAGACACATTTTGATTGGTTCCGAAATCGAAAACAAAATTATCATCTTTTGAATAGACACTTTTTAATTTCCGAATTCCAGCCAGTGTAAAAGTATGAGAATTAGTAGAATCGTGAATCTTTAAAATGAGTCCCGGCAAACCTCTGAATTTGTACGGACCTTCCTGAATTGGAATTTCCGTCGTGAACCAAGCTGTCCATTTTCTGCCAGCAAATTCGGTTTCTGCTTTTTGGATTTTAAAATTTCCCAACACATCATTTTCAGGTGAAATTTTCCAATGGATAACTCTATCATCTTTGACATTGTACTTTACCTGACCAATTCTAGAAATCATCAAAACAGAAAAATCAGGATAATTTTTGATGATAAAGTATGAGTTTTTACTTTCTTAATTTTTAAATTTGAATCAGAAATCCCTTTGTCAACATTCGATTTTGAGATTGAATCGTATTTAAAATTATCGTAGCTGTAGAATTTTGAAAATTTGTCGGAGACATCCAAAGCCATCAGTTCAGATTCAATTTTGTCACGATTGAGAGAATCCGAAACAGATTTGTATTCGTACAGGAATCTTTGGTTTTGAGAATTTAAATTGAAAGAAATGGTAAGTAATATAAAAAGGAGTTTTAACTTCATTCGAAAATCATTTCAAATAAAGATAAGAAAATTTTAGTCTAATTTTTTAAGCATCCAAAGATTACAACCAGAATGTCCTGAGTTGCCCAAAGGTTTTTCCAAATATTGAAAGCCTTGTTTTTCATAGATTGAAACTGCTTTGCTAAATTCCGGAATACTTTCGAGGTAAACTTTTTTGTATCCTAAATCTTTAGCCTTTTCAATACATTTTTCGAGTAATAATTTCCCAATTCCTTTTCCTCTGCCTCCTTTTGAAAGATAAAATTTAGCGATTTCGGTTGTATCATCAGGCAAATTGTCGGTTGGGAGAATTGCGCAACAGCCTAGAATCAAACCATCTTCCTCTGCCACAAACAAAGCTGATTTCTCAGTTTGAAACAAAGAATACAAATCGTCTGTCGTTGGGTCGGAATAAACGGTTCCGTTGGTGCAACTTACTTCAAAATCGTGGAAGGCTGTTCTGATAATTTTGGCAAGAACGGCGTTGTCTTCAGCTTTATTTTCTCTAATAATTACTGACATTTTTTTGAAAATATTTTAAATTAACCAAGGATATTTGTGATAGATTCCGTCTAAAAGCATTGCCAGAATTCCGAAAAAAATCCAAAGTCTTAATAGGTTTAAAGATTTGAATTTATCGTTTTTTTGATTTCTGAATAACATATAAACTGTTCCCAGAATCACAATGATTGTCAGTAGAAAATACCAAGCAATAATATTTTTGAAGCCAATTCCAACACTTAAAATCAATGAAACAATCAAGGTGATAATTAATAAAATTAATAAAATCGACCTCGTGTTTTGAAATCCCAATCGATTAGCAATCGTCTCGTAACCAAACATTTTATCAGCATTTCTTGTCAAAGTATCTTTTGTAACATCGATGATGAAAAGCATTAGGAAAAGGAAGATTGCAAGGAATAAAATCTTCAAAGAAAACGTCTGATAATAAATCAACATTCCGAAGAATGGATAAAGTGTCAACGCTACGAAAGTGAAGTTATTAAGGACAATGATTTTGCTGAGTTTGTGACTGTAAAACCACATCAAAAACTGATAAATCAGGAAGAAAATAAAAACCCGATGCGATACAAAAAACGCCAATCCAAGCGACAATGCGTTGAGAATGACATACGCAGTCAAAAAATATTTTTCCTTGAGGAAATTCTGTAATCTGGAACGAAAAGGCTTGACCAATTGGTCTTTTTCCTTATCGTAAAACCGATTGATAATTCCGCCTGCTAAAATGCTGAGCACGGAACAAATGATGATAAAATGAACTTTATAATCGAAGACAAAATTTCTGAAACTCTCTTCGCGATTGAACAGGAAAAACGTGGAAACGTAAAGTGCAAATGTGAGCAAAACCGCCACGAAAAAACGAGCGCCCAACAGAAAACCCATCAACTGAGAAATACGGTACAGGGCATTTCGGGAAGTTGGTTTTGTTTCGTTGGTCATTTTAAAGTTCTTTGTGCGTAAGCTTTTGAGTATTGTGAAAACACTTCGACTCCGCTCAGTGTGACAACGCTTATACTAACAATGTTTTTTTAGAGCTGTCAGTCTGAGCGGAGTCGAAGACTTTTATATTTTTTGATTTTAAATAATTTAGAATCTGTAAATCACTTCTTTGTGAAAACCTTCCAGCATTTTCTCCGCCTTTTCATAATCTTTGGAGAAGCCAAGAATGTAACCTCCGCCTCCACTACCACAAAGTTTGAGGTAATAAGCGTTGGAATCGATTCCCTTTTTCCAGATGTTGAAAAGATTTTCCGGAATCATCGGGCGGAAATGTTCGTAAGCCCATACCGATAATTTCTTCAGGTTTTTGAAAAATGGATTCATATCTTTTCTAAGGAAAGCGTCGATACAAGCGTTGTTGTAACGGATGAATTCTTCTTTCAAAGTTTTACGGAAACCTTCGTTCTTCAACTTTTCAAAGAAGATTTGAATCATTGGTCCGGTTTCGCCAATCGTTCCAGAATCAATCAGGAAAATTGCGCCTTTGCCCAATTCTTCGGCTGGAATAGAAACTTTGTCAACGCTGTCTTTGCTTTCAATCAGAATCGGAAGATTCATAAAGCAAATCAACGGGTCGATTCCAGAACTTTTTCCGTGAAAATAACTTTCTAATTGACCGAAAATCATTTTCAAATCCTTTAGCTCGTTTTTGGAAATCGTATCAGGTTCTCTTTTTGTGAAAGAATATTTTTCGAAAATCGCGGCCACCAACGCGCCTGAACTCCCTACTCCATAACCTTGCGGAATATTGGAATCGAAGAACAAACCTTCTGCAATGTCTGCTTTAAAAGATTGTACGTTGAGTTTATATTCCTCAGGCAATTCCAAATCCAAAAGATAATTGGAATATCTTTCCAGAGATTGGTTGGATTTCTTTTCGAAATCGTTGTCCAAATCGGAAAATTTGAGTGTTCCTTTATAAAAACTGTACGGTAAAGTCAGCCCTTGAGAATCCTCAATAATGCCGTACTCACCGAAGAGAAGAATTTTAGCGTAAAATAAAGGGTTTGTCATAGTGTGTTTTGATGTTGCTAATTTACAAAAAATAAACTATTCGACTATTATCAAAAAATGAACCGCGATTTTAAATTTTTATTAATAATCTAAAATTAATCTGATGATGGATACAATTTCAAAAAACCTTCGTAAACACTTTTGTGCAAAATGGTTGCGTGGTTGTCGTCCTGCATTAGATTATATTCTAATTTCAATTTCTTTTTTCCTGAATTTTTGAGAATTTGAAAAAGTGAATCCGCGTCTTTCACCATTGTTTTATGTTCATTTTTCCCGACAGAAACATAGACAAATCTTTCTTCATCTTTTTGTGAGGAAAGTAATGAATTAGCCTTATTCAAAAGACTTTCATCATCCCACCAAAGACTTGGACTGATGATGAAATAATGGGTGAAAAGTTCTGGCTTTTTCAATAAAATCTCAGTTGCCAAAAGTCCGCCCAGCGATTGACCAATGATATATTTTGTCTTATCTATCTTATAATTTTTATTGATGAAAGGTTGCAATTCTTTTTCAACAAATTCAATAAACTTGTCCGAATGTCCTGTAGTAGGATAATCTTTCTGCAAATCCTTCAAATCTGTATGGAACGTGAAATCCCTTTTTCTATCAACGTTTGCAATCCCAACAATGATGAAATCCGGCATTTTGAACTGCATATTAAAAAACTGCTGAAGTCCGACCAAATGTAGAAAATCTTCGTTCATACTTCCGTCCAGAATATAAATGACAGGGTAACTTTTGGCCTTGTCATAAGTCTGCGGAAGATAGATATTCAGTGTTCTTTTTTCATTCAGAATCTTAGAATCCAAAGTTATTTTCTTCCCAATAATCAAATCTTCTGAAATCGAAGTTTGAGCCTTGAAAGCTGAAAATATTAACAAAAACAGAAAACCTAATATTCTCAAAATGATAATTATTTGGTATTATTTTTCACTTTCATAAAACGAATCAATATCAATCCAATCGCGAAGAAAATCGTCATTGATAAAGCAGCGTAACGCATATTGTTGTAATATTCTATCAGCGTTGCGAAGATGAAAGTTCCTAATATAATGGCAATTTTTTCCAAGACATCATAAAAACTGAAAAACGTCGTGTTGTCCATAGAATCCTGTGGTAACAACTTGGAATAGGTTGACCTCGACATCGCCTGCAAACCGCCCATCACCAAACCAATTACGGCGGCGATTCCGTAGAACTGATATTCTACATTCGGATTTTCTTTGTTCAGATAATAGGCTGAAAGGCAAGCTCCCATCCACAACGCAACAGTGATACTAATGACATTTTTGTTCCCGATTTTCTTGGATAACCACGAGAAAAACAAAGCTCCGATAATCGCTTCTATCTGAATTAATAAAAGTGTCATTATCAATTTGTCCTGAGCCATATTGATTTCACGCTTTCCAAATAATGTTGCCATCAGGAAAATCGTCTGCATCCCGACGCTGTAGAAAAAGAAACTGGAGAGGAAGAATTTTAGGTTTTTATCGGCAAAAAGATGACCGCCAACTTTAAACAATTCACGGAAACTTTGTTTAAATACATCAAAGTAAAACCCGAAGTTATCTTTTAAAACTTCGAAAAAACCACCTTGTTCTCTGTGACTTTTGAAGATATTTTTATAATTAAGCAAAACCAGATCTTTCGGCAATTGCTCCTTAACCTGACCAAATTGCGGCAAATGTTTGAAGGTATATTGAGAAAATCCAAACCACCACGCACCGGTCAAAAGGAAACTTATACGCGTATAAATAGCAGCTTGCTTAGGCGTTTCTGCAAAAACCTGAATCAAAACCAAACAGATAATCACCAAAATAACCGAGCCCATATATCCGTAAACGTAACCTTTTGCAGAAAGTGAATCCTGCTTGTCCGGTGTTGCAATATCCGGCAAAAAGGAATTGTAGAAAACCAAACTTCCCCAGAAACCTACACTCGCTGTCACACTGAATAGCAATCCCAGCCAAACTGTTCCCATACCTGTAAACATCGCCAATCCCATACAAGATGTCGCGCCCAGATAACAGAAAAACTGAAGGAAAGATTTCTTGTTCCCAATCGTGTCTGCCAATGACGACAAAATCGGGGAAAGCAAAACGACAATCAAAAAGGAAAGCGTGAGAGAATAGCCATAAACCGTGTCTGGATGGTACTGCTTTCCAAAAATGGTAATCATATGAGGCACCGCAACATCAATCCACTGCTTGGTTTCTGCAACATATTCTTTCTTTTCATACGCCGTCGTCAAAATTGCGTAATAAATTGGGAAAATTGTGGATGTGATGACCAAGGAATAAACCGAGTTTGCCCAATCATACAACGCCCACGCGCGCATAATTTTCGGATTATTTTTGATTGAGTTTTCTGGAATTGTTTTTTCTATTTCGGACATTGGAAATAATTATTTAGACAAAAGTAAAAAAAGGAATTACAAGTTGACAAAAAAATGCATTTGTATCAAAAATTTAATAACAAAAACCCTTTCAAACTTTGGAATCTGAAAGGGTTTGGAAATTTATTTTAATTAAAGATTATTGCAAATTCTCAATCACAATAGCCGTTGCGCCACCGCCACCGTTGCAAATTGCGGCCGCACCATATTTTCCGTTGTTTTGTTTCAAAACATTAATCAAAGTGACAATGATTCTGGAACCAGAACTTCCAAGCGGATGGCCGATAGAAACTGCGCCACCATTCACATTCACTTTTGAAGCGTCCAATCCTAAAACTTTGGTATTCGCTAATCCAACAACTGAAAATGCTTCATTTAATTCAAAGAAATCGATGTCATCTTTTGTTAAGTTTGCTTTCTTTAGTGCAATTGGCAAAGCTTTCGAAGGTGCCATTGTGAATCTTTCAGGTTCTACAGCGGCGTCAGCGTACGAAATAATTTTCGCCAGAGGTTTCAATCCCAATTCTTCCATTTTCTCTTTGGACATCAAAATCAAAGCAGATGCGCCGTCATTCAAAGTCGAAGCGTTGGCAGCGGTTACTGTTCCGTTTTCTTTTTGAAAAACTGTGCCTAATGTTGGGATTTTATCAAACTTAACCGCTTTATATTCTTCGTCTTCCGAGAAAACAATCGGGTCGCCTTTTCGTTGAGGAATCGAAACAGGAACAACTTCTTCCGAGAATTTTCCAGCTTCCCAAGCCGATGCAGCTCTTTTGTAAGATTGGATTGCAAAAGCATCTTGTTCTTCTCTCGTGATGTCGTTTTCTTTAGCACACAATTCCGCGCAAACACCCATATGCTGTTTGTTGTAAACATCGGTCAAACCATCTTTCAGAAGGCCGTCCTGCATTTTGATTTCGCCTAATTTTACGCCATTTCTTCCATCAATATAATGAGGAACCATCGACATATTTTCCATTCCGCCAGCTACGATGATACCGACGTCGCCAGCTTTTATGGCTTGAGTTGCCATTGTCACGGCTTTCATTCCCGAAGCACAAACTTTGTTGATGGTTGTAGAAGGTGTATGACTGGACAAACCTGCGCCCAAAGCCACTTGTCTTGCCGGAGCCTGACCTTCGCCAGCCTGCAAAACATTTCCCATATAGATTTCCTCAACCAAACTCGGGTCAAGGTTGATTTTGTCTAAAGCTCCTTTTACAGCAACAGTTCCCAATTGTGTTGCAGGAACCGTCGAAAGACTTCCCATAAAACTTCCCATTGGTGTTCTGACCGCTGATACAATGAATACTTCTTTCATAATATTTTTAATTTTTTTTGATTTTAATTAATTTGGTTTTTGCTTCTCGATGCAATTAAAATAATGACTGCGCCCAGAAACTCGATGAACCATCCCCAAGATAATTTCACGATTCCAGCAAATGTGGATTGCCAGGATTTAAAAGGTAAAAAGCTGAAATAATCCAAAGATTTCAACTTAATGGCAACAATTGTGAAAACAAAAAGCAATATCATTAAAAATGACATTATTCTCACCAACTTATTTTTACCAATCAGGATGAAAATCAGCGTCAATAAAGAAAATCCCCAAAGTACGATGGCGAGTGTGTTATCTACTTTCCAATAGTTCCAGTTCCCAACAATTGGAATATGAACCAATGGCAGAAAACTGCCTGCCACAACCAAAAATAATCCGATTAACTGTAAATTTTTCATTTCTAAATCCTCTTTGCCAATGTAAATAAAAATTTAGACTTGTAAAAATTGTGCTGATACGAATTTTAATTTTTCACAAAAAAATAGCTTAATTTTATATTTCTATAAAAACAATAACAATGAAATTTTTGAATATTTTCAAAAAACAAAATTCTTATAATCAAGATTTAAAGGATTTAGAAATAAGTAAAAATAAACTTAAACTTGCATTAGATGAATCAATTAAAACTGCAGAAAGTGATATAAATTCAACTCGTGAATTTTATGAAAGAATGAAAGGTTATGGAATTCGTCGTTTTGATAATTTTCTAAATCTTTGTTTATATAGTTCATTAACAAACATTGATTTGATGTTATTGACTGAGAGAATTAGATTAAGTAACAGACGTTTAGAAAAACTATTTAATGCAAGAATAATTTCGATGACAGTTTATGAATATTTAAAAGATATTTCAGACCTATTAGGTTTTAAACTGATTGGCGAATTAAATTCCAATAATTATAAAGAGTTTATTAAAGAAGTTAAAGATTTGAACAGTGAATTTTCAACATTAAAAAAAAATCACGACTTACTTATTAAAGTAATACGCAATAATGCTTCTGCACATAAATCTAAAAATGCGCTCGAATTAATTCATTACAATAATAATTTAGACCCAAATGAATTATTTGACATTGCAATTGATGTTATTAATTTAAATATCAAACTAACAAAATTCACAACAAAAATTTATCTCAAGATTGGCGAAGAAGGTGAACAAAATAGAAAAAATAGTATTTAATTCAAATATATAAAAAAGCACACTCCATAAAAGTATGCTTTCAGAAAATAATAATTAAAATAGTGTTCTATGAAAAATGTTATCAATTAAAAATCAATATTGGCAATCTCGATTCCGATTTGGATTCCGTTTTTGTTTGGTAAAATGGTTTTGTCATTGAAAATAGGAGTAAAATCTTTCTTAATAAATAAATTTACACCACCATAACCCAGACTGAATTTTCCTCCGAAAAGAAAAGCATTTACGCCGTCATCCAAAGTGTAATCGTACTTTTTGAAGTTGTCATTTTCGTTGTAATATTTCACTTTCACGATGCTTCTTGTGTTGATTCCCGCGTAAGCGCCTACTCCAATCTTCCACATTTTCTTTCTCACGTCCAGATATTGTTTGCCGTCGTATTCTGTGTATTTTGGATTCAGATAAAGCTGGAATTCGATTGGTAAAGTCAGATAAACATTTCTAAGTTTTGAACGTTTCAATCGTCCTTCTTCGAAATCCTCAAGAAATAATTGCGAATTTTCCTGAACAAAAACCTGCGGACGTTTCGGCATATAAGTATCAGTTCTGTAAGCCAAACCGTATCTCAAAACCCACGGACTCGTGAAACTTCCCAACTGACGGTCTTTTCTGAACTGAACTTCAACGCTGTGAGAATTCCCTATTCGCATTTCAGAATCATTTTCAAAAGGATTGAAACTGCCTTTGTCTTTGGTCAGATTTGCGAAAGCGTAACCAACACTTATTGCACTGCTATTCACATATTCCTTTGGAGATTTATCATTCTTTTTGATATTAATTGACAATCCCGAAGTCCCAAAACTCACAGAATTTTTATTCTTCATTGTATCAGATTTAATATTGTATACCGAATTCGTAACCGCCGTTTTCGTAATATTTTCCAATTGCTCGCGTTCGCTTTCAATTTTTTCATTGATGAGCGTTTCGTACTTTTTAGAAACCGCTTCTTTCTGAGCAATTTGTTCCGTTTTTGTAACTTTCCCAGAGCTAAAAGCTTCATCGATTTTGTCCGTTTCAGATTTCATATTTGCTTTTTCTGTCGATACGATGGAATTGACTTTTTCCGTGTAGGATTTCATCTGATTATCGAGCGTAGTCTGTGCTGTAGCAAAGCTTGAAAGCATTGCCAAAAGTAGAATTTTGACTTTCATAGTTTAATTATTTAGTTGTTATAGAATCTTTGTCGTAGAGCGTAATTCCGAAGAGTTTGATACGTTTTGGATTAGGAAAATCCGAATCATTTTTAGGTTTTGAAACATTGATTCCCATTGCCGATTTTGGCGTTTCAGTTTTCGCTTTGTCTATTTCCACTCCGAAAAGTAAATCGGAAGAGGTAATATATTTTGGTCTTTCTTTGGTTTTTTGAATCTGATACTGAGCCAGTTTTTCTTCTGGTTCAGGAATAGAAATTTCTTCTTTTTTAATTATGATTTCCTTTTCAGAAACTTGATTTACAGTTTGATTTTCCTTTTTAATTTCCTCTGTCATTCTGAGCGGAGTCGAAGAATCTTTCATATTTTCAACCGCCAATCTTTGACTATCAAATTCAGAATTATTATTGATTGGATTTACTTTCCCAACTTCATTATTTTCTGATGGCTCAATTATATTTGAATTAGGATTTTGATTTTCACTTTGATTTGCAAATTCCAGATTTTCATTGATATTAGGTTGGTTATTAATCATCAAAAAACTTCCACCCAAACCAATCATTAATAAAACAACTGCAGCATATCTCAACCATAAAATTTTAGGCTTTTCTTCTTTCGCAGGCACTTGGTCGAGTTTCTCTTCCAATCTGTCCCAAAGACCGTCGGAAACTTTCATTTCCTTTTGTTCGTATTTAGATTTCAGATTCTGCATTTTGTTTCGTGTTTTGTTGATTAAAATAATCCGTTAGCCATTTTTTCGCTTTACTCAGCTGACTTTTGCTTGTTCCTTCCGTGATATTCAGGATTTCTGCAATCTCCTGATGTTTCTTTTCCTCAAAAACCGAAAGATTGAAAACCAATTTATAACCAATCGGCATTTCCCTAAAAATTACCTCCAAATCAATGTCCTGAGAAATCACATCCACATCTTCCGTCTGTTCCGTAATAGAATCCGTAAATTCAGTTTCGGCATAAAGAATATGTTTGTTTGTCCGGATAAAACTAATCGCATCATTCACCACAATTTTCCTCAGCCAAAATGGAAACGATTCATAATTCTTACAATCTTCAAGCTTCGTAAACGCCTTGTAGAAAGCATTCATCAACACATCTTCCGCATCATCGCGATTATTGATGTAAGAATTTGCCACCGACAACATTTTCCCCGAAAACATCTCGAACAAGCTCTTCTGAGCCAGTCGGTCATTTTTCTTTGCTTTGGAAAAGATATGTTGTAAATCTCGATTCATTTTCTCTTTCTGACTATAAGACGGCAAAATACCAAAATGGTTGCCTCGATTTTCAAAACAATTTAGAATTAATTTTCAAACAACTGATTATCAAAGAAATAAATTCAAATACTTTTTACATTTCACATCCTACATTTAACAATTATGGCAATCCCCTCGCCTTTCCAAATGCCACCGCTCGGGTCGGGCTATCCGTTGCAATCTTTTTTGTGGAAGACGTTTCTCAATTTAATTAGAACATTTCCCAACCACAAAAAAGGATTTCCACTACTATCCCTATTGCGGGATTCGTCATAAATTGAAACTTTTCCCAATGATTTAAACTTGGCTGAGCGAAGCGCCCTTGCGAACCTTAAAAATATTTTCAATTAGATAAAAAAATCTTTGCGCCCTTTGCGTTAAAATTTTTCATTTGACCATTATTTCCCGACATTCATCATTTTCTTCTTATTTTTGCAAAAATTAAAACAAACGTGGTAAACACAGACCAAATAAAAGATATCCAATCCAGAATAGAAGATCTGCACAAGTTCCTCCAAATCGAAAAGAAAAAAATCGAAATTTCCAACGACGACGAGAAAACCGCAGCACCCGAATTCTGGAACAACTCCAAAGAAGCCGAAGTTTTCCTGAAACAACTCCGTTCCAAGAAAAAATGGGTGGAAGGTTATGATGATATTAAAACGGAATTTGAAGACCTTCAGGTTTTGATGGAATTCGCAAAAGAAGACCCGGACTCCGAAAAAGAACTGGATGAGGCTTTTCCAAAATTAGTTGAAAAAGTCGAAAATCTGGAATTCAAAAATATGCTTTCCAACGAAGGCGATGAATTGTCAGCCGTTCTTCAGATCACAGCCGGCGCCGGCGGAACCGAATCTTGCGACTGGGCAAGTATGCTGATGCGGATGTACACGATGTGGGCAGACAAACAAGGCTATAAACTCCGCGAACTCAACTTCCAGGAAGGCGATGTTGCGGGAATCAAAACAGTAACTATAGAAATCGACGGTGAGTTTGCTTTCGGCTATCTGAAAGGTGAAAATGGCGTTCACAGATTGGTGAGAATTTCGCCTTTTGACAGTAATGCCAAACGACACACGAGTTTCGTTTCCGTTTACGTTTATCCTTTGGTGGACGATACGATTGAAATTAACATCAACCCGGCCGACATCAGTTTTGAAACAATGCGAAGTTCCGGCGCTGGAGGACAAAACGTAAATAAGGTGGAAACTGCGGTTCGTCTTCGTCACGCACCTACAGGAATTATCATTGAAAACTCAGAATCGCGTTCTCAGCTTCAGAATAAGGAAAAGGCAATGCAACTCCTGAAATCCCGACTTTACCAAATCGAACTTGATGAACGTCTGAAGGCCAGAAACGAAATCGAAGCCGGAAAAATGAAAATCGAATGGGGTTCTCAAATCCGGAATTATGTAATGCAACCCTATAAATTGGTAAAAGATGTCCGCTCCGGACACGAAACTTCCGACGTAGACAGCGTAATGAACGGAAATATCACGCCTTTCCTAAAAGCTTATCTAATGAATGAAGGGCAAGCTGGAAGTGGGGAAATGGATGATTTGTAAACTTCTTTTGAAGAATTCAACTATTATATAAAAATATAAAAAAGCCTCAGAAAATTCTGAGGCTTTGATTTTATATTTCTGTATTGAGGTCCCAATTTTCGAGATAATCGTTGACGTGTTTCAGGAACATTCCGCCTAAACTTCCGTCCACTACTCTATGGTCATAAGAATGCGACATAAACATCTTCTGACGGATGGCGATCACATCTCCAAACTCAGTTTCGATAACTGCCGGTTTTTTCACAATCGCACCAACTGCCAGAATCGCAACTTGAGGCTGAGGAATAATCGGTGTTCCCATCAGGTTTCCGAAAGTTCCGACATTTGAAATCGTATAAGTTGCGCCTTGCGTATCGGCTGGCGTCAATTTTTTATTTCTTGCTCTGTAAGCCAAATCGTTTATTGCTTTTGCTAATCCTGACAAACTCAATTGGTCTGCATTTTTGATTACAGGAACAATCAGATTTCCGTCCGGAAGCGCTGTTGCCATTCCTATATTAATGTTCTTTTTCTTGATAATTTTATCGCCATCCACAGAAACGTTGATCATCGGAAAATCCTGAATTGCTTTCACAACCGCTCTAATGAAAATCGGCATAAACGTCAGTTTCTCACCTTCTCTTTTCTGATAAGAATCTTTATTCTTTGCTCTCCAGGTCACCACATTTGTCACGTCAGATTCTATGAAAGAAGTCACGTGTGGCGACGTGTGTTTGCTGTTCACCATCGCCTCTGCAATGATCTTGCGCACACGATCCATTTGGATAATCTCGTCACCTTCACCCACCTGAATTGGAGCACTGGAAACTTTTGGTGCTGGTGCTGAAGTTTGAACAGGTTGAGAAATGACTTGCTGAGGAATTGATATTGTTTCAACTTCAGCTCCTCTGTTTTTAACAAAATCAAGAATATCTTCTTTAGTGATCCTGCCTTCCAGTCCGCTTCCTTTGATATTTTTAAGTTCAGAATCCGTAATGTTTTCCTGCTGAACAATATTTTTAACTAAAGGCGATAGATATAAATCTGAATTTTGATTTGATGAATTTTCAAAAACATTTGTTAATGGCTGTTCCAACGTGTTGATAACTTCCGGATCAGGCTGGTGGATCTGGTCTTTGACTTCTTCATAAGACTTCGGCTCTGGCGTTTCGGATTCCGAAGAACCGCCTTCTGTTTCCAAAATAGCAATGGCTTCACCAATTTTTGCAACCTCATCTTTCTGTTTCAGAATCTTGATAATTTTCCCCGAAACTGGTGTTGGTACATCAGAATCTACTTTGTCTGTCGCAATTTCTACCACAGATTCATCCTCTTTGATAAAATCACCTTCATTGAACATCCAGCTGATAATTGTTGCTTCCATAACTCCTTCGCCCATACTTGGGAGCAATAGTTTGTATTCTGCCATTGTTTCTTTTTTGAATTTCTTCAAAAATACATTTTTTTTTATTAATTATATAATTCTATTTTCAATAATTTAATCATTTGATTTTTTTATAAATTTGACATTCAAAATTTACAATTTCAACAATGAATATTTACTTAAGCGCAGTCATTCATATCAAAGAAAACTATATGATGGATGGTATTGAATTATTAAAAAAACTGGTTATAGAAACACGCAGAGAAAATGGCTGTATCCAATATGACCTCTTCGAAGATCATAGGAATAAAGGTATATTTTTCATCCACGAAATCTGGGAAACCAGCGAAGATCTTCATAACCATCAGGTTTCTGATCATATGATGAAATTTCGCGACGGTGTGTCAACTTTATTAGAAAAGCCGAATACAGTTTACGTCGGCAACAAACTTTTCTAATTATATTTTTTATAAAATTATAGTTAAAGTTTTATCAAAACTTCAAATATTTGAAAATTGTTTATATTTAATTCATTAAAAAAGAAAATTTTCAATATTTTTGTTAATCCTATTTTTTAATAAATTTAATTTTAAGTATGAAAATAAATCAACTATCTAAATGTGCGGGTATTGGCGTTTTCTTTTTGTTTGCCAACCTCAATGCGCAATCTAGCGAAAAAGCAATCAAAAACTTCATCAAATCCGATCTGAGCTTCCGCAATAATGAAAGCGCAGAATTCAAAATTATCAATGAAGATAACTCTGCAAGTTTAAAATCCAATATTGTAAATGTTCAGCAATATCACGGTACAACTCCTATCTATAAATCTTTAGCAAAAGCGGTTATCAGAGATGGTCAGGTTGTTTCTTTTAATAATAATTTTAAAAAAGTCAACAGCACTATCGCTGCCGACAAGATAGATAAATCAGAAGCTTTTTCTACTGCATTGAGATTTTTGGAGATTCAGGATAATGGTTTCCAGCTTATGGATGATAAAGACGGCGATCTGATTAATCTGCCTGATAATAAAGTGGCGAGCGTAAGGTTTTATTATGAAAAAAATAACACTTTGATTCCTGCTCAGCTGTTCTTTATTAATCAAAGTAAAGACAACAAATTTTTTGGAACTTTGGTAAGTCTTACAACTGGAGAAATCCTTGAAAACAATAAAATGATTGACGAATGTTCTTTCGAGGCTGATCATTTTTCAGGCGAATCTTCTTCAGATGTTTCAAATCATTTGGTAGCTCATTTCAACAATCATACAGCTTCAAAAAATCAAACAAAAGCTGCTACAGATGCGTCTTATAGCGTTTTCCCTTTCCCAATTGAAGCTCCAACTTTCGGTGCTAAAAGTACCGTTACAAATCCTTGGGATCTTACTGCTTCGCCGGAAGGATGGCATTCTAACGGAACTGTAAATTACACAAATACCTATGGTAATAATGTTCTTGCTTATGTAGACAATGGTGCTACAAATACAGCCGGATTTTCGCCGGTAAGCACAACCACAGGAAGTTTGACTTTTGATTTTCCTTTTGCCGAAGCAACCAATTTAAGTGCTTACGAAAATAGAGCATCCGCGGTGACCAACCTATTCTATGCTAATAACATGATTCATGATATTATGTATAAATTTGGTTTTACAGAAACTACAAGAAACTTCCAAACCAATAATTTTGGAAAAGGCGGCGCTGGAAACGATGCTGTGAGAGCAGAAGCATTTGACGGAAGTGGTTACAACAATGCTAACTTTGCTTCAGGTTATGAAATTCTTAATAGTAATGGATCTTACTCTACACAAGCGCCAAGAATGCAAATGTATCTCTGGAATTCCGGCGTTTCTGCAAACAACAGGCTGTTCTACACAGACCCTGTTTTAGCTACTAGACCGCTTGTCAATACAGGTTCTGCAAATTTCGGAAGACAATTAATGGAGACAGGAATCACCGGTGATGTTGTAATCCCTACCGTGGCTAGTGGATGTACTGCAATGGCAGCGGGTAGTCTATCTGGGAAAATTGCAATTGTAAATGCAACAACAGCTGGAGGATGTGGGTACAATATTAAAGCAAAAACAATGCAGGATGCTGGAGCGATCGGATTGATTGTTCACAGAACCACCTCAAATACAATCACAAACATCTCGGTCAACAACGTAACCAATGTCAGTATTCCGTCTATTATGATTCCTAAGGACGAAGGAGATTTCATCCTTTCAGAAATAGAAGCAGGCAGAACAGTAAATGTTAATCTAAAAAATCTTGCTGTTGGTTACAAAAATTCAAGTTTTGACAATGGTGTAATGATCCACGAATATGGACACGGAATTTCCAATAGATTAACAGGCCAAGGTTACAACTGTTTAACAAATCTTGAGCAAATGGGAGAAGGCTGGTCCGATTTCTTTGCTCTAATGCTTACAAATACGCCTAGCTACACATCTACTACTGCGAGAGGTATCGCTACTTATTCTGTGAACTCTGCGACAACTGCAGGCGGCATCAGACAGTACAGATATACAACCAACATGAATGTAAATCCTCATACTTATGCAGACACGAATGCAACAGGCGGACAGCCACACGCTGTAGGAGAGATTTGGGCAACAATGCTTTGGGATCTTCATTGGGCAATGGCAGCAAAGTATGGATATAACTACGATATTACTGCTGATCCAAACTCCGGAAGTGCAAAAGCACTTCAACTGGTGATGGATGGACTCAAACTTCAACCTTGTAATCCAAATTTCGTTTCTGGTAGAGATGCTATTTTACAGGCAGATCAATTGGCTGGCGGCATGGACAACTGTCTTATTTGGAATGTATTTGCAAAAAGAGGTTTAGGTCTTACAGCTTCTGCGGGAACTGCAGCAAGTATTACAGATCAGGTTGAAAAATTCGATGTTCCTGCTGCGTGTGTGCTTGCAACAGAAGATATTGCGAAAAACAAAGCTTTTGGAATCTATCCGAATCCTGCAAAGGGAGAATTCTTCATCAAATCTGCTCCAACTGTTGGAAACGCAACAATCAAAGTAGAGGTTCTTGACATGAATGGAAAACTGGTCAAAACTCTGGAGAGAAAGAAAAACAGTTCAGAGTCTATTTCTACAAAAGGTCTTGTAAAAGGAACTTATTTGGTAGTAATTACCGAAAATGGTAAATCCAATGCAGAAAAATTAATTGTAGAATAAAACAAAAATATAATTAAACAAAATCCTTTTCAGCTTCGTCTGGAAAGGATTTTTTTTTATAGAGTAGATTTAACAAACTTTATTATCAGTTCACAATTGGCATTAATATTGAAAACTTAACTTTGTAAAACAAAAAATCGTAAAAAATTAAATGAAAAATTTCACCAAGTCTTTTTCTACTTTAGCATTATTAGGTATTAATATTATGTTTTTTGGTCAAACTATTGATACGAAATCAAAAACGATTCTTGATGATGTAACGAAAAGTTATAAAAGCAAAAAGAACTCGTACTTCAAATTTTCTTATACTTCAGGGTCTTCTACCCAGACTGGTATTTTTTACTCAGACAACACCCGGTACAAATTGAAAATTATGGGTACTGAACAAATCTTTGACGGAAACAAAATTTACAGCATCAGTGATGAAGATAAGGAAATCACTATTGCAAAACCAACCGAAAATCAAGTTGCTTTTTCTCCTTTAAGTTATCTGGATTCATACAAAAAAGATTACAATGTGAATTATTCGGGTAAGAAGACAATCAGCGGAATTCCTGTAGATGTCATCAAACTGACACCGATAAAAGCTAATGGGCTGAAAAGCGTAACGCTGTATGTAAACACTCCTCAGAAAAAACTGATAAAACTGGAGCAGGTTTCCAATAACAATGATTTGGCAGTGATTACAATCAGTAATTACAAAGAAAACCAAATATTGTCACCTTCTGTCTTCACCTTTGACAAGTCGAAATATCAAAACTATCTGATTACAGAATTATAAAATTTATTATATAACATAAAAAATGCATTACGAATCGTAATGCATTTTTCATTTGAACTAACTATTTAACTAACTAAAAACTTTCAACTACTTTTGAATCTTAAACTCATTGGCACCAGGATATGGCTGCAAATAACCAAGATTCCAATTAGACTGCAGCAATGATTCGACAAAAAGATCGTCTCGAAATTTATGTGGATCATAAGGAGTTTTTAAACTAACATCTGCCACATTTCCTTTCACATTCCACCAAAAAGCACTCCAGCCACCTCTTAATTCTTTAATTATTTCGTACACCGTTTTACCGGTTGCTCTGTTCATTAACTTGGCAAAAATCTGACCTTCGGTTGTTGTAAGCTCTCTAAGTTGCTTTTCATAATCAGAAGCCAGTGCATTTTGCCTCTGCTTGATATATTTTGTTCGATCGGAACCTGTAAGCTTGGAACTTTCTGTTTTGATATCACGATATTGCTGTAACGCATTTAGAAATAAAGGATAGACACGATTCAGCTTTTTGTTAAGGAAGAAATAAAAATTTCTGTCTAACTGATTGTTGAAATGAGGATTTGCACGTAAGGTTAATTCATCCATTACAATTACCTGCTCCCCATTGATCTTATAAATCTTCGCTTTTTGAACCTCATCATAGAAATACTCATTTCCATATTCGTCTTTCTGCAATTTACTTTTCGGAATATCATCAAAGGATTTTACCTGCAAAGTGTCCTGTTGAGAAAAACAAAATACACCAGTAAACAAGAAAAGGATCGGGATCAGTTTATGAAAAATCATTACTTTTACATCATCTAAATTAACAAATATCAATATCAAAAATCATTCCTATTAAAGATGAAATTCGAAAAGAAATCAATTAAATTCTTAGAAGAATATTTAAATACCGCGGCGCCAACTGGTTACGAACATAATGGACAAAAAGTCTGGATGGATTACATCAAACCTTATGTTGACAAAATTGAAGTTGATCATTACGGAACAGCGTACGGAATTATCAATCCGGAAGCCCATTTCAAAGTAGTGATCGAAGCACACGCCGATGAAATCTCCTGGTATGTGAATTACATTACCGATGACGGCTTGATCTATGTCATCCGAAATGGCGGATCAGATCAGACCATCGCACCTTCGAAAGTGGTGAATATCCACGGAGAAAAAGGGATTGTGAAAGGTGTTTTCGGATGGCCTGCAATTCACACAAGGAGCGCCAATCAAAATGAACCAACGCCAAAAATTGAAAATATATTTATTGACTGCGGTGCAACTACCAAAAAAGAAGTTGAAGAATTAGGAGTTTTCGTAGGTTGTATGATCACTTATCCCGACGAATTTTTTGAACTGAATGAAAGATATTTCGTTTGCCGAGCTTTGGACAACAGAATTGGTGGTTTTATGATCGCCGAAGTTGCAAGACTTTTGAAAGAAAACAAAAAGAAATTACCGTTCGGACTTTACATCACGAATTCCGTGCAGGAAGAAGTTGGTCTCTACGGAGCAGATATGATTGCTGATACCATCAAACCGAACATTGCCATTGTGACAGACGTGACCCACGATACCACAACGCCAATGATCGAAAAGAAAAAGGAGGGCGACCAAAAATGTGGCGACGGACCAGTTGTTTTCTTCGCGCCAAGCGTACATCACACCATCCGTGAATTAATTATTGACACAGCAAAAGAAAAAGAAATTCCTTTTCAAAGGGCAGCGGCAAGCAGAGCAACCGGAACAGATACAGACGCATTTGCCCACTCAAACGGCGGTGTTCCAAGCGCATTGATCTCTTTGCCTTTGCGATACATGCATACTACGGTTGAAATGGTTTCCAAAGAAGATGTAAGCAATGTTATTAAATTGATTTATGAAACTTTGTTGGAGATTAAACCAGATATGAAGCTCAAGTATCATTAAGATGCAAGGTTTCTTATATCATTTGACTCGAAAGCCAACTTTTATATCCACTGCAACTGCATTATTTTTTATATTTTTAATTTTAATGAGTGTATATAAACTGTTAGTTCCGCCAAAGGTTGGTTCTGCAGATAATATGATTATTGAAATGCTGTGGATTTTCAGCATCGTTCCATTAGGATTATTTGTAATCGACAGATTAGTCGTTAGATTGATAAACAATATAAAATTAACAATCATAGAAGTAATAATATTTGGATGCATTTTCCTTTATTATTTCATAGTTGTCAATTCATTTTAGAAATAAAAAGTAAAGTAAAAATGAAAACAAAACTTATTGCACCTTCCCTTCTTTCCGCAGATTTTGGAAATCTCCAGAGAGATATCGAGATGCTAAACAATTCCCAGGCAGACTGGTTTCACGTGGATGTGATGGACGGCAGATTTGTACCAAACATTTCTTTCGGATTCCCTGTGATGAAGACCGTTCAGCAGCACGCAAAGAAATTCGTAGATGTTCATTTGATGATCGTGGAACCTGAAAAATATGTTGAAGAATTCATAGAACTTGGAGCCGATTTGGTTTCCGTGCATTATGAAGCCTGCGTTCACCTCCACAGAACTATTAATTTGATTCAAAGCAAAGGTGCAAAAGCCGGCGTTGTTCTCAATCCTGCAACTCCGGTTTTGATGTTGGAAGATATTATTGCGGACGTTGATTTGGTGTTATTGATGAGCGTCAATCCGGGATTTGGTGGTCAAAAATTCATCGAGAACACTTACAAAAAAATCAGCGAAACCAAAGATTTGATTCTAAGTAACAACTCTACCGCATTGATAGAAGTTGATGGCGGCGTAAATCTGGATAATGCTTCAAAATTATTTGATGCTGGCGCAGACGTTCTGGTAGCCGGAAATGCAGTTTTTTCTTCGCAAGATCCGGAAAGAACGATTGAACTTTTGAAATTCTAAAATATTCAGGAGCTTAACCCCGCTATATTCCCGAAGTTTCGGGAGATGCCGCTTCTATCGGGGCTATAGAGATACCATAACAAAATAGGCTGTCAAAACTGACAGCCTATTTTATATTTAATTTTCAGAAGAAATTAGAAAATCTCTCTTCCGGAAAAATGGAATTGCGCTTCGATCAAAGCATTCTCGTCTGAGTCAGAACCGTGAACTGCATTTTCTCCGATGCTTCTTGCGAAAAGCTTTCTGATAGTTCCTTCAGCCGCTTCTGCAGGATTTGTAGCTCCGATTGTAGTTCTAAAATCTTCTACTGCATTATCTTTTTCCAAAACCGCTGCTACGATTGGTCCAGAAGACATAAAGTCAACCAACTCTCCGTAGAAAGGTCTTTCAGAATGTACTTCGTAGAATTTTTTAGCGTCAGCAACAGTAAGTTGCGTCAATTTCAAAGCTTTGATTTTAAAACCAGCTTCACTGATTTTTCCAAGGATCGCACCAATGTGTCCGTCTGCAACAGCATCTGGCTTGATCATGGTAAATGTGATTTTTCCTGACATTATTTTTTAATTTTTGTTTTAAAGAAGTGCAAATTTACAATATTTTTTTCTACATTTGTCAACGGAAATTCTTTTCTGGGAAAAGATATTTTTTGGCACACAGTTTGCTACTTAATATTCGATTCTCATGTTTAATTTGAGTTTTCATGGTTATTAGTTTTTACCCTGCTTCGGCAGGGTTTTTTGTTTTTAAACCAGATGACACGCAAAAATACCGCAAAACCAAATTGATTTGTTTTTGCGGTATTAATAATATGACTTGCGTCAAATATATGTTGTAATCTGATTTAAAATAACAAACCCGCAGCCCGACTTGAGTGGAAATCCTTTTTTGCATTAACCAATAGTTCAACTAAATTGTAACCGTCGAGCAAAAAAGATTGGGAACGGAAGGCGGACAAAGCTGCCCAAATTCTAATCACCCTGATCTACAAATGCCAGCTCATCCGGATTTTTCACTGGATATTTCTCTGTGAAACATCCGAAACAATGATCAGGCGAACCTAAAATCCCTATCAAATTATCAACACTTAGAAACTCCAAACTGTCAACATCCAGATATTTTCTGAGTTCTTCCTTATTCATATTGGCAGAGATCAGGTCGTCCTTCGTTGGTGTATCAATTCCGAGGAAACACGGCGCAATAATTGGCGGAGAAACACTTCTGAAGTGGATTTCCTTCACACCTGCATTTTTTAAGATCTTCACCAAACGTTTCGAAGTTGTTCCACGAACGATAGAATCATCGATGATTACAACTCTTTTTCCTTTGATCTCAGAAACAATTGGATTCAGTTTTAGATTGACCAAGTGTTCTCTCATCTCCTGCGATGGAATAATGAATGAACGTCCAATATATCTGTTCTTGATCAAAACCGGTCTGAACGGAATGCCTGAAGCCTTGGAAAAACCAATTGCAGCGGGAACGCCGGAATCCGGAACACCAATGACGATATCAGCATCCACAGGCGCTTGCTCCCAAATTTTCATTCCGGATTTTTCACGCACTTCGTGTACATTGATGCCTTCCAATGTAGAATCTGGTCTTGCAAAATAAATATATTCGAAAGCACAGATCTTGTTGACACAGTCGTCTTTCACGATGTAAGATTGCAGACCTTTCTCATTATCACTCGTATAAATGATCTCGCCTGGCAAAACATCACGCACATACTGCGCTCCCACTCCATCCAAAGCACAACTTTCTGAAGCTACAACGAATGTATTCTCATCAATCGCGCCCAAAACCAAAGGTCTAATCCCATTGAAATCTCGGAAGGCAAAAAACTTGTTTCTTGTAATTCCAACTACGGAATAAGCACCTTCGATCTTTTCCATCGTCGCTTTGATGGCACCACGAAGTCCAAGGTCCAGATTTTTTTGAATTAATCTTAAAATAACCTCGGTGTCAGACGTTGCACGGAAAACCACGCCTTCATCTTCCAATTCTTTCCTAAGTTGCTTGGCATTGGTCAAATTCCCGTTGTGAGCTATCGACAGTATAATCTGATCATATTCATTCTTAGCAAAGAACGGCTGAAAGTTATATTTCTTTTTATCTCCCGCAGTCGTATATCTGGTGTGGCCGATAACGGTACTTCCCATATACTGCTGAGGATCTTCTATCGATTTGAAAACGTCCAAAACAAGACCTTCATCTTTCACAGAATGGATCTTCCCGTTGTTCCCAACAGCTATTCCGCAAGCTTCTTGGCCACGGTGCTGCAAAGCAAAAAGTCCAAACTGTGACAACGAAAAGGTATCTTGATTCTCTGTTGAATGCAATCCAAAAACGCCACATTCCTCTTCCATTTTATCAAAAGGATAATGAGCTTCCTTTTCTTCTTTGGAAAGATGCTTGGTTTCTTCGAATTCCTGATAGCGATTTTGGAAAGCATATTTCGGTAATGTGCTATATTCTTGAAATTCTAAATCCATTGATTTGGTTTTTGGATTATTTGGCTAAAGCGGTTTGTAGTCTGTCGTAGATCTCAACGTAAGCTTCTGTGATCTCACCTAGATCTCTTCTGAATCTATCTTTATCCAGCTTTTTCATCGTGTCCTTGTCCCAAAGTCTGCAAGTGTCCGGAGAGATCTCATCTGCCAAAACAATTTTGCCATCTGAGGTTTTTCCCAACTCGATCTTGAAATCTACAAGGATGACATTGGCTTTGTCAAACAGGTCGATCAAAAGTTGGTTGATCTTATTTGTCAAAGCGTACATTTCGTTTAGTTCATCATAAGTCGCTACACCAAGGAAAACTGCGTGATGATCGTTGATCAACGGATCTCCAAAGTCGTCCCTTTTGAAACAAAGATCAAATATAGTGACTGGCGATTTCAGTCCTTCCTCCACGCCCAATCTCTGAGCCATACTTCCCGCAACATAGTTACGTACAACCATTTCCAAAGGAATGATGTCCACTTTTTTTACCAACTGCTCTCTGTCATCCAATTTTGCGATGAAGTGCGTTGGAATTCCCTTTTCTGCAAGATATCCGAAAATAAGTGTAGATATTGCATTGTTCAGTTCACCTTTTCTATCGAACTGTCCACGCTTCTGTGCATTGAAGGCTGTAGCATCATCTTTGTAACGTACAACAACTTCGTCAGGCTTGTCTGTAGCAAAAACCTGTTTAGCCTTACCTTCGTAAAGCATTTCTTTCTTTTGACTCATAATGACTTTCATTTTTTCAAACAGAATTCGCTTTCACGACTATTTCCGTTCAAACTTTTTTACTGATTAGATTTACGCACAAATTTACGAATTTTTTACATAAAATTAATACCACAGAATAAGAAGGTCATCAAATAAAAAAAAGCCAATTTTCAAAGGCTTTTTAAATCATATTTGGAGAAAACTTAATTTTATTTTTTAATAAATTTTACAGATTTTCCGTCGATGTTCAATATATAAGTGTTTGGTAGCAAAGAGCTGACGTTGATCGATCTTTGATTAACGAATGGATTAGGAATATCCTTAATTAATTTACCGGAAAGATCATAAATTTTGGCAGATTTAACTTTACTGACTTCGCCGTTAATATTAATAAAATCAGTAACAGGATTTGGATAGATATTAAAATCTATTCCTTGATTTGCAATATCATTAACAGCTAAGGTTCCTAGATTCAAACAATAATCTGACGGATAAGTTATCCATTCTGCGATGTCAAAAGTTGCAGTTGGATTGCTCACATTTGCGTTTCTGTAAAGTGATTTATTGGCATTTGTATTATCAATACCTTTCGTTCCAATTGCATCTACAGTTCCGGTTTTGTAAGAAAGATCAACATAATTATTGCCTGTAAAAGTAAGAGCTGGCGCAGCAGTCACAAACTTAGCATTCGGAACACTGAAACAGCTAAAATTCGCATTTGGATTGATTGCTACAAAACTTTGGTTGTTTTCTATTTCGCCTTCAAGCTCAAAAGGTTCTCCAAAATAATAAGCCGTTCCTTTGTACTGAATATATAATTTATAACCATTTAGATTGACTTTGTGACCAGTTCTGTTGGCGATTTCCAAAGCTTTGTTATTTCCGGATCCTTCAAGATATTTGATTATCTGTAAATCTTTTGCAAAAACATCTGTAGCCAAAGTTGTGACGTTCAAAGTATTGCTTTGCGGACTTTCCAGATAAGCATTATCGTAAGCTTTAACCGTGAAATTATAATTCGTATCGGGAGTCAAATGATCGATGGAAATAGAATTTGTTTTTGAAGTCGCGACCAAAACATTATCCTGATAAATCCTGTAACCAACTACATCAGATTCAGGATTTGCCTGCCAAGTCAGATTTACAAAATAAGCAGAATTTCTTGCTAATAACAATGAAGAAGGCGCAGCCGGAGCAACACTATCTGGAGTTTGATTCCAAATTGAAGCAATCCATTCCGGATGATCTATGAAAGGATTTCTGTTTTTCTGAAGGTTGAAAACAGCATTATTACGATCAATTTCTCTCTGAGAAACAGGATCTTGCTGATGCCAGTTCAGAAGCATTGCAATGTACCAGTTTTCGTATGCTTTTTCCTCACTTCCGTCAAGTGGATTTTGATCTTTCGTAGGATCTGCATTGGTGCTGAAATTGAAAGCTCCCAATTTCCCTTCATATCGTACAGCAAAATACAAAAGCGTTCTTGCAACGTCACCTTTAAACTCATCAATAGGTTCGAAAACTCTTCCTGTGTAAGTCGCATTTGGCGTTCCGTTAGAAGCCTGTTTTGATCCATTTGTGAAATTATAATAAACCACTGAACTGGCTTTTCCGTAAGGATAATTGCTCCTTAATTGATTAACTCTCGCATCCGTCGGAACTACAAAAAACAAATCAGAATACATTGGATACGCACTGTTGAACGAGCTTTGCGGCATCATATGTTCGCGATTCCAACCCAAACCTTCCGCGTTGGCGCTTCCAATCAGATTGGCACTTGTGTAATTGTAAGCATCCGGACCACTTGGAATTTCGGAATAAATATCTAAAATAGTTCCGTCATTTTCATAGTATTTATCCAAATCTGTTTGATTGACAGTCGTTTTCAAATCATCATAATGATAAGTGTATACTTTTGTTGAAATAATGTCGTGAAGCTTGCTTTTCAAAGCATAACCAGTCAGACCTTCTATTCCTGAATAGTATCCGGCTGGAGCTTGAGCTGTTGCTAGAACGGGGAAAACAGATAAAATAAATAAGTATTTTTTCAACATAAAAATGTTTTTAATCGGGTTATAAAAATATCATTTTTTTATAAGACTTTATTTATTTTTTTGAATTTGAATATTAATAATGATTTACATTCAACAAGTAAACAAAAAATCCCCTAAAAAAGGGGATTTATATCTTTATCAATAAATAACTTTATTCTCCGGCAATGATATTATGAAGAGTCAGCTTTAGGCTATCCAATTGCTCTTTTTTACTGTCCAATTTCTCGTAAGTATCTTTCAACAATGGATTGTCGCGTGTCGCAGTCCCAAAGAATGATAAGTTGTTTTCAAGCTGCACAATCTCTGATTCCAGATCCGCCACCTGATTCTTGATCTTTCTAGCTTTATCCGTCAACTGGCTCTCAGAAAGGTTTTCTTCTTTCAAATCAAACTCATTGATCTTATTAAGTTTTAGTTTTTCTCTCAGCGTTTTATTGAATTCCGTATTGATGGACAATTTATCTTTCGGAACTTTCCCAGTCGCGTTCCAGGAATTCTTGATGTTTTCAATTTTCTCAACAGAACCTTCCTCGTCTGTCAAAGCTTTCAAATCCTCAAGTAATGCTTTTTTGCTTTTGTAATTTTCTTTCCAGTTGTCGCCTGTCGCGTTATTTTTATCTCTGTAATTTTTGAAAAACGTATTACAAGCATCACGGAAATCATCCCAAACTTTGTTCGCCTGGCTTCTAGGAACGTGACCGATGGTTTTCCAGTCTTCTTGAAGTTTTTTGAAAAGTGGAACTACAACATCCCAATCTTCGGAATTCATGTTGTCCTGAGCTGTTTTTATTAAGGCTTGTTTTGCTTCAAGATTATGAATCTGAGAACCTTTCAGATTTTTATAGAAATCATTTTTACCGGTATTGAATTCTCTCAAAACTACTTTGAAATCTGTCCAGTTTTGATTCGAAATTTTCTTTGGAACCGGCCCGAGTTTCAAAAACTCAGTACGCAGATCCTCTACTCTTTTGATCGCCTGCTGCCAATAACTGTGATTGATAGATTCCGGCTTCGCAAGAGTTTTCAGCTCTTCAATGATTTTGGTTTTCTTCTCAAGATTTTCCAGTTGCTCAGATTCTATTACTGCAATCAATTCGGATTTTCTCTCGTGAATTTTATTTGAAATTTCTTTGAATTCTTCCCAAGTCTTTTCACGGAATTCCTCCGCAACCGGTTCAGCTTCTTCTTTCCAAAGTTTGTGAAGATATTGCAATTCATTCAATGCTTTTTGGACTACTTTTTCGTCAAGTAATTCTTTGGCTCTTGATATGATGTGCTGTCTTTTTTCAAGATTATGAGCGAATTCCTGATGAAGAAATTCTTTATTCAAATCCAGCATCTCATTAAACATTTTCAGATGATGGAAGTAATTGTTATTCAGATTTTTAAATTCGGATTTTGCAACTTGTCCCGCATTTCCCCAGGCTTCTTTGATCTCTCTTATCGATTTGAAAAGATTGACACCTGGTTCAGAATTCGAATAAAGATTTTTTAGTCTTTCGATAATTCCCAGCCTTTCGTCCAGATTTTTCTGATGATCGGCTTCCTGAGATTTATGGAATTTGTCCTGTTTTTCACGGAAGATATTCACCAATGCAGTCAGTTTTGAAGCTTGCGGATGATGAAATTCAAAATGTTCCTCTGCATTTCCTTGTTCTACAAACTCGTGCTTTTTGTCTTCTACTTCGTCAGCGATTTTATGATTGGCGTGATCTCTGAGCGCATTGAATTTTTTCGATAATGAATGAGAATCATCTTTATTGACGATGGTTTCCATTTCGTCCAAAGTCTCTTTCAAAGAGAGATTGGAATAGTTTTCTTCTGCGATTTCGACTTCCTGATGTTCGGATTCTGTTTCAATTTCTGATTTTTCTTCTGCAGGCACTTCTTCTACTGATTCTGCCTCCGCAGATTCTAATTCAGATTCTGGTTTTTCGTTTTCCGAAACTTCTTCTGGAGTCACTTCCTCTACTGATTGATTTTCAATAGGATCGACTTCAGAATTTGGTTTTTCAATTTCAGGATTTTCGTTTTCAATACTCATAACAAAGCGAATTAATTGGCGATAACAACTTTTAAATGCACTAAATTAAATGTTTTTTGTAGAAAACACCAAATAACATTACTAATTTTCTAAAAAAATATTAAATAGTTCACAATGTCATCAATCAGGTTTTCAAAAAATCAGTTTTACTTGACAAAGGCCTTCTAATGTTGTATCTTTGCCATTCCTATAAATTTAAAACAATAAAATCCGTAAATTTTATGAAGACATCCGATTTTAATTTTGATCTGCCAGAAGAATTATTAGCAGAACATCCATCAGAAAACCGCGACGAAGCGAGACTGATGGTTCTTGACAGAAAAACCGAAACTATCACACACCGTCTTTTCAAAGATGTCATCGAATATTTCGACGAAAAAGATCTGTTTATTTTCAACAATACTAAAGTTTTCCCTGCAAGACTATTCGGAAACAAAGAAAAAACCGGTGCTAAAATCGAGGTTTTCTTACTTAGAGAATTAGATCGTGAAACCCGTGTTTGGGATGTTTTGGTTGATCCTGCAAGAAAAATCAGAATCGGTAACAAATTATTCTTCACAGAAGATGAATCTCTGGTTGCAGAAGTTATCGACAACACGACTTCAAGAGGAAGAACTTTGAGATTTTTATTCGACGGTTCTTACGAAGAATTCCGTTCAAAATTGACAGAACTAGGTGAAACGCCACTGCCAAAATACATCAAGAGAGACGTTGAGCCGGAAGATGCCGAAAGATATCAGACGATCTATGCAAAAGTGGAAGGTGCTGTAGCTGCGCCAACTGCAGGTCTGCATTTCTCAAAACATTTGATGAAAAGACTGGAAATCAAAGGAATTGATTTTGCTGAAATTACACTTCACGTGGGTCTTGGAACTTTCAACCCGATTGAAGTTGAAGATCTTTCCAAGCACAAAATGGAATCTGAAGAAGCCATCATCGACGAGAAAAATGCAGCTAAAATCAACAAAGCTGTGGAAGAAGGACGCAGAGTTTGTGCCGTTGGTACCACTACAATGAGAGCTTTGGAAACTTCTGTTTCTTCTAACAAAAAGATCTCGGCTTACAGAGGCTGGACCAACAAGTTCATCTATCCGCCACACGATTTCGGAGTTGCGAATGCGATGATCACGAACTTCCACACACCAAAATCTACATTGATTATGATGATCGCAGCTTTTGCAAACAAAGATTTTGTAATGAGAGCTTATGAAGAAGCTATCAAAGAAAAATACAAATTCTATTCTTACGGAGATGCGATGCTGATCCTTTAAGAATCTAAATTTTTAAATATAAATGCGCAGCTTTTGACTGCGCATTTTTTATTTTAAACCTGCAAAGTCGTAGCAGATTTAATACTAAAGAAGTTTGTTTAGAATAAAAAAATTAAGCTTTTGTATTCTTTAAATATTGAATGCACAAACTTTAGAAATCTTAGCTTTTGTGACTTTTGTGGTTTCATTTTGCATAATTTTTACTAATTTCATCCAATGAAAGCATTTTCCTTTTTTGCCTTATTATCGATCACATTTTCCTGTTCTCAGACTCAGGAAAATTTTTCCACCATCGCTTCATTACCAAAAAAAATAAAAGAAGCATCAGCTGCTGAAATCTCAAAAGCGTCGCCCTTGATCTGGACCATCGAGGACAATCACAATCACAATGTTCTTTTTGGTTTTAATGAGAAAGGCGAATTGCTAAAGCAGATCACAATCACAAATGTTGAAAATAATGACTGGGAAGATCTGACTTCTGATGACGAAGGAAACATTTATATTGGCGATTTTGGAAATAATGACAACGACCGGGAGAATCTTGCGATCTATAAAATAAACGCTGCAGATCTGGATAAGGATGAAGCAAAAGCACAGTTTATAGTCGAATTCTACTATCCTGAGCAGACGGAATTTCCGCCAAAGAAAAAAGACCGAATTTTTGATGTGGAATCTTTCTTTATCTTTAAAAATAAATTTTATCTATTTACGAAAAACAGAAGTTCAAAATTTGATGGAACAACTGTTCTGTACGAAGTTGAAAATAATCCGCTTCAGAAATTACCTGCTAAGAAACTCGGAAGTTTTGTGACTTGTGACCAGTTCAATCATTGTGCGGTGACGAGCGCTGACATCAGTCCAGACAAGGACAAAGTTGCGATCTTGAGTTCCGATAAAGTCTGGATCTTCACAAATTGGAAAGGTGACAATTTCTTTTCCGGAGATGTCGAAAAAATTGAGCTGAATCACCACACACAGAAAGAAGGAATTTGCTTTAAAGATGAAAACACAATCTTGATGACTGATGAAGGTGATAAGAAAATCACTGGGAATCTTTATCAATTGAAGTTGAAATAATTTTATAATATTCGATTTTAACAACCTATTTGTCATTCTGTAAGAATCTCTTCAGCTAAGTTTAGATTTCTACGGAATGACAAAATTGCGTTTTATACTGAATATTTAAACTTGGCGAAGCTGTAGCCCAACTTGAGTGGAGCTCTTTTTTGTCATTGCGATTGTTGAATGGTTCTTATTATTCCTTCATGTAATTCACAATGAAAAAAAAGCGGGAACGGAAGGCGGAAATAGCTGCCCAAAAAATCCTAAAAAGTCCCACCAATCCCAACGACCAATCTTCCTCCATCGGATGATGTGAAATAGGAAAAATTAGCTGAGATTGCATCCACCGCATTTAGCCAAAATCCGCCACCGTAAGAGTTGTGCCACTTATTGGAATATTCGTTCGGAATCCAGACTCTTCCCAAATCAAATCCACAGAAAACACCGTAGCTCAAAGGTAAAATCGAGTTCTTGATTTTCCCGATTTCAAAACGAAGATCCGAACTTTGATAAAACGAATTCTTGCCATAAAAACGGTTGAAAGAGTAGCCTCTCAAATCCGTGTTTCCGCCCAAAGTTGCCATTTGATAGAACTCATAATCGTTGCCCAAAAGCCATTTTGCTTTGGCATAAGTTGACCACACTAATTTTTTATTTTTCGTCAAAGAATGTAAAAAGCCAAGTCCGGTTTCTAATGAAGCGTATTGGCGATCTGTATTTTTAAGATTGATGTTGTAAACCGTTCTGACATCGAATTTCATTCCTGCTTTTGGATTCGCTGTGTTGTCATAATTCTCGTAAATGAAAGAAAGATCTGCGCCTCCAAACTGTTTTGAGTCGAAAACATCATCATTCACAATGCCTGGTAAAGAAATATAACGATTGGCTGTTCTGTCGATTTTCAGGATTTCATAATTCAGTTTTGCAGAGAATGTTGCCGCATTTTTGTTCCAGTTGATGGATGGAGAAAATGCAAACTCTCTAGCTCTCACATTGTTAAAACGTTTCCCAAATTCATCTTTCGGATTGATGCTTTTGTTTCCGACGCCATAGAAATTCCGGATGTAGTGCGAACTTGTAACTCTTGTATCCAAACCGTAGAACCAACCGCCTGTCAACGCAGGAAACAAGCCTTGATAAGCCAACTCGTAACCTTCCGTTCCGGTGAAATAATTAGCCAAAAAATGATGTTTTTGAGAATATGGTTTTTTAATAAAATCATTCACAGTATAATCCGCATTGAAACCTACTGCCAACGCATCATCGGGATTGAAATTGAAATTCATATACGTTGTGAAAACATTGTATTTTGGATTTTGGTAATTGTATTGGTTGATGTCATAATCGTCTGTCAGTCTAACAGTTACATTGCCTTTGTTTTCCAAATCATTTTTCTTGCTTTTGTAATCGTAGATTTTTACTTTTCTGGAATTGGAAATGGAATATTTATCATTATCCAGACCACCTAAAAGATCAATTCTGATGCTGGATTTTTGTGTTCCCTGAACCAGAAATTCATCATCGTCGTCCAAGCCGTAAAGCAAAATTTCCTTAGTCATTTCTCCCGAATATATTTTTGACGACGCTAGTTCTTCTCCAGATTTTTTAAGACGCAAGATCTTGACTTCGGTTTCATTATTCGGCAATCTGGTGATGACAAATTGGTCTTTTTTGTTGGTTCCGGTAAGGATTACTTTTTCCTGCAAGACCTTATAATATTGTGAAGCATATTTTTGTAGATCACTTTTTCTGACCAGTAATTTCTGAATCAAATCTTCTGAAACTTTGTCCTGAACTTCTTTTGGCAGATTTTTAAAAGCCTCCCGAATATCATTTTCCGACAAATTCTTTTGAATAAATTCTGCCACGTCCAGCCAATCTTTTTGAACCGAATTTTTAGCAAAAACCAAATCCAAAGGATAAGGTTCGCGGTTGAACCATTTTACACTTTCTATCTGATTATCAAAAGTCTGCATATGTTTCAACTCAGGAAATTCCATCAGAATTCCAGTGATGAAGCCGTCATATTTTGTAAAAGCCTGATCTCTGTCTTTCGGAATCGGACTGTAAATCACATTTCCATTTTCCTTTTTCTCTTCGAATTTCCATTGGTCGTGGTGTCTGTCCCAATCACCAATCAGCATATCGAACAAACGCGCTTTGATCCACGCTTTTTCATCGATTTTATATTTTTCATCTTTAGCAAGATTCAGAATTACTTCATCAGTTCCGTACACTTTATTCGGATTTTCCTCAGTTTCCATCGGTCGGTCTTCGAGATAGTACAATTCGTCTCCGAAAGTATCATTGAAGTTTTTCAGCGTTTTCTGTTTCGGAATGTAAAAAAGTTGCGGCGTTGTATGACGGATTCCCAGCTTGTCAGACATTTCTCCAATAACCAAAGGTGTGTAAGGATGCGATGTTGTGTAGAAATCCAATAGGAATTTGTCTGCATAGCTTCCCGAGAAATCATCAATCACATATTGATTTTTAAAAGCTACGGATTGTAAAAATCGAACACCACTTTTTTTCAATGCACGAATCACATATTCATTTCCATTTTTAGTTTCCAGCCTCAAAGATTTGGTTTGATGTCCGCCTCCTGCTCTATCGGTTTTCACACCGCCAAAAAGGGTGTCCAATGAAAGATTTTTGACGTTTATTTTCTTTGAATAATATTCGCGGTAATGTTTTCCCCAAAGAAATTCGTAGAACTTATTTTTCTTCGTCATTGCAGAATCATAGATTGAAGATTCCGAATATTGAGGGAAATTTTTAGGATAATCTTTGATTGAAGTTTCTTCTTTTCCTAAAATTGTTTTTCTGAAAAGCAGATCAGATTTGGTTTGATTTAAGGAATAAAAACTCACTTCTGCATTTCCCGATTTTGAAATTTTCAGTTCGGCATAACCATTTTTTCCAAATGAAAAATCATTATTTCCGGTGGCTTTCGCAGCTTCAGTTTTGGAACCTGCGCCGCTGATAATTTGTCTGATGTCGCCTTGCTCGATGTATTGCAAATTGTGATCGTGACCGGAAACAACAACCACATTTTTTCGTCCGCTGATCAATGCTTTGATTCTGTCTGCCAGATTTTTATAATTCTGATTAGAAATATCCTGATGCGTGATTCCGCCTGTAGCTCTCGTTAGATTGATGATTGAACCTAAAACCGGCAACGGAATTTTATTTTCTAAAGGAAAGATTTGTTTTTCCCAAGAATAATTTCCACCGTGAGAACCGTGCGTGATCAAAGGATGATGCGTGGCAACAACAATTGTTTTGTTTTGATTTTTGTTTAATTGATCTTCGAATTCTGTATAAAAATCTTCCCGGGTTTTGAGATCGCATTTCTCATTGATTCCGGGATTTTTGCTCCAATCTGCAAAAACCCATTCTGTATCGATGAGAATCAAGGTCAGTTTTTTATTGATTTTTCGGGTTTCAATTGGGCAGCCATTTCTGGGTGCGAAAGTACTTTTGTCTCCGAATTTCTCTGTGATGTAATCTTCTTCGCGGTTCAAACCTTTGATGCCGTTGCTGTACCAATCGTGGTTGCCGGGAATAAAGATAGTCTTGCCTGAAAAATTGTTTGCCAACGAAATCTGATTATCAATTTTCTTCTCCACCAAACCTCTGTTTTCGTCATCTTTTTTCGGCATTCCTGCTGGGTAAATATTGTCGCCGAGGAAAAGCAAAGTACTGTTTCTTGAAGCTTTGGAAAGTGAATCTTTCAAGACATTTATATTTTTGAAAGCTTCGTCTTGGTCGAGATTTCCGGCGTCGCCAACCAGATAAAAAGTGTGGACAATACTGTCTTTGATCGCAGATTTTTTTTCGAAATTTCTTACATTCTTTCCGTAATCTGCTTTCTGGACTGCGCAGGAAAGGACAGCGAATGATAAGATGATTAAAAGATATAACTGATATAGTTTTTTCATATTTCGATTATTAATATGTCGGTGCTTCGCACCTTTTTCTTCTGTATTTATTTTCTACCAATATGTCATTGCTTCGCAACCTAATCAAAATATTGATCGTATTACAATCTTTCTGCTTTGCGAAGTGCAGCCTTGCCTTATTGGATCCTGAACTTTCGGGAGGGAACAGAAGGCGGAAATAGCTGCCATAATTAACATTAAATGATTGAAAGATTCAGAAAATTGTATGATTATGGTTTAAAAATCTAAAATTACTGAAACTCTAACATTATTTAACAAAATTAAAATTAATAAGCTGTCAATACTTTCTTAAATTTGTTTCAAATTGCTTTTATGGATATTTTGAAAATCTCGGAAGATTACGTTAAAAATTTATTCAAAGATAGATTATCTTCTGTTTATACTTATCATAATCTGGATCATACAATCCAGGTGGTGGATAAAATAAAAATCCTGGCAAAAGAGGAAAATGTAAATCCGGAAGATACCGAGGATTTGCTTCTGGCTGGCTGGTTTCATGATCTTGGTTATATAGACGACAGCGAAAATCACGAAGAAGAAAGCCGGAAACTGGCGGAAAAATTCCTGAAAGAACATCAGTTTGATGAGAACCGAATTGCAAAAATCGGAAAATTGATACTGGCAACTGAAAAGTTCTATAGACCAACGAATCATCTGGAAAACATTATTAAAGATGCGGATCTTTATCATTTGGCCTCAGATGATTATTTTAATGTCTGTGAAAATCTAAGACAGGAAATCAAGGAGGTTCATCATCAGAAATTCAGTAAGCTGCAATGGGCGGAACTGAATACGGCTTTCTTTGCAAAACACCAATTTTACACCAAATTCGCTAAAGAAAATTGGCAGCCCATAAAAGAAAAAAACACCGAAAAAATCTTTGATAAAATCAAAAATCTGAAAGAGGACAAAAAAGAAAAATCATCTCAGGACAAAGACAAAGCGCTTCTGAACAAAAAGAAACTCGAAAAACTGGAAAGTCCGGAACGAGGCATTGAAACGATGTTCCGCGTGACGCTGAATAATCATACAAAACTAAGCCAAATTGCTGACAGCAAAGCGAATATCTTACTTTCCGTGAACGCCATTATTATTTCTGTTGCGTTGTCAACACTCATTCCGAAACTGGATGCGCCGAATAATTCGCATCTGATCATTCCGACTTTCATTATGATTATGTCGAGTGTCGCGTGTATTATTTTAGCGATAATGTCCACAAGACCAAAAGTGTCGAGCGGAACGTTTACCAGAAAAGAAATTGAAGAGAAAAAAGTCAATCTTCTGTTCTTCGGGAATTTCTATAAAATGCCGATGGAAGAATATCTGTGGGCAATGAAGGAAATGATGGCTGACAGACAATATCTTTATGACACAATGATCAAAGATTTGTATTATCTTGGAATTGTTTTGAACAGAAAATACAAATTATTGAGACTGACTTACACGGTTTTCACGATCGGAATTATTGCTTCTGTAATTGCTTTTGTGGTGGCTTTTAGGAATGTGACGATGTAGAATTTTATTAAACTACTTCCACAAAATCATAATCAACTTCCGTCGCTTCATAATTCACACCAACTCTCAAAGCTTTCAAACCATTAATTCCCTGCAAATCTTCAACTTCCAGTTCTTCAACAGTTGATTCCAAAACATTTTGATCCTGAAGGATTTGTATCAATTTCAGATAATCCTGTCTTTCCTTTTCCTGAGAAAAAATAATACTGATTTTTCCGGGCTGCGTAATACGTTCAGTCGAGTTTTTAATCGTTGATTTGTCGATGCGTTTTTTGATCATTTCGTAGCGCGCATTGTAGCTTCCATCGACATCGAAACGTTTTTCATCCATACGAAATCTGATGCTGATAGGCGTACTGTAAACTAAGATCAAAGACGAAACATCCAGAGAAAATTCCAGACTATTTCGAAATTGGTTGTACTGCAATTCACTTTCGCAAAGCACACGTAATTGCCACAATCTCAGATTTTTCAAGAAGACCGGATCGTAAGTCAGATCTGGTGCAATCGACAAACCGATGTACATATTATGCTCGACGCCATCCGTTTTGAAACGCTCATAATAGAACGGAAAACGGACTTGCTGTTCCTCTTGTCTTTTGTCGAGAATATCGGCTAAATTTCGATTTATTAAAGATAAACTGTCATCAAACTTTTTACGGAAATCATAAACCATATTGGTTCGCAGATCCAATTTTTTGAAGTAGTCTGTAACCAATTGATTATACTCAATATTTTGAAGTTTTATCGAATCTAATAAAGGATGAATTTCTGATAGAATAAAGGTCTGAACAATATTTTCTGTATCTGCTTTAATATCGGTTTTGAGTAATTCCTGATAATAATTCAGTTTATTTCTTACGACATCAAAATCATTTTCGGCGCTTACATTTGAAAGCAAATCGGTTATCAATCTTAATTGAATTTCCAAATCCTGTTTGATGACCAAATTTCTGGAAATAGAAGAATTGCGAACATCAGTCTGCCCAAAAAGCGGCGTCAATTCCTGAAAACTGATATTCCTGTAAGGCAAATCAAATTCTGCATTGAAGAAACCAATATGACGTTCCGCTTCCTGTCGGAATTTCCAATAAACACTTGGATGAATTGATGTATATTCCCGTTGAATAATAGCTTGAATTCGGGTTTCGATTCCCGTATAAAGCCTGTCCATCGTATCTACCAGATATGGCATCACGATTTCCATTTTGTTGGCATTGATGCTGTTCAGCAGTTTCTTTTTGGAAACCAGTTCTACAATACCGAGAATTCTTTTGTCTTTGATAATTGGTGCAAAAATAGCGCTTTTGATTCCGGCCTCGTACAATTGTTTCGCCATCTGGCTTTCGGGATATTCCTGAAAACTTCTGTCGACATCGGAAACACTGAAGTATTTTTTGGAATCTACTAGTGCGTTGAAGTTCTTCTCGCAAAGCATTTCGTTCTTACAATCTCTTGGTCCTGATGTCAGGATAAAACTGTCCATAATCCCATTTATAGGACTTCTCACGAATTTATTGTCCTCGTGATTGATGGCAGTGTAACCGACTTCCAGATCTGCAACCTGAAAAATTGAGCGGAAAATGGTATTCAATTCGCCTTTCAGATTTTTATCATCTTCAATGTTGATCAGCTTGCTTTTCAGGTTTGAAATTGCACTTTCGGTAGTTGCATCAAAGAAACTGATAACTGCAAAACCTTTCAGTTCCCAGCTTTCCGGCGGAAATTTTTCTTTCCAAAGTTCGTGATCTTCAAAATTGTCCAGTAATTCTGCAATTTCATCTTCTGTTAATCGTGTGAAATTTTCTTTTGGATTAATTTCGATAAAATCCACATTATTCAGGAAGCGGTAATGATTCACAATGCCTTCCTCATTTGGAATATCGAAGATAAAAGGCTGCACAAAATTAAGTTCTACATTGTAATAATTACGCAAAATAATGCAGCAACTGATCACATAAAAACGGTGCGGATCCATATCCTTGATGATCATATCAAAGTTCTCACCCGCTTTATCAATAATGTTTTGGAAACGTTCTGTCGGATTGAAAAAGAAATTGTAGAAAGGAAAACCTATCGCCTTGATTTCATTTTTCGTGAGCATCTGAGGAAACAGATCTTTTAGAAGTTCCTTCATCAGCGCTTCATTTTTCTCAAAAAAATCGAGATTGCTGATGCCGTTTTTCAGCTCAGGAAATTGCTTTATTTGTTCTAAAATATTTTTATGAGAAAGTGCGTAATCAGCATTTTGAAAAGCCTCCGATTCCATTTTCTGGATCAGTTTTTCAAAAGAAAAATTTAGTTTGAAAGGGCTTTCGTAAAGGGTTTGGAATTCCATGAGGTAAAAATCAATGCAAATGTAAGAATTATGAATATATTAATAAAGTCGATTCAAAATTAAAAATACTCTATTTCAATTTAACAATCAATCAATGTAGCGGTGTAACAATTTAGTAATGAATTAAATAACGTACAATAAAAGATTGAAATAGTTGCATCATTCTAAATTATCACATTTATCTATTGCTACATTGTGATATTTTTAAATTGCTATATTATGCCGTATCTTTGCAAAAAATTTCAGAACATTGAAGGACATCAGAACACTTAACCTGGATCAGATCAAAGACTATTTCGGAACGATTGGCGAAAAACCTTTCCGTGCGAAACAGGTTTACGATTGGCTTTGGAGCAAGAATATGCATTCCTTCGATGAGATGACGAATCTTTCCAAGGATTTGCGGGAAAATCTAACCCGTGATTTTTTCATCAATCCAATTTCTGTTGACCTTTTACAAAAATCAACGGACGGAACCATAAAAAATGGCGTAAAGCTTCACGATGGTTTGATGGTAGAATCTGTATTAATTCCAACTGAATCCAGAAGTACAGCCTGCGTTTCTTCACAAGTTGGCTGTTCATTGAATTGTGAATTCTGCGCAACGGCAAAACTCAAGAGAATGCGAAATCTGGAAGTTGCAGAAATCGTTGATCAAGTTGCATTAATTGATCGTCAGAGTAAAGAATATTTCGACAGACCATTGACCAATATTGTGTTTATGGGAATGGGCGAACCGATGATGAATTACAAAAACGTTGTCGAAGCCATTCACAAGATTACAAAACCGGAAGGTCTGGGAATGTCACCACGAAGAATTACCGTTTCCACATCGGGAATTCCGAAGATGATAAAAATGCTGGCTGACGAAGAGATCAAAGTGAAATTAGCCTTGTCTCTACACTCCGCAATTGAGTATAAAAGAAATGACATTATGCCATTTTCTGAGAAATTTCCTTTGACCGATATTATGGATTCGCTGCAATATTGGTATCAGAAAACAGGTTCTCCAATAACCTTCGAATATTGCGTTTGGAAAGGAATTAATGATGGCGATGAAGACATTAAAGCTTTGATCCGATATTGCCGACAGGTTCCAAGCAAAGTCAATTTGATTCAATACAATCCAATTGGCGAAGGAAAATTTGACCATAGAAGTATTGCCGCGGAAGAAAAATACGTTCGTGAACTGGAAAAAGCCGGAATCACAATTATGGTAAGAAAAAGCCGTGGTGGCGATATTGATGCCGCTTGCGGACAATTGGCGAATAAATCTGCGGAGTAATTTTCTTTAACAATCTTTTAATCCATTAAGTTTTTCGTTCCAAAGATCAATTCATAATTTTACATTATGAAGACGATTTTAGTAGATATGGACGGCGTTCTTGCCAACACAAACCAACATTTCATCGATTACGAATACAAGCGAAGTGGAAACCAAATTCGCTGGGAAAATATTTCCGGATTATTGGAAGAAGTCGCATTTCCAAATTTCTTAGAAGATGTAAATTTCAAAGGTTTTTTCAGAACTGTTCCGGTTACAGAAAATGCAGCTGAAGTTTTGAAATATTTAAATGAAAAATACAATGTTTTCATCGTTTCGTCTGCAACAGAGTTCCCAAGCAGTCTTACCGAAAAAGCGGAATGGCTGCGCGAACACTTCCCTTTTATCAGCTGGAAACAAATGATTTTCTGCGGACGAAAAGATTTTATCATTGGTGATATAATGATTGACGACCATCCGAAAAATCTCAATCTTTTTAATGGTCAAAGAATCCTTTTTTCGCAGCCGCATAATGCGAATGCAACAGTCGAAAATTCTGCTAGAGTTTCCGGTTGGGAAGATATTATGAATATTCTGTAAGTTCGTGTTATGAAAAAACAGATTTTCTACCTATTGCTTTTTGTTTTCAGTTTTCAGATTTCTGCTCAGAAGACGCAGTCCTTAAATCTCCGAAAGTACAAAATTGCCGTTTTGAGCGATTCTCTGAGAGAAAGTTCTGGTTTAACCAGCATCGACGGTCGAATTTTCTCCTTCAACGATAGCGGAAATACGAGTGAAATTTTTGAAATTAAACCAGGAAGTCCATTTATAGAAAAGACTTTTCAAACCGGACTAAAAAACATTGATTGGGAAGCGATTACGAATGATGGTGAGAATTTCTATATTGGAGAATTCGGGAATAATTTGGGAACAAGGAAAGATTTAAAAGTTTATCAAGTTCCTTTCAAGAATGACTCTCTGATTATTGATTCTATAAAAACGATTCCATTTTATTATCCTGAACAAATAGATTTTACAGCGAAAAATATCAACAATAATTTTGATGCGGAAGCGATGATTTTTCTGGATGGAAACATTCATCTGTTCACGAAAGAGTGGGTTTCAAATACCGTATCTCATTATTTGATTGATAAAAATCTGACAGAAAATCAGCCGGCTCAGAAACTTGAGAGCTTTGATACCGGATTTGTGGTGACGGATTCTTCTTTTTATGATAACAGATTGTACGTGGTCGGTTACACCAAAAAAGCGAGGGTTTTTCTCATGATCTTCGAGAAGGATGAAAATGGAAATCTTTTCTTTAATAAACCTGTGAAAAAGTTTGCTTTGGGAAGAGCTTTCAACATCGGACAAATCGAAGGAATCACGGCGACGGAAAAAGGAATCTACATTTCTGGCGAACGATTCAATATAAAAATCAAAAAAGTGCCTCAAAGTCTTTATTTTATTCCTTTTAAAGATTTAGAATAATTATATTTGTAGAATAGTTTTTTTGGTCAATCGATAGACAAATCTTCAACATAGCCCCGATGGTAGCGGCATCCTTTTTTTGTTGGCTGAGCCTGAGGGATGGCAACAAAAAAAGATATAGCGGACAGCGGGTTGGAATTGTGAATAGAATCACAAAACGTCTTGCTCCAAAAAAACATAATCTCTAAAGGCAAAAAGTGGCAAATACTGTAGAATTAATCAAGGCTCCGATCTCTGATGAAATGAAACTTTTCGAGCAGAAGTTTTACGAATCTATGAAAAGTAATGTTGCTCTATTGGACAAAGTCACGCGTTTCATCGTCACGACAAAAGGGAAACAGATGCGACCGATGTTTGTGTTTCTCTGTGCAAAATTGGTAGGCGATGTGAACGAAAAAACCTTCCGAGGCGCAAGTATGATCGAGCTGATTCACACGGCGACTTTGGTGCATGATGATGTGGTGGATGAGAGTTTTAAGCGCCGGAATTTCTTTTCTATCAATGCACTTTGGAAGAATAAAATTGCGGTTTTGGTGGGCGATTATTTGCTTTCGAAATCGGTTTTGCTTTCTACGGACAACAAGGATTACGATTTGCTTTCCGTAATTGCGAGGACGATTCGCGAAATGTCGGAAGGTGAATTGCTTCAATTGGAGAAGGCTCGAAAACTGGATATTACGGAGGATGTGTACTACGAGATCATCCGTCAGAAAACGGCAACTTTGATTGCAGCGTGTTGTGAAGTCGGTGTTCTATCCAACAATGTGGACGAGGCGACTGCGAAAAAGATGCAGGAATTCGGGACTTATACTGGAATGGCTTTTCAGATTAAGGATGACCTTTTTGATTATCAGACCAGCAATATTATCGGAAAACCTGTCGGAATTGATATCAAGGAACAGAAGATGACTTTGCCTCTGATTTATACTTTGAAAAACGCAAGTCCTGAGAATTACAAAAAATATTTCGCAACGATAAAGCGTTATAACAACGATTCCAAAAAAGTGCGCGAGTTGGTTGAATTCGTGAAATCTTCCGGCGGCATGGATTACGCCATCCAGACGATGCAGGATTATCAGCAAAAGGCTTTGGCAATTCTAGCAGAATTCCCTGATAACGAGGCGAAAGAGTCTCTGAAATTGATGCTGGATTACGTGATCAACAGAAAACTCTAACCTTTTATTTTTACGCCGAAAATTCATTTTATTTTTAAATTCAAATACCTTAATTTTGGTAGATGAACAATTCTCCACTTGCCGAAATCCTACGTCCAAAAACTTTGGATGATGTTTTGGGACAAGAACATCTCACTGGAAAATCCGGAACCATCAAAAGAATGATGGACAACGACACGCTTAATTCCCTCATTTTTTGGGGACCGCCGGGAACGGGAAAAACAACTTTAGCTGAAATCATTTCCGAAAGTTCAGGAAGAAAATTCTACAAATTATCAGCAGTTTCTGCCGGCGTAAAAGACGTTCGGGATATCATCGATGAAGCCAAAAATCAAAATCTCTTTTCCGGAAGAAGCCCGATTCTTTTCATTGATGAGATTCATAGGTTCAACAAGTCGCAGCAGGATTCATTACTTCACGCGGTAGAAAAAGGTTGGATAACTTTGATTGGCGCAACCACGGAAAACCCAAGTTTCGAAGTGGTTTCCGCGTTGCTTTCCAGAACTCAGATTTATATTCTCAAAGCTTTGACATTTGAAAAATTGGAGGAACTCGCAGACATTGCTGTTTCAAAATATAACGAGCTGAATCAAACCAAATTCTTCCTCGAGGAAAAAGAAGCCTTCATTCAATATTCCGGAGGTGACGCGAGAAAGTTGATTAACTCAATAGAATTGGTTCTGAATCAATTCAAATCCGCCAAGAAAAATAAAATCTCCAACAAAGATGTCCTTTCCGTTTTGCAGGAAAATATGGCTTTGTATGACAAAAATGGAGAGCAACATTACGACATCATCTCAGCATTCATCAAATCAATGCGTGGCTCCGACCCAAACGGCGCCGTTTATTGGCTTGCCAGAATGTTGGTCGGCGGAGAAGATATCAAATTCATTGCCCGCAGAATGATGATTCTCGCGGCAGAAGATATTGGATTAGCAAATCCGAACGCATTGGTGATGGCAAACAATTGTTTTCAAGCCATCAACGTCATCGGAAATCCGGAAGCAAGAATTATTTTGAGCGAAACCGCCGTTTACCTCGCCGTTTCGCCGAAAAGCAATTCCACGTATAATGCTATCAACGAAGCAATGGCTTTTGTGAAGAAAACCGGAAACCTGCCAGTTCCACTCCACCTCAGAAATGCGCCGACCAAGCTGATGAAAAATCTGGACTACGGAAAAGATTATCAGTACGCGCATTCTTACGAAGGCAATTTTGTGGATTTGGAATTTCTCCCAGACGAAATTACCGGAACTACTTTCTATAATCCTGCCAACAACTCGACGGAGAAGAAAATCCGCGAACAGCTGAAGGATAAATGGAAAGACAAATATAACCTTTGAGTTAAATATTCCTAATTTTTACATTAAGCTGATTAATTCAAATTCCTTTTAATATCTTTGCGCAAGACAGAAAACTATGGAACATTTTGAAAGCTGGAAAGACCTACTCAACCCCGAATTTTACATCAAAATGGGTGGTTTTTGGCTTATTTTATTTATCATTTTCGCAGAGACAGGACTTTTTGTAGGTTTCTTTTTACCGGGCGACAGTTTGCTCTTTATTTCAGGGATTTACGCCGTTAAAATCATCGACACCACTTTCGGAACCACAGGTTCAGATTTTCTGGATACCACGATTTTGGCGACCGCCGTTGCCGTTGCAGCCATCATTGGAAACGAGATTGGCTACTGGTTTGGTTACAAAAGTGGACCATTATTGTACGAGCGAAAAGACACTTTCCTATTCAAGAAAAAATACCTTTTCAAGGCACACGATTTCTTCGAAGACCACGGAACTGTGGCGGTTATATTGGCGAGATTCTTACCAATCGTAAGAACATTTGCGCCAATCGTTGCCGGAATTGTGAAAATGGACAAGAAGAAATTCTTCTACTACAACATCATCGGAGCTTTTGCGTGGTCATTTACAATGATTTTTGCAGGACATTATCTGGACAAGTTATTTATGGACCAGTTCGGCATCGATTTGAAGAAAAAATTAGAAATCATCGTTTTGGTCATCGTTTTGGTCACAACTTTGCCTATCATTATCAAGTTCTTTTTCACTAAGGATAAAGAAAGACCAACGAAAATTGATTAATCAACATTGAAATATCAGCAAAACATATAAAACCGGAGTCACTTTCCGGTTTTTTCATTTAAAAATTTGGGCAGCTTTATCCGCCTTCCACTCCCAATCTTTTTTGCTCGACGATTTGACATTAAATAGAACGAGAGTACAAGCAAAAAAGGATTTCCGTTCAAGTCGGGCTGCAGATTCGCTGTTAAAAAATTCCCCTCCTCTGGAGGGGCGACAAATTGCCAAAGGCAAATTGACGGGGTGGTTAAAAGAGTATTTATTATAATTTAAAAATCTAAATAAAATGAAAGTATTTGTAAACAAAAGAATTCCGGACAATGGGATTCAGATTTTGAAAGACGGAAATTTAGATATCATTTTCCCTGAAACAGAAAATCCAACCCACGAAGAATGGCTGGAAAGCTGCCAACAAGCAGACATCATCCTAAGTGTTGGCGGAAAGAACAAATATGACAAAGAATTCTTCGACGCCTGCCCAAATGTAAAAGCAATCGCCCTATTCTCCGTAGGCTTCGACCAAGTAGATATCGAAGAAGCAACCAAACGAAAAGTCGCAGTTGGAAACACGCCAGACGTTTTGAGCCGCGCCACTTCCGACGTCGCATTTCTACTGATGCAAATGGTTTCCAGAAAAGTAAACTACAACACTGCAAAAGTAAAATCCGGCAACTGGAAAGACTTTGACCCTCTGGAGGAACTTGGTCAGGAACTCTACGGAAAAACCTTAGGTGTTTTAGGACTTGGAAGAATCGGTTTTGAAATGGCTGAAAAGTGCAAAGCCGCTTTTGGAATGAACATCATCTACCACAACAGAAGCCACAACGAAGAAGCTGAAAAAGAACTCGCAGCAAAATATGTTTCTTTTGACGAATTAGTGGAAAACTCAGACATCATTAGTATTCACGCCAATTTCACACCTGAACAGGCTGACCTTTTCAACACAGCAGTTTTCGAAAAAATGAAGGAGAATGTAATTTTCATCAACACCGCAAGAGGTGGTTTTCATAATGAAAAAGATTTGTTCGAAGCTTTGATTTCGGGCAAAATCTGGGGCGCAGGTCTCGATGTTACAAATCCAGAACCGATGCAGAAAGACAGTCCATTATTAGGACTTCCAAACGTTTGTGTTTTGCCTCATATTGGTTCTGCAACTTTGGAAGCCAGAAGCGGAATGGCAAGATTGGCAGCTGAGAACGTTGTTGCTTTCAGTAAAGGCGAAAAAATGCCGACTTGCGTGAATCCTGAAGTTTACGAAGATTAAATTTCATCAAAATAAATCTGTCAAATACAGAGCTTGGAATCATATTTGTCTATCTTCAATCAACCAAAAAATAAATATTATGACACCAGAAGATAACATCGAAAAAAATTTGGAAGATCTGGATTACAATCCAGGTGAGGACATTTTCAACAGAGAAGAGCATATCCCGATTGACGGCGACGGAAATCCAATCAGAAATCCAAGTCAGGTGAACGACGAAATGCCATTTGGTCTAGACGTTCCAGGCGCTGAAGATGATGACAACTTCGACCAGGTAACCAACCAACTTCCAGACGAAGAAAACAATTATTACAGCACGAGCGACAATGAAGACGACCACGAAGAAGAAAACGACGACATCGTAGAATAAACAACAAAGCTTACCAAATCGGTAAGCTTTTATTTTTAATTTAAGTCTCTAAATATTCTGGAAGGCTTTTTATTTTCGTCAATCGCTACTAGAGTAAAATCACCTGAGACAGCTTTTTCGCGCGTATCGTTGTACATTTCTTCCACGAAAATCTCCACATTCACTTTCACGCTCGTGTTCCCGACGTATTTTATTCGACCAACAAGCTCTACAATCGTATCAGCCGGAATTGGTTTTTTGAAATCGATCCTGTCACAACTTACCGTTACAAAAGACTTTCTTGCAAATCTCGTGGCAGTCATAAAAGCTACTTCATCCATCATTTCCATTACTTTCCCACCGAACATCGTGTTGTGATGATTGGTTGTATTCGGGAAAACCACTTTGAAAACACGGGTTTCCGATTGCTGGATTTTGTCTTCGTAATTCATTTCTTGATAGCTTTATAATTGTGTACTGGAATCGTTTTTTGAAGTTGCAAATATAAGTGATATCAATTGTTATATGAAATTTACTAAATTAGATTCCAATAAAAATACTATTCCAAAATTAAATTTATTGAATCGAGAATTCCCCTCCTCTGGAGGGGCGACTAAAATTCGAAGAATTTTTGACGGGGTGGTCACTCAAAAACACAAACAAATGAATGAAATCCTAACCCAAATCCACGGAGTTCCCATCCGCAGGAACTTCGTTGAACACCTACCCTACAACCCTCATCTAAAAAAATTATTAAGCGGAAAACGCAAAGCCGGGATTCTAAGTGAAGTTCTTTTCTGGAAGCAAGTTCGAGCAAGAACCTTTCACAACATCGATTTTGACAGACAAAGAATTATCGGAAATTATATTGTCGATTTCTATGTCAAGACGCTTGGATTAATCATTGAAATTGATGGCTCGAGTCACGATGAGAAAGAAGTTTATGATGGCATAAGACAAACTTATTTGGAATCTTTGAATCTGAAAATATTTAGAATTACAGATTTTGATGTGAAGAATAATCTAGGTTTAGTTTTGAAAGAATTGGAAAATTACATCATCGAAAATTACGGATGTTAAAATTCCCCTCCTCCGGAGGAGTGGATTCGACCAAAGGGAGAAGACGGGGTGGTTCAGCATAAGTGACCACCCCGAAATCTGAAATTTACAATTTCCAATTTCTCCCCTCCAGAGGAGGGGAATTTTTTCTCAATTCATTATCATATATTTTTCAAATTGAATATCTTTAAAACTTTGAAAATCGAAACTTCACTATGACCTTTCAACAGCAAATCCAACAAGGTATTCCCACCGAATTACCTCAGCCAAAACCATACGAAACCCATATCAATCACGCACCGAAACGTAAAGAAATTCTGTCAGACGAAGAAAAGAAACTAGCTCTGAAAAACGCTTTGCGCTATTTCGAACCAAAATTCCACGCAGAATTGTTGCCGGAATTTAAAGAAGAACTGGAAAAATACGGCAGAATTTATATGTACCGCTTCCGTCCGGATTATGAGATGAAAGCAAGAGATATTGCCGAATATCCCGGAAAATCTGAGCAGGCAAAAGCAATTATGCTGATGATTCAGAACAATCTGGATTATGCTGTGGCACAACATCCGCACGAACTGATTACGTACGGTGGAAATGGTGCGGTGTTCAGCAACTGGGCGCAGTATCTTTTGACAATGAAATATCTTTCGGAAATGACAGACGAACAAACATTGACAATGTATTCCGGTCATCCGATGGGATTGTTTCCTTCGCACAAAGATGCGCCGAGAGTGGTGGTGACCAACGGAATGATGATTCCAAATTACTCCAAGCCGGATGATTGGGAAAAATTCAATGCGCTGGGTGTTTCGCAGTACGGACAAATGACGGCCGGATCTTATATGTACATCGGTCCGCAGGGAATTGTGCACGGAACAACGATTACCGTTTTAAATGCTTTCAGAAAAATCAACAAAGAACCGAAAGGCGGATTATTCGTCACTTCAGGTTTGGGTGGAATGTCCGGAGCTCAGCCAAAAGCCGGAAATATCGCAGGTTGTATAACCGTGATTGCCGAAGTGAATCCAAAGATTACAAAAATCCGTCACGAACAGAAATGGGTGAATGAAATCCACGAAAATCTGGATGAACTGGTGGCAAGAGTAAGAAAAGCGCAGGAAAATCAGGAAACGGTTTCGTTGGCTTACCTTGGAAATATTGTTGATATCTGGGAGAAATTTGATGAAGAAAATTTAAGAATCGATATCGGTTCAGACCAGACTTCGCTTCACAATCCGTGGGCGGGCGGTTATTATCCGGTCGGACAAACTTTTGAGGAATCCAATACGATGATGGCAGAAAACCCTGAATTATTCAAAGAAAAAGTTCAGGAAACATTGAGAAGACACGCTTCCGCCATCAACAAACATACAGCAAAAGGCACTTACTTCTTCGATTACGGAAATGCCTTTTTACTCGAAGCTTCCAGAGCCGGAGCCGATGTAATGGCAGAAAATCCTACAATTGGAAGGGAGTTCAAATATCCATCTTATGTTCAGGATATTATGGGACCGATGTGTTTTGATTATGGTTTCGGGCCGTTCCGTTGGGTTTGTACCAGCGGAAAACCAGAAGATCTGCAGAAAACGGATGATATTGCGTGTGCTGTTTTAGAGAAAATGATTAAAACGTCGCCTGAGGAAATCCAGCAACAGATGAAAGACAATATCACGTGGATCAAAGGTGCTCAGGAAAACAATCTGGTCGTTGGTTCGCAGGCGAGAATTCTGTACGCCGACGCAGAAGGAAGAATGAAAATCGCTGAAGCCTTCAACAAAGCCATTGCCAACGGAGAAATCGGAGCGGTGGTTTTGGGAAGAGACCATCACGATGTTTCAGGGACGGATTCGCCGTACAGAGAGACTTCCAATATTTATGACGGCTCGAGATTTACGGCAGATATGGCGATTCACAATGTGATTGGCGACAGTTTCCGTGGGGCGACCTGGGTGAGCATCCACAACGGTGGTGGCGTTGGCTGGGGCGAAGTGATCAACGGTGGTTTCGGGATGTTGCTCGATGGAAGCGATGATGCCGACAGAAGATTAAAATCTATGCTTTTCTGGGACGTGAATAACGGAATTTCAAGACGTAGCTGGGCAAGAAATGAAGGTGCTGTTTTTGCGATTAAAAGAGCAATGGAAGCAGAACCGAATTTGAAAGTGACGTTGCCGAATTTTGTGGATGAAGGTTTGTTTTAAAACTTTTTTAGATATGGAAAAACCTGCCTCACAGCAGGTTTTTTTTAATTTCTTCCGATTGGAGTCAATCTACTTTTTGGACTTAACATTTTCCTGTAAGCACTTCTAACATTATCTAATTGTATATTAAGATCTTGAATATCTTGATCAGAATATCGTTCGGGATTGATCCAATATTCTGATTTGTGGTCGCATATTAAAGCTAAATCTTGATCAAAATGTCTTAATGATATTGCAGCTGCCGACCAATATTTTGATAATAATTCCTCCCTATCTAAATTTCTTTCGTTTAAATTTGCTAAATCTCTGTAATACAGAAATGTCTCATCCAAAGCATTAGAAATTGTTCTTAAAGCAGTATCCTTACGTTCTCTTTGATCCTTTGATAATGTTGCTATTGGTCCTAATAGTTTTGTTAGTGTTTCTAAAATTTCTGTAATCATAGTTTTAATTTTACGGTTATTGTATTTTATTTATTCGTTTTCTTTCAATTCGTATACTTTAGGCATTTCATCATAAGTTTTACCATTTAAAACTCTACCACTTGCTTTTTTATTTTTCCCTCCCCATTGTTTAAAAAAGAAAGCAATTTTAGATTTTTCGCATTGTCTTTGTATATCGAGTACCCACTCAGGATCCATTGGGCGAGGTTTAAATCCACTTTCACCTCCAACAATTACCCAATCAATTTTTTTTAGATTAAGTTTATTTAGTGGTCCAATTAGTGGCTCTAAGGAGAGAAATTTAGTTTTAGCTTTTGTTTTTCTTAATAAATCAATTCTAAATTCTACATCGATATTTTCCACTGATACACCCATCCATATATTATGTGACCATTTTAACTCTTTATGTATTTCTGAAAGTCTTTCAGCTCTTTTTGTAAGGACTTGAAATATGTGTTGTGGATTCTCATTCATTACTTTGAAAACATCTTTAATAAATTCTAAAGGAACATCTTCATGAAATAAGTCGCTCATAGAATTAACAAATACAACTTTTGAATTTTTCCAAGTGTATGGTATTTTTAAAGTCTCCGGGTGTGTTTTAATTATTCTAAAACCATCTTTGTACTTCTCTTGTCCCATAGCTTTTAATCTACGAGTCATTATTTCAGCATAGCAAAATTTACATCCTTGAGAGATTTTCGTACAACCTGTCGTAGGATTCCATGTTAATTCAGTCCATTCAATAGATGATTGTGCCATATTTTAAAATTCTAAAACGCAAAAATCAGTAACTAAAACAGTTACACTATGACTTTTGTTATCTGTAAATTTAGCTTTAATTTTATCTTTTGCCACTAAATCTCGCAAGGTATCTGAATAATGTTTTCTACAATATTTACCTGAAGAATGATGTTCTTCAAATAATTTTGATGCAGTTAATTTACGTCCTTTAAACTTACTCAATAAATCGTTTCCAAGTATTTCAATATTTTGATCACCAAAATCAAATGTTGCTAATGAAGTATCTAATTTTTTAGCATCGAAAGTATAATCTCCATTAGGACCTAGAGTTGCTCCAATATTATCAAAATCATTATAGATTTGTTTTATTAAATCAAAACCTCTATTGTGTTTGGTGAAATGAATTATATAATGGCTTGTAGTATTACTATCTTCTTCTTGAAATTTAAAAGCGCAGTGATAAATATTTGGAACAATATTTTTAAATTCAGTAGATAAGTTTTCTATGATTAGTGATAATCGTTCTGAAACCTGCCCAACATATTTTCTATCCTTTCTAATTTTATTTATAGTTGTGGGAAATAATTCGTTCATTAGATCATCAAATTTCTCATTTTCTACAGCTGCATGAATACGTTTAATGTTAAAAAATAAAAAAATTTCATTACCCCAGTTACTTAAAAAATTAGCTAGGTCTTTTGTATTTATACTTTTATATCCAAATGGATCAAAAAATAAAAGAGTAGGATATGGATTCTTTTCTTTATTATTGCTTTTTCTCAAATAAGAAGAGATTTGCTCATCCTCACCTACAGTCCTATTTGCAAATCTTGGAGGAAATTTGAATGGATGATCTGCAAATCTCGTATCAAAATGACTTTTCAAAGTTTCCATATGCTCATTATCATTAAACATCAAATGAACTACTTCGCGCAAATTATTATCATTATTACATGCATCTCCAATTAATATTGGTGTAGAAAGACTACCATCTTCATAAATACCAGGGCCAGAAAATAAATCTACATATCTAATTTGTGATTGCGGATATTTTAAAATTATTTTACAGTATTTTGGGAAATAATTTGCAACAATATTTGCTTTGATTCGTGATGATGGAGTTTGATATTTAAAAAAATCGATTTCAGTCATTATTTATTGTGTTATTATTTGTTAAATGTAAGATTTTCAATGGAAATAATTATTACTTCAAAAATAAAAAAACAAAACTGCATTAAATTACGGATTTCCTTAAAAAGAGTATAAATTAAAATTAATTCACAGATACATACCTAATCATAATTACTCACATCCTTAGTAACTCTTAAACAATATGTTGGAAACCAACGGACTCCTCCGCTGGTGCGTGCATCTTGCTCGTACCCATTATTTAGCTTGAGACACGAGCCTGATGCTCGCGCTAGCGGATAGTAAAGTTCGGAAACTAATGACTCATAAAAATCGCATTCCCACCCAAAGAATCAATACATTTGAAACTTCAAATTATCAAAAATGCAAAACCTAGGAATCATCGGCTTTGGCTGGCTCGGAAACCACATCGCAGAAAGACTATCCAACCTATACAATATCTTCGCAACAACCACTACACCTTCCAAAGCACAAGACCTCAACGCTAAAGGCTACCACACTACTCTAGTCAGTTTTCCTGACGAACTGGATGCCAATATGAAACCGTGGACAGTTGCAAAAGACCTGGATGCTATCATCATCAGCGTTCCGTTTTCGGGACTGCGAGGCGCGCAGCTTACGATGAATGACAAACGTCAAAACCTGCTCAATTTCCTCGGCGATTACAAAGGTCAATTGTTTTTGATGAGCTCCACGGGCGTTTATCCTCAGGCAGAAAAGGAGTTTACGGAAGATGATACGCCTGCAGAAAATGTGGAAAGTGAAAGTTTTATTTTGGAACAATTCCCTCAGACCAACATTTTGAGATTAGCCGGATTAATGGGTGGCCAAAGGCTTTTGAAGAATTATAATATTTCCGACCTGCATCTATTGGTCAATCACATCCATTACGCTGATATTTGTTCCGTCGTTGAAAAGATGCTGGAGCAACAATCTCGATCCAAAGTTTACAACATCGTCGCACCCATCCACCCGAACAAAGAGGAAGTCATCAACGCCCAGAAAGATCTGCCCTACTCCGGCGAACGAACCATTGTCGGCAGAACCATTTCTCCACAAAAATTAATCTCAGAACTGAACTTCGAATTCCAATATCCGGATCCGCGGTATTTTCATTTGTAAATGTTTTCAGGAACTTTCCAACCTTTTTCAGAATAATGCATCTTAGAAAAAAAA
>Ga0213834_100127_pt1 | contig 77851 bp, 68 predicted proteins | sample SWPTP12_FD_160580 | JGI IMG/M metagenome (GOLD analysis project Ga0213834, IMG submission 160580) | Coastal seawater microbial communities from Marineland, Florida, United States - SWP TP1 #2 | ecosystem: Environmental > Aquatic > Marine > Coastal | place: USA: Florida | collected 2016-08-06 | reverse complement strand
GCGTATCTGATTTATCCGGGGCATTTTTGCTCTTGTTCGGTTTGCGCCAGATTTTCGCCTGACGCACGACCCCTGCAGGAGCGCGCTTACTCGCGAATGCGGTGTGTCAGACACCATTGATGTATTTGATCCTGCTCATCGCGGGCAAGCGCGCTCTACAGGTCTGGCAGCGATTCACCGTTTGTTGCAGGGCACCGACATCCCTGTAGACAAACCGCCATCAGCGCATTTATCTTCCGCACCAGGCCACCGCAGTGGCCAGCGTCGCTCGGACGGTTCCGGGCGCTTACGTCTTCTAGAGGCCTCCATGGCAGACCAAGGTTCGCCGCGCCGTTTTGCGCGCATCGATCGACTCCCCCCTTACGTGTTCAACATCACCGCCGAGCTGAAAATGGCCGCTCGACGTCGTGGTGAGGACATCATCGACCTGAGCATGGGCAACCCCGATGGGGCAACGCCGCCGCACATCGTCGAAAAACTGGTCACCGTCGCCCAACGTGAAGACACTCACGGCTACTCGACTTCGCGTGGCATTCCGCGTCTGCGTCGGGCGATCTCCAGCTGGTACAAAACGCGTTACGAGGTCGACATCGACCCGGAATCCGAAGCCATCGTCACCATCGGTTCCAAGGAAGGCCTGGCGCATCTGATGCTCGCCACGCTGGATCAGGGCGATACGGTGCTGGTGCCCAATCCCAGCTACCCGATTCATATCTATGGTGCGGTCATCGCCGGTGCTCAAGTGCGTTCGGTACCGCTGATTCCGGGCGTGGACTTTTTCGCCGAGCTGGAAAAGGCCATTCGTGGCTCGATTCCCAAGCCGAAGATGATGATTCTGGGCTTCCCGTCCAATCCGACCGCGCAGTGCGTGGAGCTGGATTTCTTCGAGCGCGTGGTGGCGCTGGCCAAGCAGTACGACGTGCTGGTGGTGCACGATCTGGCCTACGCCGACATCGTCTACGACGGCTGGAAAGCTCCTTCGATCATGCAGGTGCCAGGCGCCAAGGACATCGCGGTGGAATTTTTCACCCTGTCCAAGAGCTACAACATGGCGGGCTGGCGCATCGGTTTCATGGTCGGCAATCCCGAGCTGGTCAACGCCCTGGCGCGGATCAAGAGCTACCACGACTACGGCACCTTCACCCCGCTGCAAGTGGCCGCTATCGCTGCCCTGGAAGGTGACCAGCAATGCGTGCTGGACATCGCCGAGCACTATCGCCAGCGCCGCAACGTGCTGGTGAAAGGCTTGCATGAGCTGGGCTGGATGGTCGAGAACCCGAAAGCGTCGATGTACGTCTGGGCCAAGATTCCCGAGGCGTACGCCCACCTGGGTTCGCTGGAATTCGCCAAGAAGATGCTGCTCGAGGCCAAGGTCTGCGTGTCGCCGGGCGTCGGTTTTGGCGAATATGGCGACGATCACGTACGTTTCGCGCTGATCGAAAACCAGGACCGCATCCGCCAGGCGGTCCGCGGTATTCGCGGGATGTTCCGCTCTGATGGCTTGATTGCTCCGAGAGCCTGACCGGCCGTTCAGCAGCCAGGGTCGCGACTGGACCCTGGCGCTGCTGGCAGTGCGATATGCCTGATTATCGGGTCGTGGGGTGGTTGTGATCGGGTTGTGATGCCATACACAATCGACAGCTCATCAGAGCCGTTCTCCACATAATAGTCACCCGGTACTGCACACCGTATTGCTTCAATTTCCGACACCGTCGTAGAGTAACTTCGCCCTTCAACGGTACGAATGTTAACGGCTACTTTCCGATCTTCAGACACCCTCAAAGTCCGATCCATGACGATGTCTTCTTCAGTCTGACTCAGATATAAGGTCGAACCTTTGGGCAGTGACAGCGCAATATCCGACTCAACGGCATCCGGCGCTGCGACAGTCGGTATTTCCCAAAGATATATTTCGGCCACCGCCGCTCCCGCTTCATAGGACAGGATTTTGAAGATCAAGGAGTGAAAGGCATCGTTCTGATAGATGATGTCGTGTGGACCTGCATAGAGCCTGGCATCGACCGCAGTCACCGTTCCCGATAGCGTTTCTTCGGTGTCTGCGAAGTGCACCGTAATCAGAGCATCCGAGGTGGGAAGTTCCTGCACTGTTCTCAGTTTGACGAAACCCTGAATATCCAGATCATGGAACACGCCCTGAGCGAGAAAGAGCAGTGGATCGACAGCGGTTACCTGAGCAGAGCGGCGAGCGTTTAAAGTTCTCCAGCGTTCGGGTGTAAGCACACGTGATTTTGCCACGATATTCATATCGGACTCCTTCCAGGATTGATGTGTACGCGGTCCTTCAGTGCTGAAAGTATCACCAAGGTGTTTGCGCGAATACTGTCAGTTTTGACAGTGCTCATGCCCTTGGTTGGAAACGTCGATGCAGTTTTAAAAGGCAGTCTCCGGGAGTGAACCAGGCCCCTCGCGCAGGCCGCGCGAGGAATCAGGGCCTATTCAGCGCTGAGGGACTGTTGCCAGCCAAACAGGTCTGAATGCGACATTGATTCACCAAACATCCCCGGCATTGACCGGGGATTTTTCTGTGCGCGATCTGCCCCTGCCCGGAGGGCGTAGCAGTCCGTCTTGCCGGCGATTGGCTGCGAAGCAGTCATGAAATCAGACAGCGTGATCTCCCTGACACCCCGCGTCGCAGCAGCTTGCCGCCGGTTCCCGGCAGATCGCCGGCAAGCCCGACACCCACGGCCTTCGGCCAGAATCAAGGCCGTAACTACGTCGGCTACGCCTGTCTTCAAGTACCGGTTCGAATCCATGTCGTAAACGCGCCTTTGCGTGGCGTGCGTAGGCATCTAGCCTCCCTGCGTCAGCCCTACCATCGCTTCCAAAGGGCAGTCCACACGCCCTATCGATAATTCAGGCGCCGCGCCGCCGCTGGGAGAACCGCGATGTTCAGCAAGCAAGACCAGATCCAGGGTTATGACGATGCACTGTTGGCGGCGATGAATGCCGAAGAGCAGCGTCAGGAAGATCACATCGAGCTGATCGCCTCGGAGAACTACACCAGCAAGCGCGTCATGCAAGCTCAGGGCAGCGGCCTGACCAACAAATACGCCGAAGGCTATCCGGGCAAGCGCTACTACGGCGGCTGCGAGCACGTCGACAAGGTCGAGCAACTGGCCATCGACCGTGCCAAGCAACTGTTCGGCGCTGATTACGCCAACGTGCAGCCGCACTCCGGTTCGTCGGCCAACAGCGCCGTTTACCTGGCCTTGCTGCAAGCCGGCGACACTATTCTGGGCATGAGTCTGGCCCACGGTGGTCACCTGACCCACGGCGCGAAAGTGTCGTCTTCGGGCAAGCTCTACAACGCCGTTCAATACGGCATCGACACCACCACCGGCCTGATCGACTACGACGAAGTGGAGCGCCTGGCCGTCGAGCACAAGCCGAAAATGATCGTCGCCGGTTTCTCGGCTTATTCGAAAACCCTGGATTTCCCGCGCTTCCGTCAGATCGCCGACAAGGTGGGCGCGCTCCTCTTCGTCGACATGGCCCACGTCGCAGGTCTGGTGGCGGCTGGTTTGTACCCCAATCCTCTTCCGTACGCTGACGTTGTCACCACCACCACGCACAAAACCCTGCGCGGCCCTCGCGGTGGCCTGATCCTGGCGAAGTCCAACGAGGAGATCGAGAAAAAGCTCAACTCTGCCGTATTCCCGGGCGCTCAAGGCGGCCCGCTGATGCACGTCATCGCCGGCAAGGCGGTATGTTTCAAAGAAGCCATGGAGCCTGGCTTCAAGGCTTATCAGCAGCAGGTGATCGACAACGCTCAGGCGATGGCGCAAGTGTTCATCGATCGCGGTTACGACGTGGTCTCCGGCGGTACCGACAACCACTTGTTCCTGGTCAGCCTGATCCGTCAGGGCCTCACCGGTAAAGACGCGGACGCTGCGCTCGGCCGCGCCCACATCACGGTGAACAAGAATGCCGTTCCGAACGATCCACAGTCGCCGTTCGTGACCTCGGGCCTGCGCATCGGCACCCCGGCGGTCACCACCCGCGGCTTCAAAGTGACCCAATGCATCACGCTGGCTGGCTGGATCTGCGACATTCTCGACAACCTCGGCGATGCCGATGTCGAGGCCAATGTTGCCGGTCAGGTCGCCGCGCTGTGCGCCGATTTCCCGGTTTACCGCTGAGTCAGGAGTAGCACCATGCAACATTACTCAGGCTTCGGCCTCTTCAAACACTCCCTCAGCCACCACGAAAACTGGCAGCGCATGTGGCGCACGCCGACCCCGAAAAAGGTCTACGACGTGGTCATCGTTGGCGGCGGCGGTCACGGTCTGGCGACCGCGTACTACCTGGCCAAGGAGCACGGCATCACCAACGTGGCCGTGGTCGAAAAAGGCTGGCTGGGCGGCGGCAACACTGCCCGAAACACGACAATCGTGCGTTCCAACTACCTGTGGGATGAATCCGCGCATCTGTACGAACACGCGATGAAGCTGTGGGAAGGCCTGTCCCAGGACCTGAACTACAACGTGATGTTCTCCCAGCGCGGCGTGTACAACCTGTGCCACACCCTTCAAGACATGCGCGATTCCGAGCGCCGCGTCAGCGCCAACCGCTTGAACGGTGTTGACGGCGAGCTGCTCAACGGCAAACAGGTGGCCGAAGAAATTCCGTACCTGGACTGCTCGAAGAACACCCGCTACCCGATCATCGGCGCGACCGTTCAACGTCGCGGCGGTGTCGCGCGTCACGACGCCGTGGCCTGGGGCTTTGCCCGTGCCGCCGACGCGTTGGGCGTAGACCTGATTCAACAGACTGAAGTGACTGGTTTCCGTAAAGAGAACGGCGTGTGCATCGGCGTCGAAACCAATAAAGGCTTCATCGGCGCCAAGCGCGTCGGCGTGGTGACCGCCGGTAACTCCGGTCACATGGCCAAGCTCGCGGGCTTCCGTCTGCCGGTCGAATCTCACCCGTTGCAGGCGCTGGTGTCCGAGCCGATCAAGCCGATTATCGACAGCGTGATCATGTCCAACGCCGTTCACGGCTACATCAGCCAGTCCGACAAGGGCGACCTGGTGATCGGCGCCGGTATCGACGGCTGGGTCGGCTACGGTCAGCGCGGTTCTTACCCGGTGATCGAGCACACCATCCAGGCCATCGTGGAGATGTTCCCGGTGCTGTCGCGCGTGCGCATGAACCGTCAGTGGGGCGGCATCGTCGACACCACGCCGGACGCTTGCCCGATCATTTCCAAAACGCCTGTGCCGAACATGTTCTTCAACTGCGGTTGGGGCACCGGTGGCTTCAAGGCCACTCCGGGTTCGGGCAACGTGTTCGCTGCCAGCCTGGCCAAGGGCGAAATGCACCCGCTGGCCAAACCGTTTTCCATCGACCGTTTCCACAACGGCGCACTCATTGACGAACACGGCGCTGCCGCTGTCGCCCACTAACAGGAGAAATCCCATGTTGCACATCTTCTGTCCTCACTGTGGCGAACTGCGCTCCGAAGAGGAATTCCACGCGTCCGGCCAGGCTCACATCCCGCGTCCACTGGACCCGGCTGCCTGCACGGACGAGCAGTGGGGCGATTACATGTTCTTCCGCGATAACTCGCGCGGACTGCACCACGAGCTGTGGATTCATGCCGCGGGTTGCCGCCAGTACTTCAACGCCACGCGTAACACCATGACGTACGAAATTGTCGAAACCTATCCGATTGGCACCCAGCCTCAGTTCAAAGAAACGCCGGCGTCTGCAATCAAGAACACGCAGGGAGATCAGGTATGAGCCAGTCCAATCGCCTGCCTAACGGCGGCCGCATCGACCGCAGCAAAGTCCTGAACTTCAACTTCAACGGCCAGACCTATCAAGGCTTTGAAGGCGATACCCTGGCTGCTGCGTTGCTCGCCAACGGCGTCGACATCATCGGCCGCAGCTTCAAGTACTCGCGTCCTCGCGGCATCTTCGCCGCCGGTTCCGAAGAGCCGAACGCCGTCCTGCAGATCGGCGCGACCGAAGCCACTCAGATCCCCAACGTGCGTGCCACGCAACAGGCGCTGTACTCGGGCCTCGTCGCCACCAGCACCAATGGCTGGCCGAGCGTGAACACCGACATGATGGGGATTCTCGGCAAGGTCGGCGGCAAGCTGATGCCGCCGGGCTTCTACTACAAAACCTTCATGTATCCGCAGTCCTTCTGGATGACGTACGAGAAGTACATCCGCAAGGCTGCCGGTCTGGGTCGCTCGCCGACTGAAAACGATCCGGACACTTACGACGCCATGAACCGGCACTGCGATGTGCTCGTGGTCGGTGCAGGCCCGGCAGGCCTGGCGGCTGCACTGGCTGCTGCGCGCAGCGGTGCTCGCGTTATCGTCGCAGACGAACAGGAAGAATTCGGCGGCAGCCTGCTCGATTCCCGCGAGAGTCTGGACGGCAAGCCTGCGGCGGAGTGGATTGCCACGGTCGTTGCCGAACTCAAAAGCCTGGCTAACGTGACGCTGCTGCCACGCGCGACCGTGAACGGCTATCACGATCACAACTTCCTGACGATTCACGAGCGTCTGACCGATCACCTCGGCGATCGCGCGCCCATCGGCCAGGTGCGTCAGCGCATGCACCGCGTTCGCGCCAAGCGCGTCGTGCTGGCGACCGGTACGCACGAACGTCCGCTGGTCTACGGCAATAACGATGTGCCGGGCAACATGCTCGCCGGCGCGATTTCCACCTATGTTCGTCGTTATGGCGTGGCACCTGGCAAGAAGCTCGTGCTGTCGACCAACAACGATTACGCCTACCGCGTCGCGCTGGACTGGCTCGATGCTGGTCTGCAGGTCGTCGCCGTTGCCGACGTGCGCCACAACCCTCGTGGCGCACTGGTTGAAGAAGCGCGCGCCAAAGGCATCCGCATTCTGACTGGCAGCGCCGTGATCGAAGCGCGCGGCAGCAAGCGCGTCAGCGGTGCCCGCGTTGCGGCAATCGACGTCAAGGCGCACAAAGTCACCAGTCCCGGCGAATGGCTGGACTGCGACCTGATCGGCAGCTCCGGCGGTTACAGCCCGATCGTTCACCTGGCATCCCACCTGGGCGGCAAGCCAGTCTGGCGTGAGGACATTCTCGGTTTCGTGCCGGGCGAAGCGCCTCAGAAGCGTGTCTGCGTGGGTGGCGTCAACGGCGTTTACGCACTGGGCGACGCGCTGGCCGACGGTTTCGAAGGCGGCGTGCGCGCAGCCAGCGAAGCGGGCTTCCAGCCTGTCGAAGGCGTGATTCCCAAAGCCTTGAGCCGCGTTGAAGAACCAACCCTGGCCATGTTCCAGGTGCCCCATGAGAAAGGCACTTCGCGGGCGCCGAAGCAATTCGTCGACCTGCAGAACGACGTGACTGCTGCGGCCATCGAACTGGCGACCCGTGAAGGTTTCGAGTCGGTCGAGCACGTCAAACGCTACACCGCACTGGGCTTCGGCACCGATCAAGGCAAGTTGGGCAACGTCAACGGTCTGGCCATTGCGGCCCGCTCGCTGAACGTCTCGATCCCCGAGATGGGCACCACCATGTTCCGTCCCAACTACACGCCGGTCACCTTCGGTGCGGTAGCCGGACGTCACTGTGGACACATTTTCGAGCCTGTGCGCTTCACCGCGCTGCACGCCTGGCACGTCAAGAACGGCGCCGAATTTGAAGACGTCGGTCAATGGAAACGCCCTTGGTATTTCCCGAAAGCCGGTGAAGACATCCACGCGGCCGTACGCCGCGAATGCAAAGCCGTGCGCGACAGCGTGGGCCTGCTGGACGCCTCGACGTTGGGCAAGATCGACATTCAGGGCCCGGATGCGCGCGAGTTCCTCAACCGCATCTACACCAACGCCTGGACCAAGCTCGACGTGGGCAAGGCCCGTTACGGCCTGATGTGCAAGGAAGACGGTATGGTCTTCGACGACGGCGTGACTGCCTGCGTCGCCGACAACCACTTCATCATGACCACCACCACGGGCGGTGCTGCACGCGTCCTGCAATGGCTGGAAATCTATCAGCAGACCGAGTGGCCGGACCTGAAGGTGTATTTCACCTCCGTGACCGACCACTACGCGACCCTGACGCTGTCGGGCCCGAACAGTCGCAAGCTGCTCAGCGAAGTGACCGACATCGACCTGGGCCGTGAAGCGTTCCCGTTCATGACCTGGAAAGAGGGGTTGGTGGGCGGCGTCCCGGCGCGTGTGTTCCGGATTTCGTTTACCGGTGAGCTTTCCTACGAAGTGAACATCCAGGCTGACTATGCGATGGGTGTTCTGGAACAAATCGCCGAGGCGGGCAAGAAGTACAACCTGACTCCTTACGGCACTGAAACCATGCACGTCCTGCGGGCCGAGAAGGGCTTCATCATCGTCGGTCAGGACACCGACGGCTCGATGACCCCGGACGACCTGAACATGGGCTGGTGTGTCGGCCGTACCAAGCCGTTTTCGTGGATCGGCCAGCGTGGCATGAGTCGCGAAGATTGCGTGCGCGAAGACCGCAAGCAGTTGGTGGGCCTCAAGCCTGTCGACCCGAACAAGTGGCTGCCGGAAGGGGCGCAACTGGTATTCGATCCGAAGCAATCGATCCCGATGACGATGGTTGGCCACGTGACGTCCAGCTACGCCGCGAACTCGCTGGGTTATTCGTTCGCCATGGGTGTGGTCAAAGGCGGCCTGAAACGCATGGGTGAGCGCGTGTTCTCGCCGCAGGCAGATGGCTCCGTGATCGAGGCGGAGATCGTTTCCTCGGTGTTCTTCGATCCGAAGGGTGACCGGCAGAACGTGGAGTAATTTCCCTGTATTGCGCTGCTTCCTGTGTAGGAGCGTGGCTTGTCCCGCGATGCGATTAACGCGTCGCCATCGCGGTGACCTGCAGACTGCTATCGCGGGACAAGCCACGCTCCTACAAGGTTCGCGTTCACTGAAATAACAGAATTCAAAACAGGTGCTCTATGACCACAGCCAACGTTTACCAACAGCGGCCAACGACCGACGTCAAAGTCGAGTCGCCGCTGTTCCATGCCGACCTCAAAAGCCTGGTTGGCAAAGGCCGCACCAATCCGGGTGTGGTGCTGCGCGAGAAAAAACTGCTGGGCCATCTGACTTTGCGTGGTGATGCCCATGATCCGGCGTTCGCCGCTGGCGTGCACAAAGCGCTGGGCATGGAACTGCCGGGCGCCCTGGCGCTGGTGACCAGTGGCGACAGCTCGATCCAGTGGATGGGCCCGGATGAGTGGCTGCTGATCGTGCCGACTGGCGAAGAATTCGCCGCCGAACAGAAACTGCGTGAAGCACTGGCCGGCCTGCACATCCAGGTGGTCAACGTCAGCGGCGGTCAATCGCTGCTGGAGCTGACCGGCCCGAACGTGCGCGATGTGCTGATGAAATCCACCAGCTACGACGTGCACCCGAGCAACTTCCCGGTGGGCAAGGCCGTCGGCACTGTGTTCGCCAAATCGCAGCTGGTGATCCGCCGCACGGGTGAAGAGACCTGGGAACTGGTCATCCGCCGCAGCTTCGCCGACTACTGGTGGCTGTGGCTGCAGGATGCGAGCGCCGAGTACGGCCTCGGGATCGCAGCCTGATTCGATCTTGAATACGCCTCCGACTGCTTCTGGCCGGAGGCCGTAGGAGCTTGGCTTGCCAGCGATCGGCTGCGAAGCAGTCGTAAATCCAGACGACACATTCCTTCAGAAAGAATACGTCGGCTGATTTTGCTGGCGCTTCGCGCCAGATCGCTGGCAAGCCGAGCTCCTACGCCTCCGGCAGAAGCAGTTCGCGTTGTAGACAAAAAGAGGAGCCACACCCCATGAGCCGCGCCCCGGATACCTGGATTCTGACTGCCGATTGCCCCAGCGTGCTGGGCACGGTGGACGCGGTGACCCGCTTTTTGTTCGAGCAGGGCTGCTACGTCACCGAGCACCATTCATTCGATGACCGGCTGTCGAGTCGTTTTTTCATTCGCGTCGAATTTCGTCAGCCCGATGGCTTCGATGAAGCCTCGTTTCGCGCAGGTCTTGCCGAGCGAGGTGAAGCCTTCGGCATGATCTTCGAGCTGACAGCGCCGAACTACCGGCCCAAAGTCGTGATCATGGTTTCGAAAGCCGATCACTGCCTGAACGATCTGCTCTACCGTCAGCGCATCAATCAGCTGTCGATGGACGTCGTCGCGGTCGTCTCCAACCACCCGGATCTCGAACCGCTGGCGCGCTGGCACGACATTCCCTACTACCATTTCCCTCTGGACCCTAATGACAAGCCGGCGCAGGAAGCGAAGGTCTGGCAGGTGATCGAGGAGTCCGGCGCCGAACTGGTCGTGCTTGCCCGCTACATGCAAGTGCTGTCGCCAGAGCTGTGTCGCAAGCTCGACGGCAAGGCGATCAACATCCATCACTCGCTGCTGCCGGGCTTCAAAGGCGCCAAGCCCTACCATCAGGCTTACAACAAGGGCGTGAAGCTGGTGGGCGCTACGGCGCACTACATCAACAACGATCTGGACGAGGGCCCGATCATCGCGCAAGGGGTCGAGGTGGTGGATCACAGTCACTATCCCGAAGACCTCATTGCCAAGGGCCGCGACATCGAAGGCCTGACCCTGGCGCGGGCGGTGGGCTATCACATTGAACGGCGTGTGTTCCTCAACGCCAACAGGACAGTCGTTCTGTGACAACGGCCGCTTCGCGGATCGCGAGCAAGCTCACTCCTACAGATCCCGCGATCCCCTGTAGGGGTTAGCTTGCTCGCGACAGCGGGGGTAAAGGCGACACAGAAATCACGGCAATACGCACAATCAGCCCAGAGCAACCATTGCGTTGCAGCAACACCCAAGCAACGCATTTCTCCGCTACACAGCTGTATCCATAACAACAATTCAGCGAGGTGAAAGCATGTCTGGTAATCGTGGCGTCGTGTATCTCGGCGCAGGTAAAGTCGAAGTACAGAAAATCGACTACCCCAAAATGCAAGACCCACGCGGCAAGAAGATCGAGCACGGGGTCATTCTGCGCGTGGTATCCACCAACATCTGCGGCTCGGACCAACACATGGTTCGCGGTCGCACAACCGCCCAGGTCGGCCTGGTGCTCGGCCATGAGATCACAGGTGAAGTGGTCGAGAAGGGCAGCGATGTCGAAAACCTGAAGATCGGCGATCTGGTATCCGTTCCGTTCAACGTTGCCTGCGGCCGCTGCCGGTCCTGCAAAGAGCAACACACTGGCGTGTGCCTGACCGTCAACCCGGCCCGCGCCGGTGGAGCGTACGGCTACGTCGACATGGGCGACTGGACCGGCGGCCAGGCCGAATTCGTACTGGTGCCATACGCCGATTTCAACCTGCTCAAACTGCCAGATCGCGACAAGGCCATGTCCAAGATTCGCGACCTGACCTGTCTCTCGGACATCCTGCCAACCGGCTATCACGGCGCCGTCACCGCTGGCGTCGGCCCCGGCAGCTCGGTGTACATCGCGGGTGCCGGTCCCGTCGGTCTGGCTGCAGCAGCCTCGGCGCGTTTGCTGGGCGCTGCGGTGGTGATCGTCGGCGACGTCAACCCGGTGCGTCTGGCGCACGCCAAAGCTCAGGGCTTCGAGATCGCCGACCTGTCCAAAGACACGCCGCTGCATGAGCAGATCGCCGCACTGCTCGGCGAGCCGGAAGTCGATTGCGCGGTTGACGCCGTGGGCTTCGAAGCGCGTGGCCACGGTCACGCAGGTGCCAAGGCTGAAGCGCCGGCCACGGTGCTCAACTCGCTGATGGGCGTCGTGCGCGTGGCAGGCAAGATCGGTATTCCCGGCCTGTATGTCACTGAAGATCCGGGCGCCGTCGACGCCGCTGCAAAAATGGGCAGCCTGAGCATCCGCTTCGGCCTGGGCTGGGCGAAATCCCACAGCTTCCATACCGGCCAGACGCCGGTCATGAAGTACAACCGTCAACTGATGCAGGCCATCATGTGGGACCGTATCAACATCGCCGATGTCGTGGGCGTGGAAGTCATCAGCCTCGACGACGCCCCACGCGGCTACGGCGAGTTCGATGCAGGCGTGCCGAAGAAATTCGTGATCGATCCGCACAAGCTTTTCAGCGCGGCATAAGTCGATCGGGAGCACTAAAAAAGGCGACCTCCGGGTCGCTTTTTTTGCGGCTGATGTAGGGATTATGACCCTGATGCGTAGGGCAATTCTGTAATTTAAAGCGGAAAATTTGAATTCCTTTCCGGCTTGTTTCTACCGCTGGTTTCACATGTTATTTGTCCGGCCCGATTTTTTCTGGCTGTGGGCAAACATGTTTATCTGGTTGGTTAAAGCGTCGGTGCGTCTGGCCATCGGGGTGATTATGGCGGGCGCTCCGGCGAGCTTGGTGAGCGCTCAGCTGGAGCGGATTACGCCGCACTGGACATCCTCGACGGTATTTTTCGAAAGCGCCAATGCCTGCATGTGGGCGGGTATTGCGCCCCGTCTTTGTCAGGCGGCTCATCGCTCGGCGTTTCGTCAACACCTCAGGGCTGCGCCGGTCTATCGGGAACTGGCGGATTGCGAAGCCGATTTCTTCCCCGGCGAGTGCTTCGCGGTGGAGGCGACACGGCTGTGGTCGCCGTGGTTATCGGGGTTCGCCCTGATTACCCGCGCGCAATTGATACTTGCCGTTGACGACACCTCGCCAGGCGCAAGGCCGCAGCCTTCTGGCAACCGCGATGAGGCGTCCGATACACAGGCGCAGGTGCGCTATTTCAGCGAGCCGTTGTATTGGGAGTCCGATCATCAAGGCGGGAGCCAGTTGACGAGTCTTCGAGAAAAACTTCGCGACGGCGAGCATTTCGACAAAGCGTTCACTCGCCACGCCTGGCTGCAGGCTGGATCTCCGGCGTCGGACCGGCGACTCGCCCGGATGTTCGAACCGCAAAGGCTGTTTCATGTGGCGGCCCCTTGATCGGCGTCAAAGGGAGGCCAGCTGACCTTTATACAGAATCGGTCCGGTCGGCTTGCCGCTCGGCGAGCCGCCTTTGGGCTCGAGGCTGACCGCCATCGTTGTCTTCGCGCCAAGCAGTTCGCGTTGTCTCGCACTCAATTCGACGCGGCCTTCGCCGTCGTCAGGCAGCACCCCGAGCGAAACCGGAATACCGTCGGCGGGAATCGCCCACAGTTCCAGGCTGCGGCCTGCTTGCACCGACGCCAGCGCGAGAGGCTCGACCTTCAGATAGCGTTCGAACGCCTGCAGCGCGAGCGCCGGCTGAGCGTTATCCGCCACCAGAACGGCGTTGAAAGCAGGGGTGTCGCGGTTGTAGATCACGCCGACGATGATGGCCACAAGCAATGTGCAGGCGAGGGCGGCAACGCGCATCCCGCTCCAGAACGGACGCCTTGGCGGCACGTGCAGCCGTTGCGGTTCGATGCGCGCGACGATGTTCAGCCACACGCGCTCGGGCACCGCTTCGGGTGCCAGCGAAGACGTCAGCCCCACAAGGCTTTCCTGCCATTTGGCGACTTCGGCGCGCAGGCCGGGGTCGTCCAGCAGCAACCCTTCGAAACGCCTGCGAGCGGTCGACGGCATCAGGCCGATGGCGTAATCGGCAGCGAGGGCTCGGCGCAGTTCGGGCTGAAGGTAATTCATGATTCCAGGCACCTGCGCAGTCGCTCCATGCCCCGGCGTATCCAGGATTTCACAGTGCCCAGTGGTGCGGCCAACTGAGTCACCAGCTCACTGTGAGACGCGCCCTGGAAATAGGCGGTTACGATCGACTGACGCTGCATGCCTTCCAGCGTGTCGAGGCAGCGCTGCAGGGCGGTGGCATCGCGATGGGTTTCAAGCTGCTCGTGTGCGGAGGGCGTCGGATCGAAAAGCGCCATCGCCTGTTCATCGCTCAATGGCTCTTCGCGGTGCTTGCGCAGCTGATCGATGGCCTTGTTACGCGTGATGCTGACCATCCAGGTCATCGGTGCAGAAAGCCCGGCGTCGTATTGCGAGGCGCTGTTCCATATCCGTACGAATGCTTCCTGAAGCACGTCCTCAGCGTGATCTCGATTCCCCATGCAGCGCAGCGCCACCGCAAAAAGTTGCGCCGACGCTTTGCGATAGAGGGTTTCGAACGCGCGACGGTCGCCCAGTGCACACTGCGCTAAAAGGTGTCTGAGTTCATCGGCATCGACAGAGGAAATAAGGACGCTCCACACACAGCAACGACGACGCGCACGCGGCTCATCGGAATATTGGGAGGTTAGACCAGGTTGAGCCGCAGTTCCATTCATGCGGGCAGCACTCCATCGTTGGGGGACAGGCCCGTTGCAGAGCCTGTGCCGATGTATACGTGGCGCAGAGGTGACTGGATGCAGCCTCGTTGGGTGCTCTTGAGAGGGGGGAACTTCTTTTGGACGCACGGTCCAACGCGTGTTTACCCGGCCTTGCCGGTCTCTTGGAAAATGAGGTTGTTTCGATGAAGGTTTCAATGAAAAACGCGCGCGGTGCTGCACTGGCAACGGTGATGGCCTTGGTGACCACCCCAATCTTCGCGTTCAACCTGAATGACGCGGCAAACGCTGTTTCCAACGCCACTGGCGGTCAGCAGAAAGCGACGGCTGCGCCTGAAGCAGCGGGTCTGTTGAACACGCTGGGCACTCAATTGAATGTCACGCCGCAGCAAGCGGTAGGCGGGACCGGCGCATTGCTGGGTCTGGCGAAGAACAAGCTGTCCGGCAACGACTATTCGAATCTGAGCAAATCGGTTCCGGGCCTGGACCAGCTCTCCGGCAGCTCCGCATTGGGCAGCCTCGGTGGGCTGGGCGGCATGCTGGGTAACTCCGGCAGCAATTCGGCGGTCAATAATGCCTTGGGCAACGTCCAGAGCATGGGCGATGTGAATAACGCGTTCAGCGCGCTGGGCATGGACAGCGGCATGGTCAGTCAGTTTGTGCCTGTCATCCTGCAATACCTGGGCGCGCAAGGCGCGAGCGGCTCGGCACTGTCGGCCTTGAGCGGGGTCTGGGGCGCGAAGTGATTCCGCTGACTGAACACCGCTTTTGAGCGCCACCCGACCCTGCGAGGGTCAAGCGTCTGCGGGGCTAGCCCGCAACGCTTCGATTCTCGCGTTCTTTTCCTCCCACAACCGGTTCACCCACGCCTGTACATATTCGCGAAACGCCGGGTCATTTTCGTAATCGCCCTGCCACAGCGCGGGGTCGAGCTCGCGGGTCTGGATGTCGATGATGACGCGCGGTACCTGACCTGAAATCAAATCCCAGAACCCCGGAATCCGCTCGCCCGGGTAGACCACCGTAACGTCGAGCACAGCGTCCAGTTGCTCGCCCATCGCCGCCAGCACAAATGCGACGCCGCCTGCCTTGGGCTTGAGCAGGTAACGATAAGGCGACGTCTGCTGCGCCTGTTTGGCCGGGGTGAACCGCGTCCCTTCCAGATAATTCACCACCGTCACTGGCTGGCGCTTGAACAGCTCGCAAGCCTCTTTAGTGATTTCCAGATCCTTGCCCTTGAGCTCCGGGTTCTTCGCCAGAAACGCCTTGGTGTAACGCTTCATGAAGGGATAATCGAGCGCCCACCAGGCCAGCCCCAGAAACGGTACCCAGATCAGCTCTTTCTTCAGGAAGAATTTGAAAAACGGCGTACGCCGGTTCAGCGCCTGCACCAGCGCCGGGATATCGACCCACGACTGATGATTGCTGATCACCAGATAAGACGTATCGCCGCGCAGTCCCTCATGTCCGCTGATTTCCCAGCGCGTCGGAATGCACAGCCTGAAGATCAGTTTGTTTATCTCGATCCAGGTCTCGGCGATCCACATCACCGCCCACGAGCAGCGATCTCGCATTTCGCCTTGGAACACCAGTTTGAGCAGCGCAAACGCCATCAGCGGGCCGAACAGCACCAGCGTGTTGAGCAGAAGCAGCAGCGTGACGGCAAGACCGGTGAGCAGGTGACGCATAAATCACTCGTGGTGGCGAAAGGGCGGGCAATGATAAGCAGCAATGCCGAGGACGCCAAATCCGGCCGTCGCTGACAAAAGTTTCACCGCCGTCCCGGTAGGCTGAAGGTCTTGTTTAGTGAGCGAACCAACGACAAAGTTGCGGTCTAAAATCGGGCCCGTGCAACGCCCACCCACTGCGAGGAACCCGTTACGTGAAATCCCTTCTGGCGCTTCTGTCCCTGCTGGCGTTGCCTGTAATGGCCGCCGAACCGACGCTGTACGGTCGTTACGAATACATTCAGGTCTCCGAGTTCGGAGAGACATTCAAGGCCAAGATGGACACGGGTGCGCTCACTGCATCGCTGTCGGCCAAGGATATCGAGCTGTTCAAGCGTGACGGCGATGACTGGGTTCGTTTCCGCCTCGCCACCAAAGACGCCGACAACAAGGTGTACGAGCACAAGGTGTCGCGCATCAGCCGGATCAAGGGCCGCTCCGATGGCGAAGATGAGGATGAGCCGATCGATCCGACCAAACGTCCAGTCGTAGACCTGGAGTTGTGTCTGGGCAACGTCAAGCGCACCGTCGAGGTCAACCTCGTCGATCGCAGCCACTTCAACTACCCGTTGCTGATTGGTGCCAAAGCCCTCCGCGAATTTGGGGCAGCCGTGAACCCGGCGCGCCGCTACACGGCTGACAAGCCTGAGTGCTGATCGCGTGAATGGATCCGACGCCTGTCGCGGCAGGCGCTTTACGCTGTGGGCTGAGTCTCCAGCATCGATGGCCGCTGGCTGACTTCGTAGTACCAGTTGGCCAGACGCGGATAACTGCTGCGCCAGCCCAGATCAGGTTGGCGAAAGTCCAGATACGCGAGCGCGCAGGCGAGGCTGATTGAGGCAATGTCGAAGCTGGCACTCAGCTCGGTCACCGCCTCCGTTTCGAAATACGCCAGAGAGCGGGAAATCTTCTCGCTCTGGTTGTCGATCCACTCACCCCAGCGTTTCTCCTCCGGGCGCAGAAACGTCTCGTAACGAATCAGCACGGCCGCATCGAGAACGGCATCGGCCAGCGATGCCAGCGTGAGACGTCTCCAGCGTGCCGAGCCGTCTCTGGGAATCAGCGGATTACCGACATGCTGGTGGTCCAGATAGTCAAGGATGACCCGGCTGTCATGAATCACATTATCGTCGGCCAGGCACAGCGCCGGGATCTTCCCGCTGGGGTTGTTGTGGCACAGGTCGCTGTCCGGCGTAACCGGCGTGACCGTCACAGGCCTTAGGCCGACCCTCCCGGTCTGCCCGGTTTCGTGAAGCAGAATCAGCACCTTGCGCGCAAACGGCGAAGCGGCGTTGTAATACAGCGTCATGCTAGGTGCAGACATGGACATTCCCCTGATCGGACCGGCCTTAAGACTAGTCAGGGGCAGAACGCTGCGCAATATCCTGTTCTGCAGACTTCTTGAGTCAAACCCGTGCACGCACCATCAGGCCTTTGACGCTCAGCCAGGCGGGGATACCCATGCCGACCCAGGCAAGCACGTCCCAGGCGCCGTCGCCGAGCAGTGCGGCGAAGAGCCCGGCGGCGGTCAGCAGGGCGATCCAGACGGGTTTGCCGAAGGTTTTCCAGAAGGCCGGATGTTTCTTGTGCCGGGTCATGCGACCTCCGCTGTCGCGTGGGAAACGTTGACCGCTGCTGCGGCGCGTCGGCGCACCCACCACAGGTAGACGCCGCCGCCGAGCACGATAATGGTCAGCACGTCGAGAATGCCCCAGAGGATCTTCATCGGCATGCCGCCGTAGTCGCCGAAGTGCAGCGGTTGCGAGAGCATCAGTGCGTCCATGTACCACGGGCTGCTGACGATTGCCGTCACTTTCAGCGTCTGCGCATCGATCAGCACTGGCGTCAGCAGGTGTGAGGTCAGGTGAGTATTGCCTTTCATGAAGACGGTGTAGTGATGCTCGCTTGAAAACCGCGAACCCGGAAATGCGATGAACGAAGGCTCTGCGCCGGGCACGGTGGTTTGTGCGATTTCGAGCAGGCGTGTGGCCGGCGCGCGGTCTGTCAGTGGCGGGGCGTCGCGATAGGGCGCGACCATTGTCATGAGCGCGTCGTTGCGCCATTGCTCGATGACCAGATCCGCGCAGGCGTTGAGCACGCCCGTTAGGCCGACCACGAACGCCCATGTCAGAGTCACGACGCCGATCAGGTTGTGCAGATCGAGCCAGCGCACGCGGGTCGATTTGTTCGGTCGTACGGTGGCGAAATCGAGGCGACGCATGAAGGGTGCGTACAGCACGACACCGGAAATGATCGCCAGCGCAAACAGCAGGCCCATGAAAGCCAGCAGCAGCTTGCCGGGCAGCCCGGCGTACATGTCGACGTGCAGACGCAGCATGACCATCATGAATCCGCCGTTGGCAGACGGCGTTTCTACCGCTTCGCCGGTTCGGGCATCGAGCATGAAGGTGTGGGTTTCGTTGGGATCGCCCCCGGCGGTTTTACCCATGAAGGCGTAAAGGCCGTTGGCTTCATCTTCGTCCCAGCCAAAATATTGCACGACTTCACCCGGCCGATGCGCCTCGGCGGCAGCGACCAGTTGCTGCAGATCCTTGCGCGGGGTATCTGCGGGCATTTCCTTGAATTCCGGCGCATCCCCCAGCAAATGCTCGATCTCGTGGTGGAATACCAGCGGCAGGCCAGTGATAGCCAGCATCAGCAGAAACAGCGTGCAGATCAGGCTGCTCCACGTGTGGATGAACGACCAGCGGCGAATGGTTTGGCTTTTCATCGTGCGAATACCGAATTGAACGCAAGCAAAAAGGGCCGCTGTTACGAGCGGCCCTGGTTTCAGCGATGAGAGTTTAAACGATTACCATTTGTAGTTCACGCTTGCTACAACGCTGCGTTGGTCGCCGTAATAGCAGTAAAAACTGTCGCAGGTCGAAATGTAGTCCTTGTCGAACACGTTGGTCGCTTTAACCGCTACGGTGGTGCCCTTGAGGGAGTTGCTCACGCTGCCGAGGTCATAATGCACCGCTGCGTCAAAGACAGTGTACGCGTTGGCCTTGCCCAGCCAGGTGTTGGCCTGATCACCATAAGTATTGCCGGTGTAACGCGCGCCCGCGCCAATACCAAAACCGTCCAGCACGCCTTCGTGCCACGTGTAGTCAGTCCACAGCGAGGCCTGCTGATTAGGCATCAATTGCAGACGATTGCCTTTGAACGTTCCTTTCTGTACTTCGGATTTGGCCAGCGTGTACGAGGCGATAACCTTCAGATTATCGGTGACTTCGGAAACTGCTTCGAGCTCCAGGCCTTTGACTTTGACTTCACCGGTCTGACTCGTGATCGTGACACCGCTGCTGTTGGTCGTCGTCACGGAAACGTTTTTCTGGGTCAGGTCGTAGACCGCAGCGCTGAGCAGTGTATTGCTGCCAGGCGGTTGGTACTTGATCCCCAGCTCCCACTGCTTGCCTTCAGTCGGCTTGAACGAGTCACCCGTCGATGTGGCGCTGCTGGTCGGCTGGAATGACTCAGCGTATGACAGATAGGGGACGAAACCCGAATCGAATACATAGCTGATCGCCGCATTTCCGCTGAACGCTTTGTCTCGCTGAGTATCGGTTGCATCGGCGCGGTTGAAAAATTTAGTGCCGGAATGAATCCAGTCTTCGCGCCCGCCCAGCGTCAGACGCCATTGATCAAGCGCCATCTGGTCCTGCAAGTAGACGCCGGTCTGGACCAGTTTCTGATCGTAGTCGTAGAACGCAGACGAGCGAGGTGGTCGAGTGATCGGCAGGCCATAAACCGGGTTGTTCACATTGATGCCCGGTGCGCCGCCGAAGATCGAGGTGTAGTTCGTGTTGCTGCGCTGCTGATCCAGGCCGATGAGCAACGTGTGTGCGATGTCGCCAGTGTTGAAGTTGCCTTGCAAGTTGTTATCTACAGCGAACTGAGAAATGTCTTCATCGGTGCTCGTGGTGGTACGAGATGGCAGGTTGCCCTCATCGTCGACTTGAACGAAAGGATACGAGCCCGGAGTAATGCTCTGGAATGACAGATCCGACTTGCTGTAACGCAGGTTCTGGCGGAACTGCCAGGTATCGTTGAAACGATGCTCGAACGAATAGCCGAGCGAGTAGTAAGTACGGTCGTAGTATTCCCAGTCCGGATCGCCCAGATTCTTGTGGTGAGAAATATCACCGAAGGGCATGCTTATTTTGGTGCCCTGTACAGGGCGGAACTGGCTGGTAATACCTGTATCGTCGCGGGTGAACTGGCTCAGGAACGTCAGTTTGGTGTCGGGATCGATATTCCAGGTCAGGCTCGGCGCGATGTTGTAGCGCTTGTTGTCGATATGGTCGATCTGAGTGCCGCTGTCGCGCACCACCCCGCTGAGGCTGTACAGGAACTGACCTTCATCATCAATCTTGCCGGTGCTGGCGAAATCGATCTGGCGATGATTGTCGCTGCCATATTGAATTTCAACCTCGTGGCTTGCCTCGGCCTGAGGACGGCGACTGACCATGTCAAGCAGGCCGCCCGGAGGGGTTTGACCATACACGGACGAGGCCGGACCACGCAGCAAGGCGACGCGGTCCAGATCCCACGTCTCCATTTTCGGGTTGGCGTAGATACCTTTTGCAAGTGGCAGGCCGTCCAGGAACTGGGTCGGCTCGAATCCCCGAACTCGGAGCCAGTCGGCGCGTGTATCACTGCCGTAGCTGCTGGAGACGATGCCGGGCATGTATTTCACGGCATCGTCGAGGTTCTGGACGCCGCGATCCTGCATCTGCTGACGAGTCGCGACAGAAATCGAGCGGGGGGCTTCAACCAGTGCCGTGTCGGTTTTGGTACCTGCCGCCGTCCGGGTCGCCACGTAGCCTTCAACCGGACCCCACGCCGTTTCGTACCCGTCCTGACGACCCTGAATGCTGGTCTCTGGCAGCGCCATCACACCCTCAGGTGCTGCGATGAGGCTGTACGTGCCCGCTGACGTCTGGCTCAGTTGCAAGCCCGTCCCGCGCAGTGCCTGGGCCATGGCGCCCGGTGCGTCGAACTGGCCCTGAACCGGTGCCGAAGTCCGGCCGGCCGCCAGCGACGGATCCAGCGACAGCGCCAGGCCTGCCTGGCTTGCGATCTGGGTCAGCGTGGTGGAAAGCGGTGCAGCCGGCAGATTGTAGGCCCGCACGCTGGACGCCTGAGAGGCCGCCATGAGCTGCGTGCTCGCCAATGGCGTGGCGAGAGCGACGGCGACAGCCAGAAGGCTGGGGCGCAGGTAGGTTTGAAGCGTGCGGGACATGGGCGGCTCCTGAGGTTGAATGGTTCTCAATGCCTATGTGCCGAACGAGATTTGAAAAGTGATAGGGCTGATCGAAAATTATTTCGATTTGCGTTTTGCGGGCTCAATCCCGGCGTAGGTGATCCTGCGGACTTATCTGCGATACCCGGTTACTGCGCGAATCGAGGTCTCGATGGACCTCATCGCAAAATGTTCGCTGCGCGGAAGAATGGCGGGGTTACAGCTTGCGCGCCTGCTGCGTATCGCCCGGCACGACGGTGACCCACCATTGGGTGCGTTCTTCGATGGCCACCGGCAGTGTCGGTGTCAGGGCCTTGAGCGCCAGATCGGTGTTGTTCAGCGGAAAGCTGCCGGTGATGCGAAGGTCGGCCACGCTGGGCGCTACGCTCAGATGGCCACGACGGTAACGACCCAGCTCGGTGATCACGTCCTCCAGACGGGCGTTGTCCACCACCAGCATGCCACGCATCCAGGCGTCCGCACCCGGCGCCAGTGCCACCATCGGCCCCAACGTACTGCGCTGAATGAGCATCTGCTGGCCTTCGTGAAGGATCAGCTCATGATTGTTCGCTTGTGGATGCGCGGCAACGGCTGACTGCAACACGCCGAGCAGCGTGCCGTCTTCTTGCCGCTTCACCAGAAACTTCGTACCCAGCGCGCGCATTTGCCCTTCGCGGGTCTCGACGATGAAAGGGCGCGGATCGTCGTGACTGCCGGTCTCGACGAAGATTTCACCTTCCCGGAGCACGACGCGGCGCATTTTGTCGTCGAACTTCACATCCAGTGCGCTGTGGGTGTTCAGGCGAATCAGCGTGTTGTCCGACAGCCGGATCGTACGCTGCTCGCCGGTGGCCGTGCGCTGATCGGCCAGCCAGTAATTGAGCGGCAGGTAGTGATCCGACAGGAAAAGCGTAAGGCCCAGCGCCACCGCAATGCCGGCAACGCCTCGTCCAAGCTTGCGCATCTGTTGGCCAACGCCGTCACGCGAGCGCATCAACGCTGAGCGGGCCGGGCCGGTCGCGCCCACAAAGCGCTGATCGAGCATGCCCAGTTGCATCCACGCGCGGGCGTGTTCGTCGCTGGCCGCATACCACTTGGCGAATTCCTCGCGCTCGGCATCGCTGCCCTGGCCACAATCCAGACACAGTTGCCAGGCGATAGCTGCGTCGAGCACTTTCGCCGAAACCGGGCGAACAGGAATGCGGCTCACGTCGGCTCGCCATACAGCGCGATGTAGCACTGGCGCATGCCCTGAGCGAGGTACTGACGCACGCGCGGCACCGAAACACCGATTTTTTCAGCGATTTCCGGGTGGGTCATACCGTCCAGACGGTTGTACAGAAAGGCAGCGCGCGCCTTGGTCGACAGTTTGCCGAGCATGCGGTCGATCGCCTTGAGGTCTTCGAGAATGAGTTGCTGTTCCTCAAGGGAGGGCTGCTCGGCTTCGGGAATCAGCATCAGCTCTTGCAGGTAGGCCTGCTCCAGCGCTGCGCGGCGGAAGTAATCGAACAACAGGCCCTTGGCGACCGACACCAGAAACGCCCGGGGCTCGCGGGGTTCGGGCAATTGCTCGCGACCCAGCAGGCGAGTGAAGGTGTCCTGGCTGAGATCCTCGGCACGATGCGGGCAGGCGACGTTTCGCTTCAGCCATGCCAGCAACCAGCTGCGATGGTCGCGGTAGAGCGTTCCGACAAGCTGATTTTGAGGACTTTGAGTTAACGACACGAGCGCACCGAGGAGAACGAAGTGACTAACGAGAACTATTCGCGATTGTGGCAGAGCCAATGAATGCTGGCAATTGGTCGTCACGACAAGGAGCCGAACGGTTTGCGACAGCAGGTCGGTATGGAGGAATGCGTCGCTGTCATCTGGAGACAGGTTATTGAAGCAACAGTCACTCGGTCAGAAAGAATGCGACTGCTGCCTGCGTCGCCACTTCGCCAGGCCTTGCTCCAGCTGGATCGGGCTGTCCATCTCCTGACGGCGGGCGTGACTGAACAGGATCAGCGCCAGCTCCGCCGTGACCATGGCGTCGGCGCTGGCGTGATGCCGCTCTTCGGCGTGCAGGCCGAAGAACGCCGTCCAGTCGTCCAGCCCGGCCTGACGCAGGCACGCCTTGGGAAACAGCAGTGGCGCCAGTTCGGCCACGTCCAGAAAAGGATGCTGCAGGCGATAACCCAGGCTTTCCTTCAATGCACGACCGATCATGTGCTGGTCGAAAGGCGCATGAAACGCCAGCAAGGGTGAGTCACCCACAAACGCCATGAAATCCAGCAGTGCGTCCACCGGCTCGCTGCCTGCGGCTATCGCGCTGGGCCCCAGGCCATGAATCAGCACGCTCGGGTTCAACTTGTGATCGGGGCGCAGCAACGTGCGCTCGAACTGCTGAGCCAGATCGATCGCACCGTCTTCGATGACCACCGCGCCAATCGACAGCACTTCGTCGCGGCTCATGTTCAGGCCGCTGGTTTCCAGGTCGAGCACGACCCAACGCTGCTGACGAAGCGACTTGGCGTTCAGGGCAGCGGGGCGTGGCAGCTCGCTCAGACGCAGGCGCTGGTCAGGGGTCAGGTCAGGCGCTTTTGCGCGCTTGGGTGGCTTTAGCCACTGAAACAGGTTCATGAGCTGGGCATTCACATGGCTTACAGTTGATAGCGCACGGTCAGGCTGGTTTGCAGCCGTTGCGCCTGGCGGAAGGCCTCGCGCAGGATCCGGCGATCCAGATGGTTGAGGACATCGGGGTCGATACGGTTCGAGTACGGCAGATTCTGTCGGCTTTGTTGCTGGTGTTGCTGCATACGCGTCTGCTGGATGAAGTGGTACGCCTCCTCGTAAGCGGCGCCATCCAGCGGATCGATGACTTCTTTGGCCACCAGCTGGCGCAGGCGTTCAAGGGTGTTGTTGGCAGCGATTCCGTTGGCCAGCGCGAGCAGGCGCGCGCCGTCCACGAAAGGCGTAAGGCCTTGGGTCTTCAGATCCAGCGTGTCTTTTTCGTTGCCCTTGCGCGCCACCACGAAGTCCTTGAAGCGTCCGACTGGCGGGCGCTGGCGCAAAGCGTTGTCGGCCATCATGCGCTGGAACAATTTGTTGTCCGCGACCTGCGCAAGGATGCTCTGGCGCAACTGCTCGCCGCCGCTTTCGTCACCCCAGACCACACGCAGATCGAAATAGATGCTCGACGACAGCAGGTTTTCCGGTGTGGCTTCACGTATGAATGAAGCAAAGCGGCGCGCCCACTCGATGCGCGACAGGCAAAGTTCAGGGTTGCTCGCCATGATGCCGCCCTTGCACAGCGAAAAGCCGCATTGCGCCAGGCCCTGATTGATCCGCTCGGCGACTGGCAGCAGACGTCCCCGGATCTCGGCGGCTTCTGCGGCGTCTTTGGCTTCGAACAGGATGCCGTTGTCCTGATCGGTGTACAGGGTCTGTTCGCGGCGGCCTTCACTGCCGAAGCACAGCCAGCTGAACGCAATGCCCGGATCACCTTTCTCCTCCAGCACCAGCTCGATGACCCGGCAAACCATGTGATCGTTGAGCAGCGTGATGATCTGGGTGATCTGCGTCGACGACGCGCCGTGGGCCAGCATCCGGTCGACCAATTGGACGATATCGCCACGCAGGTTGCTTAACGAATCGATGCGAGGGGCGGTGCGGATCGTACGCGCCAGATGCACCAGGTCCACTCGCTGCAGGGAAAACAGATCACGCTCCGACACCACGCCACACAAGCGCTGATCTTTCACCAGACACACATGGGCGATGTGCCGCTCAGTCATGGCGATGGCGGCATCGAACGCGCTGGCATCGGGGCTGAGGTAGAACGGCGACTGAATCATGCTGCGTTCGATGGGGGCGCCGAAGTCAGCCGTGACGTCGGCCACGACCTGCCGCAGGTCGCGCAGCGTGAAGATCCCCAGAGGCGCCTTGCTCTCATCGACGATCACAATGCTGCCGACCTGTTGTTCGTCCATCAGCTTGACCGCTTCGCGCAACGGCGTGTGCGGGGGACACGTCACCGGATGACGCATCGCCAGTTCGCCCAGACGGCTGTTGAGCGAATACTGCGTGCCCAGCGTTTCAACGGCCTTCTGCTTTACTTGTTGATTGACCTGTTCGAGCAGGCTGCTGACGCCGCGCAAAGCAAAGTCGCGGAAGGTGCCGGAGAGGGCAAACAGCTTGATGAACGCCTGCTTGTTCAATTGCAGGCAGAAGGTGTCTTCGGCGGCCAGATGCTCAGTCCGGGTAGCGCGCTCTCCCAACAGCGCGGCGAGCGGAAAGCATTCGCCGGTGGTGATTTCAAACGTCGTCTCAGTACCGCCTTTGGCCGAATGTGGGCGTTCACCGACCACCCGACCCTGTTTGACGATGTAAAAGTGCTCTACTGGCCCATCGCCAGGCTTGATGATGCTCTCATCCGTAGCGTAGAAACGCAGCTGGCACTGTTCGACCAGATACGCCAGGTGGGCATTCTCCATCTGGTTGAATGGCGGGAATTTTTGCAGGAATTGCATCGTGCCGTGAATGTTCTGCAACACGGCTGTCTTGCCTGCCTGGGTGAAAGCGTCCGCTTTGCTCATGACCGATACCGCTTGTTTTTATACGCTCCATGGTCGACCGCTTATCGGACAGTGCCCATTGGACGTAAGTCTTAGGTGACGGAAATGGCGCTGGATGACATCGAACAGTGGTGTTAAAACCTCTCGGTGTGTATCGCGCAAAGGCTTGAAGAGCCTGGCAGGAAGCCGACAAAGTGCGCAGCGTATTCTGTCTTTATGCGCTGTCAGAATGAGAAGTCGACGGGAAGATGAGACGGGTATGTTCGATCACGATATTTTGAGTGATGAAGAGCGCGAGGCCCTTAATGAGGTGATGCTTGCGCCTGCATCGCAATCGCCACAACGGGTGTTGATCGTCGATGACGACAAGGATGCTCGGGAAGTTCTGGCCGAAATTCTCAGTCTCAACGACATCAGCTGTATTACCGCCGCGGGCGGCACCAGTGCCATGCACTTGCTGGAAACCCGACCCTCGATCGCGCTGCTGATCACTGATCTGCGCATGGCGCCATGCGATGGTCTGGACCTGATACGACAGGTGCGCGACTCGGATCGTGCGGCGTTGCCGATCATTATCGTGTCAGGCGATGCGCACGTGCGCGATGCCATCGATGCGATGCACCTGAGCGTCGTGGACTTTCTGCTCAAACCCATCAATACCAAACAGCTGCTTCGGCTGGTGAAGCGGGAATTAGGGATGGCGTAGTGCCCCGCAGTCCACTGTGCCTGAGATGCATCGGTACATCCGGCAGTAATGCGTCGGATGTACCGGCTTTAGCGGGCAAGCGCGCTCCTGCAGGAGTCATCGTCACCGCAGCCTTTCGGCTCGCTGGCGGTGATTTTCCCAGAATGGCCACAGCGGGCAGAACCGTTGTGCTGCTGAATCCCTCAACAATGAAAAAGGCGGTGTGTCGTGAGACACGCCGCCTTTTTGTTCACCGGGGCATTTACAGACCGTTCTTCGCCTTGAATTCACGACGGCGGCGATGCAGCACCGGCTCGGTGTAGCCGTTTGGCTGCCGCGTGCCTTCGATCACCAGCTCGACAGCCGCCTGAAACGCAATGTTGCTGTCGAAGTCCCCAGCCAGTGGCCGATACAACGAATCGCCTGCGTTCTGACGGTCCACAACCGGCGCCATGCGCTTGAGGCTTTCCATCACTTGCTGCTCGGTGATCACGCCATGACGCAGCCAGTTGGCGATGTGCTGGCTGGAAATACGCAGCGTGGCGCGGTCTTCCATCAGGCCGATGTCGTTGATGTCCGGCACCTTTGAACAACCGACGCCCTGATCGATCCAGCGCACGACATAGCCGAGGATGCCTTGGGCGTTATTGTCCAGTTCGTTCTGGATTTCCTCCGCCGACCAGTCAGTGTTCGGCGCCAGCGGAATGGTCAGAATATCGTCGACCGACGCCGGTGCGCGCTGAGCCAGTTCGGCCTGACGGGCGAACACGTCGACCTTGTGGTAATGCAGCGCGTGCAGCGCGGCGGCGGTCGGCGAGGGCACCCATGCGGTATTGGCGCCCGCCAGCGGATGAGCGATTTTCTGTTCCAGCATTGCGGCCATCAGGTCGGGCATCGCCCACATGCCTTTACCGATCTGCGCGCGGCCTTGCAGGCCACATTTGAGGCCGATATCGACGTTGGAATTTTCGTACGCGCCAATCCACTTTTCAGCTTTCATCTGCGCTTTGCGCACGACCGGACCGGCCTCCATCGAGGTGTGAATTTCGTCGCCGGTGCGGTCCAGGAAACCGGTGTTGATGAACACCACCCGCTCGCTTGCGGCCTTGATGCAAGCCTTGAGGTTGATCGTGGTCCGACGCTCCTCGTCCATGATCCCGACCTTCAACGTGTTGCGCGGCAGACTCAGTACGTCTTCGATGCGGCCGAACAACTCGTTGGTGAACGCGACTTCTTCCGGGCCGTGCATTTTGGGTTTGACGATATACACCGAACCCGCACGGCTATTGGCCCGCGAGGTATTGCCCTTGAGGTTGTGAATCGCCGCCAGGCTGGTCAGCAGACCGTCGAGAATACCTTCCGGCACCTCGTCGCCCTGATTGTCGAGAATCGCATCGATGGTCATCAGGTGACCCACGTTGCGCACGAACAGCAGCGAGCGTCCGTGCAGCGTGACCGGTGTTCCTTCAGGCGAGGTGTAGACACGGTCTGGATTCATGGTGCGGGTGAAGGTGGTGCCGCCCTTGGCGACCTCCTCGGACAGGTCGCCTTTCATCAGGCCCAGCCAGTTGCGATACACCACGACCTTGTCGTCGGCATCGACCGCGGCGATGGAGTCTTCGCAATCCATGATGGTCGTCAGGGCTGCTTCCATCAGCACGTCTTTGACGCCTGCTGCATCGGTCTGGCCGACAGGGCTGGTGGCGTCGATCTGGATTTCGAAATGCAAGCCGTTGTGCTTGAGCAGCAGGGCAGTGGGCGCTGACGCATCGCCCTGGAAACCGATCAGTTGCGCGTCGTCACGCAGGCCCGTGTTGGTGCCGCCTTTCAGGCTGACGATCAGGACGCCGTCGACCAGCTTGTAGCCGGTGGAGTCGACGTGAGAGCCGGCGGCCAATGGCGCGGCTTCGTCCAGAAAGGCGCGGGCGAACGCAATGACCTTGTCGCCGCGTACCTTGTTGTAGCCCTTGCCTTTTTCCGCGCCGTTTTCTTCGCTGATGGCATCGGTGCCGTACAAGGCGTCGTACAGCGAACCCCAGCGGGCGTTCGAGGCGTTGAGGGCGAAGCGGGCGTTCATGACCGGGACGACCAGTTGCGGACCGGCCATGTGGGCGATTTCTTCATCGACGTTTTGCGTCGTGGCCTGGAAGTCCGCCGCTTCTGGCAGCAGATAACCGATTTCCTGCAGGAAGGCTTTGTATGCGGCGGCGTCATGGGCCTTGCCAGCATTGGACTGATGCCAGGCGTCGATGCGCGCCTGGAAGTCATCACGTTTGGCGAGCAGGGCTTTGTTTTTCGGCGCCAGCTCATGAATCAGCTTGTCGGCACCGGCCCAGAATGCAGCGGCATCAACACCGGTTCCGGGGATGGCTTCGTTGTTCACGAAATCCAGCAGGACTTTGGCGACCTTAAGGCCACCGACTTGAACGTGCTCAGTCATTGCTTGCCTCACTCTACTCAGCTATCTGCGCTTCAATCTTGAGCGCTCTCTTGTTAAAGCCATCGACATCGCTGCTTGGCGCACGCCAGAACATGCCATCACTGGCGGCTGGGACTCGCGCCCTGTTGAATGCAGTGACGCTGGGTCAGGCATCGTTTTACGTCTGGGTAACGGTATGTAGTGAACGCGTGGGGATACTACATGATGAGTCGCGGTGTGAAAATCACACAAAATATGTCACCGAGCGACCGGAAATTCGGCTGTGGTCATATCGCGGTTACGGATGTTCTCAAAAACAGCATGGATTGTTCCAGATAATTATCAGGATCGTACACATATCTCTCCTGCTGATGTCGTCGGGCGTAGTCGCAGGCCTTGCCTATACTTGCCCGACAGCCTTGCAGGCAGATGAATCTGCCCGCGGACGGGCATAAAGAGGAGTCGACCGTGGATCATCTTATCGTCACCGTTTTCGCCCCGGACAAGCCAGGTCAGGTCGAGCAAATTGCCGCGTGCGTTGCCGATCATGGTGGAAATTGGCTGGAAAGCCGCATGACCCACATGGCCGGGCAGTTCGCCGGCATTCTGAAAATCGGGGTGCCTGCCGAATCCCACGATGGATTGCGCAGCGCCCTGCAAGCGCTGTCGGCAGATGGCATTCGCGTGCAGTTCGCCGAAGGGGGCGTTGAAACGTCCGCCGCCTGGAAGCCCATCAATATGGAGCTGGTTGGCGCGGACCGTCCTGGCATCGTGCGCGATGTCACGCGCTTGTTGACTGAGCAAGGCGTGAACGTTGAGCGGCTGGTGACTAACGTAGAGCCAGCGCCGATGAGCAGCGAACCGTTATTCCGCGCGCACGCTTTGCTGGGGCTGCCGTTGACCCTGTCTCTGGATGTTTTGCAGCGCTGCCTGGAAACGTTGGCCGACGACCTGATGGTTGAGTTGACACTCAAAGCGGAGGAGCAGGTCTAGGCGGCTTTCCGGGGGCGCGTTCTGCCGAGATGCAGCCAGCCAAGGTTATCCAGTATTTTCATGCGTCTGGCTGTGGATAACCTGCGGATACTGAGCTGCAGGGCACGTAGATGAAGGCTTTGCGCAGGTTGATCAAAAAACGTTCAAATTCAACGGCTTGTGCACAAATAGGTTGAATGAGGTTGTGGATAACCTGCGCGTTGTTTGCTGCAGGCCACGTGCACCGTGGTCTGCAGTGCGCTGGTTATTAAATGATCAGCGCTCGGCCCGACGTCGCATCGCAAGCCAGGCGTCAACGCTGTAGATGATCAGCCCGGTCCAGATGAACGTGAACGTGACCATTGTCGCCGGATTCATGTGCTCGCCGAACATGAGCACTGCCAACGCCAGGACTAACGTCGGCGCGATGTATTGCAAGAAGCCCAGTGTGGCGTAGGGCAGATGTCGGGCGGCGGCGTTGAAACAGACCAACGGCACCAGCGTGACCGGGCCTGCGGCGGCAAGCCAGATCGCTTGCGAGGTCGTCCAAAACTCAGGTTGGGCGCTATGCGCCAGCGGGTTGAACACCAGCCAGCCAATCGCCAGCGGCACGAGGATCCAGGTCTCCACGACCAGCCCTGGTAACGCCGCAACGGGCGCCTTTTTCCGGATCAGGCCGTAGAAACCGAACGTGAACGCCAGCGCGAGAGAGATCCACGGCAGGCTGCCCACTTGCCATACTTGCTGGGCCACGCCGACAAGCGCGAGCAGCACCGCGACCCACTGGAGCGGGCGCAGCCTTTCGCGCAGCAACACCAGACCCAGCATCACGTTTACCAGCGGGTTGATGAAGTACCCCAGGCTCGCTTCGACCATGTGGTCGTTGTTCACCGCCCAGACGTAGATCAACCAGTTGGCGGCAATGAGCGAGCCGCTGCACGCCAGAATGGCGAGGCGTCGCGGGTTGTCGCGCAGCTCGCGCCACCAGCCGGGATGCTTCCAGACCAGCAGCAACAAGGATCCGGATATCGCCGACCAGATCGCGCGATTGACGATGATTTCCAGCGCAGGCACTGCTGAAAGCAGCTTGAAGTAGATGGGGAACAATCCCCAGATGATGTAGGCGCTAAGGCCGAGAATGTACCCGCGACGCGGGTTGGCAGCTTGCATGTAAGGTCCTTCGGCAAGTCGTTTTTATAAGGTTAAAGAGTGGATACGCGCAGGCGTGAGCGTGCTCGCGATTAAAGGTCGGTTTCTCAACCAATCCGTTCCCACGAAAAGAACGCGGAACATGCGGCGCTGTAGGACCGGCTTCAGCCGGGAAGAGGCCTTTCCAGCCGATCACGCGGCCAAGCCCGTACCTGCAACGGCAGGCTCAAAACAGCTTCAATGGCTCCTCGTTCAGTGCGGCGGCTTGCTCGCGCAACGCCAGGACCTGGTCGCCCCAATAGCGTTCGGTGCCGAACCAGGAAAAACTGTGCGGGAACGCCGGGTCGTCCCAGCGGCGGGCCAGCCATGCGCTGTAATGCAACAGACGCAGGGCGCGCAACGGCTCGATCAGCGCCAGTTCGCGCGGGTCGAAATCGTGGAATTCGTTGTAGCCGTCCATCAGCTCCGATAACTGACTCAGGCAATCCTGACGGTCGCCCGCCAGCATCATCCACACATCCTGAACCGCCGGGCCCATGCGGCAGTCATCGAGGTCGACGATGTGGAAGATCTCATCGCGGGTCATCATGTTGCCGGGATGACAATCGCCATGCATGCGAATGTTCGTATGGGGAGTGGCCGCGTAGGCATCTTCGACGCGCTTGAGCAGGTCCTTGGCGACCGACTCGTAAGCGGGCAGCAGGCTGCGAGGGATGACGTCGTTTTCCAGCAGGTAATTGAGCGAGTCATGCCCGAAATTCTTCACGCCGAGTGCTTCACGATGCTGGAAGGGGCGAGTGGCGCCGACCGCATGAATACGTCCCAACAGTTGGCCCAGACGATAAAGCTGGTCCAGGTTGCCCGGCTCCGGCGCCCGGCCGCCACGGCGCGGGAACAGCGTGAAGCGAAAGCCGGCGTGCTCGAACAATGTCTGGCCGTTATGGACGAGCGGGGCGACCACCGGAATCTCCACATCCGCCAGTTCAGCGGTGAAGCTGTGCTCTTCGAGGATGGCGTCGTCGGTCCAGCGGTTGGGGCGATAGAACTTGGCGATCAACGGCTGGCCTTCGTCGATGCCGACCTGATACACCCGGTTTTCATAGCTGTTGAGGGCCAGAATACGGGCATCGCTGACGAAGCCGATGCTTTCGACGGCATCCAGCACGAGGTCAGGTGTAAGTGTTGCAAACGGGTGGGCCATGCTAACTCCTGCGCGCAGCAGGCTGCCGCGTCGGGCCAGTCATGGTAACGCAGAGCGGGACAAAACTTGCACATATCCTGCAACGGCGCGCTTGCGCCGGGCGCATCTGAATGACGAGGCCCGTGCATCCACAGGCTTTCCATCGAATCTCATTCAGCATGACGGGCAAGCGCGCTCCTGCAGGTGCGGCGGCTACAATCGGCGGCCCGTCACGCGCCGATCACCCCACCATCCTCCCGGGTGATCACCATTACCGACGATCGTGGCTTGCCGTTGGGCAGATGCTCGGGAAAGGTCGAGCCGCCGTTCTCACCGGGATGCTGGATGCCGACGAACAGTGCCTTCTGGTCCGGCGCGAAACTGATCCCGGTGACCTCGCAGCCCACAGGGCCGACCATGAACCGGCGAATTTCACCATTTTGCGGGTCGGCGCACAGCATCTGATTGTTACCCATGCCGGCGAAGTCTCCGGTATTGCTGGAGTCGCCGTCGGTGAGAATCCACAGACGACCGGCGTTGTCGAAGCCCAGGCCATCGGGGCTGTTGAACATGTTTTGCGGGTTGATGTTTGCCGAGCCGCCCTGGGGCGTGCCGCCGTGCACGCCCGGGTTTCCAGCCACGACGAACAAATCCCAGGCGAAGGACATGGCGGCAGCGTCCGAGCCGGCTTCCTGCCAGCGCAGAATCTGTCCGTACTGATTTTTTGCACGCGGATTCGGTCCGCCCACCGGCTGCCCATCGTCGCCGCGTTTGATGTTGTTGGTCAGCGTGCAGTAAACCTGACCGTCCTTCGGGCTGACCACGATCCACTCCGGCCGGTCCATGCGCGTGGCCTTCACCTGGCTTGCGGCCAGGCGAGCGTGAATGAGCACTTCGGCCTGACTGGCAAAGCCGCTCGAAACATCGATGCCGTTTTTGCCGTGGGTCAGTTCGATCCACTTGCCTTGACCTTTCGGGCGGTCCGGGTTGCTGTCGCCTTCATCGAACTGCGCCACATACAGGGTGCCGTGATCGAGAATGTCGCGATTGGCCTTGGGATTCTTGTGGTCGACCTTGTCGCGGCTGACGAATTTGTAGATGAACTCGCCGCGCTCGTCGTCGCCCATGTACACGACCACACGGCCGTCCCGGGTTTCGGTCAGCGCCGCATTTTCGTGCTTGAAGCGACCCAGCGCCGTGCGTTTGACCGGCGTGGACTCGGGATCGAACGGATCGATTTCGACCACCCAGCCATGACGATGCGGCTCGTTAGGGTTTTTCGCGATGTCGAAGCGCGGATCGTGCAGGTGCCAGTTGACTTCCTTGCTGGCGGCGACGATGCCGTAGCGCTTGGTTGCCGGATCGAATTGCTGTGCAGGATCGCTGCTGCCGAAGCAGTCAGTGAAGTTCTCCTCGCACGTCAGATAGGTCCCCCACGGCGTTTTGCCGTTGGCGCAATTCTGGAAAGTGCCGAGCACCGCCTTGCCGGTGTTGTCGGCAGCGGTTTTCAGCCAGTCGTGGCCTGCGGCCGGGCCGCCCAGTGCAATCGGTGTGTTGCCGTGAATACGGCGGTTGTAGCGCGAGCCTTGAACGAATCGCCATTGCCCGCCTTCGCGCTTCACTTCGATGACCGATACGCCCTCGCTGGCCTGTGCCTTGTGCACATCTTCCGCGGACTGAGGGTCCTTGCCATGATCGAACAGGTAGCGGTAGTTGGTGTATTCGTTGTTGATCGCCATCAGCGCGCGATGGGCGGTGTCGGGATTGTCACCCGGGAAGGTAAACAGGCTCATGCCGTCGTTGTTGTCACCGAATTGCAGCTCCTGGGCCTTCGCCGTGCCCTTGCCGCTGGGGTCGAACGCTGGCCCGCCATCGTGCAGCGGCTGCCCCCAACTGATCAGAACGGACGAGGTGTAACCCGGCGGCAAGCTGATGCTGTCGGCAGTGGCTGCGGGAATGCTGTCAAAGCCCAGCAGAGTGCTGTTGCCTGCGCTGACGCTCGACGCCATGACGCTGCGGCTGAGTAGATTGCCGCCCAGAAACATCGCCGCGCCGCACAGGGCGCCCGCGCTGATGAAGCCTCGGCGGGTAAGACCTGTGGCCTGGTGTTGCAAAAGATTTTCGAGGTCAGTGGACTGGTGTTCTTCTAATAGCGTCATCACGGGCTTCCTGCGGTTTTGTGCAAAACCATAGGCAGTCCGGATGACGCTATTGTGTCAGCCGCATGACGACGGTCATGGCGTGACAGGACGTTTCAGCAGCACTCAGAGCGGTGTGCCGACCAGCACGTAGGAGGGCGCGAATTGCACGTTCACCTCGCTGCCCGCGCTGAGTTTCTGGGCGTCGAGCGATTCTTTTTCAGCCAGTGCGCAGAGTGTCTGACCGCTCGACAGCACAATTCTGACTTCGCACGGGCCGTCTTCGGCGTGCAAAACTTCCTCGATCTTTCCGTTCAGGCAATTGTGTCCAGTTGTTGCCGTCGCGTTTGGCGGCAACAATTCCAGCCAACTGGCCTTGATCAGCGCAAAGACGTCTGTCCCGATTTCCAGCTCCAGGCGCAAGGTGCTGTCGTGAGTGATCTGGGCGTCGACCGACAGTCCGCCCGCCAGTTGCAGGCCGATCATGTCGTTACGACCGAAACGGGTGATGCTCGAAACCTGACCGTGCAACTGGTTGCGGGCGCTGGTGCGCAGCATCAGGCGACTGAGCAGCGCCAAATCGCTGGATTCTTCCGGCGTTTCCAGCAATTGCGTCTGCAATGCCTGCAACCGCTGATACAGCCGCAGCACGCGTTCGCCTTCGGCCGACAGCTTTGCGCCGCCACCGCCACGCCCTCCCACGCTGCGCTCGACGAGTGGCTGCTGCGCCAGGTTGTTCAGCTCGTCGATGGCGTCCCACGCCGCCTTATAACTGAGCCCGGCGCTCTTTGCCGCCCGGGTGATCGAGCCTTGCTCGGCGATGTGCTGCAACAGCGCAATGCGATGCGGGCGGCGGACCATGTGTTGGGTCAGGGAAGTGGGTAGCGACATGATGAGCAGGTTTTTTGTGGAGATGAGCGCGGAGTGTATGCCAAAAAACATCCGTTCAAATGGCGCGGTAAACATGCGTGAGCGAATTCATTCGCGATGCGGGCTGCGCTCGCCGAAGATTCATCGAGTGCATCGGCCCATTGCCAGGGGAATCAGAGCCTAATCCCCGGGCTTGGGCGTTCGTGCCAGGCAATACACATCGACCTGTCTGGCCCCTGCGCCAATCAACAGTCTGGCGATCGTGTCGACGGTTGAGCCTGTGGTCAGCACGTCGTCGATCAGTGCAACGTGTTTGTTCAAGATCGGCAGGGGATCGGTGAGTGCGAATGCTTCGCGCAGATTGCGCTTTCGCGCTTTGGCGTCCAGCCCCTGTTGCGCCGGTGTCTCCTTCACACGCCGCACGGTTTTCTCATCCACTGGCAACGATAACGATTTGCCCAGCCACTGCGCCAGCATCGCCGCCTGGTTGTATCCACGCTGGCGCAGCCTTTTGCTGGCCAGCGGGACGGGGATCAGAACGTCGGGGCGCCGCAAGCCTTCGTCAAAACGATGCTGCAGCGTCCGGCCGAGCAATTCGGCCAGCAACCGACCCAACGGCCATTTGCCCTGATGCTTGAAACGTGTGACCAGCGCGTCGATGGGGAAGTCGTACAGCCACGGCACGATGACGTCGCTGAAGGTCGGCGGCTGCCGCGAGCACTGCGCGCAGGTCAGGCCGGACATCGGCATGGGCAATGCGCACCGCTCGCACTGGTCGATGAGCCAGGGGAGATCGGTTTCGCAGTGCGTGCAGATTGAGTGCTGAGTGTCAGCCGGTTCATCGCACAACAAACAAGGTTGTACAGTTTTTAACCAGATGTAAACCTGATGCCCGTTGTGTGGTTGACAGCGCATGGCTCTTCCTTAAATATGCCGAACATCCGTGTTGCGCCTGTGGGCTTTACGGTTTTGCCGCTTGTGCGAAACCGCCCGGGTCATCTTCAAAAACATCAAGGAGCCGCCCATGAGCGCCAGCATCAATGCCACTTTGCGTCACGACTGGAATCTAGCCGAGGTCAAGGCACTGTTTACACAGCCCTTCAATGACCTGCTGTTTCAGGCGCAAACGGTGCATCGCGCTCATTTCGACGCCAACCGTGTTCAAGTCTCCACGCTGCTTTCGATCAAGACCGGCGCCTGCCCGGAAGACTGCAAGTACTGCCCGCAATCTGGCCATTACAACACCGGTCTTGAGAAAGAAAAGCTGATGCAGGTTCAGCAGGTTCTGGAAGAGGCCGCGCGGGCCAAGGCCATCGGTTCGACCCGTTTCTGCATGGGCGCTGCCTGGAAACACCCGTCGGCCAAGGACATGCCCTACGTGCTGGAAATGGTCAAAGGCGTGAAGGCCATGGGGCTTGAGACGTGCATGACCCTGGGCAAGCTGGATCAGGATCAGACCAAGGCACTGGCCGAGGCGGGTCTTGATTACTACAACCACAACCTCGACACCTCGCCGGACTTCTACACCAGCATCATCACCACGCGCACCTACAGCGAGCGCCTGCAAACCCTGGCGTACGTTCGCGACGCGGGCATGAAGATCTGCTCGGGCGGCATTCTGGGCATGGGTGAGTCGCTGGACGACCGCGCCAATCTGCTGATCCAACTGGCCAACCTGCCGGAGCATCCTGAGTCGGTGCCGATCAACATGCTGGTCAAGGTCGCGGGCACGCCGCTGGCCAACGCCGAAGACGTCGATCCGTTCGACTTCATCCGCATGCTGGCGGTTGCGCGCATTCTGATGCCCAAATCCCACGTGCGCCTGTCGGCTGGCCGCGAGGCGATGAACGATCAGATGCAGGCCTTGGCGTTCTTCGCCGGTGCCAACTCGATCTTCTACGGCGACAAACTGCTGACCACCGCCAACCCGCAGGCCGACAAGGACATGCTGCTGTTTTCGCGACTGGGCATTCAACCCGAAGCCCGCGAAGAGCATTCGGATGAGGTGCACCAGGCGGCCATCGAACAGGCGCTCATCGAACAGAAAAGCAGCGAAATGTTTTACGACGCAGCGGTGTGACAGCACGCGGATCCCTTGTAAGAGCGCGCTTGCCCGCGATGGCGGTGTGTCAGTCGGCCAAGATGGCGCAGACAGATCTGTATCGCGGGCAAGCGCGCTCTTACAGGCCCACATTTTCTGCTTAACCACGAGGCCTGCATGTCTTTCGATCTGAGCGCACGTCTCGCTGCCCGCCGTGCCGAACACCTTTATCGCCAGCGTCCGCTGCTGGAAAGTCCGCAGGGCCCTGAAGTCGTGGTCGATGGTAAGCCGCTGCTCGCGTTCTGCAACAACGACTACATGGGGCTTGCCAGCCATCCCGAGGTGGTCGCCGCCTGGAAAGCCGGGGCGCAGCGCTGGGGCGTAGGTGGCGGTGCTTCGCATCTGGTCATCGGCCACAGCACCCCGCATCACGAACTCGAAGAAGCGCTGGCCGAATTCACCGGCCGACCGCGCGCCTTGCTGTTCTCCAACGGTTACATGGCCAACCTTGGCACGGTCACCGCGCTGGTGGGACAGGGCGACACGGTGCTCGAGGACCGCCTCAACCATGCGTCCCTCCTGGATGCCGGGCTGCTGAGCGGCGCTCGGTTTTCCCGCTATCTGCACAACGACCCGCAAAGCCTGAGCTCGCGGCTGCAAAAATCCGTCGGCGACACGCTGGTGGTGACGGACGGCGTCTTCAGCATGGACGGCGACATCGCCGACTTGCCGGCGCTGGTGAAAGTCGCCAAAGCACGCAACGCCTGGCTGATGGTCGATGACGCCCACGGGTTTGGTCCGCTGGGGGGGCACGGTGCCGGTATCGTCGAACATTTCGGCTTGAGCATGGAAGACGTGCCCGTGCTGATCGGCACGCTGGGCAAATCGTTCGGCACCGCGGGCGCGTTCGTCGCGGGCAGCGATGAGCTGATCGAGACGCTGATCCAGTTCGCTCGGCCTTACATTTACACCACCAGCCAGCCACCCGCGCTGGCCTGCGCCACCTTGAAAAGCCTGGAACTGCTGCGAACCGAGCACTGGCGCCGCGAGCATCTGCAAGCGTTGATCAAGCAGTTCCGCGAAGGCGCGCAGGCGATTGGCCTCCAGTTGATGGACAGCTTCACGCCGATCCAGCCCATTCTCATCGGCGACAGCGACCGGGCTCTGCGTCTGTCGCAGATGCTGCGTGAGCGCGGCCTCATGGTCACGGCCATTCGGCCGCCCACTGTTCCTTCCGGAAGTGCACGCTTGCGCGTGACGCTGTCTGCCGCCCACAGCCACGCGCAGGTGCAGCTATTGTTGGAAGCACTGGAGCAGTGCTACCCGCTGCTGGGGGAAAGTGCGTCGATGGAGCCACATCATGCGTGACCGTTTGATTCTTTTGCCGGGCTGGGGGCTTGGCGTTTCGCCGCTGGAGCCGCTGGCTGCGGCGTTGCGAGGTCTGGACGAACATCTGCATGTCGAAATAGAACCGTTGCCCGACCTGGACAACGATGACCTCGACGACTGGCTCGACGAACTCGACGCCACGCTGGCCGACAACGTCTGGCTCGGCGGCTGGTCGCTGGGCGGCATGCTGGCGGCCGAACTGGCCGCGCGGCGGGGCGAGCGGTGCTGTGGTCTGGCGACGTTCGCCAGCAACGTGTGTTTCGTCGCCAGAAGTCAGTGGCCCAATGCGATGGCGCAGACCGATTTCGACGCATTCATTGCGGGCTGCAAGTCCGATCCGGAAGCGACCCTCAAACGCTTCAGTCTGCTGTGCGTGCAGGGCGCTGAAGAGCCGCGCGCCCTGTCGCGTCAACTCAAGGCGGGCGCACCGCATGGATCGAGCAGTGGCCTGATCGAGGGCCTCAAACTGCTCGAACAGATGGACACGCGCGCGGCGCTTCAGGCGTTTCGTGGCCCGCAATTGCATCTGTTCGGTGGGCTCGATGCCTTGGTGCCGGCCGAAGCATCGGCGGATTTGCTGACACTTTTGCCCGACATTGAGGTCGGTGTCATCGAGCAGGCCAGCCACGCGTTCATTCTGGAAAATCCACATGGCGTGGCGGCGGCGGTCCAGGCGTTCCTACATGAGTCCGGTGATGACTGATCTTTCCCATTGTGCAGTGCTCAAAGCCGTGAAACAGCAACAGGCGACCCTCCAGAGCCACCTTCCTGACAAGCGTCAGGTGGCGGCGTCCTTCTCCAAAGCAGCGGCCAGCTATGACAGCGTGGCGGACCTGCAGCGTGCGGTGGGCACAGAACTGCTGTCGCGCTTGCCGGACCTTTCGCCCTCGCGCTGGCTGGATCTGGGCAGCGGCACTGGTTACTTCAGCCGCATGCTGGCCGAGCGATTCGCTCAGGGTGAAGGCGTTGCACTGGATATCGCCGAAGGCATGCTGCGACATGCACGTCCATTGGGCGGCGCTCAGCACTACGTGGCGGGCGATGCCGAAAACCTCCCTCTGCGCGATGGCTGTGTCGGGCTGATGTTCTCCAGCCTGGCGGTGCAATGGTGTTCGGATTTTTCAGCGGTGCTGGCGCAGGCCGAACGCGTGCTTCAGCCGGGCGGCGTCTTCGCGTTTGCCAGCCTGTGTGTCGGGACTTTGTATGAGTTGCGCGACAGTTGGCAGGCCGTTGACGGCATGGTTCACGTCAACCGTTTCCGCAGTTTCGACGACTACCAGCGTCTCTGCGCCGCAAGTGGAATGCACGTGCGCAGCCTCGATGTGTTACCGCATGTGCTGCATTATCCCGACGTTCGCAGCCTGACCCACGAGTTGAAAGCGTTGGGCGCTCACAACATCAATCCCGGCCGTCCTGGTGGGCTGACGGGCAGGGCGAGGATTCAGGCGCTGATTCAGGCCTACGAGGCGTTTCGTCAGGAAGCGGGCCTGCCTGCGACGTATCAAGTCGTCTACGGCGTGCTGGAAAAGCCATCGATTGTTTAAAAAGTGACCGATTTAGCGAGCGCCGTTCGTGTGGGCGCTATAGTGATAAGGCAATAGTTTGAAATATCTGAACGGATGGTCGCCACGATGAGCGTTGCTTATTTCATCACGGGAACCGATACCGATGTTGGCAAGACCACCATTGCGACGGGACTCCTTTACGCGGCGCGACAGTCCGGACTGAGCACGGCGGCGGGCAAGCCCGTCGCGTCGGGCTGCGACGTGAAGCCAAAAGGGCTGCGTAATTCCGATGCCGTCGCGTTGCGGGCCGAATGCTCGATTCCGCTGACCTATAACGAGGTCAACCCGGTCGCTTTCGAACCGGCCATCGCCCCACACCTGGCCGCCCGCGAGGCAGGCGTTGCATTGACGGTGCAGTCATTGCTGGGCCCGATGCGGCACATCCTCGGCAAAAAGGCCGATTTCACCTTGATCGAAGGCGCGGGCGGCTGGCGCGTGCCGCTGGCCGATCAGGCCAATCTCTCTGATCTTGCCATCGCGTTGAAGCTGCCGGTGATTCTGGTGGTGGGCGTGCGCCTGGGGTGTATCAGCCACGCGCTGTTGTCGGCCGAAGCGATTGCCAATGATGGGCTGCAACTGGCAGGCTGGGTGGCGAACATTATCGATCCGAAGACTTCACGTCTGGAGGAGAACCTTGCCACGCTGGCCGAGCGGCTGCCCGCGCCTTGCCTGGGCCGGGTGCCGCACATGAAGAAGGCCACTGCGGAGATGATCGCCGAGCATCTGCATCTGGAGTTGCTGGATTAACGCGTTTTGGGGATGTTCCGCGACTGCCGGGGCCTTCTCAGCGAATCCAGGCGGCTCGGCGTGTCAGACACAGCCGGTGCGCCGGTTCTGCTGCCGCTTCGCGCCAGTTCGCGGGACAAGCCACGCTCCTACGCTCACCGACCGGAGCGAAACTGCGGGACGAGCCACGCTCCTGCACTCACAGACAGAAGCGAAACTGCGGGACGAGCCACGCTCCTGCACTTAGGGGCAGGAGCGAGATCGGGGGTAAGCTCACTGCTGCAAATACCAGCCCCAAGGCTGGTCGCTGATGTACTCGGTCACCTGCTTGACCTCCAGATAATTGTCCAGGCCCCATTGACCCAATTCCCTGCCGATGCCGCTGTGTTTCATCCCGCCCCACGGCGCTTCGACGAACGTGGGTTGTGAGCAGTTGACCCAGACGATGCCGGCGCGCAGGTGGTTGGCGACTCGCGTCGCTCTTTGCGGGTCGGCGCTCATGACCGCTGCGGCGAGGCCGAAGCGACTGGCGTTGGCCATCTGCACCGCTTGCTGTTCGTCCTTGAAGCGCTTCACGCAAAGCACCGGCCCGAAGATTTCTTCACGCCAGACGATACTGTTGTCAGCGGGCTCATCGAAAATCGCCGGTTCCATGAAGTAGCCCTCAGGCAGGTGCGCTGGCCGCTTGCCGCCGGTCAACAACCGGGCGCCGCTGGCTTTGCCCTGATCAACGAAACCCAGCACTTTTTCGTACTGCCCCCGACTCACCAGTGGGCCCAGCAATATGCCGGGCTCGAGGCCTTGGCCGATGGAGATTTTGCGCGTCTCGTCCACCAGCCGTTCAATCAGGCGTGGGGCAATGTTCTCCTGCACCAGCAGCCGGGAGGTCGCGCTGCACACTTGCCCCTGATTCCAGAAAATCCCGAACAGAATCCACTCGACCGCAGCCTCGACGTCAGCGTCATCGAACACGATGAATGCCGATTTTCCGCCCAGTTCAAGACTGATGTTTTTGATGTCGCCCGCCGCAGCCGACATGATTTTCGACCCGGTGGGCACGCTGCCGGTGAAGGCCAGCTTATCGACGCCCGGATGCAGCGTCAGCGGACTTCCCGCCTCGGCGCCCAGTCCGGTCACGACATTGAGCACTCCGGCGGGCAGGCCGATGCGATCTGCCGCGCCTGCCAGTTCCAGAGCAGTCAGCGGCGTCAGTTCAGAGGGTTTGAGTACCACCGTGGCGCCCGCCGCCAGTGCCGGCGCGACTTTCCACGCGGCCATCAGCAGCGGGTAATTCCACGGAATGATCTGGCCGGCCACGCCGATGGGCTCCAGACGAACGCGGCAACGAAAGCGCTCATCGGGCAGCGCCAGTGGCTGATCCTGTCGGTCATCCAGTTCGCGGGCCAGACCGGCGTAATAGCGGAAGCACGCAATCGCATCGCCAATGTCCCATTGCGCTTCGGGCAGCGGCTTGCCGTTATCGCGCACTTCCAGCGTCGCGAGCGCATCCTGCGAGCTTTGCAGCTCATCGGCCAGCGCTTCCAGCCAGGTCGCGCGCTCGGCGCCGGTGGATTTTCCCCAATCGCTGTCGAACGCGCGGCGTGCGGCGCGCACGGCATGATCGATGTCTTCCTCCGTGCCGGCCGAGACCCGTTGCAGCGTCTGTTCGGTCGCCGGATCGATGACGTCCAGATAACCGCCAAGGTCGGGGCTGACCCACTCGCCGTTGATGTACAACTGATCACGCATGTGAGGCTCCTGTGCGGCGATTCTGCAGATGACGGGAGGTGAACAGCAGCGCCAGCGAAGCGCAGATGATCACGGTCGAAACGGCGTTGATCTCCGGCGTGACGCCGCGCCGGATGGACGAGAAGATGTAAATCGGCAGCGTGGTTTCAGGCCCTGCCACGAAGAAGGCGATGATGAAATCGTCGAAGCTGAAGGTGAACGCCAGGAGAAAGCCCGCCATGATCGCCGGGGTGATCTGCGGCAGCGTCACGCGCCAGAAGGTTTCCAGCGGTGGCGCGTACAGGTCGGCGGAAGCCTCCTGCAGCGCTTTGTCGAGTGAGTCAACGCGACTGCGCACGATCACCATCACCAATGCCATGGTGAACAGCGAGTGTGCGGCGACCACTGTGAAGAAGCCCATGTTCAGCCTGGGCATGCTCGGCATCAACTGAGCCAGCAATGGGTTCAGCACGTCGAACACGCTGATGAAGGCGATCAGCGTGGAGATGCCGATGACGATGCCGGGAATGATGATCGCGCAGTAGGTCAATGCATCGAACACCAGACGCACTTTGCTGCCAGCTCTTTGCAGGCCGAAGACCGCGAGCGTGCCGAACAGAGTCGCCAATACCGCCGAGCACGCGGCGATCAATGTGCTGTTGCCCAGTGCTTCCATGATGAACGGGTTGCTGAACGCTCGGCCGAACCACTGCACCGAACAGCATTCGAAGGCCAGACCGCTGCGTCCGGCGTTGAAGCTGAACAGCATGATCAGCGCGATGGGCAAATACAGAAACAGATAAAGCGAGGTGGAGTACGTGCGCAGCCACATGTCAGAGCGCTCCTTCGCCAGGTTTGCCGCCGAAGCGGGCGACCAGTTTGAGATAGACGCCGATGATCACCAGCATGATTGCCACCAGCGTCATCGCCAGTGCGCTGCCGAACGGCCAGTTGCGCGATTGCAGGAACAGGTCCACCAGTGCGTTGCCGACGAAGAACACCTTGCCGCCACCGAGCACGGCCGGGATCAGAAACTCCCCCATCAGCAGGATGAACACCAGCATGACTCCAGTGATGATCCCCGGCGCTGACAGCGGCAGTGTGATCCGCCGGAAGCTCTCGAAGGCGCTGGCGCCCAGATCCGCCGAAGCTTCAAGCAGGCGCTTGTCGAGTTTTTCCAGGCTCACGTAAATCGGGAACACCATCAGCGGCAGATAGCCGTAGACGATGCCGATCAGCACCGCGTACGGCGTGTTGATCAGGCGAACGTCATCCAGACCGACGCTCGCCAGCAAGGCAGGAATGCCCTTGCCGCTGAGGATGAAAATCCACGCGTAGGTGCGAATCAGGAAACTGGTCCAGAACGGCACGATCACCAGCGTCAGCAGTAACGACCGGTTCTTCCCTGCCTTGACCGCGAGAAAATAGGCCAGCGGATACGCTGCCAGCAGGCACATCAGCGTACCCAGCGGCGCCAGCACCAGCGTATTGCTGAACGCTGCCGCGCGTGAGCCCAGATTGAAGTAGTTGGCCAGCGTCAGGCCGCCGGCATAGCCGCCGACGGCGCTGCGCTCGCCAAAGCTGAAGACCAGGATGATCACCAGCGGCATTACCAGAAGCAGCAGGAACCACAAGGTCGATGGCAGCAACATCAGCAACGTGATGCGTCGCGCGAGACTGCGCCGCTTGTTCTGCGCGAGTTGGCTTTCAGCGTCTGCGGCACTGCTCTCGGCGTGCCGGGCCGAATTGATGACGGCATCCATGGACGGTTCCTTATGGCTCAAGACGGTTGCTCGGGCGATCGATCAGGCGGACTTGAAGCGGGCCATCAACTCGGCGCGCAACGGACTTGTCAGGGTCGCGGCGGCGCCGAATTCCAGCGGGCTCAATTGCTCGGCGGCCGGGTACATGATCGGGTCATTGAGCATCTCTTTGGGCAGCAGGGCATCGACGCGCTTGTCACCGCTCGGGTAGCCGTGGCTCAGCACTTCCAGCTTGTTGTGCTGCGGGTCGAGCAGGTAATTGATGAACGCGTAGGCGGCATCCTTGTGTTCGGCGCTTTTGGGGATCGCGAAGAAGTCGCTCCACAGCTCGCCGCCTTCCTTGCCCAGGGCATAAACCATCGACGGAATGTCCCGATGCAGTTGCGAGGCATCGCCGGTCCAGGACATCGCCAGAATCGCGTCCCCGCTGCGCATGGACGGCTGAATGTCGGAGTTGATCGCGAACAGGTGAGGCTTGACCTCGATCAGCAGTTTTTCCGCGTCGGCCAGTTCTTTCGGGTCAAGGGAGTTAAAGCTGTAGCCAAAGGATTTGAGGGCGTTGCCGATCGCGGTCAGCTGGTAATCGTGAACCATCGTGCGGCCGTCGGCCTGATCCTTGGCGATCGCCCAGAACTCTTTCCACGACGTCGGTTTGGCCTTGAGCTTGGCGCTGTCGTAAGCCATGCCGGTGGTGCCCCAGTTTTTCGGCACCGCGTATACCTTGCCATCGACTGTGCCCTGGGCCATGAACTTCTCTTGGAAAGCCGAGGCGTCGAAGTTGGGAATGCGTGCCAGGTCCAACGGCTCGATCAGGCCCAGCTTCACGTACGTGCTGATGGTGTAGTTGGTCGGCACCAGCACGTCCCAGCCGCTGCCACCTGCCTGCAGTTTGGCGAGCATCTCTTCGTTGGAGCCGAACACGCTCATCGCCACGCGCGCGCCGGTGGTCTTGGCGAAGTTATCGAGGTTTTCCTGGCTGTGATAATTCGGCCAGGTCGCCAGGCCAAGGCGGTCGCCGATGTTCTTGTCGGCACCCAGTGCGCTGGCGCCCGGACTGCCAGCCAGCAGGCCGGGCATGTTAGTGGCCACCACCGCGGCGGCAATGCCAAGACCGGTACGTCCCAGGAAGTCGCGGCGCGTGATCGAGCCGTTCTGCCAGCTGCGCATCGTCTTGATAAAGGTCTTCTGGTCCATGGCATTCTCCCCGTCTGATAAATGATTCAATCGTTAGAGTGGCTTTGCTCGTTGCTCAAGTCGCTACAGCGCCATGGCCAGGCCGCTGGCGTTGTTCCAGCCCACCTGCACGGCTGCGCCGTGTTCAAACCCGGCGTGATCGAAACTGCCCTGACCACTCGCGCCTTGCTGACGTGGCACCCGCACGCAGACGATGCCGAAGGGCTGTGTGCGCACGCGGTATTCGGTGATGTTGCCCAGATAGATGCGGTCTTCGACGCAGCCGTCGAGCGTCACGTCCCGACCTTGCAAGTTGCCTTTGGCGGCGATGTCGATCAGCTCCGGACGCACCGCGATGCAGCCTTCGCTATTGGCGCTCAATGGCAAGCCGTTGGGTGTCAGCGGGCTGCTCAGTTCAATGCCCTGAGCGGTGCGCAACAGCGCCGAATTGCCCTGCACGTGGCGCACGGTGCCGCTGAACAGGTTGGATTCGCCGATGAAGTCGGCCACGTAGCGCGTCGCCGGGGCCTCATAGAGTTGTTCGGGGGACGCGGTCTGGATGATCGAGCCGCTGTGCATGACGCTGATGCTGTCGCTCATAGACAGCGCCTCTTCCTGATCGTGGGTGACCAGCACGAACGTGATGCCGACTTCACGTTGCAGGCGCAGCAGTTCGGATTGCATCTCCTTGCGCAGCTTGCGATCCAGCGCCGCGAGCGGTTCGTCCAACAGCAGCACGGTCGGTTTATTGACCAGCGCGCGTGCGAGGGCCACGCGCTGTTGCTGGCCGCCGGACAGCTCGCTGGGCTTTCGATACCCGAGCCCTGAAAGCCGCACCATTTCCAGCGCTTCATCGGCGCGGCGCTGCTGTTCTTTCTTGTCCGGGCGAGGTGTGAGGTAGCGCAAACCGTAGGCGATGTTCTGCGACACAGTCATGTGCGGGAACAGCGCGTAGTGCTGAAACACCATGTTGACCGGGCGTTGATAGGCCGGCACGCCCGCGACGTTCTTGCCTGCCAGACGCACTTCGCCAAGGGTGGGCTGATCGAAGCCTGCAATCATGCGCAGGGTGGTGGTCTTGCCGCAGCCCGAGCCGCCGAGGAAGGAATGGAAGGTGCCGCGCCGAACCTGGAAACTCAGGTTGTTGACGGCTTTCAGGTTCCCGTAGTGCTTCTCTACGTTGCAGAACTCGATATCGTTTTCGTGGCGATTGTCACTCATTGTTGGCTCTCGCATTCCAGTGCATGGGTCGCTGCAATGGAAGCCAAACTAGCAATCGCTGTTTTGCGCTGTATATATCCCTTCGGGGATAGAGGTCGTATCGGGTGCGGGTGCCGGGTCAGGCTGAGACAGCAATGTCCGGGCCTGTCAGTTCGCGAATGAACAGGCCCAGCAGTTCGGCCTGACTGCCGATGCCCAGTTTGGCGTAGATGTTTTTGCGATGGATTTTGACGGTGCCCGGGCTGATGACCAGTTGTTCTGCTACCGACGCACTGGAGTGGCCGCGCAGCAACAGGCGGACAATTTCCTGCTCGCGGCCAGTGAGAATGTGATCACCGAAATGATCGAAAGCTGCGTGCACCTTGTAGTCCAGATCTTGCGGTGAGCGAGGCTGCTCGGCGCGGTGCAGCCGCCAGGTGTCGATGATGACGTGTTCGACGATTGCCTGCGCGCATTCCATCAGCTGCAACTCATCGCGGCTGAACGCCGAACTGGCGGTCGCGCGCATCAGCGACAGCACGGCCATGGCGTCGCCACCCAGGTCGACGAAAAACGCGACCTCTTCCGCAAGGCCGGTCTGCTGGTAGTACGCCAGGTAATACTCGCTGAGGTAAAAGTGATCGGGCGCAAACTGCCGCAGGCGCCATAGACCGGGCGGCTGCTTGCGCGTGCAGGCGAGGTAAAACGGGTCGAGCAGATAGGGTCCGACCTGATAGTCGTCGACGTAAACCCTGCGCTTGTCCGGCGCAAAGGTATCAAACAGGGCAAGCGGGCGATGGTTGCCCTCGTATACGAACAGAACGAAATGGTCGACAGGCGCAATCTGCCTCAACCACTGGCTCAACCCGGCCAGTCGCGCACCGCCGGCCGGAAGGTCGAGGAGGTGGGCGATTGCGTTGGTCCAGTGTTTCAGTTCCTTTGGGCGCATGGGCGATCGACAGCTGTTCCATGGGGATCGGTTCGGCAAAAGATGCAGGATGTGCGCCACAGCACAGTTCACGCGGATGGCGAAGGCAGGCGGGGCATGAAGCGGTTATGGTTGTATCGCCGAATGTGTCGCGATGCACCATCTTCAGGCACAACCTGTCACCGGTCGCTACGCGGTAACGTCCTGGAAATGGCAACCACGCTCTATTAGAAGGCCCGTTGCCATTATGGTTTTTGACGGGCGTTTTGCGGGTTCGTCTGGTTCAATGCTGACTGTTCGCTTTATGAACAGAGGATCGTGGTCATGCAAATCTCACTGAATAACACCCTGTACCCAGGCCTGAGCGCAATTCAGGTCGGTCAGGACCGTGTCGATCAGGCTGCCACCCAACTGGCAAACCCTGGCACGGAAGTGTCTGGCCGCACCCAGTCCTCGGACTTTCAGCTCGAACGCCTGCGCGCCGTCGATCGTCCGCCCGCTTCGGACATGGCCACCAATATCGTCGAACTGACCCAAGGCCGGATTCAGGTTCAGGCGGGCGTCAAAGTCGAAAAAGCCAGCGATGAAATGCTCGGCACGCTGATCGATACCTACGCCTGACTTGTTCACTCTCTGATTCCTGACGTGCGCTTCGGCGCAGGTTTGCGTTGCGCCTCCCTTCTGAATAACGCCCTATCAGCCGTCCGAATCGCGGTCGTCTGACGGCCGTCTTTAACGCCTGCTCAACTAGACTCAATGCACATCCTTTCAGCGCTACATGGTGGCGCAGGCGCCTCTGTGCGCGCCGACGATGAAAGGTTCGTGACGCACCCTTGACAAGGTTTAGGCGTAAACGTATGTTTCAAACACCTGTTTGACCGCCGGACAAACAAGAATTCCGGTGGCAGGGGCCATGCCCCGCAGTGACCGAACGGTCATATAAATCCAGAATTCATCAGCAGAGGTTTATCGCTATGCCTGACTACAAGGCCCCCTTGCGTGATATTCGCTTCGTTCGTGACGAGCTGCTCGGCTACGAAGCGCACTATCAGAGTCTGCCAGCATGCCAGGACGCCACGCCTGACATGGTTGACGCCATTCTCGAGGAAGGCGCCAAGTTTTGTGAGCAGGTATTGGCCCCGCTGAACCGTGTCGGCGACACCGAAGGATGCACCTGGAGCGAGTCCGGCGTGAAGACGCCGACCGGTTTCAAAGAAGCGTACAAGCAGTTCGTCGAAGGCGGCTGGCCGAGTCTGGCGCACGACGTTGCCCATGGTGGTCAGGGTCTGCCTGAGTCGCTGGGCCTTGCGGTCAGCGAAATGGTCGGTGAAGCCAACTGGTCGTGGGGCATGTACCCGGGCCTGTCCCATGGCGCGATGAACACCATCTCCGAACACGGCACCCCTGAGCAGCAAGAGGCTTACCTGACCAAACTGGTGTCGGGCGAGTGGACCGGCACCATGTGCCTGACCGAACCTCACTGCGGCACCGACCTTGGCATGCTGCGCACCAAGGCTGAGCCTCAGGCTGATGGTTCTTACAAAGTGTCCGGCACCAAGATTTTCATCTCCGCCGGTGAACACGACATGGCCGATAACATCGTCCACATCGTGCTGGCCCGCCTGCCCGACGCGCCTGCCGGCACCAAAGGCATCTCGCTGTTCATCGTTCCCAAATTCCTGCCGGCTGCCGATGGCAGTGTCGGCGAGCGCAACGCTGTTGCCTGCGGCTCGCTGGAACACAAGATGGGCATTCACGGCAACGCCACCTGCGTGATGAACTTCGACGGCGCGACCGGCTTCTTGATCGGCCCGCCGAACAAAGGTCTGAACTGCATGTTCACGTTCATGAACACCGCACGTCTGGGTACCGCTTTGCAGGGTCTGGCCCACGCCGAGATCGGCTTTCAGGGCGGCCTGAAATACGCGCGTGAACGCCTGCAGATGCGTTCCTTGACCGGCCCGAAAGCTCCGGACAAAGCCGCTGACCCGATCATCGTTCACCCTGATGTGCGTCGTATGCTGCTGACCATGAAGGCATTCGCCGAGGGCACTCGCGCGATGGTTTACTTCACTGCCAAGCAGGTCGACATCGTCAAATACAGCGAAGACGCCGAGGCCAAGAAGCACGCCGATGGCTTGCTGGCATTCATGACGCCGATTGCCAAGGCCTTCATGACCGAAGTCGGTTTCGAATCCGCCAACCATGGCGTGCAGATTTATGGTGGCCACGGTTTCATCGCCGAATGGGGCATGGAGCAGAACGTTCGCGACAGCCGTATTTCGATGCTGTACGAAGGCACCACCGGTGTTCAGGCACTGGACCTGCTGGGTCGTAAAGTGCTGATGACCCAGGGCGAAGCGCTGAAGGGCTTCACCAAGATCGTGCACAAGTTCTGCCAGTCGCAGGAAGGCAACGAAGCGGTAAACGAATTCGTCACGCCGCTGGCTGCGCTGAACAAAGAGTGGGGCGAACTGACCATGAAGGTCGGCATGGCGGCCATGAAAGACCGTGAAGAAGTCGGCGCCGCCTCGGTGGATTACCTGATGTTCTCCGGTTACGTATGCCTGGCCTATTTCTGGGCAGACATGGCGCGCGTCGCTGCCGAGAAACTGGCTGCCGGCACCACCGAAGAAGCGTTCTACACCGCCAAGCTGCAGACTGCGCGCTTCTACTTCCAGCGCATCCTGCCGCGTACCCGCACTCACGTGGCGGCCATGCTGTCGGGTGCCAACAACCTGATGGACATGAACGAAGAGCACTTCGGCCTGGCTTACTGATTCACCGGCTGGTTTTCCCTCAAAGCCGCTTGTTCTTCGGAGCAAGCGGCTTTTTTGCGTCTAACGCCTCACCCTCGACTCCGCAGGCCCGTGGCTTGGCCTGAGATCGGCTGCGATGCAGCCGTAGATTCTGGTGCGCTGATTGGGTCGCGTCAGTGTTATCGAGGACGACTTCTTCGCCGAGCGCGAAACCGGGTGGGCAACCGCATGAATGTGCGCCGGTTTACAGGCGTCAGAAAAGTGATCAATTTCTCATTTTCTCCTCATCAAATAGGTAACATGGCCGATACAGGCACAATGCCATTTGATTTGCACTCGCTTCATACGGGTAGGAGATAGTCCTCTTGCTGCGCCCTTCCGCCGCTCGTCTCAGCCACTTTTTACCGTCTCTGGCCCTGCTGTTCGCCGGACTCGCGGCTGCGTACGTGAAGGACCTCAATGTGTTCTTCACCTCTCTTTTCAACGTACTTCCCACTCTGGTGCTCTTGCTCGGCGGCGCTTACTGCGGCGTGTACAAGCGCCAGCGTGAGCTGTTTTTGATGATCACGGTGTACATCGCCTATTTCCTGCTCGATACCCAGACGGATTACTACCGCGACAACGGCAAAGTCCGCGAGGACGCCGCGGTGGTGTTTCATCTTTGCTGCCTGCTGTTGCCTGTGATGTTCGGGCTGTTCGCCGCCTGGGAAGAACGCACGCATCTGTTTCAGGATCTGGTCGCCCGATTGGCCGTCCTGGTGGCGGTCGGCAGCGTGGCGCTGGGGCTTGAGCAAAGCTTTCCGGAGAGCCTCCTGGCCTGGCTGGCGGACATCCGCTGGCCTGCGTTGCATGGCGAATGGATGAGCCTGATCCAGTTGTCGTATGCGACGTTTCTCATCGCCTTCGCCGTGCTGATCACCCAGTACCTGCGCAAGCCCCGCCCGCTGCACGCCGCTCAATTGGTTGGCTTGCTGGGACTGTTCTGGGCATTGCCGAAGACGTTCATTCTGCCGTTCACGCTGAACATCATGTGCAGCCAGGTGATGCTCATGATTGCCTCGGCGGTCGCGCACGAGGCTTACCAGATGGCGTTTCGCGATGAACTGACCGGATTGCCGGGACGACGAGCGCTCAACGAGCGCATGCAGCGGTTGGGACGCAACTATGTGCTGGCGATGAGCGACGTCGATCACTTCAAGAAATTCAACGACACCCACGGCCATGACGTCGGCGACCAGGTGTTGCGCCTGGTCGCGAGCAAGCTGTCGAAAATCACTAACGGCGGCGGGCGAGCCTACCGTTACGGGGGCGAAGAGTTTGCCATCGTGTTCGCCGGCAAGACCCTGGAGGAGTGCATGCCGCACCTTGAGGTCATCCGCGAAACCATTGCCGGCTACCAGATTCATCTGCGCAACCAGGAAAACCGACCCAACGACGATCAGCAGGGCCGTCAGCGGCGGGCCGGTTCCCAGGCGTCGACTGTCTCGGTCACGGTGAGCATGGGCGTTGCTGAGCGCCTGCCGGAGCATCGCAACCCGGAAGAAGTGCTCAAGGCGGCCGACCAGGCGCTTTATGCCGCCAAGGGAGCGGGTCGAAATTGCGTCGTTGCGCACGGTCAGACGACCAAGCGTGGCGCAGTCCGGATGGCGGCAGCGAGCTGATTTCCGCTCCAATTCTGTTAGCAATCAAAGGCTTTCACCGAGGGGTGAAGGCCTTCTTTTTGTCTGCAAGAATTTGGTGACCAAATATGCGTTAACAGTCACTACTTGACCCTATGTGTCTCAAATGGTGTTCCTGTACACTGGATTCACTGACACATGGACGCCGCAAGAAGCCTTGCGGCGTTGCTTTTTCCCCGGGTTCCGCTGCCGTTAACGAGGTTTGCCATGGCTGACTACAAAGCGCCCTTGCGCGATATGCGCTTCGTTCTGAATGAAGTGTTCGAAGTCTCCAGACTCTGGGCGCAACTGCCCGAGTTGTCCGAAGCGGTAGATGCACAAACCGTTGAAGCCATCCTCGAAGAGGCCGGCAAGGTCACTGGCAAATCCATCGCGCCGTTGAGCCGCGCAGCCGATGAAGAAGGCTGTCACTGGAACGACACGGTCGTGACGACGCCTGCAGGCTTCGTTCAGGCGTACGGCACGTATGCCGAAGGTGGCTGGGTCGGCGTGGGCGGCAACCCGGAATTTGGCGGCATGGGCATGCCCAAGGCGGTCTCGGCGCAGGTCGAGGAGATGGTCAACTCCGCAAGCCTTGCCTTCGGTCTCTACCCGATGCTCACCTCCGGCGCGTGCGTGTCGATCAACACCCACGCCAGCGAAGCGCTGAAGAACAAGTTCCTGCCGAACATGTACGCCGGAATCTGGGCCGGCTCCATGTGTCTGACCGAAGCTCATGCCGGTACCGATCTGGGCATCATCCGCACCAAGGCCGAACCTCAGGCCGATGGTGCCTACAAGATCAGTGGCACGAAGATATTCATCACCGGCGGCGAACACGACCTCACCGAAAACATCATTCACCTGGTGCTGGCCAAACTTCCTGATGCTCCGGCGGGGCCGAAGGGAATCTCGCTGTTTCTCGTCCCCAAGTTCCTGGTCAACGACGATGGCAGCCTGGGCGAGCGCAACACCGTTTCCTGCGGCTCCATCGAGCACAAGATGGGCATCCAGGCGTCGGCGACCTGTGTGATGAACTTCGACCAGGCTGAAGGCTATCTGATTGGCGAGCCGAACAAAGGGCTTGCCGCGATGTTCACGATGATGAACTACGAGCGTCTGGGCGTGGGCATTCAAGGCCTGGCATCAGGCGAGCGCTCTTACCAGAATGCCATCGAGTACGCGCGTGATCGTCTGCAGAGCCGGGCACCGACCGGAGCGCAATCGAAAGACACCATCGCCGACCCGATCATCGTGCACCCCGACGTGCGTCGCATGCTATTGACGATGAAGGCGCTGAACGAAGGCGGTCGTGCTTTTTCGACCTACGTGGCGCTGCAACTGGACACCGCCAAGTACAGCGAAGACGCCGAGGTCCGCCAGCGTGCCGATGCGCTGGTGGCGCTGTTGACGCCGGTAGCCAAGGCATTCCTCACTGACATGGGGCTGGACATCACGGTGCACGGCCAGCAGGTGTTCGGTGGTCATGGCTACATCCGCGAGTGGGGCCAGGAACAACTGGTTCGCGACGTGCGCATCACCCAAATTTACGAAGGCACCAACGGCATTCAGGCGCTGGACCTGCTGGGCCGCAAGGTCGTCGCCAGCGGTGGCGCGTACTACAAGCTGTTTTCCGAAGAAGTACGCCAGTTCATCGCTGCTTCCGACAGCTCGCTTGCTGAATTCACCAAGCCGCTGAGTACTGCGCTGACGACGCTGGATGAATTGACCGACTGGGTGCTGGATCGCGCGCGCAGCAATCCGAATGAAATCGGCGCGGCGTCTGTCGAGTATCTGCATGTATTTGGATACACGGCTTATGCCTACATGTGGGCGATGTCGGCCAAAGCCGCGCTGGGTAAAGAGGCGCAGGAAGACTTCTACGTCAGCAAACTTGGCACGGCGCGGTTTTATTTCGCGCGTCTGCTGCCAAGAATCCAGTCGCTGGCCGCGTCGGTGCGCGCGGGCAGCGAATCGCTTTACCTGCTGGACGCTTCGCAGTTCTGACTCCTGTAGACGTCATGTAAGCTTTTGCTTACATGACGTGCCGACATTTCGCCTCTATACGGCTTATGGATCCAAAGTTAATCTACTTCACATGGACGTAGCGCAGGATGCGCAAACAGATAACAGGGACACGTAGGGATTGCCTGCCAGGACGGTGGGAAGAAAGGGAAGTCAAAGGGAAACAGTCTGGAAAACCTCGCTTAGGCGGGGTTTTCTTTTATCTGCATTCCAGAAAGTTTTCCGCCACGCGGCCTACCGCCCCTCGACGTCGCCCGGGCCGGAATTCACTACCCCGTCGAGCACCGACCGCAACAGTTCCAGCGTCGCCTGCTGACGCTGTGCATCCCGATAAACAAGCCCCACCTGCAACGGCACCCTGGGTTCGCTGATGGGTTTCCACAGCAAGTCATCGTTGTCCTGAATATCCTGCGCGCGCCCCGGTAGCACAGTCGCAAGTCGGGTGTGTGCAAGGCTGTCGAGGATCCCCGCCATGTTATTCAGTTCAGCTTGTACGTGAGGCCGCCGGCCGAGATTACTCAACTGCGCCTGCCAGATCTGGCGCACCTGAAACTCCTCACCCAGCAGTAGCATCGGCAGTTCACCGGCCTGGCTCATCGAGACTTTTTTGAATTCCCGCAACGGGTGATTGGCCGGCACCACCAGCTTGAGCTCGTCTTCATACAGCAACAGGCCGTGCAGGCCAGGCTGGCGCGGCGGCAAGTAGCTGATGCCGATGTCCAGCGATCCATTGAGCAAGCGACGCTCGATCTCCATCCCGCTCAACTCGTAAATCTGCACGACCAGATGCGGCTGCGCCTTGCGCACGCGCTCGAGCATCTGCGGCACCAGGCTCGAATGCACGGTCTGTAAGACGCCGATAGCGAGGGTACGCTGGGATTGTCCCTTGAAGTTGCGCAACGCCTCGCGCGCCCGTTGCATGCCTTCGAGCAACGGCACCGCATGGTTGTACAAGGTGTGCGCGGCCAGCGTCGGCAACAGGCGCTTGCTGCTGCGCTCGAACAGGCTGACATCGAGGCTGTGCTCCAGCAGACGAATCTGCTGTGAGAGCGCTGGCTGCGACAAAGAAAGTCGCTCGGCGGCGCGTCCGACGTGGCCTTCTTCATACACCGCGACGAAATAACGCAGTTGGCGGAAATCCATAAGCAGTTCTTATCGAAATAGCTGGAAAATCGAAATGGTCGTTTGTCTTGCCGAGGCATAGTCTACGCCCAACTCACAGGGGTTACAGGGCCATAAAGCGCAATGAACAGTGTCCAGGTCGATGGTGTTTTTATAGGTAAAGCGAAAAATCTCGGTCATGGATTGATCAGCGATATCGATAAGCACAGGTTGGACCGACGCCTTTGGCTCTGGCCGCAAGGGCTGGGCAGCGACGAACACGGCGATCCGCGCTTTCATACCGGCCCGGAGCGCGCCCTGCATCACTATCCCGCCGAGCATTACGATCACTGGCGCAAGGTCTATCCGCACATCGACTGGTGCGCGCCTTCTTTCGGCGAAAATCTCTCATCCCGTGGCCTCAGCGAAGAAGATGTCTGCCTGGGCGACATGTTTCGCTGGGGCGGCGCGCTGCTGCAGATCAGCCAGCCACGTTCGCCATGCTACCGGCTCAGCCACACTTGGGGCATCGAAGAGCTGCCTCAGCGTGCGCAGGATAACGGGCGCTGTGGCTGGTTCTATCGCGTGCTCAAACCGGGTTTCGTCAGTCCCGACGACGCATTCGAGCTGGTTCAGCGCAGCTATCCGGGCCTGACGATCGCTTGGGCCTTGCGCACGTTCTACCTCGAGCCGCTTGAGCATGGCGGGCTCAGAAAGCTCGCCGATTGCCCGGCGCTGTCGTCCCGGTGGCGAGACATCGCCCTCAAGCGTCTGCGCACCGGCCGCGTCGAGGACTGGAGCGACCGATTGCTGGGGCTGCCACTGGAAGGATTGCGCGCATGAACCTCTTCAAACTGCTGCGCAACGCTGTCGCGGAAGACAGCCAGTCTGTCGAGCAACCTGCATTGCTCTCGCCGTTGCAACGTCTGCGTCAGCGCACAGGCAGCGATCAAGCCGGTTTCTTCATCGACGAGCAGGCAGCGTACGCAGGGGCGATGACGCTGGCGCGCAAATGGGGCGAACAGCATCGGCGCGGGGAATGCGGGGTCGTGGTTGCCAGTGGCGGGCGTTTCGACGCGCTGATCGAATCACTGACCGACGATTTCTGCCGTGTGCCATTCAACGATCTGGCCGCGATCGAGGCCGCCGTGGATTCACGAACCGTTGCCATCGTGCTTGAGCCCATTCAGGGCGAGACGGTCATCACGCCAGCCACGACGGCTTACGTGCAAGGTGTTGCCACATTGTGCAGGGCGCTGAATATCCTGCTCATTCTCAACGAGGCGCGAGGTAGCGTCGGGCAGAACGGTGGGTTGCTTTCGGAAGACACCTACGCCGTCAGCGCCGATATCGTCGTGCTCGGCGATTACTCCAACCGCAGTCCCCGAAGCTCGGCGTTGCTTGCTCGTGGACAGGCGTGCACTGCCCGGATCGACGACCTGCCGGGCTCTGTGCCCGAAATCGCCTCGACACGCCAGATGCGCCCGGCCGCGAGCATCCGCGTGCAGCGTCAGGCAATGCCAAGCGGGCTCATGGCGTAGTAACCCACTGTTTCTCGAACCGTCTTGCGTTTTGTACGCTTCGCCCCGCGCCGGGAGTCTTGGTGCGGGGCGTTTTTTTGCCGGGCAATGGGTGGCGCAATGATATTCACGGTTGAACCCCTGCATGCGCTCAGGGTCGATTAGCTGTGTGGCCGCAACGGGCCATTTATCATTCAGGAGCTTCACCCATGGACATCATTCGCATCATCATCGCCATCCTGCTGCCACCCCTGGGCGTGTTCCTGCAAGTCGGATTCGCCGGCGCTTTCTGGCTCAACATCCTGCTGACCCTGCTCGGCTACTTCCCAGGCATCATCCACGCGGTTTACATCATCGCCAGCCGCAAGTGATCGCGCCCGGTTAACGCACTTCGCTCAAAATCCCTGTGGGCGCCAGCTGGCTTAACCGGCTGATGCCGCCCACAGGGACCGCAGTCACAGCCCTCAGCTGTCCATTACCTTTCGATAGAACGCCCATTCGGTCTCCAGTGCGTGAGCCAAATTGCTGGCTTTGCGGAAGCCATGGCGTTCCTCGGGATAGAAATGGCCTTCGGCCGGGATGCCTTTATCGATCAAGGCATTGAGCATGTCGCGGGTCTGGGCGGGCACGACGACGGCATCGAGTTCGCCCTGGAAGAAAATCACCGGCACTTTGATCCGGTCGGCATGCAGCAGCGGGGTGCGCTCGCGGTAGCGCGCCATGTCGATGTCCGGGTCGCCGATCAGCCAGTCGAGATAATCCGCCTCGAACTTGTGCGTTGCCTCGGCCAGTGCCAGAGGGTCGCTGACGCCATACAGGCTCGCGCCAGCGCGGAAAACATCCTTGAACGCCAGCGCGCACAGCGTCGTATATCCGCCGGCACTGCCGCCTCGAATGAAGGCGTTGGCCGGATCGACGAGACCCTGATTGCCCAAATACTCGACCACAGCGCAGGCGTCCTCCACGTCGACGACGCCCCATCCCAGAAACAGCGCCTGACGATAGGCGCGGCCATAGCCGGTGCTGCCTCGATAATTCAGGTCCGCGACGGCGAAGCCCCTTTGCGTCCAGTACTGAATGCGCGGATCGAGCACCGGATAGCACGCCGACGTGGGTCCGCCATGGATGAACACCACCAGCGGCGGCTTTTCTGCGCCATTCATCGCGGGGTAGAAATAGCCATGCGCCTCGCTGTCACCGCTCGGATAGCGCAGCGTTTGCGGACGACTGATGTGCTCGGCGGGCAGCGGAGCAATACCGCCGGCCAGCACCTGCACGCGCTGGTCGGAACGACTGATCGCCACGACAGCCGAAGGGCGGGTCGCTGACGCCGCGATGCAATAAAAGTGTTGATCGTCCATCGCCAGGTTGCGGAACCGGCTGTATTCGCCACTGAAATCCTGTACCGAGCCATCAGCCGAACACAGGCCCAGACGACCAGAGCCGTCCTGGAACCAACTGGCCAGATACGCCCCATCGGTGAGCGGCAACCAGCTCGAACTGCCCAATTGCCATGGTGCAGATGCATGGTCGGCGGCGGCTGCGGGCAGCGCTTCGAGGCCTTCCAGCGTCTCGACCCACGGTTGCCAGAAACCGCCGCGATCAGTCAGGCAATACAGGCGCCCCTGATCATCGAAGCGCGGTTGTTGCAGCGCTTCCAGCCCGAGTCCGCCTGCCAGGCAGTGCGGCAGACGCCATGACCCGTCCGGCTGACGCTCGGTGCTGAGCAGGCGCGTCGACGTCCACGGTTGGTGCGGGCGCCACCACTCGATCCACACCAGACGATCACCCTCGGGGCTCAATGTCGGCGCTGCGTAGAAGTCCGCCCCTTCAGCCAGAACGTGGCGTCTGCCGTCGATAAGGTCGAACGCCACCAGGCGGTGAACGTCGTTGTCTTCCTCGACGGCGAGAATCTGCCCGCGCCCGAACCGGACATCGCCGTAGCGCTTGTCGCCGTGGGTCAGTGCGAGAGGGACGTTGGTGTCGAAGGGCTGGAGATAAATCTGTTGATCGGCTTCGTTCACGAACACCACGGCTTCGTCGCTCAGGCAGAACGAGCCTCCGCCATATTCATAAACCCTGCTGCGCGCGCTGAAGCCATCCGGCGTCAGGCACGTGGTGACGCCGTCGCTCCAGCGCCAGATGCGCGAAGCGGCGTCCTGCGGGCGGAATTCGTTCCAGAAGAGGCCTGCGGGACCGACGCACAGTTCGGCGAAATCGACGCCTGCCGCCACAGCCTGGGCGGCAGAGAACAAATCAGGATTTTGCGATGAGGCGTGAGTTTCGTTCATTGCGAAAGGCCAGTTGCTCGATGGTCTGGCTAGCATACTCGGCTTCGTCGCGGGCCTGGGTGATCAGGTGATGCTGTGGCGACTTGCTGCACACCGGGTCGGCGTTGCTTGCATCACCGGTCAGCATGAACGCCTGACAGCGACAGCCGCCGAAATCCTTTTCTTTCTCGTCGCAAGAGCGGCACGGCTCGGGCATCCACTCATAACCACGGAAGCGGTTGAAGCCAAACGACTCGTACCAGATGTGTTGCATGCTGTGATCGCGCACATTGGGGAACTGGATCGGCATCTGTCGCGCGCCGTGGCAGGGCAGGGCGGTGCCATCCGGCGTCACGGTCAGAAACAGATTACCCCAGCCGTTCATGCAGGCTTTGGGGCGCTCCTCGTAGTAGTCGGGCGTGACGAAGATCAGCTTGACCGGATGATTCTCCGCCGCGAGCTTCTCGCGGTATTCATTGGTGATGCGTTCGGCGCGGACCAGCTGTTCCTTGGTCGGCAGCAAGCCCACTCGGTTCAAGTGCGCCCAACCGTAGAACTGGCAGGTGGCCAATTCGACGAAGTCCGCCTCCAGCGCCACGCAGAGCTCGATGATCTTGTCGATCTTGTCGATATTGTGCCGATGGGTGACGAAGTTGAGCACCATCGGATAGCCGTGCTTCTTCACCGCGCGGGCCATTTCCAGCTTCTGGGCAAATGCCTTTTTCGAGCCTGCGAGCATGTTGTTCACTTGCTCGTCGCTGGCCTGAAAACTGATCTGAATGTGGTCCAGACCGGCTTCCTTGAAGTCGATGATCTTCTGTTCGGTCAGGCCGATGCCGGACGTGATCAGGTTGGTGTAGAAGCCCAGGCGTCGGGCCTCTGCGATCAGCTGGGCGAGGTCCTGCCTCACCAGGGGCTCACCCCCGGAAAACCCGATTTGCGCGGCGCCCATCTGCCTGGCTTCGGCCATCACTTTGAACCACTGTTCGGTGGTCAGCTCCTGACCCTGGCGTGCGAAGTCCAGCGGGTTGGAACAATACGGACACTGCAGAGGACAGCGGTAGGTCAGCTCGGCGAGCAGCCACAGCGGCAGCCCGACAGGAGGTGTCGGTGGTATGTGCACCTTGGACTCGGTCACCGGCGCTTCAGGCAAGTTCGATCCAGTGTTCAGCACGAGCGACCTCCATGAATTGCTCGACGTCGGTGCCGAGCTCGGGAACGCCGGGGAATTGCTCATCGAGTACGGCGATGATCGCACCCACGCTGCGCTGACCATCGATCAGGCCGCCAATGGCGCTGGCGCTCTCGTTGAGCTTGATCATGCCTTCGGGGTAAAGCAATACGTGGCCGTTCTGCGCCGGTTCAAACTGAAAGCGATAGCCACGGCGCCAGCTCGGCACTTGTTCGCGGTTGAAGCTCATAGGGCGATTCCTTTGTGCCAGACGCGTTGGTCGGTCACGCTGTGATAGGGCGGGCGGTTCAGCTCATAAGCCATGCTCATGGCGTCCAGCATGCTCCACAAAATGTCGAGTTTGAACTGCAGAATTTCCAGCATGCGCTGCTGGCCTTCCCACGTCGTGTAATGCTGCAAGGTGATCGCGAGCCCGTGTTCGACATCTCGACGCGCCTGACCCAGGCGCGTGCGGAAGTATTCGTAACCGGCCGGGTCGATCCATGGGTAATGCTGCGGCCAGCTGTCCAGCCGCGACTGGTGGATCTGCGGAGCGAACAGCTCAGTCAGAGAACTGCTGGCGGCTTCCTGCCAGTTGGCTCGACGGGCAAAGTTCACATACGCATCGACGGCAAATCGTACGCCGGGCAGGACCAATTCCTGCGAGCGAAGTTGATCTGGATCCAGGCCTACCGCCTGGCCCAGTCGCAACCAGGCTTCAATGCCGCCGTCTTCGCCCGGTGCGCCGTCGTGGTCGAGCAGGCGCTGAATCCACTCGCGACGGATCTCGCGGTCCGGACAGTTGGCCAGAATCGCAGCATCCTTGAGCGGGATGTTCACTTGGTAATAAAACCGGTTGGCGACCCAGCCCTGAATCTGCTCGCGTGTCGCGCGGCCTTCATACATCGCCACGTGAAACGGATGGTAGATGTGGTAATACGCACCCTTGGCACGCAAGGCCTGTTCGAATTCAGCGGGGGACAGTGGTGTTGGCTCACTCATGTCGGCATGTTCCTTACCCATTTGTCTCGGATTCTGTGGCTTGAAGCGGTGGTCGCGAACGCATTCGCGCTAACCCTGCGGGAGCTTGCTCGCGAATGCTGACTGCCGGGCAACTCGATTCTCAATGAATGCGTCGGCTTCCTGAGCAAGCTCGGTCCCGCTGTCACAACGTTCATGGCGCCTGTTACAGCTCGATGCTCATGCCATCGAATGCCACTTCAACATGACGGCGTGCGAGTTCTGCGCGCTCGGGCGAATCCTCGTCGAGAATCGGGTTCGTGTTGTTGATGTGAATGAGCACCTTGCGTTGTTCAGGCAGTTTTTCCAGTACTTCGAGCATGCCGCCGGGGCCATTCTGCGCCAGGTGGCCCATCTCGGTGCCTGTTCGTGTGCCGACGCCGCGACGCTTCATCTCATCGTCGTCCCACATCGTGCCGTCCACCAGCAGGCAGTCGGCGCCGCTCATTTTTTCCATGAGGGCATCATCGACTTTGCCGAGGCCTGGCGCGTAGAACAGCTTTCCGCCGGTCCTGAGGTCTTCCACCATCAAGCCAATGTTATCGCCCGGGTGTGGGTCGAAGCGGTGCGGCGAGTAGGGCGGTGCCGCGCTACGCAGTGGAAAGGGCGTAAAGCGAAGATTCGGACAGGTTGGAATTACGAAGCTGCCCTCAAGCTCGATGCGATTCCACACCAGCCCGCCGTTCCAGTGCTTGAGCATGTTGAACAGCGGGAAGCCGGTCGTCAGGTCTTCGTGGACCATGTCCGTGCACCAGACCTGATGCGGGCAACCTTCACGCAGGCTGAGCAATCCGGTCGTGTGGTCGATCTGGCTGTCCATCAGGATGATTGCGCTGATCCCCGTATCCCGCAGGCCGCGGTTAGGCTGCATGGGCGCGAAGCTCTGGAGTTGAGCGCGGATATCGGGTGAAGCGTTGCACAAGACCCAGTTCACGCCGTCGTCGGACAAGGCAATGGACGACTGGGTGCGCGCGTGAGCCCGCAGGCTGCCGTCGCGAAAACCTGCGCAGTTAACGCAGTTGCAGTTCCATTGTGGGAAACCGCCGCCCGCAGCCGAACCGAGAATCTGGATGTGCATGTGTGCTCCGTACCGATGGCCTCACGAGGCCTGAAAATCCTGAACGCTGTAACAAAAAAGCCCCGGCGAACCGAGGCTTCTCACCGCGCAAAAATCAACGGCTTGCGAAGTACATGGTGACTTCAAAGCCGATACGCAGATCAGTGTAAGCAGGTTTAGTCCACATAAAAGACTCCTTCTGGGTTAATGCAACGGTGGGTGAGTACATCTTTAGTACACCTGCGAGAGGAGACGTTCAAATGCTTAGGGAGCTATGTTACTAAAAATCTCGGGACTTCAATGATGAAATATCCGATAAAGATTTTTGCAATCCTGGCAATGATTGACCTGCCAAACGGCTCACTCGCTGGGGCTTGAGCGGTTCGACAGGCAAAGACGAGTGGCCGACCCCGCGCCCAGGCGACGAGCGGCGTCCAGCAGTTCTATGGACTGAAGATGTGCAAGCGAATGTTGCAGCTGTACGAGGTAATCCTCCCGATGGCCTGCCATATGTGCCTGCCAGATCAGTTCGCAGGCCTGCTGACTGTCCATGGTCGCGGGTTCGAGTTGACCGCGCAGGGCTCTGATCTGAACGGGCAGGTCCGCGTTCTCGACCTGTGTCGGCAGTGTGCGGAGGAAGGATTCAATCTGATCGACCAGCTCACCGGCACTGGCGGAAGGTGACTGGACCCCAAACAACAGGCCACCGTTTCCGGCGATTTGTCGGAAACCGCTGAAAACGGCGTAGCCCAATTGCAACTCGACCCGAAGGCGCTGATAAAACGGCGCCTGTATCAGTTGTGCAAGCAGTCGCCAGATCGCTTCGTCACGCACAGACGAAGAAGGCGTTGGATAGAACAAAAGCACAGCGTTTTCAGAAGAGTCCGACGGCTCGGTTTCCCAGAACTGGCCTTCGTGCCTCCCCGTTATTTCGGGTGCCGAGGCGTCGGGCTTGCCGGGCGTGATCTGTGCAGCGTGCTTGAGCGCGTCCTGCGCGACGGGATCAAGCCCGACGGCCAAGCCTGCCCAGCGAGCTTCCGCCCAGACACGCTGTAAATCCTGCGTCTGGGACATGACGCCGCTGTTCAAATAATGATCAGGCAGTGTTCTCAGCAACTGCCGAATCAGCATCGGCGCAGGTTCCTCATTCGGCTGGCCATAACGCGCCAGGGTTTCCTCAGTGGGCTGAGCTAACGCACGCAATGCCTGTTCGAGGACGGCCGGAATGGGCTCGGCCACGCCGGCCAGTTTCAACTGCCAAAAGTTGCCGAAGGACGTGAACGCCAGAGTGATGCCGGCCTCCTGTGCGTCGGCAATCAGGCGCTTCAGGCCTTCGTTCAGCATCCGCGCAAGCTGCGGCTGAGGAGCACTCAGCGTCCAGCGCAGATACACCGTTGCTTCGCCCTCGCCTGGACAGTGTCCGGGCAAATTGTCGCTGAACGTGAACGCGGGAAGTGGGCCGGCCAGCGTGATGTCCTTGGCAACCGGGCGCAAAAACGGGTTGGGCTCGGGCAGGCGCCAATCAGCGTTGAAGGTGTAGTCTTCCAGCGGTTTCGGCTGTGGCGGTAACAGTGTTTCCGGCGTGAGTTGGGCGATCAGGGCATTAAGGGCGATGACGGCTTGGCTCGACAGGCCCGGTTCGTCTGGCTCTGCGCAGAAATGCCGGGCCAGAGACAACGCGTTGCTGACCGCGAGGCGACGTTGGGCGAGCAGGGCGTATTCGTCGATGAGCTCAGCAAAGCGCGATTTGAAAAAGGCCAGCCAATCGAAGAGCCTTCTCGAAATCACGTCAGCCGTTTCGCTTGAAGGCGCTTGGTCCGCCGCGACCTCGGCGAGGGCAATGTCAATGTCGAGCAAAAGCTGCCCGTCGAACGCGTACACAACCTCTGCAGTGAGTGACTCGATCAAACCCTGATCTCGCAGGCTGGCCACCAGACCACCCGGCTTCGCGTTGTTCATCCAGCTGCAGAGAAACGCAGCGGCCTGCTCATGCCCTCGCGGCAAGCCTTCACACGCAAACATCAGGTGCGCGTCGCGCGAGTCGAAAACGGGGTGCGGAGTTCTTGAGTCCACGAGCGACGGGGCTCTTGATTGAGCGATCCGACGGCCCTGGGTGAAATATCCGCCATAGCGAGTTGCCAATGCCTGCAACTCATCCAGCGTTTGGGGCCCTGCGAGGCTCAGGGTCATCTGCGCCGCTTGGTAGAACGTCCGGTAGAAGTCCTGCAATGCTTGTTGAAATGTCCTGCGCGGAACGGGAAGGCTGAAACGATTGCCGGCGTGGAACCCGCGTAACGGATGCAGGGCCGATAAAGCCTGCAGCCGCTGTATCCGATCGCGCGACGCTTCGTCCCGGGACCAGGCAATGAACTCGGCATGCAGCACCTCTCGCTCACGCAACTGATCGGCCATGGTCATGCGCGGGTGGGTCAGCATCTCGCACAATCGATCCAGAGCATCGGCAAAAACGGCGGGTGGCAGCTCGAAAAAGAAATCCGTGGTGCGCTCCCGCGTGCTCGCATTGACCTGTCCGCCGTGGCGTTGCACGAACGCCATGAGGTTGTCGCCGGACGGAAATCGTTCGGTGCCGAGGAAGAACAGGTGCTCGAGAAAGTGCCCAAGGCCCGGCCATTGTGACGGAACATCGTGACTGCCGGCCGCCACTCTCAAGGCTGCCGCGCAACGCTTCAGACGCGGCGCCGAGCACAGCACCACGCGCAGACCGTTGGGCAAGGTCAGGGAGCGATGGTTGGATGATTCGGGCGCAGGCATGACGTATTCCGCAGCAGCTCTGGAAATGACTGCTCATGCTAGCGGATAACGACACAAAGAGTGTGAGACGCAGGCGTTTTCAGCACAGTCCGGGTACTACAAGGACGCAGACTGTGGATGATCAACATTGCCTTCAGCGCTTGACGAGTCCCGCATAGAAGCCGGGTCGGCGGTCCTTGAAATAGGTATTGATGGCCTGGGATTCGCTCATCAGGTTGCGGTCCAGATCGGCGATCACCAGGGCTTCGTCTTGAGCGGCCAGGCCGATCTGCTTGCCGTCCGGCGCGCAGATGCTGCTCAGCCCGCAGTAATGAATGTCGCCCTCGCTGCCGCAGTAATTGGCATAGACCAGATAACACTGGTTTTCGAAAGCCCGCGCCCGAACGGTGACTTCCGCAACGAAGTCGTAGGGCGCCATGTTAGCGGTCGGCACAAGGATCAGATCGGCACCTGCCAGTGCGAGGCGGCGCGTGTTTTCGGGAAACTCCACGTCGTAGCAGATCAGGAATCCGAGCTTCCAGCCGTTGAATTCGACCACCGGAAAATGCTCATCGCCTGCACTGAACATCGACTTGTCCAGGTCGCCATACAGATGCGTCTTACGGTAATTGCAGACGCGCACGCCTTGGGCGTCGATCAACTGCACTGCGTTGTAGACCTGATCGTCGGCGCTCATTTCTGGATAGCCGTAGAGAATGGCCACACCGGTCTTGCGCGCGACCTCGCCGATGAGCCGTGCCGCCGGCCCGTCGCTCGGCTGGGCAAGATTGCGCGCCGCCTGAGCGCCGATGTTGTAGCCGCTCAGAAACATTTCCGGACAGACCAGCAACGCTGCCCCTTTGCTCGCGGCCTCGAGGGCCTGAACCTCAAGGCGCCGAAGGTTGGCATCAATGTCCAGTGGCAGCGGTGGGCATTGATAGAGGGCAACGCGCATGGGCAACTCCTTATTCCGGCAACGCGATCGGGCCGATTTCGTGGAACACATCGCCAGGCCCCGGGTTTTCAGCGTGGGTCTTGCCGCCGAAGTGGGTCATGATGCCCCAGACAGCGTTGAGCGAGGTCTGCACCGCGCCCTCGACCCAGGCCGGTGTCCAGGAAACGTCGTCACCGGCGATGAAAATACCGCGATGTTCGTCAGGCATGTCCTTTTGCATGAAGTGCGCGTACATCCGCTGGTTGTAGCGATAGTGGCCCGGCAGGGCACCTTTGAAAGCGCCGAGGAAGTGCGGGTCTGCTTCCCACGACACCGTGATCGGATCTCCGATGATCCGCGCGGCAATATCCACTTTTGGATAAATCTTTTTCAGCGCGCCGAGTGCCAGACTCACGCGCTTTTCCACAGGATGCGGCAGCATTTTCAGTGCATCGCTCATCCACGAGTACGACAGACAAATCACGCCCGGTTTGTCGACACCGTTGGAATAGGTGCCGTTTTCGAACAGGTAGGTGCCGCGGGTCAGGCGATCGGTGAGCGTCATGCTCATCACATCGCGGCCCGTTTCCGGATCCTTGTCCTTCCAGAACGGGCGATCGACCATGACGAAGGTTTTGGACGACTGCATATAGCGCGTGCGGTCCAGCGCCATCCACATTTTCTGCGAGAACAGCGACTCTTCGCACTCGATCTGAGTGGTCAGCAGCCAACTCTGGCAGGTGGCCAGAACGGCGTCGTAGTGTCGGGTATCGCCCCAGTTGTCGGTGACCGCGAACTGGCCATCGGGGGCGCGCGCGATACGCTTCACGCCTGTACGCGGTGCGCCGCGATGCAGCGACGACAGGCTGGTACCTTCCGGCCAGTGAACGCAGCGCTCAGGCACGTGACGCCAGATCCCCAGCGGCACCTGCTCTACGCCGCCGACGATCAAATGTTGATGATCGTCGCAGTTGGTCATGACCACGCGGAAGATTTCCAGCATCGAGTTCGGAAAGTCAGAATCCCAGCCGCCGGTGCCAAACCCGACCTGACCAAACACTTCGCGATGGTAGAACGACAGTTTGGCGAACGCCTTGGAGGTGGCGACGAAATCGTAGAACGTGCGGTCGTCCCACAGCGGCACCAGCTTGTTCCACAACGTTTTGAGGCGGGGGACGTCGCGGTCGCGAATGGCTTGCTGGATGTCGGCGAATTGCGCGCCGTCTTCCAGGGCGTCCGCCCACGCGTCAGCCACTTCGTGAAACAGTGCGGGCAAGTCCGACGGCTTTTGTGCGTAATACGTGGTGCCTTCCAGATCGATCACGGTGCTGCCGGATGCACCCGTCAACGGGTTGGGGAAGGGTTTGGACTCAAGGCCAAGCTTGTCGACATAGTGATAAAAAGCCGTGGATGAGACCGGGAAGCGCATGCCGCCCAGTTCGGCAATGATGCCTTCGGCGCCCTCGAACTGCTGCGAGCGCAAGCGGCCACCCATTTTCGACGCCTCGTAGACGACGGGCTTGAGGCCCAGCTTCATCAGCTCATACGCCGCCACGAGACCGGCAATCCCGGCGCCGACGATGGCGACTTCCTTGCCGAGATTTTCTGTTGGAATGCTGCCCAACCCGGCCGGGTGCTCGATCCAGTCATCGAAGGCAAAGGGGAAGTCGGGGCCGAAAATCGTGATCGGCTTCTTTCCGTCGGCGGGATGGCGATTGTTCTTCATGACTGACCTAGTTCGACTATGGCGCGAAAGGGGAAAGTCTAGATAACAGTTGAGACGTTAATAAGACGCAGAGTGTTGTCGTTGTGTAGAGATTTACGTCGATATGACGAGGTCGTGCATCACTTTGCAGTGGGATGATCAAACCGGCTGTCCCCGATCGATCTTGCTGCTGAGAATGATCGATGTCGTGGTCTTCTCCACACCGTCCACGCTGCCGATCAGATCCAGCAATTGATCTAGTTGCTCCGGCGAATCGGTGCGCAGCCATGCCACGTAATCGAATTCGCCACTGACCGCACATAGTTGCTGCACCTGAGCCAGAGCGGTCAACCGTCGCAGCACCTCCTTGCCCGACCGCGGTTGCACGGTGATCCCGACATACGCCTGCAGCCCGCCATCAACCACGCGCTGACTCAGACGTACGCCGTAACCGGTGATGATTTTGCTCTTTTCCAGGCGCGCGAGACGAGACGTCACTGTCGTGCGAGCGATCCCTAACTGACGGGCCAGATTGGCGACTGGCTCGCGGGCGTTGATCTGCAGCGCAGCGATCAGTTGACGGTCGATTTCATCCAGCGCGGGAGGGCGAGTGTCGGGCAAGGGGCGAGTCTCCGTAGGTAAGCGGGCAATCTTACCCGCTTCCCTCCTCAGTTTTTGTAGTCCGGTGCCACTCGATCGAGTAATCGCAGCAATGCCGCCCAGGCAAAGTTGACCGCGTCCGGATCGCTCAGCTCGCCCTGCGCGACATCCTGCCCGGGTTCGTTGAATTGCCGTTCGGTGCGCCGACATACTTCATCGGGCGGATAGCGCAACGTACCGCCCGCTTGTGCGGCGATCTGGATTTCGCATGCCTTCTCCAGGTAATACATGCGCAAAAACGCTTGTTTGACGCTGTCGCCGACTGTCAGCAAGCCGTGATTGCGCAGGATCATGACCGAGCTGTCGCCAAGATCGGCGACAAGGCGCTGCTGCTCGCTGAAGTCCAGCGCGATGCCTTCGTAATCGTGGTACCCGACGCGCCCGTAGAACTCCAGCGAGATCTGATTGACCGGCAACAGGCCGCCTTCCTGCGCCGCCACCGCGCACCCCGCCTTGGTGTGCGTATGCAACACGCACTGTGCATCGTCCCGCGCCCGATGGATAGCGCTGTGGATAACGAAACCGGCCGGGTTGACCGGGAATTCCGAGGCTTGCACCTTGTTGCCGTCCAGGTCGATCTTCACCAGGTTCGACGCGGTGATTTCCTCGAAGAACAGCCCATACGGGTTGATCAGGAAGTGATGTTCGGGGCCTGGAATGCGCAGAGAAATGTGCGTCGATATCAGGTCGGTCATTTTGTAGTGAGCAACCAGTCGATAGCAGGCAGCCAGTTCTTGCCTGAGCTGCCATTCCTGCGGGTTGTACGGGTGAGTCATTGTTCCTCCGAAAGATTATTCAGGCGGCCATTTCAGCGGGCCAGCCAGGCGTTCAGGCGTTCTTCCAGCTCTTCGCCGTGATCGACCCAGTACTCGATATTCAGCGGCACTGCGACGGCCATGTTCTGCGGCGACGTTGGAATCCACGGCGCTTTGGCCGGGTCTAGCTTGTCGCTGAGCGCCTTGTTCGTCACGCCATACGCGATGGCCTGGGAGAACGCCTGCTGCGGCGCTTGCCCGTTGGCGTAAGTGATGAACGCGTTGGCCGCGGCCTTGTTTTTCGAGCCTTTGACGATGGTCCAGTAATCCATGCTGTACAGCGAGCCTTTCCAGATAGGCGCGACTTTCAGGCCCTCGCTCGCGGCAACGGCGCCGCGACCGCTGAAGGTCGTCGTCATGACCACGTCGCCCGAGGCAAGCCACTGCATCGGCTGCGATCCGGCTTCCCACCACTGAATGTACGGCTTGAGTTTGTCCAGCTTGGCGAACGCACGATCGACACCTGCCGGCGTGTTCAGCACTTTATAAATGTCCGCAGCCGGAACGCCGTCCGCCAGCAGGGCGTATTCGAGGGTGTACATCGCGCCTTTGCGCAGGCCGCGTTTGCCGGGGTATTTGTCGGTATCCCAGAAATCCGCCCAACTGCCCGGTACGGTTTTGACCTTGTCGGTGGCATAGACCAGCGGCATGCCCCACACCAGCGCAGCCGAACCGCACTCCTGTTGCGAGCCTTCGATCAGTTGCTGGCCGGCCGCAAGCGCGGGCCATTCGAGTTTTTCGAAAAGGCCTTCCGCGCAACCGCGCTCAAGGTCCGGGGCCTCGACCTGCACAACGTCCCAGTCGGCATGACCGGTTTCGGCCATCACCTTGATCTTGGCCATTTCCCCGTTGTATTCGGTCTGCACCACGCCGACGCCAGCCTTTTTCGAGAAAGGCTCGAAGATCGTCGAATTCTGGATTTTCTGCGCTGCACCGCCGAAGCCGACGATGACCAGGTTCTGCGCCGCCATGGCTGACAGAGGTGTGAGCATCAACAACGCGCATGCAATCTTCAGGTTCTTACTGTTCATCAACATTTTCCTTTGGCCGTCGGGCTCTTTTTCGAGAGCCAAGGGGGCACGCAGGCACGCCCTTGGCTGCACAGGGGTAAACGGATAGAAACAGGCAATGGGTTGAAATACGGGGAAGCTGGAGCTGGTTGCCATGACGCGTTCTTCGGCGTGCGATGGCGGTGTTCTTTATTGTTGTCGCCTCGGCATGACGTGCGGGCTTGCCCAGAGACTAATCCAGCGCTGGTGAAAAAAGAAGACAGGAATGACTATTTTGTGAAAAAAGTGGACAAAATTTCACTGCTGGTTAAAAACACGTGCCATGCGTTGATTCTTTTTCCAGCCAGCCGCTTACACTTCACGCTGTCACGTGCATCCAGCAGATCGTTACCGAGGTAGATGATGAGTAAAGGAGTCACCCGCGACAGCGCCAGGAAGGCGAGCATGCCCGCGGAAGATGCACCTGCTGGCGAGAGTTTTCTGGGCGAGCGGATTCGCGGGTTGCGCAAGCGTCAGGGCCTGACCCTCGCAGAGCTGGCGCAGCGCAGCCAGTTGTCGGTGGGTTACATCAGCCAGCTCGAGCGGGACTTGTCCCGCCCCTCGGTGGATACGCTGCTGAAAATCGGCCGTTGTCTGGGCGTCAACATACAGTGGTTTTTTTCGACCAAATCCGACGTCAGCGAGGCCGATGCCGGTTATGTCGTGCGCAGGGAAAGCCGGCAGAACATCCACTACGATGACGGCATCCATGATCAATTGCTCACGCCCAGTCCGAGCGGTCAGATCGAGATGGTTCACTCGCGCTTCCCGCCCGGTGCCTACAACCGCACCAGTTACACCCATGAAGGTGAGGAAGTCGGCTATGTCCTGACGGGGACCTTCGAGCTGTGGGTGGGCGAGCGGCATTTCCTGCTCGGTGAGGGCGACAGCTTTCGCTTTGCCAGTCACGAGCCGCATCGCTATGGAAATCCAGGCGAGACCGATGCAGTGGTGCTTTGGGTCATCACGCCGCCGACTTACTGAGGCATGCGCGTCAACATGCCGTCCATCGTGTGAGTGCGTAGCTCAAGCTCGTAGGACTTTTCCCTGCTGTCATCGCCCTGTCATTCAGCTGTCACCCCCGGCATGTCTAAATCGGCCCCTGACCCTCTGAATCCACGCCGGGAGCCTGCCATGACTCTGGATTTATCCGAAACCGCCCGCTACATCCACGCCGACATTCTCGACAGTTTCGACGAAGAGCTGGAGATGGAATACGACGACGCTCGTCTGGACGGCCTGCTTTCCGATCTAGGGGAAGAGGTGCCGAAGGGCATCGATCGGCGGGTGTATTTTCGCGAATTGCTGCGGCTGCAGGGCGAACTGGTCAAGCTGCAGGACTGGGTCGTCAGCCAGAAGCTCAAGGTGGTGGTGCTGTTCGAGGGGCGCGATGCGGCCGGAAAGGGCGGTGCCATCAAGCGCATCACGCAACGCCTCAATCCACGGGTCTGCCGTGTCGCTGCGTTGACTGCGCCAAGCGAGCGCGAACGCACGCAATGGTACTTTCAGCGCTATGTGTCGCATCTGCCGGCGGCGGGTGAAATGGTCCTGTTCGATCGCAGCTGGTACAACCGCGCCGGTGTCGAGCGGGTCATGGGTTTCTGCAACAACGAGGAATACGAAGAGTTCTTCCGCACCGTTCCCGAGTTCGAAAAGATGCTGGTGCGCTCGGGCATCATCCTCATCAAGTACTGGTTTTCCATTACGGACGACGAACAATATCGTCGCTTTCTGATGCGCATCCACGACCCGCTGAAACAGTGGAAGCTCTCGCCGATGGACCTGGAGTCACGCCGTCGCTGGGAGGATTACACGCGCGCCAAGGAAGAAATGCTCACCCGTTCGCACACCGACGTCGCGCCTTGGTGGATCGTGGAAGCCGATGACAAGAAGCGCGCGCGACTGAACTGCATTCATCACTTGCTGCAACAGATCCCGCGCGGCGATGTGGAGTCGCCGCAAGTGGTCCTGCCGGAGCGTGAATACAACGCCAACTATTTACGCGCACCTGTGCCGCGTGAAATGGTCGTGCCCTCGGTTTATTGAAGCAGCGGCAGGCGAAGGTCAGATCTTCCAGGCCTTCGCGGTTTTCGCCAGCCGTTGCTGCAGGGCTTCGAGGTTGAGCGTGAACTGCCGTGTCATCAATTGATAACCCAGCACATCGGGGGATGCGGTCGGGATGTCCGGACCGACGGCCAGGGTTTCGGTTGGCCGCTCCAGACGCTCGGTCGCGCCGGTCTGCAGCGCGCGAGCCATCCCGATCAACAGACGCCTGATCCTGCGGTGTTCAGCGGACAGGCCGGCACTGCCAATATCGGCCGGACGAAGGTTCGAGAGAATCTCCAGTGTGCTCAGGCACATGCGGAAATGCCCCTGAATGGCGTCCAGCTCCACCATTGATATCTTCACTTCCTTGGAAACCGACGGCATGAGCGAACGCAGTTGCAGCATCGTTGCGTTCAGGCGCGCCGTCAGTTTCACGTGATCGTCGGCCGCAATCGACTGCCCGCTGGCGATCCGGTCGTAGGCCTTGGCGCAGCCGCGCAGTCCGCTCGCCAGGTTGTATCGCCAGGAGTACACCGCGTACAACGGCAGCGCGAAGGAGAAGGCCAGCGCAAGCGCGATGCCGATCAGGATATCCACCGTGCGCCACAGCCCGTCGGTGATCGGGTTGTCGCCGTGGCCTGCAACGATGAAGAGCGTGATCGCCGACAGCAGCGCCGTATACCCACCTTTGCCGATGGCGTGATAGGCGAAGAACCCGCAAATCAACGACATCAGCACATAGGTGAGCAGCGGCATGCCCAGATAACTTTCCTGCGCCACCACCGCCAGCCCGAGCGCTGCGCCGATCAGCGTGCCGTAAGCCCGCTCGACCGATTTCTTGCCGATATTGCCGTGGTGCTGCAGGCCACCGATCACGATCAACATCGTCACCGACGCCCACTCGCCGTGAGGCAGGTGAATCCCGGTTGTCAGCAAGATCGACACCAGCAGACCCACCACGATACGGCCCGCGTGAATGTATCGCGCGTGCCGGTAACGGCGGTACGGGTCCAGCAGTGGACGCAGGAGACGGCGCAGCCAGGCGGGAAGGGAAGGTGTATTCATGGGGTTACAGACCATCCGCCTCGCGAATATATCCTCAGGTCAGCCCGGAAACTTTGGTCAGATAGGCCGCCAGGTAGGTCGTCGCCAATCCCATCAGGAGCATGCCGGCGGGACGCTCCCACCAGTTCTTCACTTCGCCGGGCGGCATTTGCAGCGTCAGCACTGTAACACTGGCCGGCTCATTGATGACCGTGGTCGCCTGATCCTGCGGGAGCATGGAGCGCAACCACAGCTCGTCCCGGGCTTTTTTCCGAATGGCTGCAATGTCTGCCGACAGCTGTTTCCCACACCTGCGGATGTAGCTGCCAGTCGCCACGATCACCATGATTCCGAAGAACATCAGCATGTCCACGCTGAACGGCTGATAGACATTCACGCGGGGCGTCGCGTCCCAGAGCAGCTGCAGAAAACGCGTGTTTTCGTAGGCGATCAGGCATATATCCTGAAGCGCGTAGCCGAGTCTGGAGAGGAAGCTGGCCTTGAGTTGTTCACCAAAATCGTAGATGAACAGCACCAGGAACATCGCCAGTTGAATCACACCCACCAGCATCACCGCCAGCCCCGACCACTTCATGCGTGATGCTTTCTTTATCGCTTCTGAAACCGTCATGTCGTCCCTCTTCCTTTTGAAAATTCGGTATTTCCGCATCCTGCGAGTGATCAGGGTCGATGGCTTCCTCGGCAATAAAAAAGCCGCGCAAAGCGCGGCTTTTGAAGGTGGTGGGCCCACACGGACTCGAACCGTGGACCAAAGGATTATGAGTCCTCTGCTCTAACCAACTGAGCTATAGGCCCTCAGTCAGGCGGCGGATTATAACGACGGTTTCCGTGCTGTGCTATCCGAAAAGTCCGAAACTGTCATACGAAGAAACGTCGCGCAGAATTCCTCGGGACGCAGCGGCAGGCTGACGATGTAGCCCTGAATCTGTTCACAGCCTTCGTCGGCGAGGAATTGCTGCTGTTCGAGGTTCTCCACGCCCTCGGCGATGACCGTCAGCTGCATGCTGCGGCCCAGCGCGATGATGGCCCGCACGATGGCGGCATCGTGCTGATCGTCAGGTAGCCCGCGAACGAACGACTGGTCGATTTTGAGGATGTCCAGCGGCAGACGTTTGAGGTAACTGAGCGACGAGTAGCCTGTCCCGAAGTCATCGATCGCCAGCTGAACGCCGAGTTTTTTCAGGCGATGCAGCACGGACAGCGCCTCCTCGGTCTGAGTCATGATGAAGTTTTCGGTGATCTCCAATTGCAGGCAGCCTGGCTGCAGGCTGTATTCGGTCAGCAACTGCTCGATGCGGTTGACCAGATTAGGCTGACGCAACTGGGCGCCGGCGAGGTTCACCGACAGCGGACCGAACACGTCGTACAGCTGATTCCACTGATGCATCTGCTGACAGGCTTTCTCCAGCACCCACTCGCCGATCTGCAGGATCATGCCGTTTTCCTCTGCCAGAGGAATGAATCGCTCAGGTGGGACTTCTCCGAATGTCGGGTGGCTCCAGCGGATCAACGCTTCTGCGCCGACCAGCCGCTGCGTAAGAAGGCTTATCTTCGGCTGGTAGGACAAGGTCAACTCGTCGCGTTCGATGGCGCGGCGCAGCTCGTGCTCCAGCGCGATGCGCTCACTGGCCTGTGCCGTCAGGTCGCGCGTATAGCTCTCGACACGGTTTCGCCCTTTGGCTTTCGAGCGGTACATCGCCGCGTCAGCATTTTTGATCAGCGTGGGGACGTCGGCGCCGTCGCTCGGGAACATCGCCGTGCCGATACTGGTGCTGATGAAAAACTCATGTTCGCCTGCCTGGAAAGGCGCGGAGAAGCTGTTCAGCAGTTTCGTCGCGATGGCCTCGGCGTCGCTGGCGGCTTGCAAGCCTGGCAGCAGGATGATGAATTCGTCGCCACCCAGACGCGCCACGGTGTCGATGTCGCGCAGGTTTTCCTTCAGGCGTTGCGCAATCCCTTTGAGGAGCAAGTCGCCGACCGGGTGTCCGAGGCTGTCGTTGATGTGCTTGAACCGGTCAAGGTCGAGAAACAATACGGCGCCAAGGCTGCTGGCTTCCTTGCAGTGAGTGAGCGCCGCGTGCAGCCGGCTTTCGAACAGCGTACGGTTGGGCAGGCCGGTCAACGGGTCGTGATGCGCCTGATAGTCCAGGCGCGCCTGAGCTTGTTTGAGGCTGGAGATGTCGGCGAACACCGCGACGAAGTGCGTGATGAATTTGTCGCGATTGCGCACGGCGCTGATGGTCAGCCAGCTCGGATAGATTTCACCGTTCTTGCGGCGGTTGCTGATCTCGCCCTGCCAATGGCCTTCGGCCGTAAGCTGATACCACATGGCCGCGTAGAACGCGCTGTCATGCAGGCCGGAAGCCAGCAAGCGCGGCGTTTCGCCAATGGCTTCACCCTCGCTGTAACCTGTGATTTCGCTGAAAGCCCGGTTCACTGCGTTGATGCGCTGGCGCGTATCAGTGATCAGAACGCCTTCGGCCGTGCTTTCGAACACAGTGGCCGCCAGTTGCAGTTTTTCCTGCATCTGATGGCGCTCGGTGATGTCCCGCGCGATGGTCAGCATGCAGTCTTCGCCACCAATGGGCAGCGGCCGTGAGGATATTTCGCACAGCCGGATCTGACCGTCCCTGCGCCGGATGTGGCTGGTGAAATCCTTCACGAAGCCATCGCGATTGATCTGTTCCAGCAATTGCTGGCGTTCGTTGAGATCGACCCAGATGCCGAGGTCGAGCGTGGTGCGGTCGAGCGAGAGGGAGCTGTGATACCCGGTGATCCGACTGAAGCCGTCGTTGATTTCCACGAGCAGGCCATCACTTTGTCGGGAGATCAGCAGGCCATCCGGCGAGGAATGGAAGGCCTTGGCAAATTTCTCCTCGGACATCTGCAGCTGTTGCTGCGCCTCCTTGAGCGGCGTGATGTCACGCACCACGAGGACGACGGCAGGCGTGGAATCCAGATCGAACGGTTCGGCGGACAACAGCCCCGTGAAGGTTCGGCCATCGTGACGACGAAAGGGCATCTCCAGGTTGCGAATGCTGCCTTTCTGCAAGCGCTGTAACAGGCTCGGACCGATGTCGGGAATGCCCCAGATATCCAACTCCGAGGGCGTGCGCCCGACGACCTGATCGGGCGACAGCCCCATTTGCTCGACGAATGCCCGGTTGGCTTCAAGGAAACAACCGTCGGACAGACGTGCGATGACCAGAATGTCCGGGCACTGCGCGAACACCGATGCGAATTTTCCTTCAGACAGGCGTAACGCTTCTTCGGTCTGTTTGGCTTCGCTGATGTCGATCATCAGCCCGCGCATCACCGGCTCGCGGCCGTAAGCGATCATGCTGACGATGTCACGAACCCAGACCACATGGCCCTCGGCGCTCATGACGCGATAATCGATGCTGTGATCATTCCCCTGAGTGATCGCGCGCTCGCAGTAGGCCTGGGCGTAGTCGATGTCATCAGGATGCACGATGCTGCGCCAGAAACCGGGCTTGAGCCACTGATGCAGTGGGTAGCCCAGCAAATTCTCGGCGTGTGGCGAAACGTAGTTGTAGGAATAGTCGTGGGTGTTGGCCTCCCACGCGATGGCTGAAAGACTTTCGATCATGCCGCGGTAGTGATACTCGCTGCTGCGGAGCTCTTGCTCGAGCGCAATGCGTCTGGAAATTTCCGAACTGAGGCGCCGGTTGATGCGCACGACCACGGCCAGCACCGTCGATAACAGCAGTAACCCCGGTAGACCGAACAGGAGGAATTCACGCCAAAGCTCGGCGGGTTCCGAAGGGGAGGGTGGCGTCAATGCAGTTGCGTCTGTCTGCTGCAAGCCCGTGGCGTCCAGGCGCGCACTGTCTTCTACCGCAAAGAGATGGCCGATTGCCGGCTCCTGCAGTGCTCCATCACTCAAGACATGTTCAAAAGCTGGCGACGTGACTTCTACCGCCCTTCCTGGCGCTTCCCGTGTGTCTTGCCAGGCACCCTGCTCTGTGGAAAGAGCTTGGGCATCAGCTGACGTGGTCCCCACCAAACACACGAAAACAATGGCCGGCATCCAAAACATGGCAGCCTCAGTAATCCCGTTGAGAATGGGACGAGTGTAGCTGCGCCGAACGAAGGTGGCACACTGCCGGAATGTTATTCCTTAAAACGCAAAACCCCCGGCAGTGCCGGGGGTTTTGTTATGACGCGAGGCTTACTCGTCCAGGAACGAACGCAGATGTTCGCTTCGGGTCGGGTGACGCAGCTTGCGCAGCGCTTTCGCTTCGATCTGACGAATACGCTCACGGGTTACATCGAACTGCTTACCAACTTCCTCAAGGGTGTGGTCAGTATTCATGTCGATGCCGAAACGCATACGCAGGACCTTCGCTTCGCGGGCGGTAAGGCCCGACAATACTTCGCGAGTGGCTTCCTTGAGGCTCTCAACCGTGGCGACATCGATAGGCGACTGCATGGTCGAGTCTTCGATGAAGTCACCCAGATGCGAGTCTTCGTCGTCGCCGATCGGGGTTTCCATGGAGATCGGCTCTTTCGCGATCTTCAATACCTTGCGGATCTTGTCCTC
>Ga0213834_100124_pt1 | contig 78314 bp, 60 predicted proteins | sample SWPTP12_FD_160580 | JGI IMG/M metagenome (GOLD analysis project Ga0213834, IMG submission 160580) | Coastal seawater microbial communities from Marineland, Florida, United States - SWP TP1 #2 | ecosystem: Environmental > Aquatic > Marine > Coastal | place: USA: Florida | collected 2016-08-06 | reverse complement strand
TTGCAGTGATCAAGGTCGGTGCCGGTTCCGAAGTTGAAATGAAAGAGAAGAAAGCCCGCGTTGAAGACGCCCTGCACGCAACCCGCGCAGCCGTCGAAGAAGGCGTGGTACCTGGCGGTGGCGTGGCTCTGGTCCGCTCCCTGCAGGCCATCTCCGAACTGAAAGGTGACAACGCCGATCAGAACGTCGGTATCGCACTGCTGCGCCGCGCTGTTGAAGCACCGCTGCGTCAGATCGTTGCCAACTCCGGCGACGAGCCAAGCGTTGTAGTCGACAAGGTCAAGCAGGGTTCGGGTAACTTCGGTTACAACGCTGCCACCGGCGAATACGGCGACATGATCGAAATGGGTATTCTGGACCCGGCTAAAGTGACTCGTTCTGCTCTGCAGGCCGCGTCCTCCATCGCCAGTCTGATGATCACCACCGAGGCGATGATCGCTGACGTGGCTGAAGACAAGCCTGCAGCTGGCGGCATGCCAGACATGGGCGGCATGGGTGGCATGGGCGGCATGATGTAAGTCGGCCTTCACCCTTTAGCTGTAATAAAAAAACCCCGCTTCGGCGGGGTTTTTTTATGGGGGTCTGGCTTTGGATCGTTACTCTGATGCCCTTCGGGCCTATCGCGAGCAAGCTCACTCCTACATCTGTTGCAACGTGCCGCGGTCTGATGGATTGCCTTCAGCCTTTCGGTGTTCTATTTCAATTCCAGGCGAACACACAAGGCTTTCAACTCGTTCCATCAGGCCATGGCACGTTGCAACAAATGTGGGATTGAGCCAACTGTCTTTAACAGCCCCTCGATCAACGGCGTGACGCCCGACTCTTTCCCGGCTAAAGCCGGTCCTACGAAAAGCTCGCAGCGTCTGTAGGACCGGCTTCAGCCGGGAAGACGCCAGTGGGTGCTGTGGAAATGTAGCGTCTGGACGTCACCGTTCATGAGCAAGCTTGCCCCATAGGTTTTGTAACCAGTCAGCGCCGCGTACCTTTGTAGGAGCGCGCTTGCCCGCGAATTGGCCGGTGTGTCCGGTGGAGATGCTTCGGCTGTTACTCAGTCTTCGCGGGCAAGCGCGCTCCTACGGGAGTTGGGTGTGGCCGGAGAGTTCGGGAATACCCGCAGATCCCTGTGGGAGTGAGCTTGCTCACGAAGAATCCGGCGCATCCGCTGGAAATGCTTCGGCTGTTACTCAGTCTTCACGGGCAAGCGCGCTCCTATGGGAGTTGGGTGTGGCCGGAGAGTTCGGGAATACCCGCAGATCCCTGTGGGAGTGAGCTTGCTCGCGATGGGCCCGCAGGGCATCGATGTAGCGCCCTGAAGCCAACACCTATCCAGAAACCGCCGCCCCTTCAACCACCTTATCCCTCACAGCCTCTGGCCGGTAGAGCACGGCGTAGTAAGCGCCCAGACAAATCAACCAGCAGAACACCGCTGTCCAGATGTTGTGTGAGAAGAAGTGCGCGCCCTGGAGCATTCGTCCAATGGAGAAGATCGTCCCCAGGCTGAAAGCGAAGATCAGGCCCGCTCTGGCCAGCCGGGGTCTTCGGTCGCGGAACACGAAGAACAATGCGAACAGCGTGAAGCCCGTTGCCGCATGACCGCCGGGCCAGCATCGGCCGGGGCTGTCGGTTTGTGGGCGTGGGCTGAGGAGTTCGCTGTAGGTTTCCTTGCCGCCGAACTCGGTCAGGCTCCAGGGGCATTGCACCGCTGTCACCGCTTTCACAGGCGTAACAAAGCTCGTGGACAGCGCCATGGACAGCACCATACAGCCCAGTTCACGCCGCCACGGTTTGAGTTTTTCGACGAAGAAAGCAGCAGCGAATCCCGCGACCGAGAACAGGGCCAACGCGATGACCACCTGTTTGGCGCGGTCATGCAAGACGTTTTCCAGGAAGTAACTGTGGCGACCGATGAAATCGCCGGTGGCCGGGTCATAAGCCAGCTTAGCGATGTCCATGTCCAGCGACGTCAACTCCAACAGCAGCAACGTCAGGGCGGTCAGCGCTGGAATGCCCAGGAAAACCCATAGGTTGATCGGGCGGGAGGCCGGCCGTTCGAAGACGTGTGACATGGCAGATTCCGTGTGATGACGAAGAAATTTCGCAGGTGAGTCAAAGCGTCGGCAGTCTGTGCGCGGCGCTGTCGGCGGGGTGTGAATCGCGAGTGAAAAAAACGTTATGCATGCGGACGCTGGCCCTTGGGCGTTCTTGGCCGTAAGCTGCCGCCAACTTCGAGCATCTTGAACGCGTTATCCGTAGTGCCTTCATGACATGCCGACAACCGCAATGGGAGACCTGCACTCATGAGAATTCTGCTGGTTGAAGACAATCGCGACATTCTCGCGAATCTCGCCGACTACCTTGGCCTCAAGGGCTACACCGTCGATTGCGCGCAGGATGGCTTGTCCGGCCTGCACCTGGCGGCCACTGAACACTATGACCTGATCGTGCTCGACATCATGCTGCCCGGCATCGATGGCTATACCTTGTGCAAGCGCCTGCGCGAAGACGCGCGCCGGGACACCCCGGTCATCATGCTCACCGCCAGGGACCAACTGGATGACCGACTGCAGGGCTTCCGTTCCGGGGCTGACGATTACCTGCTCAAGCCTTTTGCGCTTTCCGAACTGGCTGCGCGGATCGAAGCGGTGTTGCGTCGTGCACAAGGCGGCGGACGTCGTACGCTGCAGGTTGCCGATATGGAGTACGACCTCGACACCCTGGAAGTCACGCGCGCGGGCAAGATGCTCAAGCTCAACCCCGTCGGCCTCAAGCTGCTGGCGGTGTTGATGCAGAAAAGCCCGCATGTGCTGCGCCGCGAGGTGCTTGAAGAGGCACTGTGGGGCGACGATTGCCCGGACAGCGACAGCTTACGCAGTCATGTCCACCAATTGCGTCAGGTGATCGACAAGCCGTTCGACAAACCTCTTCTGCAAACCGTGCACGGTGTTGGCTATCGCCTGGCCGAGGGCCGCGATGGAGTTTAAGCAAAGCCTTGCCCAGCGGATCATCATCGCGTTTGCGCTGATGAGTGCGCTGGTTGCCGGGTCGTTCGCGATGGGCATCGTTGCCACTGTCCATCTGGTCGAAGAAAAGCTGATCTCGGCGGGGCTGGGCGGCGACCTCACTCGCTTGCTGTTGATGGACAGCGTCAGCGACTGGAGTCACCGTCCCGAGCCCGACCAACTGTTCTACTTCAGTGGCGGGCCGGGCGATTTCGAACTGCCCAAGGATTTGCGTCACCTGGAACCGGGATTTCATGAGGTGTTTCGCGGGCCGTTGTCGTATCACGCGATGGTCGAGATCGTCGACGGCCGACACTACGTGCTCCTTCAGGATCAAAGCGACTTCGAAGAGCGCGAGCGTGTGCTGTTCGCCGTCGTGCTGGTGGGTTTCGTGCTGGCACTGGCGCTGGCGGTGTTCCTTGGCTGGGTGCTGGCGCGTCGGGTGATGGCGCCGGTGGTGCGGCTGGCCCGGCAGGTTCGCCATCGCGATCAATTACTCGGCCTGGCGCCGCCCTTGGCGCCGGATTACGCCGCCGACGAAGTGGGTGAGCTGGCGGTAGCCTTCGATGCGACGCTCGGGCGTCTGCGCGATGCATTGACCCGCGAACGGATGTTCACCAGCGACGTCAGCCATGAACTGCGTACGCCGCTGATGGTGCTGGCGAGTTCTTGCGAGCTGCTGCTGGGCAACCCGGCGCTGGATCAGCGTGCCAGGGCGCAGGTCGAGCGGGTGGCGCGGGCGTGCGAAGAGATGCGCGATCTGGTGCAGACGTTCCTCATGCTGGCTCGTACCCAGCGCGATGACGCCGGTATGCATCCTCAGCTGACGTTGCAAGGCGCTGCTCAACAGCTGATCAACCTGTGGCGGGAGCCGATCGAGGCCAAGGGGTTAAAGCTGGAGTACTGTCCTGCGGATCCATCAGACAAACCCTACAACGCTACCTTCCTGTATGCGGTCATGGGCAACCTGCTGCGTAACGCCTTGCACTACACCGATCAGGGCTTCATTCGCCTGACGCTGCGAGACGAAGGCTTCATGGTGGAAGATTCCGGTGTGGGCATTCCCGAGGAGAAGCGCGAAGCGATGTTTCAGCCGTTCGTGCGCGGCAACGAGAAGCGCGGAGAAGGGCTGGGGCTGGGGCTGTCGCTGGTCCAGCGGATCTGCGAGAACCAGGGATGGACCGTCACGCTCGACACCATGGAGCCCAACGGCTGCCGCTTCAGCGTGGACATGCGATCGGACCGCCAGTGACAGCCGATTGCCTAGACTGCAAACGGCCAAAATGAAATGTTGCTGGGATCTGACGCGATATGGCCATATGCTAGCCCTATCGTCTTGAAAAACCCCGTAACATTTGGCCCGCTTTTTCGACGTTTTTTTCACACCAGCATTACCTGCCGATGACGCCAATCTACCTAGTTTGGTGGCGTCAACTTCAGGAGATGCACACATGAGCAATCGGATCGAGCTGGATTTTTCACGCAAATACGACGACGAACACGCGAAAAAATATTTGCGCAAACGCAAGGACGGACTGGCTCGACGGTTGTCTGATCGCCGGGACAAGCAGCTGGCGCGTCGTGCGCTCGCGCTGGCAGGTGAGCCGGGGCTGGTTCTGGACTTGCCGTGTGGTGCGGGTCGCTTCTGGCCCGTATTGGCAGAAAAAGAGAACCGCGTGATCATCGGCGCAGACAACTCGGCCTCGATGGTCAAGATTGCCTGCGAGTCTCAGCCGGCCGAGGTGGTGAAACGGGTACAACCCTTGCAGACATCTGCATTCGCCATCGACATGCCGGATAACGCAGTCGACAGTATTTTTTCCATGCGCCTGCTGCACCATATCGGTAAAGCCGAGGACAGAGCGGTTTTGCTGAAGGAGTTTCATCGGGTCACCCGAGACAGCGTGATCGTCTCGCTGTGGGTTGACGGCAATTTCAAAGCCTGGAAACGCAAGCGCGCTGAGAAAACCCGAAACCCGCACGATTTCCAGAATCGTTTTGTGTTACCGGTCGATACGGTCGAAGCTGAATTTCAACAGGCAGGATTCCGCATCCAGGAACGACTGGATTTCCTGCCGATGTACGCCATGTGGCGTGTGTATCTATTACGTAAGAGGTAACAGGATGGCCGTGGATTTCGCTGCAGAGTTTACCGTTCCTGCCAAGGACCGTTTCGCCTACTTCTGGAACACCCGGGGCGAATGGGTGGAAGAGCCCAACGTTCGCCGGGGCGGTGAGAGTGGTGTGCAGCGCGTCGTTTCAGAGAATGGTCGCCTGCTGTACGTGAAGCGCCAGACCGGCCACATCTATCGCAGCTGGCTGCACCCGTTCGGTCGTCCGACGGTGCTGCGCGAGCGTGACGCCCTCGAAGGTCTGCACCAGCTGAACGTCAACGTCCCGCGCATGGTGTTCTGCGGGGCGGAGCGCGATGAAAACAACGAGTGGCGTGCGCTGCTGGTCACCGCTTCTCTGGACGGCTACGTCGAATTCGAGAAGTGGCTGGAAGCGGGCGGTCGCGAGCAGTACGGCGAAGCCGTTTATGAGCAGATGCTCAAGGAACTGGCCGGCAATCTGGCTCGCATGCACAAGGGCCGCTGGCAGCACAGCTGCATCTACATCAAGCATGTGTTCGTGCGCGTCGTCGGCGAAGGCGCGGATGCCAGGCCTGAGGTCGCGCTGCTCGATCTTGAGAAATGCCGACAGCGAATGACCGCCTACGCCGCCGCTCAGCACGACATGAAACAACTGCGTCGCCACTCGTCGTTCAAACCTGCAGATTGGAGCAAGCTAGTCTACTTTTACGAAACCGCGTTTGGCAGCTCCATCAAAGGTTTAGATCGATGAAGTTAGAAATGGCACGAGGTTTGTTTTTGATCGGGGCGCTGGGAGTCACTTCCATTGCCCTGGCTGCCTGGGATCAGCCCGGGCCGAAGATTCTGAGTGCTGTGCATGGCGAAGGGGCTTGCCCTTTGCCTCGGACCAAGGCCGTTGCTTCGGCTCAACCCGATCATGATCTGCTGTTGTTGATGTTTGGCCTGGCACAAGGAACGGGGCCGCAGCATTGATACAACCACCTGACCAAAAGGCCCCGAACATCGGGGCCTTTTTATTTTGATTTGTTCAGGGCCTGCCGTTCGCTTGAAATGCTTACTCTGCCGACTCCAAGTCCAGAAGGCATCAACGTGACGCCCGAGAAGCCAACAACGCATACACACACGGCAACACAAACAGGGTGAACAAGGTGCCGACCGACATCCCTGTCGCAATCACCAGGCCGATGTCGAAACGGCTGACCGCGCCGGCGCCGGTCGCGAGGATCAACGGCACCATGCCGAACACCATGGCTGCAGTGGTCATCAGCACAGGGCGCAGTCGGATCGCAGCGGCTTCTTCCACGGCTTCACGCGCCGTGAGGCCTTTGTCGCGGCGCAATTGATTGGCGAACTCGACGATCAGGATGCCGTGCTTGCTGATCAATCCAATCAGCGTCACCAGCCCGACCTGGGTGTAGATGTTCAGCGTCGAAATCCCCAGGAACAGCGGAATCAGCGCGCCGCAAATCGACAGCGGCACCGTGACCAGAATGACCAGCGGATCGCGGAAACTCTCGAACTGCGCCGCCAGCACCAGGAAGATGATCGCCAGCGCTAGCCCGAACGTCACCCACAGCGCATTGCCCTCTTGAACGTACTGTCGGGAGGCGCCGGCGTAATCGTAGGAAAAGCCGGGAGGTGCTTCCTCACTGGCGATTTGCCTGACCAACTCGATCGCCTCGCCCTGACTCACCAGTGGAAAGCCGGAAATGATCGCGGCGTTCAGTTGCTGAAACTGATTGAGCTGGCGCGGCCTTGCTCTGTCGCTGACTGATATGAGCGTCGACAGCGGGAGCATTTTGCCTTCCGCGTTCTTCACGTAGTAGTTGGTGAGCCACTGGGGATTGTCCCGAAACGCGCGCTCAACCTGAGCGATGACCTTGTAGCTTCGGCCATCGATAGTGAAGCGGTTGATCTCCGCTTCGCCCAGCAACGTCGCCAGGCTCGCGCCCAGGTCCTGCATCGATACGCCCATCTGTGCGGCCTTGGCGCGGTCGATATCGACCACCACTTCCGGCTTGTCGAACGCCAGATCGATGTCCAGAAACGCGAACTTGCCCGAATCCGCCGCGCGCTTCTTGATCCGGTCGACCACTTCCAGCAGCGCCGCGTAATCATTGGGCGTGTTGACCACGAACTGAAACGGCAGGCCTTCTCCGGTGCCGGGCAGGGAAGGCAGGTTGAAGCCGAAAATCTGCAGGCCGGTGATGCTGTTCAGCTTGGCCTGGACCTCGGGCAGCAATTCCATCTGCGTGCGGCTGCGTTCATCCCACGGCTTGAGCAGGAAGCCACCCACACCCGTCTGCACGCCGTTGAAGCCGTTGATCTGGAACGACGAGTAGTACTCGGGAAACGCCTTGAAGATCTCGATGAACTGATCCGTGTAGCGGTTCATGTAATCGAGGTTGGTCGGCTGCGGCGACGTCGCCATCATGAAAATGATGCCCTGATCTTCGTCAGGGGCCAGTTGCGACTGGCTGAACTTGAGGAACACCGGGATCAGGCACAGCACCAGTACAGCGAAGACGATCACCACCGCTCGGGTGTTCAACGTCCCGTGCAGCAGGCGCTGGTAGCGCACTTTCAAGCCCTCGAAGACCTGATCGAGCTTATGCGCCAGGCCGCTCGGGTTCTCGTCGTGTCGCAGGAGCAGGGCGCACATCATCGGCGACAGCGTCAGCGCCACGATGCCGGAGATCACCACGGCCCCGGCCAGCGTCAGGGCGAACTCCTTGAACAGCGCACCGGTGAGCCCTTCGAGGAAGCCGATGGGGGCGTACACCGCCGCCAGGGTGATCGTCATCGACACCACCGGCATGGCGATCTCGCGCGCGCCTTCAAGGGCGGCATTCAGCGGCGTCTTGCCTTCTTCGATGTGCCGATGGATGTTCTCGACCACGACAATGGCGTCATCCACCACCAGACCGATGGCGAGCACCATCGCCAGCAGCGTCAGCAGGTTGATGGAATAGCCCATCATCTGCATGAAGAACAGCACGCCGATCATCGAGAGCGGGATGGTAATGACCGGGATCAGCACCGAGCGCAGCGCGCCGAGGAACAGGAAGACCACGACGATGACGATCAGCACAGCTTCGATCAGCGTCTTCACGACCTCGTGAATCGAGGCCTGAATGAACAGCGTGGCATCGTAGGCGATGGAGGCTTTCAGGCTCGGCGGCAACTGGGCTTCGAGCTCCGGCATGATCCGTCGCACCTCCTTGATCACATCCAGCGGGTTGGAGCTGGGCGTGCCTTTGATGCCGATGTACACCGAGGGCGTGCCGTCGAACGAGCTGACGGTGTCGTAGTTTTCCGCGCCCATCTCCACGCGGGCCACATCGCCCAGCAACACGCGACTGTCGCCCACGGTTTTCAGCGGTATCGCGGCGAAGGTTTCCGGGGATTTCAGATCCGTTGTGGCGTTGACGCTGGTGACGACGTATTCGCCTTTCACTTCACCGGCCGCCGACAGGAAGTTGTACTTGCGCACCGCGTCCGTGACGTCATTGGCGCTCAGGCCGAAGCCCGCCAGCTTTACCGGGTCGAGCCACAGGCGCATGGCGAAGACCTGATTGCCGAGAATCTCGGCTTCGGCCATCCCCGGCAGGGTAGCCAGCTTCGGTTGAATGACCCGCGACAGGTAATCGGTGATCTGTGGGTTATTCAGTTCGGCGCTGTAGAAACTGATGTACATCAGCGCCGAGGCGTCGGCCGCTTCTTTGGTCAGGACCGGATCTTCGGCGTCCTGCGGCAGCTTGTTCTTTACCTCGTTGGCCTTGGCCAGCAGTTCGGTATAAAGCCGGTCGCTGTTGGCGCCGATGCGCGCGTAGATGGAGATGACCGAAAAATTCTGTCGACTCACCGACGTCATGTAGTCGATGCCTTCAGCGCTTGCCAGACTTTGCTGCAACGGTTGCGTGATATAGCCCTGAATGGTTTCGGCATTGGCGCCGGGATACGCCGTTGTCACGGTGATCAACGCGTTTTCCATCTGCGGGTACTGGCGGATGGTCAGCTTGTTGAAGGCCTGGAAACCCAGCAACACGATCAGCAGGCTGATCACGCTGGCGAGCACCGGACGGCGGATGAACGGGTCTGTGAATGCCATGAATGCTCCTTGGACAGTCAGCCGATCAATCAGCCTTGGGCTGAGAGTTCTGCTCGGCGGGTGCTGCCTGATCGGCACTGATGGCGACGGCGGCGCCGTTGTCGAGTTTGAGCTGGCCACCGGTCACCACTTGCTCGCCCGGTTGCAGGCCCTTGCTGATGATGACCTGACCGCCGCGACGCTCGCCGGTGGTGACGAAGCGCCGTTCGACGATGAGCTGCGGTTCGCCCTTGGCATCTTTTTCCGGCTGGCCGTCGCTGCCTTTTTTAGGAACGACGACGTACACCGAGTTGCCGTAGAGCGTGTAGGTGATCGTGCTTTCGGGCAGCACCAGTTGCCGGCTGTCCTCACCGAGCAGCACTTGCAGGTTGGCGAACATGCCCGGCAGCAGCTTGCCGTCGGGATTGGGCAGCGTGGCGCGGACCAGCACATTGCGCGTCGTGTCCTCGACCCTGGGGTTGATCGCGCTGATGCTGGCGGTGAACACGCTGTCCGGATACGCCGAAACGCTGACTTGCACCTGCTGGCCGATGGCGAGTCTGGGCACCATTTGTTCCGGTACATAGAAGTCGGCGTAAAGGCTGGTGAGGTCTTGAAGCGTGGCGATCACCGTGCCGCTGGCGAGATAGTCGCCGACGTCCACCTGGCGGATGCCGATGGTGCCGCTGAAGGGCGCCAGAATTCGTTTCTTGGCGAGCGAGGCATTCAGTTGCGCCACGGTAGCCGCCGCTTTCTTCTGGGTCGCGGCGAGCTTGTCGAATTCGCCTCGGGAAATGGCCGAGTCGCCCACCAGCTTGCTGCCGCGGGCGTAGTCGACCTGGGCGAGCCCCAAGTCCGCTTCGGCAGTGCCCAACAAACCTTTTTCAACATCGCTGTCGAGTTGCACCAGCGGTTGGCCGACCTTGACCTTCTGTCCGGACTCGAACTGCACAGCCCTGACCGTGCCGGCGATCTCCAGTGCCAGATCGACACCTTGCAAGGCCTTGAGCGTGCCGATGGCCGGCAGCCGGTTCTGCCACGCGCGTTCTTCGGCCACAGCGACCGCCACATTGATCGGCGGCTTCGGAGCGCTGAATTGCTGGATCTGCTGGTAGATCGAAAACGCCTTGTAGCCACCCAAGGCGAGCACCACGATCAACACGACTCCCAACATGATCACCATGCGGCGACGCAACATATTTCACTTCCTTGGAAACTCGATGCCCTACGGGCTCAGGCGTTGATTTGAACCACTCATTTTGATGCCCGCAGGTATCAAAGTCGCAATCCCAAGCCAACCCCAGGCCCACTCACACCAGATGCAGATGGTTGTCCCACAATCCCGAAGGCAATGCCAGTGGCTGGGCGATCAATGTGTTCTGGCGGCAGTCGTAAAACCGGCAGCGGCCCTGGCCCGAGGTCACGACGAACCCGTCCGCGACCGCGCCGACGCCTGCGCAATCAGGCAGTGGCGCGTCCAGGCGAAGTGCGCCGCTGTCCAGGTCCCAGATAAAGAAACGGTTGCCCCTCGGCGCAGTCAGCGCGACCAGCCGCAATTCGTCGTGTATCGCCACGCTGGCGGTGTAATGCGCCATCGACTGCAACTGCTGCGCGGCAACCGGGAATGCCTGGAACGGCTGGCCCGGACGCTTGATCGCCAGCAACTCGGCCGACTGGTGAGAAGGCCCCATGAACTGCTGACCGGCGACAACCGTGCCGTCGCTGGCGATCGCCATGTGCCGCACGCTGTTCATCTGTTGCGACAGCGTCTCCTTGCTCAATAGCGTGCCGTCTCGCTGCATCAGCACAAGGCTCGGCTCCATCGCATCGAGGTTCATTTCGACGCGGCTTTCCGCCTCGGTCCGGATGCCACCGTTGGCGACCACGAGCGTCTCGCCATCCGGCATCCATGACACCTGATGCGGGCCGATGCCGTGGGTCGGCATCTCACCGGCATGCTCCAGCCGGTCACCGACGAAACGGTAGATGCCCAGCAGGCCACGGCCCGGATCACGCGTGTCGTTTTCAGTGGCGTAGAGCCATTCGCCGCTCTGGTGGATGACCGCGTGGCCGTAGAAATGCCGGTCCGGTCGCGATGTGATGGTTTGTAGTAGACGCCCGTCGCGCAGGTCGATCAGGTAGCTTTGCGTCCCCGGCCTGCGCGCGACGAACAGCGCCAGCGGCCGGTGCGGATGGTTGATGATGTCGTGGCAACGCTGGGCGACGGCGGTGGCGAACACCTGAGTGCCATCCACGCGATAGCCCACGGCGTAGTGCTGCCCGTCGCTGCCGTCCCGGGCGGACAACAGCAGCGGGCTTTCGCCCTTTTTCCTGAACAGCGTCCAGCCGCCCAAGGTGCAGGCGCTGAGCACGAGACTGCCGAGGGCCAGAGCCTGACGTCGCAACATATCAGTCACCATCGTTGGCGTTGAAACCTAACTGAATGCCCAGCGCCTTGGCCAGTTCGCCCTCATGCAGGCGATGGACGACGTTCAGGCTGTCGTAGAAAGCGTTCAATTGCTGACGGCCTTCCTCAGTGGCCAGCAAATCCGCCAGGGGCGATTTCAACGCGGCGAGCTGCTTGCGGCTCTCTGCGTAGGCCGCGTCGATCTTGTCGGCCAACGGCTTCTGCCCGGCGGGCAACAGGCCACGCAAACCTTTGTTGTCGACACCCGACCAGACGGTTTCGGCGCTGGCGAGGCTCGCCTGCAGGCTGCTCAGCGACGCCTTGCTGCGCCACGCTTCGGCCTGGAAAGGTTGCGGCATGCCTTTGGTCTGGCGACCCAGTGGCGTACCGAGTTTCTTTTTCAGCGTGTCCAGCGCAGTCACTTGCACGCGCAGCAATTCGGCAATCGCTTCGTGAGCGTCAGCGTAGCGCTGGTTGGGGAATTTGCTCAGCTGCGCGAGCATGCCGTCGCTGTTGTTCCAGCCGTTGAGGATGTCTTCGGCCAAGGCTTTCTGACGCTCGCCGATGGCGATCAGCAGCGGGCAATAGCGGCTTTTCTGTTCGGCGTTGGCCATGTCGATGTTGGCGTCGAAGAGAATGTATTCGTAGGCCGACAGGCCCTGGACCACCACGCTGGATTTCGCCAGCGCATCGGCAGTGATCTGCGGCTGAGCGGTGACCAGTTGCTCGACCTGACGCCCGACGAGGTTTTTCTTGTCTGGCCAGAACTGAATCTGCCACGCACGATTGCCCTCGGCCAAGGGACCGATCAACAGCGGTTGCAGCTCGGCCCAGGCTTTTTGCGCATGCAGAAAGTCAGCGCGCGCGGTGTCCAGATCGGATTTGCCCTCACAGTAGGCCAATGCGCTGACCGCCAGCTGCCTGTCTGCATCGACCCAGCGGCTGTAGGTCGGCAGGATCACCTGTTTGGCGATGGCTGCCGACGTCACCGCCTGCGGGTCGGAAGGCGCGCAGGCGCCGAGCGCGAGGGCGGCCAGACTGGTGAACAACAGCTTGGGACGGAACATGCCCGACTCCTTATCTTTGGAAAACGTTATAGAGAATTCAGGAACGCCAGCAGCGCCGCACGTTGCTGCGCATCGAAGGCCAGCACCTGGCGCTGTGCGGGCAACGCCTCGCCGCCATGCCAGAGCACCGCTTCCATTAGGCTGCGGGCGCGCCCGTCATGCAGAAACCGGGTATGGCCGCTGACCGTCTGCGTCAGGCCGATGCCCCACAGCGGCGGTGTGCGCCATTGCTGGCCGCTGGCCTGAAACTCGCTGAGGTTGTCGGCCAGGCCCTCGCCCATGTCGTGGAGCAACAGATCGGTGTAGGGCCGGATCACCTGATTGGCCAGCTCAGGTTCGGCGGCATCGGCGGAAGTGGTGAACTGTGGCGTGTGGCATTGCTGACAGCCGGCCTTGAAGAACAGGCTCTTGCCCGCCAGCACTTGCGGGTCGGCGACGTCACGGCGCGCGGGAACAGCCAGATTGCGCGTATAGAAGGTCATCAGTCGCAGGATGTTGTCGCTGACTTCAGGTTCGCCATCTGGCCCCTCGCCATTGGGCGCAGCCAGGCAGGCAGTTTGCGTCGAGGTGCAATCGTCGGCTGGCTTCAGACGGGATGTCAGCCCCATGTCCCCCGCCAGGGCGTGGGCATTCTGCTGATTGACGCTGGGCTGCGAGGCCTTCCAGCCGAAGCGCCCAAGCACGGCTTTTTGCTGCGCATCGTCCCAGACCCGATTGGGCGTGCCGGTGATGCCGGTGCCTTTTTTGTCCTCAGGATCAGCGTTGGCGAGAATCGCCGCCTCAGGGATTGCCTCCAGCAGACCCAGGCCGATCATGGGCGGGGCAATGCGCGCCGATGCGCGGGTCTGCGGGTGCATCGGGCCGTACCCGAGCTGGGTGATCTGCAGGGTAGGGCGGCGCAGTTGCACCGGAGTGCCGTCGCGGAAGTGCAGCGTCATCGAGTCGTATTCGACCCGCACCTTGCCTTCCGGCGGGACACCGGGAATGGCCATGTCCTGCAACTGAGTGCCGTAAACGGGTTCGGGTGTCAGCCCCAGTTGTTCGATCTGCCGGGCGAATGCGGGATCATTGGGGATCGACAGGCGCACCAGCATCGACACGGCGTTGTCTGCTCCCGCCTCGGGAGGATGACCACGGCCATCCTTGATGTGGCAGTTCTGACAGGCATTGGTATTGAACAGCGGGCCGAGGCCGTCGCGGGCGGTCGTCGTGGCCGGCGCGATTACCCAAGGGCTGCGGAAAAAACTGTTGCCCACGCTGAAGTCCAGGCGCCGGGATGGCGACAGGTTGGCAGAAGGCATGGAGAAGGCGTTGCGGTCGCTTTTGTTGACTGTGGCCGCGCCGGCGGACTGGGCCTCGCCGGGTTCGGCGGTGCTGAAACGCGGGGCGTCATCGCACCCGCCAATGGCCATGGCCACGAGCAGGAATAACGAGGAACGGGACCGCGCAGTCATACAGATCCTGCAAAGGGCTGGAAATCGGGGCGAGCAAGCTTACCAGCCCCGACTTTGATGAATAAGAGGGATTTGCGTTTGTAAGTGCCTCTCGCAATGTGTTGTTACCAATTCGCCGATCGAGCGCGATCAATCGGCAATTTCAGGTGCCGGCGATCTCCAGCGTTGGGTTTTCCACCAGCAGTTGCATGAGCCGCCGTTCGCCTTCGACCACCTTGAATGAGCGGTAGTCGCCAATGCCGTCGAGCTGTCGTTCTCGCTCCCGGATGGCCAGCTCCTTGGCCCGCTCGTAGCCGTAGTACTCGACCCGGAACGACTTGGTGACGCTGCTGCCGTTGCGCAGCGTTGTCCGCGCGACCCAGTAGGCGACGCCGGTGTAGCAGCGGTAATGCACCCCGGGATGTCCGCTGGTGTTGGTGGCGATGATGCGCTGACGAATATCGCGGCTGAGTCTGGGCAGATGGCTCAGGAGCAGTTGATCGCGGCAGGCGTCGGCTGCCTTGCGCGCCGCTTCGCGACCGCCATAGCGGGAGAATGAGAACAGTCGGTTGAAGGTTTTGCCATCGCGATAGAGCGTCACTTTCCAGGCTCGAGGCCCCTTGATGCCGACCAACAGATGGATGCCGTAATCGTTGGCTTTCTGCTTGCTGACGCGGCGCCTTTTCTTGTCTCTCTTGGGCACTGTCTGTCTCCTCCTGGATGGGATGGGGTCAAGGAAGTGCGCATGATCGACGGCGTGGGAAGGGCGTTCAATCCGACGGCGAGCGAACAGGAAATGCCTTACAAACCTTACGGATCGATCCTCAAATTCGGTCGCGTGTGAGGTATTTCCAGCCTTCGGATGACAAAAAAAATGCCGGCCCGTGACCGGGTCGGCATTGGTTTGTCGTTCGCTTGAACGGGCGGCGAACAGGCGCCGCCCGATTTGTCAGAACTCGTGATCGGCGTTGTCCGGGTTCAGGTCCGTGATGCCCAGTTTGCCTGCTGCCTGCTCGATCGCGCCCGTCTGTTTGACCAACGCACCGATGGCGTCACGCACCACTTGATTGCCGGCAGTGTTGCCAGCGGCGATCAACTGGTCGAAGTGCTCGCCCTTGTTCGCATGATCGACGATGACTTGCAGCTTGGCCTGGGTGTCGTCCAGGTCTGCACGCAGTGTGGCATCGGTGGCGGCGTCCGCTTTGGCGACGAGGGAAGAGAGGCTCGCCCCGCTGACCTTGCTGCCATCCACGCGGGTGTACTCGCCCAGATAGACGTTGCGGATGCCCAGGCCGTTATAGAAGTGGGAATTGTGGGTGTTGTCGCTGAAGCAGTCGTGTTCGTCTTCGCTGGAGTTGGCCTCCAGTGCGACCTTCATACGCTCGCCGGCCAGTTCGCCCAGCGACAGGCTGCCCATGCCGAACAGCATTTTGCGCAGGCCACTTTCGGCAGGCTCGGCTTCCAGTGTTGCCCGGTAGTTGTCGGCCACGCCGGGTTTCCAGTTGTTGACCATCTCTTCGAGGTCGCTGATCAGCAGCTGTGTCACGGCTTTCAGGTACGCGCGACGACGGTCGTTATGACCTCCCGTGCCGCCTTGACCTTCGATGTAATCGCTGGCCGGGCGCTCACCCGCGCCTGGGCCCGTGCCATGCAGATCCTGACCCCAGAGCAGGAATTCGATGGCGTGATAGCCAGTGGCAACGTTGGCTTCGGAGCCACCCAGCTCATTGAGGCTGGCAAGTTTTTCCGGGGTGATTTCGGTGACATCGACCTTGTCTTCGCCGACCTGTACCGAGGTGTTGGCGATGATGTTGGCGGTCGCGCCAGGGTTGCCCAGGGCGTGCTGATAATCCTTGGCCACATAGTCGATCAGGCCTTCGTCCAGCGGCCAGGCATTGACCTGACCTTCCCAGTCGTCAATCAGGGTGTTGCCGAAACGGAAGACTTCGCTTTGCATGTAAGGCACGCGGGCTGCGGTCCAGGCGTCGCGGGCCGCTTTGAGCGTTTGATCGTTGGGTGATGCGAGGAAGGCGTCGACGGCCGTGCCCAGTTTCTTCGCGGTTGACTCGGCGTCGCTGAACACGGCAAACACGATGCTGGCGTAATTCGCGACCACTGCTTTGGTGGTGGACTCGTCTGTCTGGGCGGGGGCGGCAGCGGGAGTGGCGGGTGCGGAAGCTGCCGGCGCGGGCGTCGGTGCGGCGGCGGCGGGCTTGTCCTTACCTTGGTCACAGCCGGCCAGAGAAATAGCGAGGGCCAGCAGACTAGCGGTTGCCAGAGGCGTACGAATCATGACGGAATCCTGCGTCGAAAGAGTATGTGAGCGTTGGCGAGCGCCAAAAAAGCTGCGACATAATGCGAAGGATTTGCATTCCGTGTAAAGGCAAAACGCCCTTACTGGCGAGGGGAGATATTTCAAGCTGTTACAAGGATTCGGAGCCCGTCATCTTGCAGGAGTGGGTCCCTGCAGGCCGGTGACCTGAGCTTACAATACGCCGACGTGAGTACGTTGCGCCTGCTTCAGATACGACAGCAATTCACGGGCGGGCAATGGTTTGCTGTAGAAGTAACCCTGACCTTCGTGGCAGCCCTCGGAAATAATGTACGCCTCTTGCTCCGTCGTTTCGACCCCTTCGGCAATCACTTGCATGCCCAGGCTCTTACCCAGCTGGATGATCGCGCGCACGATGGTGGCGTCGTCATCGTCGTCGATCAGGTCTTGAACGAAGCTCTTGTCGATCTTGATTTTGTCCAGCGGCAGGCTTTTCAGGTAACTCAATGACGAGTACCCGGTGCCGAAGTCGTCGATGGCGATCAGCGCACCGGAGCGGCGCAGGCTGAGCAGATGCTGAGCGGCGGTGCTGATGTCTTCCATCAGGCCGGTTTCAGTGACTTCCAATTCCAGACTGCGGGGCGGCAAACGGTAGATTTGCAGCAGGTTGTTGACCACTCGAGGCAGCTCGGAGTGGTGCAACTGTACGGTGGACAGGTTCACCGCCATGCGCAGATCGGTAAAGCCCTGGTCATGCCACTCGCGCAGCTGTTTGCAGGCCTGGTCGAGCACCCACTCGCCGATGGCGATGATAGTGCCATTCTGCTCGGCCAGCGGGATGAACTGATCCGGCGGCACAAAGCCATGTTCCGGGTGAATCCAGCGAATCAACGCCTCGACGCCCACCACGCGTTGATCGCGATAGCTGATCTGAGGTTGATACACCAAATGAAACTGATTGCGCACCAGCGCTTCGCGCAGGTCCTTTTCCAGTTCGCGACGTCGGCGCATCTCGCTGTCGACGCTGGCGATATAGAACTGATAACGGTTGCGCGAGCGGGTCTTAGCCAGCGTCATGGTCTGTTCGGCTTTTTGCAGCAGCTTCTCGGTGCTGTCGCCGTCTTCCGGGAATAACGTGATGCCGATGGTCGCGCGCAGCCGGATCTCCTCGTTCTCCACGGCAAAAGGCGCTTCAAGGTCATCGAGGATATTCTGCGCAAGCTCAGCGGCTTCATACGGTTGCTCGATGTCGGCCTGAACCAGCGCGAACTGATCGCCGCCCAGACGTGCCAGCGCACCGAGTCTTCCGCTGTGACTGCGCAGGCGATCGGCCAGCGCGAGCAGCAGTTGGTCGCCCGCCTGATAACTGAACTGCTCGTTGATGCCTTTGAAATCGTCCAGACCCACGCACAGCACCGCCACGCGATGTTGCACCTTGCCGGCGTCGATGAGGATTTTGTCCAGTTGCTGCTGCAATTGCTGGCGATTGGGCAGTCCGGTGAGGAAGTCGTACTGCGCCATGCGCAGCAGGCTCGACTCGGCCTCATGGCGCAAATGGGTGTTGCGTTCGATGGATGCCAGCAACTGGTTCGCCGTATTGACCCAGATGCCCAGCTCGTTTTTTTCATGGCCCTTGAGCAATGGAAGTTGGTGCTCGCTGGGACGATCGGGGTTGATGCTGGTCAGGTGTTCGATGATTCGCGAGAGCGGTTTGGTCAGCAGCCAGTGATAGACCAGATAAAGCACCAGGCCCATCGCCAGCGCGCGCAGCACGCCTGAGATGAAGATGATCATCGAGTTGATCAGAAAGCCTTCGCCGTAAGTGGCGGTGTCGAGGGTGATGCGCAAATCGCCGTAATATTCGCTGTACGGGCTGCGGCCCACCAGCTGAGTGGTGAAACTGCGCTCCTGGCCGAGGATCAGGTCGGTCAGCCAGCGGGTAGGGGATGCCTTGAGGTCGCGGGTTTTTTCTGCCAGCAGGGTCTCATTGGGATGACCGATGGACGCCATGCGCACGGCCTTGTCCTGGAACAGCCCCTCGATGACCTGCATGCCCATCTCACGGTCCAGGCTGTAGACAGCCTGCGTAGACGGGTCGCGGAACATGTCGAGGATCCGCGCGGCATCGGTGGCGACAGCTTGTCGGGTCTTGTACGCGTCGTAGACGATCTGCGCACAACTGAGCACAACGCCGACGATCAGTGCCGAAAGCAGCACGACGCGAAGCAGCTTTACCGACAAGCTGTTTTTGAGTTCCAGCTTCAAATGGGCATTCCTTCATCCATGCTGATAGCGGGGCGACTGCTTGCAAGCATTGACATTGCAGGCCTTCGGGTCAAGCGTCCTGGTTAACGCATGACTCGTATGATTCGGATAACGTTTCACATGCAGGCACGTAAGGCTATCACTACTGTGTCGGTAGACAGTGGGCGGAACTTGAGCCTCGTTTCGTCGAATGGGCGTCAGCTGATATTAGTCCGCTATCGCTTTCTGACAATACATAAAGTATGAACAGACGGCGAAAAAAAACCCGGCCAGGCCGGGTTTTTTGTGTGAATCAGTCATCAGGCGGTGAAGTTTTTGCCTTCGAACTGTTCAGCGACGAACTTCCAGTTCACCAGGTTCCAGAATGCTTCGACGTATTTTGGACGCAGGTTACGGTAGTCGATGTAGTAAGCGTGTTCCCAGACGTCGCAGGTCAGCAGCGGGGTGTCGCCGCTGGTCAGCGGGTTGCCGGCACCGATGGTGCTGGCCAGTGCCAGGGAGCCGTCAGCTTTCTTCACCAGCCAGCCCCAGCCGGAGCCGAAAGTGCCGATGGAGGTCTTGCTGAATTCTTCCTTGAACTTGTCGAAGGAACCGAACGCAGCGTTGATGGCATCTGCCAGTGCGCCAGTTGGCTGACCGCCGGCGTTAGGAGCCAGGCAGTTCCAGTAGAAGGTGTGGTTCCAGACCTGGGCTGCGTTGTTGAAGATACCGCCCGAGGAGGTCTTGACGATTTCTTCCAGGGTTTTGCCTTCGAACTCGGTGCCTGGCACCAGGTTGTTCAGGTTCACGACGTAGGTGTTGTGGTGCTTGTCGTGGTGGTATTCCAGAGTTTCCTTGGAGATGTGCGGTGCCAGAGCGTCATGAGCGTACGGCAGCGGCGGCAATTCGAAAGCCATGGTAATTCTCCTAATCAGGTCAGTTGCGGTTTGCGCAAGGCCGATCACGGGCGGCCAGACAGAACATACGCCGGCGAGTTTTATACTCTTTGCGACGCAGGGGCTGGATCATAGCACCGGCCCCGGCCCTTAACCACGCAACAACTGTGTGGGATAGAGGTTCCAGAGCATTGCAATCAATTCCGGGTTCACGCCGAGCGGATCAGCTGCAATGCCACGCTGAACATCATGACCGCCACCATCAGATCCAGCAGTCGCCACGTCGTCGGGCGTGCCAGCCACGGCGCCAGCCACGCCGCGCCCAGCGCCAGAGTCGAAAACCACAACAGCGACGCGCTCGCAGCGCCCACCACATAGGCTTCGGGCACGACCTGCTGGGCTCCGAGCGAACCGATCAACAGAACGGTGTCGAGGTAGACGTGCGGATTGAGCAGCGTTACCGCCAGTGCGGTCAGCAGAACGGCGCGACGCGAGCGCTGGCCATCGGCGTCGCCCTGCGCCAGGCTTTGCGGTGAAAGGGCGCGACGCAGCGCCTTCGCCCCGTACCACAGCAGGAACACCACGCCGCCCCAGCGCGCCACCGCTAACAACGCAGGATTGTGCGCGAGCACGTTGGCCAGCCCGAACACACCGGCGGCCACCAGAACCGCGTCGCACACGATACACAGCACCGCGACCGAGACGTGATGCTCGCGGCGCAGGCTTTGCGCGAGGACATAGGCGTTCTGTGTGCCGATGGCCATGATCAGACCGCCGGCCACCAGCAGCCCGTTGAGATAGCTTTGCCACATGGTAGTTGGCTCCAGAGTCGGATCAGTGTGCGTTCTTCGCCAGCTCACGCAGAACGGCCAGCGCTCTGTGCGCATCGTCCCTACCGACGAAAAGATGATCGTGATAGAACCCCGCGATGACGTTGCAACTGATCCCCGCATTGCCCAGCGCCGTGGCGAAGGCGGCGGTCAGTCCGACGGCTTCCAGTGACGAGTGCACAGTCAGGGTGATCCACGCCATCACATAATCCGAATCAATCCCCAGCGCCCGGGCTTGCTGACGTTCAAGAATGACCGTCATGCCTTCGCGCTCGCGAAAGCTGCCCAGAGGCTGGGTTCCGTGCAGATGACTGACGTCGGGCACGCTGCAGAACACGTAATCGCCGTCGTTCAATTCAGGACTCATGCTGCGCAGCAGCACACCGAGGGAGGTTTCACCGGACATGACATATCTCGCTAAACAGGAGTGGCCATTGTCGGGTCCGACACGGTATAAGAAAAACCAATAATCATGATCGCTCATTAGGAAAACTGATGTTCGACTACAAGCTGTTGGCAGCGCTGGCTGCGGTGATAGAACAGGCGGGTTTCGAGCGTGCGGCGCAGGTCCTCGGTCTCTCCCAGTCAGCGGTGTCTCAGCGCATCAAATTGCTGGAAGCGCGGGTCGGCCAGCCGGTGTTGATACGCGCGACGCCGCCCAGTCCGACCGACATCGGTCGCAGGTTGCTGAACCATGTGCAGCAGGTGCGTCTGCTCGAACGGGACCTGCAAAGCGTCGTGCCGGCGCTGGACGAAGGCGGCACGCCCGAGCGACTGCGTATCGCTCTGAATGCCGACAGTCTGGCCACCTGGTGGGCGCAGGCAGTAGGTGATTTCTGCGCAGAACATCAATTGCTGACCGACCTGGTGGTCGAAGATCAGGACGTTGGCCTCAAGCGCATGCGCGCCGGAGAAGTGGCGGCGTGCCTGTGCGGCAGCGAACGGCCAGTGGCGGGCGCCCGCAGTCTTTTGCTTGGCGCGATGCGTTATCGTGCGTTGGCGAGTCCGGCGTTCATTGCCCGGCACTTTCCCGAAGGGGTCACCGCCAAGGCGCTTGCGCGCTCGCCGGCGCTGGTATTCGGCCCGGACGATTTTCTCCAGCATCGCTATCTGGCGTCGCTGGGTGTCGAAGGCGGGTTCGAACATCATTTGTGCCCTTCGTCCGAAGGCTTCATGCGCATGACCGAGGCCGGGATGGGCTGGGGACTGGTGCCTGAATTGCAGGTCGGCGAGCGACTGGCGAGCGGCCGTCTGGTGGAATTGGTGCCCGATCACTGCATCGATGTCCCGCTCTACTGGCATCATTGGCGCAATGGCGGGCTGTTGCTGACGCAGTTGACTGCACATCTGGCGAAAAAAGCCGGTCGTTGGCTGGTGCCCCTTCAGACACACTAAGCGTCTCTGATTCCCGCGCCATCAGGCGGCGGCAGCGGTTCAAATCCGATGAGCGCGGGATGGCCCCGCATTCATGCATGAAACACGGTAAGCAAACGGAGCGGTAAATGAAGATTCTGGTCACCGGCGCAAGCGGCTTCATCGGCGGGCGCTTCGCGCGTTTTGCCCTGGAGCAGGGGTTGAGCGTTCGGGTCAACGGCCGCCGCGCAGAAGGCGTCGAGCATCTGGTCCGGCGTGGAGCCGAATTCATTCAGGGCGATCTCAACGATCCCGACGTGGTTCACGCGCTGTGCGACGACGTCGAAGCCGTGGTGCATTGCGCCGGGGCGGTCGGCACGTGGGGGCGTCGGCAGGACTTTCATCAGGGCAACGTTCAGGTCACCGAAAACGTCGTCGAGGCCTGCCTCAAACAGCGCGTGCGGCGGCTGGTGCATCTGTCCTCGCCGTCGATTTATTTCGATGGCCGTTCGCACCTGAATATCCGCGAAGAACAAGTGCCCAAGCGCTTCAACAATCATTACGCCGCGACCAAGTACTTGGCCGAACAGAAAGTGTTCGGCGCTGAAGAGTTCGGTCTGGAGGTCATTGCGCTGCGCCCGCGTTTCGTGACCGGCGCCGGGGACACGAGCATTTTTCCGCGGCTGATGCAGATGCAGCGCAAGAAACGCCTGTCGATCATCGGCAATGGTTTGAACAAAGTCGATTTCACCAGCATTCAGAACCTCAACGAAGCCTTGATCAGCAGTCTGCTCGCCAGCGGTTCGGCGCTGGGCAAGGCGTACAACATCAGCAACGGCGCGCCGGTGCCGATCTGGGATGTGGTCAATTACGTGATGCGCCAGATGCAATTGCCGCCGGTCACGCGTTATCGCTCTTATGGCCTGGCCTATGGCGTGGCGGCGCTGAACGAGGCGGCGTGCATGATGTGGCCGGGCCGACCTGAACCGACGCTGTCCAGACTGGGGATGCAGGTCATGACGCGTGATTTCACGCTTGATATCAGCCGCGCCCAGTATTATCTGGACTACCAGCCCAACGTCAGTGTCTGGACCGCGCTCGATGAGTTCTGCGGCTGGTGGAAGGCGCAGCACGGCGGGGCGCTGTAAACGGCTGTCAGCATCCGTGGTTATACTGCCTGCCATTCAGATTCAGCGGTTTTTTCAAAGGGAAACGCATGCGCAAAGATCCGTATGACGACGTCGATGACGTCCCAAGCCTCAGTGCCAAAGATGATGACGATGATTTCCTTCCCGACGCCGGTGCCCGCGAGCGCACCACCGTGTATTCGCGCACCACGCCGGTCGTCAAAGTCAAAGCGCCCGGTACCGGCGCCTTGTGGGCCTTGATCGGGGCGCTGTTCATTGCGTTCTGCGGCCTGGGCTGGTGGAGTTTTCAACAGGTGACGTTGATGGAGCAGCAATTGGTCGCCACGCAGGAAAGCTTCGCGCGCATCAGTGAGGAAGCCGCTGGCAGGCTGCAGGATATTTCCGGAAAGGTGGTCGCGACCGAATCGGTTGCCAACAGCGGCGGCGAAGCGCTCAAGGCTCAGATCAAGCAGCTGCAGGATCAGTTGGCTGACCAGAGCAAGCAGCAACAGGGCGTTGCCGGTCTGCAGGGCGGGCTGGATAAACGCCTGGAGCAGATCAGCACGCAGAGTGCTCAGCAGCAAGCGGTCAATCAGCAGTTGCAGGATCAGCTCAAAGCCGTGACGACTGAACTGGCCGCCTTGAAAGCGGCGGTGGCAGACAGCAAATCGGCGCAGTCGGGTCAGGATCGTCTGGACAACGAGATCAAGAGCCTGAGCGCGGACGTGGCCACTCTCAAGAAGAGCAACAACAGCCAGGCGATCGAGCGTCTTGAGCAGGACATGATCGTGCTCAAGAGCGAGCAGGACAATCGTCCGGCGGCAGGTGCTTCCACGGGTGCGAGCACGGCGGAGTTCGACGCATTCCGCGGGCAGATGACCCGCAACCTGAATACCCTGCAGAGCCAGATTCAGACGTTGTCGCAGCAGATCAACGCCCGGCCGCAGTAGGTTCAATCGGGCTTTCGATTGCTGCATTGAAGCCCTTCGAGCCTGATCGCGAGCAGGCTCGCTCCCACATTTTTTGCAACGAACCCTATTCTGTTGGACCGAGTGGTCAGCTTCTAAAGCTACCCACTCGGTTCCTCAGGCCATGGCACGTTTCAATCCATGCGGGCGCGAGCTTGCTCGCGAGCGGCCCGAAGGGCATCAGAGTAACAACCTGAAACCTTGTTAGCCCTCAAGCCCTTTCACCACCCGGAGCCTTACAGCGTCGGGTAATCCAGATAGCCTTCGGCGCCCTTGGCGTAGAACGTTTCGGGATGCGGCTCGTTCAGCGGCGCATCTTTGGCCAGACGCGCTGGCAGGTCAGGGTTGGCAATGAACGGCACGCCGAACGCCACAGCGTCTGCCTTGCCGCTGGCAAGCCACTCGTTGGCGGTTGCCTTGGTGAATTTTTCGTTGGCAATGAACGCGCCGCCGAAGGCCTGTTTCAGACGCGGTGCCAGGCTGTCATCGAGCTCACGCTCACGTGCGCAGATGAAGGCGATGCCGCGTTTGCCCAGCTCGCTCGCAACGTAGGTGAAGGTCTCGGCCAGGTTGTCGTCGCCCATGTCATGAGCGTCGGCGCGAGGGGCCAGATGCACGCCCACGCGCCCCGCGCCCCAGACTTCAACGACTGCATCGGTCACTTCCAGCAACAGACGCGCGCGGTTTTCCAGCGAGCCGCCGTAGGCATCGGTGCGCGTGTTGGTGCTGCTCTGCAGGAACTGGTCGAGCAGATAACCGTTGGCGCCGTGGATTTCAACGCCATCGAAGCCCGCTGCCTTGGCGTTCTCGGCACCGACGCGGTAGGCGTCGACGACGTCTTCGATTTCGGCCAGCTCCAGTGCACGTGGCGTCGGATAGTCAGCCAGCGGACGAACCAGGCTGACGTGGCCTTTGGCTGCGATGGCACTTGGCGCCACCGGAGCTTCGCCGTTCAGGTAGCTTGGGTGTGAAATCCGACCGACGTGCCACAGTTGCAGGACGATCTTGCCGCCAGCGGCGTGCACGGCTTTGGTGACATTGCCCCAGCCGCGCACCTGATCGTTGGACCAGATGCCCGGGGTATCCGGATAGCCCACGCCCATTGGCGTGACGGAGGTCGCTTCGCTGATGATCAGGCCGGCCGATGCGCGCTGCACGTAGTACTCGGCCATCATCGCGTTGGGCACTCGGCCTTCATCGGCACGGCAGCGGGTCAACGGCGCCATGATGATGCGGTTGGCCAGTTCCAGGTCGCCCAGTTTGATCGGGTCAAAAATTGTTGCCATCGGGGAAATCCTCAAAGCAGTCAGTAGTGGATGGATCCGCAGTCGTTCGAATTCATTGGGTGACAGCAGCCAGCTCGGCGTCGCCGCGCTGACGGAAATTGATCAGGGTGACCAGCAGCGCCAGTACCGCCAGTGCTCCGGCTGCCAGCGGCACGCTGGTGAGGCCGAAGCCGTGGGCGATGACGCTGCCGCCGACCCATGCGCCAAGCGCGTTGCCGACGTTGAACGCGCCGATGTTCAGGGTCGACACCAGGTTCGGCGCTTCCTTGCCGAAGGTCACGACGTTGATCTGCAGGGCCGGCACCGCTGCAAAGCACGCCACCGCCCAGAGGAACAGCGTGACCTCGGCAGGGATCAGTGTGACGCTGGTCCAGCTCAGGAGGGTCGAGACCACCGCCATGGTGATGAACACGCCGATCAGCGTCGCAGCCAGACGGCGATCCGCCAGTTTGCCGCCGATGATGTTGCCGACGGTCAGCCCCAGGCCAATCAGCATGAGGGTCCAGGTCACGCCACGTGGCGATACGCCGGTGACTTCGCCCAGCAGCGGCGCAACGTAGGTGAACAGTGCAAACACCGACGCGGCGAACAATGCCGTCATGCTCAACGACAGCCAGATACCGGCGCCTTTGAGTGCGCCCAGCTCGGCGCGCATGTCGAGTTTCTCTTCATCGTGTCGCGTGGGCAGAAAACGGATGAGGCCGATGAAGGCGATCACACCGATCACCGTCACAGCAAAGAAGGTCGAGCGCCAGCCAGCTTGTTGGCCCAGCGCGGTGCCCAGCGGAACGCCCAGTACGTTGGCCAGGGTCAGACCGGTGAACATCAATGCCACGGCTGAGGCGCGACGATTGGCCGGGACCAGACCCGCCGCCACCACCGAGCCGATGCCGAAAAACGCGCCATGGCACAGCGCCGTGACCACGCGGGCGAACATCAGCACGTTGTAGTCCGACGCGATGGCGCAGAGCAGATTGCCGATGATGAAAATGCCCATCAGCGTGACCAGAGCGGCCTTGCGCGGCAGCCTGGAGGTGGCCATCGCCATGAACGGTGCGCCGATTGCCACGCCCAGCGCATAGCCGGTTACCAGCCAGCCGGCGCCCGGAATGCTGACGCCCAGGTCCGAGGCGACGTCGGGCAGCAGGCCCATGATGACGAACTCGGTCGTCCCGATGGCGAAGGCGCTCAGGGCCAGAATAAGTAGTGAAAGGGGCACGTGCGTCTCCTGAAGTCTGTGTTTGAGCTGGCCGCTCAGAGTTGCTCGGCCAGTTCCTGCAAAAACGCCTGAATGACGTCTTCGTTGCGTTTGAAAAAGTGCCACTGCCCGAACTTCTTGCTGGTGATCAGGCCGGCACGCTGAAGCGTTGCCAGATGCGAGGAGACGGTCGACTGGGACAGGCCGGCGCGTTGATCGATCTGACCGGCGCACACGCCGTTTTCCAGCGAGTGATCCTGATCCGGAAAGCAGGCATATGGGTCTTTGAGCCAGACGAGGATCTGGCGGCGAACAGGGTGCGCCAGGGCTTTTATTATTTCGTCGAGGTCGATAGGCATGTCGTTCTCAAGTCGTGTAGCGATATATCGCGATGGAGCGAACTTTATATCTGTCTATCGCGATATACAAATATGAAGTGGTGCTAAGCGAAGGCTGAATCGCTATATCGGGTTATAACGATATAGGGCGGTGGCTCCTGCGCCATGTTCGACGAGTCAGGTCAGGAGCAACCGCCATTTGCCGCCAATGAGGAAGGCAGCCTGATCTGTGGAAAAGAAACGTCCTGCGCCAGGCGCATCAGCTTCAGTGCCTGTGTCATCGAGCTTGAAATGACCTGCCCGCTCGGAGTAGGGCTCAGGGTCGGGACGATCAGCTTGATGCTCCGGCAGCTGCAGCTGTCTTGGTCGGATCGGGGGGGCGACGTCGCTCGCAGCCTGGGCGCGCTGTTCTTGCATTTTGGCCTGCCTTTCCTCGATATAGGATTCAATTTCTTTGATGAGCATGCCGAGGAGTTCGTCCCTGATCGTGCCCTCGGTCAGTAGCCACCTTGCGGCATGATTCACTGCTCGGTGGCTAGCAGCTCTGGCCTGTGCATAACTCTGCTGCCAGTTGACCTTAGGCAAGGGTTGTACGTGATAGATAGTCCCTCGCCGTAATATTTTGTTGGCGGCTCGTCCCGCCGAGCGGCTCAATCGGGTCGCCATTTTCACGACTTTGGCGGACGATGCTGCCCATTCGCCCAAGCCGGTGCCAAACGATATCCAGCCCAGGATGTCGGCGGTCTTGTCGTCCTTGCCCCATACTTCCATTGCGCTGGCCGCAGCCCCGGACGCAAGTGAAACAGCGCTTAAGGTTGCAGCACCAATGGCCACTACTTCACTGGCGGTGAGGGCGCCCCATCCATACGCTGCAAAGGTTGCGAAGGCCAGGCTGGCGGTGCCGAATGAGGCGACAGTCGCTGCGATGCCCGCTAAAGTCGTGATACCGATCAACGCCCAGGTCAGCCAGCCATGCCCATCAGGATCGATCCGGTTAACGGGATCGCCCGCGCAGTAGGCATAGGGGTTCAACCCCCCGCGGCCGAAGGGGCTCTCGCTGTCGGGGCTTAAAAAGCTCATCAACACAGGATCGTAAGGGCGATAGCCGCCTTGAATGTACCAACCGGTCAGGGCCTCCTTGCGCTCCCCGGCAAAACCAAAAGGCCCGGTCTCTTCCCTGTCGGGATCGGCTCCGTGCGGGGTGTAGTGGCGGGTCCGTACGTCTGCGTCAGCTTCCAGACGCACGCTGCCCTGAGCGTCTGAACCGAGCAGAGTCGTGCCTTGGCGCACGCCCGCCGCCAGCCGAGTCTGCGCAAAGAAGGTCTGACCATCGCCGGCCAGGCGCAAGGTACCGGTATCGCTACGTTCATGAGTGGGCTGGTTGTCGTTGAAGAAACTGCGGGTCAGGGCACCATCGACAACCCGATCGGAAAGCTGACCCGGCGGGTCGTAGCGGTAATCGCACGTGCGATTACGGTAATCGACCTTTATCAGGCGGCCCTGGGCATCCCAACGCAACACCCGGCCCAGCGTGTCGCTGACCAACCGACCGCACTTGTCATGGGTCAGCTCGATGGATTGGGGCCAAGAAGCGTGGGTGTGCGTGATGTGACGCACCTGGGCAGGATCGTCAGTGGCATAGCTGAACGCCGCCTCGTCCCGCGTATCGTCGAGGAACAGGCTGGAAACCCGTTCATAGCCACTGAGCTTATTGAACGTGAAGGTCTGTTCGACGATGCGATTACCGAACGGATCGACAGGAGCCGCCTGGTCGTTGGCGGTGTAGTGCACCAGCCGGTCGCGATTGTCGTAGTCGAACGTCTCCTCGCCTCGTTGCTCTGCGTCCTGCCACTGACGCTGCACCAACTGATCGAGCGGCGACCAGACCAACGTCTGCGTCCACTCGCGCAGCGTGCCATCGAGCGTCGTGCTGAACGTGCGGGTGCGTTCGCGCCCCATGCCGTCGTAAGTCAGCGTGCGTGTGAGGGTGCGGTCTGTCGCGGCATCGTGCGCCGTGTAAGTGCCGGGTCGGGACAGGCTGTCGTAGGTGACGTCCATGGTCACCTCACCGGCGACCACCTGGCGAACCCGACCGCAGGCGTCGTAGAACCGACGATGCGTCGCGCCGTCCTCGTCGTCGAATTGCAGCAGCAACCCGTTAAGCGAGTGTTGCCAGCTGGCGACATGTTGCTGGCCATCGACGGTCCAGGTCTGAGAGCGCGGTTGGCCGGACGCCTTGTAAGCCAGCTCCTGCGTACCCAGCGCGCCGCTGGCAGAGGTCGGAAACCCCAGCGTCGGATCATAAGTGAAACGGCTGACAGTCTCCGCCGCGGGGGCAACGGACAGCTTGCGATTCTCCAGCTGCGGCTCGTAGGTATAAGCGATTTCGCTGCCGTCTGGCAGCCTGTGAGCGCAAGCGGGAAGCTGGTTCGGCACATAACGCAGCTGCGTCTCGCGGCCACCTGTTGCAATGGTCAACGGGCGACCCAGGCCGTCGAACGTCTGGCGGCCCAATGTCCCGACCTCATCCATTTCCAGACATTGCGGGTGGTTGCCGTCGCTGTGCAGGGCGTAGGTCCAGCGTACGCGGGTGTCGTCAGGGAAAGTCTTTTCAATGATCCGTGAATACGCGTCATACCGATACTGCGTGACGAACGGGGGCTGATCCGCCACGACGGTCGACTGTTCGATCATTCTGTCCAGACCGTCACGAATCAGCTGCGTGCAGCGTTGCAGCACTCCGCCGTCGTCGTGGACAAACGTCTTCACCGCGCTGCCGGCGACATTCTTGATGGCGGTCTCTCTTTTGGAAGCCACGCCGGACGCGCTCTGCCGCCAGGTTTGAACCTGCAGGCCGATCGGATCGTTCCACGTGTGCAGCGTCACGCCATCCGGCCCGGTGTCCGTGGCGGCATTGCCCCAGTCGTCATAGGTGAACGCATGAGTGAGCGTCAGGGGCGCAGATGAATCCGGAACATCCGGATTTGGGAGCCAGTCGGTGCTGGTATGTCGGGTGACCCTGCCCAACGGGTCATACCGCGTGCGGCTGATTTCGCGAAAGGTCCCGGGGGCGTTGTCCTTGTCTTCATGTTCCACGCAAATCACTCTGCCCGCGCCGTCGAGCCAGGAGCGTCTGCGCGTGGTGGTGACGTCCGTTTCTTCCTTGAAGGCAATGCTGATGATGTCGGGCGGTCTTTGCGCCACAGCCTCATCGTTGATGTGATAACTGCACGTGCGCTCGGCTTCGAATGCCCCGTCGGCGGCGATGAGTGTCCGTGTGTTCCTGCCCAGGAGATCATATTCATACTGCGTGACCACACCGGCGGCGCTGGTCTGTTCCTTTATCAGACCGGTGGTCAGCGAGCGGGCCTCGTGGGTGACGGAGCGCGAAGCCAGATTGAACGTGCTGTAGTCGTGGCCTTCGATGATGGTGGTCGTACGCAGCCAGCCCTCTTTGAGGATTGAGTAGGTGTACCGTGTGGTGGTCGCCAGTCCGTTGAGGGTAGTGATTGACGTGGCAATCTGACCATAGTGGGGGCTGGCTGCATCGGTGACGTACGTCTGTGCCGTGCTTTCGATGAGCTGATCAACAGATTCGTCCCTTAACTGTTCCTGCACGACCACTGAATGAGCAGGGTCGCCAGGGATCAGCGAGGGCAGATCCTCATAAACGTATGATGTCGACAGTGTGGGTGCTTCGACGTCAGCCATCGCCGGCGCAGGGAAGGTCGTTTTTTTCTTCAGAAAGCGCACTTGGCCCGATGCATCTCTTGGACAGCCCTGAGCGCTGCCGTCGGCCGGATAGTACTCCGAGCACTCTACAACGCCCGTCGGCAACTCGGTACGCAGGACATTGCCGTAATCGTCGTAGCTATATTCGCTGCGCTCGCTGCGCCGCGCGGTGCCTTCCCCGGTCTCTGCCTCCTTTTCATGATCGATGTAGGTGACGGTGATGAGATGCGGCAACTGGCAGTACGCAGGCTGCATTTCCCATGTCGCATCCGGGACGACGCCGTACTCGGTGTCCGTGCGAATTTCGCACTGGCCGACGACGGTCTGCTCAAGGGTCTGCAAGTGAAAGCGGTTCCAGGTACGGGTGGTGACGGCCAGTACAGTGTCTTCGTGGTCTTTCAGGGTTTCCTCGACGCTGTACAGGTAGTCTTTATTGACCTGATAAAGGTTGTCGCGGCCGTGTTCCCAGGTATACCCGGCATCGGTGCCATAGCCGAGGAAATTCGCCGTACCCTTCCAGACGTACTCATGAATAACGCGAGTGTCATCGTCTCCAGGGGTCTGAGACCAAGTGGTGACACGCGGCAGCCAGCCAAAAGGCGCTCCCTCCGGTAGCTTGTGGCTGTTCTCGCGGGATGACCAAAAGACAGTGTCCCGCGCGCCCAGTGGCCCATTCACTTCTTTAGGCAACAGCAGGGTTTGGCCAAAACCCACTGCAGTGGATTCATAGACAAAGCGGTGGCGCTCCGAGGTTTCCGGCAATTTGACGGACGCCAGCCTGTCGTTGGCCAAAGACAGTTCGAGGGCATAGGCATGTTCGGTCTGTGGATCGAACACGAATTTCACACCCGTCTGTCGCTCTACTTTCAGCAACATCCGGTTTTCGTCGGAAATGGAATCCAACCAACTGTCATCTGCGCCAGCTGGCGACCATTTCAAGAACAACCGTCGTCCCTCAGGCGAGCGTAGTTCGCTCAACAGATAGGTGCTCCGGTTAGCGGGCTGCGTGAGGATCTGTATTTCGCCGGATTTGTCGGATATCTGGTAGCTGGTCGGGCTGATGCGCACAACCTCCATCGAGCGCAACTTGTTGTCGGAAAACACCAACTCGCTCTTGTCGCCCGACGCCTCCCAATCCACTGCAAACCGCTCACCTGATGACAGCAGCAAGTAAGGGGCATCAGGCTCAAGCACGAGTTCTGACAACAGCAGGGACCAACCCAGGCCATATCCCTGATTCAGGGTCGACCCCATCATGTTGAAAGACAACGCCGTAGAGAGCACAGGCCCGGCCAGGTTATTGCCATGCAACGCGGGCAGTTTTATCGCCAGATTGAACTGTCCGGTGCGTGCATCGACCGCCGATTGAACCGCACCCAGGTAATTCATCGCCTGGGTGTGAATACCACCGGAAAGTTCTCGTGGGCGTGAGCGCTCTGCTTCTTCCGGACGCATGATGAAAACTTCCCTGTTAGATTGGCAATGTCGATAGATAAAGTGGGCTGGCGCTCAACGAAATAACGTTGCTATCAGTTGATTGGTCAGGCCGGCGTCGCGCCGGCTGTTGTATTGATGGGTGTCTGAAGAATAGAAAATCTCGCGCCGAGTTCAAGGTGGTCATTGGCGCCCGGAAATTCGCTATTCATTTCTGAGTACTTGATATTCCTGGTGTGACTAACGGACGTGTTGCTTATTGATAAGGAAGGAAAGTTGCGTGAGTTAATTGCACATCTCATCGCGCGTTATAACCCGCCGCGATAAATTAATCCCCGCCGCGATAGGGCTTATCGCGAAATGATTGATCGCGTTGGCGCTCAAGCGACAGCATTTTTCCAAGGTCTGGCACACGTCGGCTTGTCATACACCACGGGCCGGGCTAGTTTCGCCACTGGATACCTTGAGCCGTTGAGCGGCAGACGAAGACTCCCATGAATTACCTCGCACATCTCCACCTGGGCGGCGACCGCCCTGCGCAGCTGTTGGGCAGTCTGTACGGCGACTTTGTGAAAGGGCTGTTGCCTGGGCGTTTCCCGGCCGAGATCGAAACGGCGATCCGCCTGCACCGCAGCATCGACGCATTCACCGATTCGCATCCGCTGATCAGACAGGCGATGGGGCGGTTCCCTGCCGAGCGCAGGCGCTACGCCGGCATCGTGCTGGATGTGTTTTTCGATCACTGCCTGGCGCGGGACTGGCCTCAGTATTCGGATGTGCCGCTGGATGCGTTCACCGACAAGGTCTACCGCGTGCTGGCGAACGAACCCGAGTTGCCTGAGCGTCTGGCGAAGATTGCGCCGCGCATGGCCGCTCAGGACTGGTTGGGTTCGTACCAGGATTTTGAGGTGGTGGGCGATGCGCTCGCCGGGATTTCGCGCCGGTTATCGCGCCCTGAAGGACTGGCCGGCGCCATGCAGGAGCTGCAGGCGCTTTATCGGCCATTGAGCGAAGATTTCACTGCGTTTTATCCACAGCTGCAGCGCTTCGCTCAAGCGGCTCTCGCGGCCGGTCGAACGTCGGCTGGCTGATCCACTTCGCCGAACAGCGCGACCTGCACCGCCTGCTGCGCTTCGAATGCAAGCGCCGCACGCTCCTTGCCTTGCGAGGCAATGGTCGGCAGCAACTGGATATGCACCTCACTCACCTCATTGGCGAACAGCCGACGCAGATGCGAGAGCAGGTCATCGTCGCCAATGAACGGCGCGATCGGGTCTGGCTTGCCGGCGCGCACGTATTTGATCGCCACCGGCTGCAACGGGACGCCTGTCTCGATGGCGCTGGACAGCAGGCGACCATGAAAGGTTCGCAGGTTGCGGCCATCGGTGGTGGTGCCCTCCGGGAAAATCACCAGCGAGTGATGGCCCAGAAGATGCTGCCCGATCTGCTTCTGGATCAGCTTGCTGTCGCCCGAACCCCGGCGGATGAACAACGTGCCGGCTTTGAGCGCCAGCCATCCCGCGACCGGCCAGGTGCGCACTTCGGCCTTGGACAAAAAGGACAGGGGCGCGAGCATGCCCAGCAGCGGGATGTCGGTCCACGACACGTGGTTGCTGACCCACAGGGTCGGCTGGCTCGGCAACTTGCCACTCACCGTCACGCGAAATGGCAACGCAGCGCTCAGACGCGCCATGAACCAACTCGTCCAGCGCTGGCGGCGGGCCATGGAGTTGCCGATGCGCAGGCGCTCCATCAGCGTGAACGCGCCGGCGATGGTCAGGCCCAGAGCGATGACCCACAGCACACGGATGACGCGCGCATGGCTGCGCAGGGTGCTCATCACACAGCAGCCTTGAAGTGGCGGGCGTAGCGCGGGCACAGCTCGTCACGCTTGAGCAGGATGAAGACGTCAGCGACCTGGAAGTCCTCGTCCCAGCAAGGCTCGCCGCAGATCTTGGCGCCCAGGCGCATGTAGGCTTTGAGCAACGGCGGCATTTCGCAGATCACGTTGCCTGGCAGGTCGAGGGTGGGCAGAGGCTTCTTGGGTTCGGCGCGCAGGTGCTCGGTGCTCAGATAACGCTCGCGCAGGCGCTGCATGATCGCATGGGCCTGAATGCCGCCGTCCTGCATCGGAATGCTCGCGCAGCCCATCAGGTAGCTGTAGCCGCCTTCGTTGAGGATTTCTGCCAGCTCGCTCCACAGCACAGCGATGGTCCCGCCGTTGCGGTAGGCGGCGTCGACGCAGGTGCGGCCCAGTTCCAGAATTGGCCCCTGCAGATGACCGAGGCCATGCAGGCTGAATTCTTCTTCGCTGTAAAAGCGGCCCAGCGTGCTGGCAGCCTTATGGTCCAGCAGTCGGGTCGTGGCCACCAGTTGACCGGTGCTCAGGTCGCGCACGCCGATGTGCATGCAGTGCACATCGTAATCATCGATGTCCAGGCCCAGCTCGGCGCCTTTGAGTCTGGCGTTGAATTCGCCGCTGAAAACGCTGAAGCGCAAGGCCTGTGCTTCCTGCAGGGCTTTGATGCCGACCAGGCGTTCAGCCTGCAGGCGGCGTTCGGAGCGGGTGTCTCGAATACTGGCGATCTGAGTCATGTGGCGTCTCCGTGGGCCAGCCCTGGTCCAGGCCGGTCGACTGATTATTCGAAAGCATTGCTGTACGAATGCAGGCTAGGGAGGGCCGATGTCATCACCGTTAAGCTTTGGTGATGGTTGCGTGACAGGGGAAACGCAGCGGATACGCGACTTGTCAGGGGGGATTCACGCGCGGGCTCGTCCAGAGGCTGTCATGAATCGCTGCTAGGGTTGCCTGCAGCTTTCGTCCGAGGTCCTTTCATGAGCCGTGGCTTGTTTATCTGTTCCGCGCTGGTCGTGGTGCTGTCGTTGATCGACGTCCCGGCCCGCGCTGAAACCTGGCCCGATGCGCAATGGCAGGCGCGCCCCTTGCAGCCTTCGCCTGCGCTGAACGACCTTGAAACCTACGCCTTCCCGCCTCGCGACGAGGATGAGCGCAAAGGCGTTCGCACCGATGCGCTGCTGATCATTCGCAACGGTGAAGTGGTCTACGAACGCTATGCCGGGGTCACTCGGGCGCAGACGCCGCATCTGATCTGGTCGATCAGCAAAAGCGTGCTGGCAACCGTGTTGGGTGTGGCGTTCGGCGAAGGACGGTTCACGCTCGATGATCCGGTGATGCGCGTCTATGCGCCATTCAGCGCGCATCCCGGGGTCCGGATTCAAGACTTGCTGCACTGGGCCTCCGGCCTGGACTGGCAAGAGGATTACGAATACGCGCCGCTCAACTCCTCCGTGGTGGCGATGCTCTACACGCGGGGGCGCGACGACATGGCGCGTTTCACCGCCGGGCATAGCGTTGCCAGCGCGCCTGGCACCGCCTATCGCTATTCCAGTGGCGACAGCACGGTGCTCGCCGCCGCGCTCAGAGGCATGGTCGGCGAAACGCAATACGCCGGTTATCCGTGGACGGCGCTGTTCGATCCGCTGGGCATCACGAGCGCGACGTGGGAAACCGATGCCACGGGCACGTTCGTGGGTTCGTCTTATGCCTACATGACCGCTCGGGATCTGGCGCGGATCGGCTTGCTGATGCAACGCGGCGGACGCTGGCACGAGCGGCAGTTGCTGCCTGTGGCCTGGGTTGATTTCAACCTCACCCCGTTCAAATCCGGGACGCCGGTGGATGAGGCGCCGGGTGGTCACTGGTGGCTGAACAAGACCGCCGACGGCAAGCCCGGACCCTGGCCGGACGCACCGACCGACACCTTTGCCGGACTCGGCCACTGGGGTCAGGCGCTGTATGTGATCCCGAGCGCAGGACTGGTGATCGTCCGTTACGGCGATGATCGTGACGGGACTTATGCACACAATCAGCTGCTCAAATGCGCCTTGAAAGCAGTAGCCGAGGAGGGCACGCAATGAGTTCGCGCAGTTTTGTCCGGCGGCGTCCGTTCAGCACCGTCTGCATCCTGATGCTGCTGTTTCTGTGCGCGTTGATGTGGGTCTGGCGCGTTGAGCTACAAGCCTTTCCCGGGATCATCAGCGCCTACACCGCCAAGGAGTATTGCTCGTGCCGCTATGTCATGGACAACCCGGCCGACTACTGTCAGCGCTACGTAAAGCAATGGCTGCCGAGTTCGTTGATCGAGGACGCCGCCAGCAAGCGCATCATCGCCAGCGGGATGGGGCGTGAGAGCCGCGCCCAGTGGCTCGGCGCGCGTGAGGGCTGTCGACTGGAGCCTGCAACGCTGTAAGCGTTTTCCATATGTCTGACATCTGAGCTCTGCCAGTTCTGTAGTACTAGTCTGTTACCCGACGAACACGGGCAGCGCCTGCAAACGGCGCAATGACATTGGAGGATGGATGATGGCGGCGAAGAAAATTCTCATGCTGGTGGGCGATTACGTCGAGGACTACGAAGTGATGGTGCCGTTTCAGGCGCTGCAAATGGTCGGTCACACGGTGCATGCAGTGTGCCCGGGCAAGAAGAAAGGCGACGTGATTCGCACGGCCATTCACGACTTCGAGGGCGATCAGACGTACAGCGAAAAACGCGGCCACAACTTTGGCCTCAACTTCGATTTCGACAGCGTGAAGTCGTCCGACTACGACGCGCTGTTGGTGCCGGGCGGACGTTCTCCGGAATACCTGCGCCTGAATCAACGGGTGCTGGAGCTGGTGCGCGAATTCGGTCGTGATGACAAGCCGATTGCAGCGGTGTGTCATGGGCCGCAGTTACTGGCCGAGACCGGGCTGCTCAAAGGCAAGTCGTTGAGCGCGTACCCGGCGTGTGCGCCGGAAGTCCGGCTGGCCGGTGGCGAATATGCCGAGATCGCGATGGATGAGGCGCACACCGACGGCAATCTGGTGACCGGCCCGGCATGGCCTGCGCATCCTGCGTGGCTGGCGGCGTTTCTCAAGGTGCTTGGCACGCAGATCATTCTTTGAAGGCTGACGTCTGACCGATCAGCAGGGCGGTCGACAAGAGGATGCGGCAGCCGGTTGGTTTCGGCCGCCGACGCGCCGCATCGCTCACAGAACGTTGCGGTTTGCCAGCGGTCAGACAGGCGGATAAGGTTGCCTCAATCGCCCGCCCGGAGTTTGCATGCTCACTCGCTGTCCTTCCTCGTTCGCCCTGTCGGCACGCTTTGCAGGTGGCGGTGCTTCGCCCATGAAGGCGCGTCGCACATGAGGGGCGCTATTTTTCCGTGGCGCGATGACAACCAGTTCAAGCTGTTGATAGACGGGCCAGCGTTCTTCCCGCGCATGATCGCCGCTATTGATAATGCGCAGCAGCAGGTCGAACTGGAGCTGTATCTGGTGGAGGCGGGGACCTGCGCCGAGGCCGTGGTTCGGGCGCTGGTCGATGCGGCGAAGCGCGGCGTGATTGTGCGCTGCCTGTTCGATGATTTCGGCTCCCTCGCGTTCACACTCAGTCTGCGCAATCGCCTGACCGAAGCGGGGGTGATTCTGCGTTTCTATAACCGTGTGCATTGGCGTCGCGGCATCCGCAACTTTTATCGTGACCACCGCAAGCTGTTGCTCGTGGACAAAGAACTTGCAGTGGTCGGCGGGACAGGGGTCACGGACGAGTTCTGGCGGCCCGATCAGGACACCAGCGAATGGCATGAAGTCATGGTGGAGATACGCGGGCCGCTGGTGATCGACTGGCAGGCGCTGTTCGACCGTCAGTTTCATGCCAACAATCGTCGCCGAGCGTGGCGCCCGGCGGAGAATTTCGGATTGCCCCGGCTGCCAAAGTCGCCGGTGGCGGGCGATGGTTTCGGGCGAGTGGCGTATGCCGACTCCCGTCAGCATCGCGACATTCTGCAATCACTGGTTCGCGCGCTGAACACCGGCAGAAAACGCATCTGGCTGGCCACGCCGTACTTTCTTCCGACCTGGAAGGTTCGACGAGCGTTGCGCCGTGCCGCTTCGCGCGGTGTCGATGTGCGACTGCTGTTGACCGGCCCGCGCACGGATCACCCGTCGGTGCGTTACGCAGGCCATCGCTACTACCCGCGTCTGCTCAAGGCCGGCGTGAAGATTTTCGAGTACCAGCCGTGTTTCCTGCACCTGAAAATGGTGCTGGTGGACGACTGGGTCAGCATCGGCTCCTGCAACTTCGACCACTGGAATCTGCGCTTCAATCTGGAAGCGAATCTTGAGGCGCTCGACGCGCAACTGACGCAGGACGTGGTTGCCAGTTTCACCCGGGATTTCGCCGTCAGCAGCCAGATCAGCCTGGAAGACTGGCAATCCCGTCCGCTCTGGCGCCGCATCAAGCAGCGCGTGTGGGGATGGGTGGATCGGCTGGTGGTCAATGCGCTGGATCGGCGGGGCTGATCCGTGTGTGTCTAGAGCCCGTACCTGGCTTCACACGATGTTATTGGGTCGATACAGCCGCGCCGCTGCTACATCGAACGCTGAACGCGGTCCGAACTTCCCGCTCGATCCTAGAAACCAGTCCAGCCACGAAACTTTAGACAAAGGCAAAGAGGTTGTTCCCGGTCCTACGTCTAGTGTATTTGCGAACTTGGGGTGACCGGTCCATATGATTTTATCGTACGCAGAAACGGTCCTGTTCAGACTGTTGGCAACGTCTTGAGCCGCGCCGGATTTTCCTGCACCGCAGGCTAACAAAATTATTCCTTTGTCGTCTGGATAGCCGACATTACGCAGCGCAGGCGCAATGTCCATCTGAGCAACTTCCGAGGCGGGACGCATTATTCCGTTACTGTTCATCAACTTGCCCACTGCACTGCCATGAGTCTCGAAGGCTGCCACTCCAGACCCCAACCAGTCGGCGTGAAATACGACATCATGGCTGCCCAGTTCAATCGCTCCATTTTTGTATGCCGTAGGGCGGGCTTCGTACAGGGTGGTTGAGCTGCCTGAGCTGCCTGAGCGGCTGGGTGCAGACAACCGGGCTGAGGAAGCTCCTCGTCCGGACTTGCTAGCGGCGCGTCCTGCTGAACGGCCCAGCTGGGCACTCAGCTTGGCCGCGGCCTTGGGCGCCATTTCCAGCCCTAACCCCACTAATCCGGTGCCCAAGGAAACCCAGCCCAAGACACTGGCGGCCTTGCTGTCTTTGTCGGTGGCTTCCAGTACGGTTGAAGCGATCCCGGTACCGAGCGATACCGCGCTCATGGTGGCGGCGGTCATGGCCATGGCGCTACTGGCAGTCAGTGCTCCAACGCCGCCTGCTGCCAGTGCGGCAAACGCCGGAGCAGCGGCACCGAACGTGGCAATGGTGCCGATCACCCCCAATCCGATGCCGATGCCGGCCACCAGCCAGGTGACCCAGCCGTGACCACTGGGGTCGATGCGGTTGACCGGATCGCCTGCGCAGTACGCATAGGCGTTGAGGCCGCCCTGACCGAACGGGCTGTCGCTGTCGGGCGACAGAAAACCCATGATGACCGGGTCGTAAGGACGATAGCCTTCCGGCATGAACCAGCCAGTGAAGGTGTCGCGGCGTTCGCCGGCATAACCAAACGGGCTGTTGTCGTCATTGGCGGCTTCCGCGCCGTGGGCCGAATAGCGTCGGGTACGCAGTGCGTTGTCTGCTTCCAGGCGCACGCTGCCCTGAGCATCGCAGCCCAGCAGGGTGGTCACCTGACGCACGCCAGCCGCCATCCTCGTTTGCGCGAACAGCGCGTTGCCGTCCCCGATCAGGCGCAGCGTCTGATCACCGGTCCGTTCATGGGTGAGCTGACCACCGCTGAAGAAACTGCGGGTAAGCCTGCCATCGACCACCCGATCGGTGAGTTGACCGCTGGGGTTGTAGCGGTAGTCGCACGTCGTGGTCTGGTCGTCGACCTTGACCAACCGATCCTGTGCATCCCATGTCAGCGTCCGATCAAGGGCAGGGCGTGTGCCTGTGGCGGGGAAGCGGTAGTTGATCGCTCTGCCGCAGTCATCGTAGGCGATATCTATCTGGGTGGGCCATGAGGGGTGACTGTGGCTGATGCTCGACACTTGAGTGGGGTCGACAATCGAGGCGTACTTGAATGTCGCGACATCAACTTCGCCGCCGATGAAGGTGCTGCTGATCTCCACGTAGCCATCGAGGGCATTAAGTTTGAAGACCTGATCGATGACCCGGTTGCCGAACGGGTCGGTCGGGGCGGCGGTTGCGTTGGCGGTGTAATGAATGAGACGGCCACGGCTGTCGTAGGCAAATGTCTCCTCGCCGGTTTCAGTGCCGTCTCGCCATTGACGAAAGATGACTTGATCGAGCGCTGAGTAGACAAGGGTCTGAACGATGTTGCGAGTGCCGCAACCTTTCACGCTGATGTCGAAGGTGCGCGTGTGCTCGCGGCCCAGGGCATCGTAGGTCAGTGTCTGCACCAGACGATTGCCGGAAGTCGTGTCGACATCAGTGAATGAACCGGGCCGGTCGAATTCGTCGTAGGTGATGTCGCGCGTGATGCCGTCGGTGGTCAATTTCGATAAGCGACCGCAACTGTCGTAGTCACGCTCATGTTGCACCTCGTCAGCATCGGCGAATCCCTTCAACAGACCGCCCAGCGTGTGATGCCACGTGGTGACATGTTCTTTGCCGTCGACCGTCCAGGTGCCGGTTCTGGGCAGCCCTGAGAGGGTATACGTCAAGACTTGGGTGCCTGAAGGGCCAGTCAGGGAAATGGGCAGACCCAGTCGCCGATCGTAGGCAATGCTGTTGGCGGCTTCGTTGGCTGGCTGAATCGTTCGAAGCTGGTTTTCCAACTTCGGCTCATAGGTGAATTCCACCCGCTTGCCGTCGGGCAGCACGTTGGCGCTGGGTGGAAGTTGTTCAGCCACATACTCGTAATGAGTGGTGCGGCCGCCGACAACTACAGTCAGTTGTCGGCCCAGACCGTCGAAGGTTTGCTGGCCCGAAGTCATAAAGGCATTCCTTTGCTTGATATGCATGCCACTTTTTTCACTCTTGCCGCGCTGGATCGTTGAAAGTTGGCGTTTACTTCATGGCGCGTTTGTTAAACAGCGGCTTACATCCCAAGGTCAATTGCAAGGCTTTTTGACGTCGGGCGTTCTGCCGCCATGCTCATTGTCGTGCCGGAACAGACAAGCTCTTGAGTTATGGCTGGTCTATAATTCGGAATATTTCTCCATAGTTATCAGCTTTTAACCAGACATTGGCTCTGTTCCCATTTTGGTCGTAATAAGTTACATTCGTGGGTGTGTAAAAGTGGTCGACAATGCCGTAGAAATCTAGCCTGAGCGCATACGCAGCCCCAACTTTTGTATGCGGATATGCCCACCACTTATTCATTCCTTCACCCAGCAGGATAGGCATTTTTCCATAGAAAACACTGCCAACGGGCATTACCGGAACGTTGTAATGAGCAATTTTATTCTCGTCACCTACCCACTGCGAAAACGATTCTATTGGTTCGTCACTTGGATAGGTGCTGGACGATCGGATCTGCCGACTACCGTCTATGAAAGTTATTTCCCATTTGTATACTTGCATCTGGAATGGATAGTCTGCGCCGTGGCCAAGACCGCCGGCATAGATAATCTGAAGGTCGGCAGCTGAAAGCTTCCGAGTATTGACCGGCTCGACGATAATCGAGCTGTTGAAGCCTCCATTCGATATGGCCCCGCCCGGCTCCGCTTCTCTCAGGTTGGTGGTGTAGGTTGCACCATCCAGTGTTATCTGTGCAGCAAGCTGTAATGAGTTGAACGTAGAGGCTGAGCTGACTGCGTAATAATAATCAATGTTGCTCATGTTTTGATCTGTGGTTTCGTCGTTTTTAACATACGATCCTGGGTAGTAGTCGAATTCGTTTTTAGTGTTGTTCTTGAATAGATCGGTCACCTCGCCGCCGTCGTACTTCACCAGCTTGACGCTTTCAAGCTGAGCTTTTGTCAGGGGTATAACAACTCCGTTTTCACCGTAGGCGTTAATGATGAAAGTCACTGAGAACTGCTGCACGTCATTCCGGAAGACTTTGCAAATGTGTTGGTCTTCCGGTGATCCATTGCCTTTAATCTGAAAATGATCCAAACCTATTATCCTGGCCATGATGACTCCCTCTGTTTCGTGTGCGTTTTGTCTTTCGGGACGGAAAAACTAACGATCAAGACTGACCTCAATAACCTTGACCGATTCCGGGTGTTCGCCATCGCTATGCGCGGCATAGGTCCAGGCAACCCGCGTGTTGTCCGGCAGCACCTGCTCGACGACTCTGGCGTAACTGTCGTAGTGGTATCGGGTGACGATATCTTGTTGCCTCGGTACCTTGATCCGTCGTTCGACTATTCGGTCCAGGCCGTCACGCTTGAACACAGTCGCGCGAACCACTTGATTCTGATCGTCCAGGATGTCTTCCCGGATCGTGCTGCCGGACACATTGCTGCGGGTCACTCGCTTGGCGGTGCGTTTGCCGGAGGTGGCCTGCTCCCACTGCACGGTGCGCATTTTGATCGGGTCATGCATGAGATGGCTGATGACACCCGAGGGAGAGGTCATGCAGCAGGCGTTTCCCCAGTCGTCGTAAGCTGTCCGGGTGCAAAACTCGAACGCTTTGGTGCCGTCGGCGAGCCACTCAAGGGTCGTTTGCGTGATCACGCGGCCTAATGGGTCGTATGAGGTACGCGAAATTTCGCGGAACGTGCCTTCGGCGTGGTCAAGGTCTTCCAGCTCGACAGCGACGACACGGCCTTTTCCATCCAGCCACGTTCGCCGACGTTGACCCGAAGCGTCGGTTTCTTCGAGCCCGACGCTCGTCGCCAGGTTTCTGGGGCGATTGGCGTCTACGAAGGCATCGGCCACGTGGTAGTCGCAAGTGCGTTTGGCCTCGTACTCGGAGCCGTCGGCGATGACGGTCTGAATGATTCTACCCAGCAGGTCATATCGAAAGCTGGTGACAACGCCTGCGGGGCTTGTCTCATCCAGGGTCTGGCCAGTGAACAATGAGCGGCTGTCAGACGTCATTGAACGACTGACCGGACGGTTGGGGTCGAAGTCGTGCCCCTCGATAATCATCTGGGTACGAAGCCGATCTGCTTCCGTGGTGTACACATATCGAGTGGTCGTAGCCCGGCCGTTGAGGTGGGTCACCGAGGTATCGAGTCGTCCGTAGTCCGGCCCATTCCCGCGTATGTACGTTTGCAGCGTGCGCTCCAGCAGCTGGCCCTCGGCTTGGTTCCAGCTCTGCTCTTCAACCACCACGGCGCGGGGATATTCCCCGGGCAGCAGTGACGCAAGATTCTCGTAACGATAAGTGGTGTACAGCGTGGGCGCCGAGTGGTCGGCGGGTGTCGTGGTTTTCCTGCTGAGCAATCGCACCATGCCCAACGGATCCTGCGGAGCGTCATCACAGCCTTCCGCCGGATGATAGAGGCTTTGTTCGATCACGCCCGTTGGAAAACGGGTGTAAATCACATTGCCGTAATCGTCATAGCGGTACTCGATGGCCTCGCTGCGCTGATTCTGCGCATCCTGGTAATAAGTCGTGGTAACTATATGAGGCAATTGGCAGTACGCGGGTTGTTCTTCCCAGCTCAAATCCGGATCGTCATGGTACACAGTGCTGACCTGAACCTGCGCCTGCCCCCGGACGGTGTCCTCACGGGTCTGCAAATGAAACCGGTTCCACTGCCGGGTAATGGTGACAAGCGTCGTTCCCGCCTTGTCGGTCAACGTTTCCACAACCGAATACTGATAGTTCTGCTGAACTTTGTACAAATTGTCACGGCCTTCATCCCACACAAAGCCGGCCTGACTGCCATATCCGTAGTGATTGGTATTGCCGATCCATCTGTAGCTGTGATGCAAAGTCGTTTCAGAAGCGCCTGTGCTTTGTTTCCATGCCACCACCCTTGGTACGTATTCGACGGGCGCGCCAGTGGGAAGTTGATGCGCGTTGTTCCGCGAACTCCATGTGATCGTGTCTGTGGCCCCCAAGGGGCTGGTGGCTTGCTTGGGAAAGAGAAAGTCCCGTTCGGCGCCCAGGTCGATCAGTTCATACGTGATATGAAATGACGACTCGAATCCTGGCAGCATGATGTTTGAAAGCTGACTATTGAGGAGCCTCAGCTCAATGGTGTGAGGAGACTCGGAACCGGGGTCGAACACAAAATGGACCCGGCCGGTTTCACGCTCGATCTCCAGTAAGGTTCGGCTCGCGTCGGAGATACTGGACAGCCTGTGTCCGCCCTTACCGTCCGGACGCCAGGCGAAAAACATCCTGCGGCCTTCCGGTGATCGCATTTCCCGCAACAGAAAAGCGCCCTCCCCACCAAGCCGCTCCAGGATCTCGACTTCGCCCGATTTGCTGTCCATCCGATAGCTGTCGGCGCTGAGTTTGGTCACCTTCCGTGACTTGAGTTTGTGATCGGCAAATACCAACTCGCTGCCGATGGCGCCGCCGCTGGCGTCTCGATCCACAGAGAAGTGCTCGCCGGACGACAGCGTCAGAAATGCCATATCCATCTTCAGCGTGAGTGCTGAGACCAGAGCAGACCAACCCAAGCCATAACCGTAATCTTGCAACGATGACAACGGGCTGAACGACAGGGTCAAGGCGAACGAAGGGCCGCCCAGTTCATTGGCGTGTACGGCGGGTAACGTAATAGCAAGATTGAACTGACCCGTACGAGGATCAACGGCAGATTGCACGACCCCCAGAAAATTGTTGCTCTGGGAATAGAGGCCTCCGGGGTTTTCGAGGCGCGCGCTGGTAAGCGCCCGGGACACGTCGCTTATCATCTTTTCACTGCTCCATCAGAAGGCTTTGCAGACCGATGGTCGATGTGAGCGGGGGAGGCGACGTTTACTTGTAGCGTAGTGCGCTGTTCATAATCATTACCTTGGCCAAACGAAAACTTCAGTTCATGGCTGTTGCCATTTTTGTCAAAGGCCAGTACGCCGCAAGGGCCTTGATGCTCAAGTCCTTCAGCGTTAAAAGGGATTTTGTTGTCGGCCTGTAGCACAACGACGACGTGATGGCTGTTAGTTGACTTGACCTCTTCATGCCGGCGTGCAGAAAAATCGGCTCCGACTACGATAGCCGGGTTAAATCGGAACCTTTTATCATTCGGATAAGCGATGCCAACGTTCGACGCTGCGGATTCATCATTAGCATTGCGCTGCCATTTGATCATCCCATTGGAGTGAGCATCGCGTGCCTCAGCGTAGACAAGAACATCCTGCTTGGTAGAAAGCGACCACTCGTTTACGAAAGCGCTAGCAGGAGGGCCTCCGTTCTGCCAGGTAATTGCCCAGTTGTAGTCGTCGGGAAAGGAATAAGTCGGGACGGATACGGAAGATAGATCGACACTTGAATCAAAGGTGTCTTCGGTGACGTAATGTTCATTGTCTGTTTTGCTGATCCTGGCGCGCAGCGTGATCTCACTGCCTCCCAAGGCGACTGTGCTCACGTAAAATTTCTTGGTGAGCTCGGCTCTGCTGGCGGAAAAAGGCGGGGAGGAAGTCACGTGAGTTCTGCCCGGTCCTTCGTAGTAGTCAAAACGCTCGTCGTGCGTCAAGCTGGCAAACCAGTCAAAGCTTTCAGTTCTATGATCTGGAAGCGGTATGTAACTGCCTTCGGCATCGAGGTAAACGAGCGTAAGCGACTTCAGTTGCTCCTCTGTAATAATCTCTTCTTCCACCGCTTCGACGGTCAGCGTAACTTCAACTTGTTGTAAGCCGTTGCCGTACAGCCCAGAATTTGTTGAGCTGACTTCAATTTTGAAAGTGCTAAGCCACTCAGTGATATCTCCATGCCTATTGGCCGCTTCATTGGGTCTTTCCATGACTGCATCATCCTGTCAGGACTGCTATTAAACCAACCTTAGCATTCTTTTGGCGGGCAGTATTAAGTTGTCTCGGCAGAGAAAGTCCGAGCGCTGTAGAGCTAAAAAAGTTAATAGCCACTGTGCTTCGGCCAGCAGTGGCGTTATAGCGAATAGCGCTGACCGTGTAAAAAAGGAGTTAAGCAGTCAGTCTTATTATCGCGAAGCGTTATGAGCTATCTGTTTTGGAGATAATGCTCATTTCGAATCGGTCTAATCAGTAAAACAGGCAGGCCGTTCGCGCGCATGAAAAAAGCCCGGCACACAGGCCGGGCTTTTTTGACAGACGGTTTGCGCTTATTGCACTTCCACCGCCAGGCTCTCACTGATCTTCTTCTGCCAGATGGCAGGACCTGTGATGTGAACCGACTCGCCCTTGCTGTCGACGGCGACCGTGACCGGCATGTCCTTGACCTCGAACTCGTAGATCGCTTCCATGCCCAGTTCCGGGAATGCCAGCACTTGCGACTTCTTGATCGCCTGAGCGACGAGGTAGGCAGCGCCACCCACGGCCATCAGGTAAACGGCTTTGCTGTCCTTGATTGCGTCGATAGCGGTCGGGCCGCGCTCGGATTTGCCGATCATGCCCAGCAGACCGGTCTGCTCCAGGATCTGACGGGTGAACTTGTCCATACGCGTGGCAGTGGTAGGACCTGCAGGGCCGACCACTTCGTCACCGACCGGATCGACCGGGCCGACGTAGTAGATGAAGCGGCCTTTCAGATCGACCGGCAGCGTTTCGCCCTTGTTCAGCATCTCGACCATGCGCTTGTGCGCCGCGTCGCGACCGGTGAGCATCTTGCCGTTGAGCAGAACGGTTTCGCCCGGCTTCCAGCTCTGCACTTCTTCCGGCGTCAGGGTGTCGAGGTTGACGCGGCGAGCAGACGGGCCGGCTTCCCAGACGATTTCCGGGTAAGCGTCCAGCGGCGGCGCTTCCAACGAAGCCGGACCGGAACCGTCGAGCACGAAGTGTGCGTGGCGGGTGGCGGCGCAGTTCGGGATCATGCAGACCGGCAGCGACGCTGCGTGGGTCGGGTAATCCATGATCTTGACGTCGAGCACGGTGGTCACACCGCCCAGGCCCTGGGCGCCGATGCCCAGTTGGTTGACCTTTTCGAACAGCTCCAGACGCATTTCTTCCAGACGGTTCGACGGGCCGCGAGCCTTGAGCTCGTGGATGTCGATGGATTCCATCAGGACTTCCTTGGCCATGACCGCGGCTTTCTCGGCGGTGCCGCCGATGCCGATGCCGAGCATGCCAGGCGGGCACCAGCCGGCGCCCATGGTCGGGACGGTTTTCAGTACCCAGTCCACGATCGAGTCGGACGGGTTGAGCATCGCCATCTTCGATTTGTTTTCGGAGCCGCCGCCCTTGGCCGCCACGTCCACTTCCACGGTGTTACCCGGGACGATGGAATAGTGGATGACCGCCGGGGTGTTGTCCTTGGTGTTCTTGCGAGCGCCCGCCGGGTCGGCGAGGATCGAGGCACGCAGTCGTTGATCATGTCGTCCAGGCTCATGGTGGCGCCATCCCAGCGCACATCCATGCCCACGCGTACGAATACGGTGACGATGCCGGTGTCCTGGCAGATCGGGCGATGGCCGGTGGCGCACATCCGCGAGTTGATCAGAATCTGGGCCATGGAGTCGCGGGCAGCGGGCGATTCCTCACGCAGATAGGCTTCGTGCATGGCCTGGATGAAATCGACGGGGTGGTAATAGGAGATGAACTGCAGGGCGTCGGCGACGCTCTGTATCAGGTCATCCTGCTTGATCACGGTCATGGGCGTTCTCCTCTATCAGGCGGGAACATTATGTAGGGCGGTTCGCGCAGGATGCGATCGGCAATCGCGCAAACGGCCTTGGCTGGGCTACCGCTCGGGCGCTGCGGCAGGAAAAGGCGCGGCAGTATACCGCTTGACCGCCGACGCGACACCCTGCCGCAGGGTAAACATTGGTCTTAATGGGCAGGGGGCGCCGAGTGGTCAAGGTTCGTTCCGGGCCCGCAGGTTGCGTTGAGGAGAATGTTCAAACAGGGAGGTAGACGCCGGGCGTTGCCAGGTCAAATTTCTGTCCTTTCGAGTAACCTGGCCCTCTGGCGCCAACCAGACGTTTTAGAAAAGGGATTTTCTGTAAGGGAAGACTGGTATCGATGCCATGACGCCCGGCAGTGTGGAAAAACCACTGCAGTTCGCCTGTCTGACCGACGTAGATGATCTCGTCAAACGCAATTACAGGCCTGCGTAAGACATTGGCAACCTGCTGTGCTGCGCCACTGGACCCCGCCTCACACGCCAGCAGTACCAGCGGGCGATGGTTTTCATAGCCGACCAGCCGCGGCATGATTTCGCGTTTGGCAACGGTGCCGGCTGACTCGAAGACCCCGTTTGCGTTAAGCAGATGGCCACGTGGTGAACCATGGGTTTCAAATGCTCTGAGATTATTGGTCCCCCATAGCTGTTCATAAAACGTCACGTCGTGTCCGCCAGGACCACTTTCCCACATGACATGAGCGTGTGCTTGTTTGCGAAGCGTGGAAGACGGGCTTGCAGTTTTGCGCGACGCGGCTCTGGCCAGATGCTGACCAGCTCCGCTCAATGCGCCTGCGGCGACCCCAGTACCCAGTGAAATCCAGCCGAGCACGCCAGTGGTGGTTTTGTCACAGCCCGCTATTTCCATTAACAGCGACGCAGCCCCTGTCGCGACCGAAATAACATCCAGCGTCGCGGCGGTGAGGATCATCACCGAACCTGCAGTCAGCGACGCGTAGCCGGCATAAAACAATGATCCGATGACTGCCGTTGCAGCGCCCACACTGGCCACCGCTGCCGCAACACCGATCGCCAGGCCAACCCCCGCCAGCGCGTAATTCACCCAACTGTGTCCATCCGGGTCGATGCGATTGACCGGATCCCCTGAGCAATAAACGTAGGGGTTGATGCCACCCTTGCCGAACGGGCTTTCGCTGTCGGGGCTCAAAAAGCACATCAGCACCGGGTCGTAAGGGCGGTAGTCGCCCAAGATCTGCCATCCGGTGAGCGGCTCATGGCGTTGACCCGCGTAGCCGAACGGCACGCTTGCCTCATCCTGTGGCTCGACGCCGTAGGCGCCGTAGCGGCGCGTGCGCACCGAATGTCCGGCCTCCAGACGAATACTGCCTTGCGCGTCTGCGCCAAGCAGGGTGGTTTGACGGATGCCCGCGGTTACCTTGCTGACTGCGAACAAACCCAGTTCACCTGAGCAGAACTGTCGGCTGACGCCGTCGGTCGTTTCATGGGTCAGTTCCTCGCCACTGTAAAAACTGCGGCTCAGCGTGCCATCGACGGTGCGATCAACCAAGCGGCCATGAGCGGTGTAACCATATTGGCAGGAGCGGTTCGCGTGGTGCACTTCGACCAGGCGATCTTGCGAGTTCCAGACCATGCGACGGCCCAGGCTGTCACTGATGACCCGACCACAGGCGTCGTACGTGAGCGTCACCGTTTTGGGCCACGCCGGGTGGGTATGGGTGATTTTCACCACTTGAACCGGGTTGTTGGCGGCGTAGGTGAAGCGCGCCTCATCGACGCTGGTGTCAGCATAAAGGGTCACCACCTTTTCGTGACCGTTGAGCGCATTGAAGGTGAAGGTCTGTCTGACGATACGATTGCCGAACGGATCCTCGGGGGCGACTTGCGCGTCTGCTGCGTAACCGGTCAGGCGGCCTCTGACGTCGTAGGTGAACGTTTCCGCGCCCGTTCCGGCGTCGTCTACCCAGGCGCGCGAGGTCATTTGATCCAGCGCCGAATAGCCCAGTGTCTGAGTGGATGTCGTGGATTCGCCGTCAAGCGTGACGGCCGTGAATGTGCGTGTGTGCTCCCTGCCCAGGCTGTCGTAGGTGAGTGTGGTCATCAACGATCCTGCACTGTCCGGGTCGTCGACGATCATTTCGACGGGCCGAGACAGCGCGTCGTATCGATAGCGGGTGACCACATCGCCCACCCGCGTTTCTTGCACGCGACCGAAGGCGTCGAATCGGCGGCGGTGAACCTTGCCCAACGCATCGACGAAACCCTGCGGCGTGCCGTTCAGCGAGTAATGCCAATGGGTGTGGTGGTGGCGTTCGTCCACTGTCCAGATGTCCTCCTCAGGCTGCCCGGACGTCGTAAAGCTGAACGACTCCGTGCCCAGCGCACCGCTTGCCGAAACCGGCATGCCCATCGGGTGGTAGGTGATGCGCTGCGTCGCCTCGTCGCGAGGGGTGACGCTGAGCAGGCGGTTGTTCAATTCCGGCTCGTAGGTGAACTCGACGTGTGTGCCGTCGGCCAGGGTATTGCCTGACGGCGGAAGTTGTCCTTTCGCATAATGGAAGCGCGTGAGACAGCCCGCTGCTTGCACTGACAACTGACGGCCCAGGCCGTCGAAGGTCTGACGACCGATGATGAGAGGAGCATTCATGGTTCCAATCCTTGGAGGTGATGTCCGAGAAGTGCGCCGACGATTCAGACCGGCACCACGGTGCCGTCAGGGTGATAGATATTGGATCGCGCCGGTTTGTAGGTGGTTTTCCAGGCTTTGAAAGGGTTGCCCGTCGCACGCATGCGTTCGAGATAAGAAGTGGCTTGGGTCGGGATGTTTGCCGCGTTCGGGTTCAACTGCAGATTGGCGAACCCTTTGACGAATACTTTTTCGGTGAATCCCTGAACGGGACGGCCCAGCTCTTTGGCAATCTCCAGCGCAGCACCGTTCTTCCCGCCCCAGCACGACAGCAGCACGAACGTGTCATCTGCGCCGGCACCGAGCGCTTGCAGTCGAGGCGCGATGATGTCTCTTGCGAGGTCGGCTGCACGCAATGTGCTGCCGTCTGGCGCCATGAGCAGCGCGCGTTTTGGATCTCCGTGGGTCAGAAGGGCGGCGCGGTTGGAACCGAGATACGTCTCGATGAACCCGACGTCCACTCCCTTGGATGTGTGCTGCGCCAGCACTTCTCCCTTGCCCAGCCGGCCCGGCTTGGGCACTGCCCATCCTTGCTTGCGGTCCAGCGCCTTGAGCTGTTTGCCTGCCTGTTTCAACGTGAACAGCTTTAGGCCTACGCCAGCGCCCGCCAGGCCGGCTACCATGGAAATGCCGCCCAAGACACCGGAGGCGGCGCTGTCGTCGCCAGCGGCTTCCAATATCACGCTGGCAATGCCTGTCGTCATGCCGACGATGTCCAGCGCCATACTGACAAGCCCGGCGATTTGTGAGGAGGTCAGTAAGCCTGGTCCAACGCTGATCAGCGCTCCTGCCACCGGCATGGTCGCAATGAGCCCCGCAATTACCGATACCACGGCCACTGCGATACCTGCGACTGGAAGAATGTAATCCGTCCAGCTATGGCCATCGGGGTCTACACGATTGACCGGATCCCCTGCACACCACGCATATGGATTGATCCCGCCCGGCCCGAACGGGCTGTCGGTGTCGGGTGCGAGAAAGCACATCAGCACCGGGTCATAGGGGCGATTGCCGCCGGGAATGCTCAGTCCTGACAGGGGCTCGATCTGCTCGCCGGCGTAGCCAAATGCGACTTCGCTGGCGTCTGGAGCCTGTGCCCCATGGGCGGTGTAGCGGCGTGTGCGCACGGTGCTGTCGGCTTCGAGGCGCACGCTGCCCTGTGCGTCAGTGCCCAGCAGGATGGAATTGCGGATGCTGCCCGTCACTTTGTTCACGGCGAACAGTGTGCTCAGATCGCCGATCAATTCGATGCTGTCTTCGCCGCAACGCTGATGGGTGAGTTGATCGGCACTGTAGAAATCACGTGTCAGCAGCCCGTCGACTTCTCGGTCAGTCAGCTGTCCGCTGGGGTCGTATCGGTACGTGCAAGTGCCGGATGGCGAGCGGACCTGGGTCAGTCGACCCTGGGTGTTCCAGCTCAGGTGACGACCAAGGCTGTCGCTGACCACGCGCCCACACGCGTCGTATTCCAGCGTGATCTCTGACGGCCAGGACGGATGGGTGTGAGTGACTTTCACCGGACGGGTCGGGTCGTCGACGGCGTAGCTGAAGCGGGCTTCATCGCGGCTGCCGTCAGCGTAGGTGCTCACGACTGTCTCGTGGCCGTTGTACGCGTTGAAAGCGAAGGTCTGATCGACGATGAGGTTGCCGAATGGATCCGGCGCTGCCGCGTGCTCATCTGCGGTGTAGCGCACGAGCCGGTCGCGCACATCGTAGGCGAAATGCTCTGCGCGGCGCTCGGTGCCATGGTCCCAGGTTCGAGAAAGGATCTGGTCGAGCCCGGTATACGTCAGGGTCTGGGTGATCGTTCGATCGTCTGTGCCGTGCGTCTCACCCGTTCGCGTGAGGGTGAAGGTGCGCGTGTGCTCACGCCCCGCGGCATCGTACGTGATCGCAGTGGTCAGGGTCTTCCCGGTTTGCGGGTCGCTGACACTGACGGTCGCCGGTCGCGACAGGGCGTCGTAGGTGTAGTAGGTGTCAACCTCGCCGACGCGGGTGGTGCACACGCGGCCAGATGGATCGAACTCGCGCTGATGGGTTACCCCCTTGGCATCTCGAAAGCCCTGCAGCAGGCCACTGAACGAGTAGCGCCAGGCGGTGGTGTGCGTTTGTCCGTCGACGGTCCAGCTGTCTTCGGTCGCCTGTCCTGTGGTGCTGAATGCGAAAGCCTGGGTGCCCAGCTCACCGACGATCGTCGAAGGGTGTCCGAATTGTGCGTGCCTGGCTATCTGCGTTGCGGTTTCACCATCAGCTTCAACCCTGAGCAAGGGGTTGTTCAGGTCTTTCTCATAGGTGAACTCAATCTTTTTGCCATCAGCGAGCGTGGTCGATGAAGGCGGCAGTTGCCCGGGGCGGTAGTGAAAGCGGGAGGTGTTGCCGCCGACACTGACCGACAGCTGACGGCCCAGGCCGTCGAAGGTCTGACGACCGATGATTGTGGGATTGTTCATGTTTTCGATCCTTCGAAATGTTGCTTCCATCGGAAGCGCTGCTCTGCACCGCAGCGTTCCCGTTCATGACATGCCGTGTTCCAGCACTGTGCTCACGACGCCTGGGTGACAAGGGGCGCGGTGACGGCGACGGTCTCGGGGTGGTTGTCGTCGCTGTGAGCGGCGAAGGTCCAGTTCACGACCGTGTCGTCAGCCAGCCGCTGTTCGACGATGCGCCCGTATGCGTCCAGTCGAACGGACGTCACGCGATCGACCTGACCAGGCACCTGAAGGGTGGTTCGGGTCACTCGATCCAGGCCATCGCGTTGCCATTTTTTGGCGCGAATCAACCTGCCCTCGGTGTCGTAGAGCTGCTCCATGATCGCGCTGCCGGCGGCGTTGTGGTGCGTGACCGTGTGCGGCCCCTTGAGTGCACCATTCTGCTGCCAGCTCTTGACGCTGAGGTTGATCGGGTTGTGCTCGGTATGGCTTTGGACCCCATCGGGTGTAACGCTCAGGCTGGTCTGGCCCCAGTCGTCGTAGTGCGTGTGAGTGGTCAGTCTGAGTGCGGTCACGGTGGTCGGATCCTCGGGATCGCGCAGCCAGTCCTGCTGCGTTTCACTGACCGTGCGGCCTTCGGCGTCGAACACACAGCAGGAGATCTCGCGGAACACGTCAGGGGCGTGGTCGATGTCTTCGAGCTCTACGCGCACTGTGCGACCCTCGCCGTCGAGCCATTGGCGACGACGCTGTCCGGTCGAGTGCCGATGCTCGATCAACACCGGATTCTCGTCACCGGTCCTGCATTCACGCGCTTTTTGATCGTGCACATGGTAGGTCGACGCACGCCTGGCTTCGTAGCGGCTGTCATCGGCGGTCACCGCCAGTGTGACGCGACCGAGGCTGTCGTAGACGTAGCGCGAAACGACGCCCGCCTGATTGCGCTCCCGCGTCAGCCGGCCCGTGTGGAGGGCTCTGGCACTGCTTTGCGTGGCACGCACGTATTCGGTGTTCTCGAAACCGGTGATGGTGGTGTGAGTGCTCAGCTCGTCTTCACTCAGCTCGTAGCGAAAGCTTGTCGTGGTGGCTTTGCCGTTGAGGGTCGTGACCTTGCTGTCCAGACGTGCGTAGTGCGGTCCCGGTTCGGTAATGTAGGTCTGCGTGGTGGTTTCCAGCAGACGACCCTGTATGTCGTCCCGCACGGTTTCGCTGTTCACCACGACAAATGCGGGCGCGCCCTTGAGCTTCGAGGCCAGTGATTCGTAATGGTAGGTGGTGGACATCACCGGGGCGCCGCCGTAGGTGCCGTCACCAAGGGGCGCGGGCTTGATGGTCTTTTTCTTCAAGTGCCGCACCATGTCCAGCGCGTTGGGCGGACAACCGCTGCCTTCGGCCGAAGCCGAAGCGCCTTCAGCCGGGTAATACTCGCTGTGTTCTTCAACGCCGGCGGGCGATCGGGCGAATACGATGTTGCCCGACACGTCGTAGCGATATTCGGTTTGCTCGCTGCGTTGCACACCGGCGCGGCTGTGGTCGATGTACGTGACGGTCTGCAGATGGGGCAGTTGGCACCACGCGGGCTGGCCATCCCAGTCGACATCGGGCTCAAGGCCGAACGTGGTTTCGGTGCGCTTCTCGGCGCTGCCGCGGCGTGTCACTTCGCAGGTCAGCAAATGGAAGCGGTTCCAAGTCCGGGTGATGGTCGCCAGGGTGTCCCCGTTGGGCGCGGTCAGGGTTTCGACGACTTCGTACTCATAATCCTGCTGGACCTGATAGAGGTTGTCGCGCCCTCGTTGCCAGTCAAAAGCCTGATCGCTGCCGAACCCGAGAAAGTTATGGGCGCCGGACCATTCGTAATAGCGAGAGAGTGCGGTATCGGCCGTTCCCGCCGAGTGTGTCCATTCCAGCACTCTGGGCATGACGTCGAAAGGCGCACCGGGTGGCAGTCGATGGCCTTCTTCTCCAGTCGCCCAGATCACTGAATCGGTCGCGCCCAGAGGGCTGGTGAGGCTGGTTGGCAGCAGCAGGAAGTTCTGGGCGTCGAGGGCATGATGGTCGTAGACGATGGAGAAGGGCGTCTCGATGCCGGGCAGGTACATCTCGCTGAGTTTGTCGTTGGCCAGTTGCAGGCGCACGGCCTCGTCCTCGCGTCCCGGTATCGAGAACACGACTTCGCCGTCATCGCTGTTCACCTCGAGCAAGGTCCGGGTTTCGTCGCGGATCGTTTCAAGGATGAAATCGCCATTGCCATGAGGCGCCCATTCGACGAACACGCGATTGCCTTCCGGGCTGCGCACTTCCGTGACCAGGTAGCGCGCGCTGTCGTGCTGTCGAGTGAGGATTTCCGTCTGACCGTTTTTCTGATCCACGCGAAACACGTCTTCATGCTCACATGTCACCACCATGGATGTGAGTTTGGCGTCGAACAGCTTCAGCTCGCTGCCCGGGGTGAAGGTGGTGTCGTCGAGGTCGACGGCGAACTGTTCGCCCGACGACAAGCGCAGCGATGGCGCATCCTGATGCAGGTCGAGCTCGCTCAAGTCCAGCGACCAGCCCAGTCCGAACCCTTTATTGCGGGTCGAGCCCAGTACGCCAAAACTCAGCGTGGGCGTGAGCGCAGGACCGGCCAGATTGTTGGCCGGCAGTAGAGGCAATTTGAAAGCGATGGTGAATTGTCCGGTGCGGGCATCGACACCGGTTTTTATACAGTCCATGAAGTTGTTGGCTTGGGTATGAATGCTGGACATGCGAATTCTCTTTAGTGGTAGGCCATTAAGTGAAAAAGCGCGTCATGAGAAAGTCGATATGACGCGCCAGCGCAAGTTCGACTTACACGTCAAACATTCTGAAATCTATTTCGTTGCCCGAGTTTTTCTGGGTCATTTCAATGAAGTGTTCGGTGCCGTATTGGTCCAGCACTATCCAGCGCGTTGGACCGGTTGCCGGGACGCGAGGCGTTAAATCGGCCGGACCGATCAGCTCCAATCGTAAAAGACTCATCGCGCCGGGGCGGTTGTTTACCGCGGCGGAAGCGTTTTGGTAATTGAAATGCCGGGCAGCCCCAGGTTTGAATGCGTAGTGGCGCTGAATTTCAGTGTAATGGGTACCGGTAAACACGAACGGGTCAGCATCTCGCCAGTCGTCGTAATAATGATTGTTCTCGTCAGCACCCAGCGGGATCGCATCGACAATTCTCAACCCGCGATCTTTGAACTCCAGGTAGTACACGTCAATGTCTACCTCGGTCTTGTCGTCGTCGGTGGAGCCTACGAAAGCATGGACTCGCTCCAGCGTAAAGTCGGTGCGTCTGCGGCGCGGAAAGCTGATCGCCTCAAGTTCGACGTACGAGTTGAAGCGCGACGTGCTGGTGGCGTAGTCCACCCCATCCTCTTTCACGATACCCGCGTAAATTTTATAACGCTCTCCGCCTGGCGCTAAGGTAGAAACATAGAAATCCCGGCTTCGCGGCGCGGATGCAGTCAGGTTTTGAGGAGCAAAACCCGTCGCTGCGAAGTATTCGAAGCGCGGATCTTTAATCGTGGACACCCTGAACAGCTCCTCTGGCTCTGCGGGGTTATTCTTTGCCCACGCCGGATCGTATGCACCGCGACCGAAATCGATACCCAGATCGCGGTGGTCGCTGCCATCCTTGATGAGGAAGAGCCAGATTCTGTCCATCTGTTCATCGGTGATGCGCTCGCCTTTGACCGGCGTCAGGCTGACGGTGACTTTAAGTTGCTGACTGCCATTGTTATAAAGCTTGTTCGAGTTTGACGTCACGTCAATCTTGAATTTGCTCAGCCATTTGGCGTCATCTTTGAATTCGATATGCATGGGTAACCTTCCGTGGTTGTTGAGTGCAGCCTCAGACTACGCGCTTGCATCGTCCGAATTGATATAAATATATATATCGAGAAGGTGCCCAGATATAACGCGATGTTTCGACGCGCGCAGCGGAGATTCGGCAGTCATCGCACCGCGCAGTACCAAAATCCTTACACTCGAATGGCAGTATCGACATCCGGGGCGACGGGCGCGTTGGCGAAACGCGCGGTTTCCACTACATTGGCATCTTCCCGGATGATCGAAGCGTCCACTGACCTCTCTCGGCCAGCGGCGCGAAGCAGGCCCCTGTGGCCGGACAGGACGAAAGCGCAGACGATGACGACCCAGCCTCCATTAGACGGATCTATCCAGCGCTTACGGCTCAAGCGTTTTGGCCTGGCAACTGGCACGTACGTGTTATTGATCATGCTGATAATGGTTGCGTACTGCGCCGGGTATTACCATGCGACGTTTTTTGGCGTCTGGCTCGCCAGTGTGTCGGTATTGCTGATGCAGGGCGTGCTGAGTCTGGTGTTCTTTGGCGGCTACAACCTGCGCTTCAAAGACCCGAGCCTGACTGAGTTTCAGGTGCTCATGGGGCTTGGCTGGCAGACCTTTCTGCTCGCCCACATGGATTCGGCCCGAGGCACGTTTCTGGTGCTGTATGTGCTGGTCTTGCTGTTCGGTCTGTTTCACCTGAGGCCGAAAGTATTCATCCGCTGTTCGGTGCTTGCCTTGCTCGGTTTCACAGGGCTTAACCTGTGGGATGCGGCCCATGACCAACTCGACGATCCCGGCCTGGCTGCGCTGCAGACCTGTGCGTTGTTCATCGTGCTTGCCTGGCTGTGCCTCTACGCACGGTTCGTGCAGGCCTCCCGCCAGCGGATGCATCAGCGCAGGATCACGTTGCAGGCCCATCAGGAAACCCTGCGTGGAATGATGTTCCAGCTCGAGGAACTGGCGTCCACTGACGAACTGACCAACCTGTATAACCGTCGGTATTTCCTGCGCCTGGCGACCCGTGAGCTGGAGGCCATGGAGGGCAGTTATGCGGCCGGACTGGCGCTGATCGACCTGGACCACTTCAAGCGGGTCAACGACATTTATGGTCACGCCGCAGGTGACCGGGTCTTGCAGGTCTTCGCCAAAATTGCCGACGAGTGCCTGCGCCCGGATGACATTCTGGCGCGCTATGGAGGAGAAGAGTTCGTGTTGCTGATTCCGCGCTGCACCCGCGCGCAACTGGTCGATTGCTGTGAGCGTATCCGGCTGGCGTTCATGCAGGTCAAGCTTGCGGACGTCCCTGATCTGGACCTGAGTCTGTCCATCGGCATGACCCTCATCGAGCGCAATGACCACATGGACCCGGCACTGCAGCGGGCCGACCAGGCGTTGTACCGGGCCAAGCATCAGGGCCGCAATCGTTGTCATGGCGCCTGGGATTATGCCGATGCCTGAATTGCGGGCAGGCGGCCGTCAATGGACGGTCGCGTCGGCTGCCAACCTGCTCGATGCCCTGAACGATGCCGGTTTCTCCGTCCCTTACAGCTGCCGAGCCGGCAGTTGCCACACTTGTCTGGTGCGCTGCGTCGGCGGCGAGCCGCTCGATGAACTGCCGCAGGCGCTGGACGCCGACAAACGTGATCAGGGCTGGCGGCTGGCGTGTCAGTGCCGCGTGGTCGACGACCTGGCCGTGGAAATTTTCGATCCTGCCCGCGATGGCCTGCCCGCCACGGTGAGCGACTGCAACTGGCTCAGTGCTTCGGTGTTGCGCCTGCGCCTTGAGCCCGAGCGCCCGCTGCGCTATCGCGCCGGGCAGCATCTGGTCCTGTGGACCGCCAGCGGCGTCGCTCGACCGTATTCGCTGGCCAGCCTGCCTGGCGAGGACGGATTTCTGGAATTTCACATCGATTGCCAGCGTCCCGGTGCCTTCGCCGATGTGGCGCGCACCCTCAAAGCGGGCGATCCGCTCAGGCTCGGCGAACTGCGCGGCGGCGCACTGCAATACGATCGTGACTGGCAGGACCGGCCGTTGATGCTGCTGGCTGCTGGCACCGGCCTGGGCCCCTTGTGGGGCGTATTGCGCGAAGCCTTGCGGCAGGATCATCAAGGGCCGATCAACGTACTGCATGTCGCTCGCGACAGCAGCGAGCACTATCTGGCCGAACCGATGAATCAGCTTGCGCAAGCACATACAAACCTGAAGACCGAACTCGTAGCCGCTGCCGATTTTCAAGCCGCCCTCGCGCATCTGCGCATCACCTCCCGGCAGACCATCGCGCTGGTGTGCGGCTCGCCCGCGAGCGTCGAGGCGTTTTCCAGGCGCTTATTCATCGCCGGATTGCCGCGAGGGCAGATGCTCGCCGATGTGTTTCTGGAGAAAACCTGACCGGAGCAGGCTCGCCAGTCGGTATGCCACCCAAGGTACGTGCAGGAGTATGGTCACCCGCGATCAGGCCCGAGTGGCCTTGTGATCCTGATTCGCAGCCCTACAACGCAAAAGCCCCGACCTCTCACGAGCGCCGGGGCTTTTGCCTGTTGCGTGCCGCGTCTTAAACCATCGGGTCGCCGACGTGCAGGATCTTCATGCCGTTGGTGCCGCCGATCGTGTGGTAGCTGTCGCCCTTGGTCAGGATGACCCAGTCACCTTGCTCGACCAGACCACGCTTGACCAGTTCGTCCACAGCCGACTGGCTGACCTGACCGGCCGGCAATGCCGCCGGGTCGAACGGAATGGTGTAAACGCCACGGAACATCGCGGCGCGTGCCTGGGTCTCGCGGTGCGGAGAAAACGCGTAGATCGGCACCGAGGAGCGAATGCGCGACATGATCAGCGGGGTATAGCCGCTTTCGGTCAGCGCGATGATCGCTTTGACGCCCGGGAAGTGGTTCGCCGTGTACATCGCCGCCAGCGCGATGCTTTCGTCGCAACGGGTGAACGAGTGGCCGATGCGGTGGCTGGACGTCTTGCCGGTCGGGTGACGCTCGGCGCCGACGCAGATGCGCGCCATCGCTTCAACCGCTTCGACAGGGTAGGAGCCGGCAGCACTTTCGGCGGACAGCATGACGGCGTCGGTGTAGTCGAGCACGGCGTTGGCCACGTCGGACACTTCGGCGCGAGTCGGCATGGGGCTCGAGATCATCGATTCCATCATCTGCGTGGCAACGATCACCGCCTTGTTGTGGCGACGTGCGTGCAAAATGATTTTTTTCTGGATGCCGACGAGTTCAGCGTCACCGATCTCGACGCCCAGGTCGCCACGGGCAACCATGACTGCGTCACTGGCGCGGATCAGCGCATCGAGGGTCTCGTCATCGGCGACGGCTTCAGCGCGTTCGATCTTCGAAACCAGCCAGGCGGTGCCGCCGGATTCGTCACGCAGCTTGCGGGCGTATTCCATGTCCGCAGCGTCGCGCGGGAAGGAAACGGCGAGGTAATCCAGGTCCATTTCCGCAGCGAGCTTGATGTCTTGCTTGTCTTTTTCGGTCAGCGCCGGAGCCGTCAGACCGCCGCCACGACGGTTGATGCCTTTGTGGTCCGACAGCGGGCCGCCGATGGTCACGGTGCAGTGCAGGGCGTCGGCGGTTTGCGTATCAACGCGCATCACCACTCGTCCGTCGTCGAGCAGCAGTTCGTCGCCTACGCCGCAGTCCTTGACCAGATCGGGATAGTCGATACCGACGATTTCCTGGGTGCCTTCGGTCAGAGGATGGCTGGTCGAGAAGGTGAACTTGTCACCGACCTTGAGCTCGATCTTCTTGTTGGCGAATTTGGCGATACGAATTTTCGGGCCTTGCAGGTCACCCAGCAACGCGACGAAGCGGCCGTTCTTGGCGGCGATGTCGCGGATCAGCTTCGCGCGAGCCTTGTGCTCGTCGGGCGTGCCGTGGGAGAAGTTCAGGCGGGCGACGTCCAGCCCGGCAAGGATCAGCTTCTCGATGACTTCTGGCGAATTACTTGCAGGGCCAAGTGTGGCTACGATTTTGGTGCGGCGAACGGACATGCACAAACTCCTTAAATGAAGCGCAGCGAGAGGCTACTACTGTATTGGTCTGTAGTCATTGTTCCTTTGCACTACCTGACTGCCCGAATGGTGGGCAACTGGCAGACCGGCGGCAGTCAAATCGCTTTTGAAGAAATCCCGTCAGGCGCCGATACAATGCAGAGCACAGGAGACTCTCATGCGAATCGTGATCATATTTGTGGCGCTTGCCGCCCTCAGCGGCTGCACTCGCTGGGCGATGAACAGCCACTTGAACAATGCCAACCGCGCCTACGCCCAGGGCGACTGCGACGCTGTGATGTACAACCTGTCGAAGGTCGACCGGGAGAGCCGCGCACGGCGCTATGTGCAACCGGAAGTGTCAATGTTGCGCGGCCAGTGCCTGGAACGCCAGAAATTGTACGTCGACGCCGTGCAGACCTATCGCTTCATCATTACTCAGTTTCCGTACAGCGAATACGCTTTCCGGGCTCAGGCGCGCCTGGATACCCTGCACCAGCTGGGTTACGACAACCTCGCTCCGCCAGCGGTGGCACGGCCTGCGTCACTCTGATTACACCCGTATGGATGGACGGCACCTGTTTTGAGTGGCCTTTGTAAAAATCTTGGCTAGGCTGCAATGAGTAGGGACCTAAGTGTTTCTCACAGGAGTGGCGAGGGCGCTCGGTTTATCGTCGCGGTTATCGCGAAATTGAATAATCGGATGAGTGACTTCGGTTAACGCTGGTGAGTCAGATGACGTCCCTGTTGTAATGAACAGGTGGATTCGTTCGTTTACGTCGTCCCGGCAGTTCACGTACGACCGAATCTCAATGCACTAGCACGACCATGCTAAATGGTCTTTCCAGGGCGAGTGTCCAATGCTGAACGAAAGGCGAATAGAGCGTCACCAGCTGCCGTATTACCTGCAGGTGTTCAATCGATACACCGATAAGCCGTTAGGTTGCCTGGGTAATGTATCCGAACAGGGGCTGATGCTGATCAGCGACCTGCCCATTCTCGTCGGTGCCGACTTTCAGCTTCGCCTGAAAGTCCCGGACGAGAAGAACGGACTCTACAACATCGATATCAACGCCAGCTGCCTGTGGTGCCAGGAAGACGAAACGCCTGGCGTTTTCGATTCCGGTTTCCGGCTGCAGGTTGCGCCAGCCGAGTATTACCACCTCATTCAGGCCTTGCAGCGTTATTTCAGCTTCTATCCTCTGGAAGCGTCCGCCTGAAAACGGCACCTTCATAAGGTGCCGGCTTTCTTCCAGCTCAGATAGCGACTCACCAGTTGCGGCCCCAGCTCTGCAGGGCGCACGTCCAGCACCGGAATGCCGTGGGCGCTCAGGCGCTCATGCAGGCTGGCCCGCGCATTGGAAAATTCCACCGTGCCGCAGTAATCAAGCGCCTGTTGCCAGGTGTGTACCGGCGTGTGACGAAGTTGATCGAGCACTTCTTCGCGCAGGCTGGCCACCAGAATCCGATGATGCCTGCCCAGTTGCTTCACCGACTCAATGAGCTGTTCGTCGTCCTCATCACGAAGATTGGTGACCAGCACCACCAACGCACGGCGTTTCTGTCGGGCCAGCAACTGGCGGATCGCCAGACTGTAATCGGCCGGGCGCTGGGTGCTGTTCAAGTCATAGACCTGATTCAGGAGCACGCTCAAGTGCCGCGCACCTTTGCCCGGTGACAGGTGGCGATTCTCATCGGCGGCAAACGTGGAAATACCCACCGCATCGCCCTGGCGCAGTGCCACGTGACTGAGCAGCAGGCAGGCGTTGAGCGCGTGGTCGAAGTGGGTGAGATCGCCATCCCGGCTACGCATGCGTCGGCCGCAGTCGAGCATGAAGACAATCTGCTGATCGCGCTCGTCCTGGTATTCCCTGGCGATCGGCGTGCGCTGCCGCGCGGTGGCTTTCCAGTCGATCTGGCGCAGGCTGTCGCCCTCACGAAACTCGCGCAACTGATTGAATTCCAGCCCCAGTCCTCGGCGCTGTCGCTGTCGTATGCCGATCTGGCTCAGCCAGTTGTCCACCGCCAGCAACTGGCCGTTGTGCAAACGGGCGAAGTCCGGATAGACCCGCGCCGTGTCCGCGCTCGCCAGATAGCGTCGCGACAGCCACAGCCGCAAGGGACTGCGCAGCTGGATTTCGATGCGTTCGAAGAGGAACGCGCCGCGGCTGGTCGGCCTCAGCCGATAACTCAAATCGGCTTTGCGCTGTGGACGCAGCACGATGTCCTGCGGCAGATTTTCGACCTCGAAGCGATTGCCCGGGCCTTGCGGGCCGTGATCGAACAGGCTCAACGCAACCGAGCGTCGCGAGTCGTGCAGCAGTTCAATGTGCACATCGCTCCAGCGGCCCAGCGCCAGACTGCCGGGCAATCGCCGCTGAACCTGTGGCGACGGCGTGCGCGAGACCCAGAACGCATCGAGTGCGGCCAGGGCGCCCATCACCCACATTAAAGACCAGAACAGACCCTCCAGTCTGGTCGCGATCCCGCGCCCGAGCGCCTGGCTGATGCCCAGCAACACGGCGATGCCGGCCAGAATCGCCAGCCACTTGAGCAGTCGCGTCGAGGGCTTGAGCAGTTGCTTCATTGGCGGGGCGCCGGGACCTGATCGAGCAGTTGTTTAAGCACCTGATCGACAGACAGCCCTTCGATGTCCAGTTCGGGCGACAGCCTGACGCGATGACGCAAAACCGCCAAAGCGCAGCCCTTGATGTCGTCCGGAATGGCGAACTCGCCACCGCGCAGCAGTGCACGGGCGCGCGCGCCACGCACCAGCGCGATCGATGCGCGCGGACCTGCGCCCAGGCTCAGTCCCGGCCAGGTGCGGGTCGCACGCGCCAGTCGCACGGCGTAATCGAGCACCTGTTCATCCACCGGCAGTTCGCTGGCAATGCGCTGCAACGCGATGACGTCCCTGGCCTGCATGAGCGTGCGCAGCGGTTGCACATCGAGCATGTCCGAGCGCGTGGAGCGGGTGACCTGACGGACCATCTCCAGCTCCTGTTCAGCCTGCGGATAGTCCATGCGCAGCTTGAGCATGAATCGGTCCAACTCGGCTTCCGGCAATGGGTACGTGCCTTCCTGTTCGATCGGGTTCTGCGTCGCGAGCACCATGAAGGGCTGGGGCACCGGCAGGGCACGGCCCTCCAGGGTGACCTGACGTTCCTGCATGGCCTCCAGCAGCGCCGCCTGGGTTTTCGCCGGCGCGCGGTTGATCTCGTCGGCGAGCAGAAGATGGGTGAAGAGCGGGCCTTTGCGCAGCTTGAATTGCTCGCTCTGCATGTCGTAAACAGCGTGGCCGGTGACATCGCTCGGCATCAGATCGGGCGTGAATTGGATGCGCGCGAAGTCGCCCCCGAAACATCGGGCGAGGGCGCGCACGAGGAGCGTTTTGCCTAGCCCCGGCACGCCCTCGAGCAAGACATGCCCGCCGCCGATCAGCGCGGTCAAGACATCGTCGATGACAGCATTCTGGCCGATGACGGCTTTCTGTAACTCGTGACGCACAGCCTGCGCCAGATGGATCGCACGCTGGCGCTGCTGCGCGGGATTGCTCGACGGCGCCGCGCCAGCCTCACTGTCTTTAGGTTCCAGTGCCGCGGGGTCAGTTTCGCTCGCTCCGTTTAATACGGAACTCGACGGTTCGGTCGGATGTTCGCTCATAAGGCATTCCTGAGTGTCTGCAGGTACGCAACCTGACGGGTGAAGTCGCTGTTGGACAGGCGTTCTTCGGGGCGGGGCCGCAGGGCCTGGCCGACGTTGCTGGTGGGTTGGCGCGTCATGCGTGCCAGGGTTTGCCATTGCTCGGTCACAGGCAGCATTTCGAATCCGGGGTGTAACTGGCGCGCGCGGCGCAGGATATCCTGCTGAAGCGCACGCAGCAGGGCATGCTGGCCCCGGCGCCGCAGCATGAAGTCGGCGCTTGCACGCAGATGTTCACTCAACTGACGACGTGCGCGAGGAGCAAGGGGCAGCATCGGCCCGTGACGCATGCCCGCGTGCCATAGCGTGGCGACCAGACAGAGCCCCAGCGCCAACAGGGCGTGTGGGAAAAACTTCCATAACAGGCCGAACAGATCGTCGTGTTCGGTACGAAGCAACATCGTCACCTCGCTGTCCTGACTCAGGTACCACAGCAGCCACGCGTTGTCGTACTTGCCGATCGCGCGGGTTTTCCACAGGTCGGCATCGGTGACGATGGTAATCAGCCCTTTACCGTAGATCAGTTGCAAGAGGTGCGTGGCGTCGGCGCTGTTGGCCCAGGATCGGGCGTGATCCTGCGGGTCGTCGAGATGAAAGGCCGGGTCGAAACTCATGTACGCCGGGTCGCTTTCGTTTTCGACGTAGAGTCGCGTCAGCTCGGGCCAGGGCGTTTTCGGTGTCTGAACCTCAGGTGCGCTCAGGGGAATGACCGGCTTGATCAACTCGCGCTCGCGTCGCCGGTCCTGTTCACGCACATCGCGCGTGAGGAACTGGCGAATCTGCAATTGATCCAGCAGCAGATCGCCGCTGCGTCCTGTTTCTTCATCCCACAATTGCTCGGCGACGAACAACAGACGACCACCGGCGCGCGCCCACGCCAGCAAACGCCTGACCTCGCCCGGCGTCATGTTTTCTCGCGTGTCGAGCAGCATCAGCGTTTGTGCCTGCTGGGCGGTGTCTGGCAGGCTGTTGAGCGTCTCGGCGACGTTCACCGGCACATGCTGCCCACGCAAATAAGTCTGGGCTGCAAGGTAGGGATTGGCCCGGACATCCGGCGAAGGCCCCTGATCGACCACTTCCTCATAGTGTTCGACGCGCTTGAGCAGCGGCAGGCTGGCGATGCTCAGGCCGAGCAGCGCCAATACACTGACCAGAATCCACGTGTTGCGCCGGCTCATGTTGCGCCTTGCGCTGCGAACAATTGCCGCCAGCGATCGCAGAGGTTTTGCCTGGCCGTCAGGGGCGGCAGCTGATGACCGTAAGCGAGGTTCTGCCAATGCTGTGTCAATTCATGGCTGAACGCATCCAGTGACGGCTGTTTGAGTTCGGCGATGCGGGCGAGCACCTGACCTTCGGTATCGGCGTGCCTGAGCGGCAACTGATAGTCCGTCAGGAGGCGGCTGAGCAACGCGCGATAGAGCAGGCTCAAGGCTTCGCGTGGCGATTGCTGCCACAGGCGTTCGGCGGTGCCGGCGATGTCGGCCGGCAGACTCTCGGCGCTGACGTGCAGGCCGAACAACTGTTCAGGCGCCTTGCGCGGCACCCGCGTTTTTTGCTGAGAACGCCCGACATACGTGCCGAACCAGGCGCGATAGCGCCAGATCACCCACGTCATTCCCAGTGCAAGCAGTGTCCACAGCGCCACCTCGAACACCGTAGAGAGGGTCTTGCCGACATTCAACAGCCCGACCACCCATTTCGCCAGCCAGTCGGGTGCGTCGCCGGCCTTGGCTGCTTTCTTGTGCTCGGCCAGGCGCCAGCCGGAAACCGGCTTGGGGTTCTTGAACGGCGGGTTTCCCAGCACGGATTTGATGGCGGTCTGTGACGCCTGGCTGGTCAATGGCTGATTGAGCAGACGCGGCGTTCCCGGCGCTGCGGCCTGTTCGTCCAGTTCGGGGGAATCCAGCGGCGGCAGCGGGCAACTGTAGACCTGTTCCTGTGGGGCATCGTCAGCCATGACCGCCGTGGGCGAAAAACTCAAGGCAACCGACGCGCCGAGCAGCAACGCATAAGCGCTGCCCATGACGCGCTGGCGAAGGCTGCGAAACGCCAGTTCGATGTCCCAGGCCTCAAGCGTGGTGCGCCGGTTGAGATACAACGCAAATCCGCAGGACACGTAAATCGGTCCCCACAGCACCAGCACAATGGCGTAGAACCCGTTGGTCAGATGCTCAAGCCAGTTCCAGTCGCCCTCGACATCCAGCAGGCTGCGCCACGACCAGTCGATTTCGATCTGTGGCGGGATCATGGCGTAGAACAGCAGCATCAGCCCCAGCCACAGACACAATTCCAGCGAGCCGCCCATGGATGTCAGCAGCCGGGCCGCGCGCAAATCCTTCTGCCCCAGCAACGCGATGCGCTGAGCGCGAGCGGAACCGTCCAGTCCCTCCAACTGCTGAACTGGCAGTATGAAGCTGCGGCTCAGGCTCAGCCGACGCAGCGTGAGGCTGGCAATCAATTGTGGTTTGAGCGCCGCAATCCAGGCCTTCAATGCCTGCTTGAGCGTTGGCGTGGCGCCGAACAGTGCCTGGGAAAGGATCAACAAGGGCAGTCGTTCGAAAGCGGGTTTGAGCCACCAGAACAGCAGGATCGCCAGCGACGGATAATCCCAAAGCAGCAGGCTCAGCAGCGTGAACACCGGCAGCGTGACGATCGCCCAACTGCTCATCAGCAAGCGGCGATGTCTGCGCGCAAGGAGCACGCCCAGATCGACAGCCTCCCAAGGGTTGCGCGGACGCAGTTCGACGCTGGCTTCAGTCAGGCGCATGGGACGAGCGTCCAGCGAACAGCAGGTAAGCGGCGACCGACGCCCAGAGCGCCGCGCCGACCAGATACTTGGTGGTCGGTTGCGGCCAGGTCATCGACGACCAGTACGCCTCGATAAACGCGGCGATCAGCAGAAAAACCATCACGCCGCCAATCAGCCGCACGCTGGTGCGGGCAGCCAGGCGCAGCGCTTCATCCCGTCGCAGAGCGCCCGGGGCGAGTATCGCCCAGCCGAGTTTGAGTCCGGCGGCGCCCGCCAGCGCGATGCCGGTCAGCTCGAACGCGCCGTGGCCGATCACGAACGGCCAGAAGGTTTCGCCAAAACCCACATCAGTCAGATGGCCCGCCACCGCTCCGATCATCAAGCCGTTGAAGAAGAGGAAAAACAGGCTGCCGACGCCAAACAGCAGGCCGCTGGCGAAGGTCTGAAACGCAATGCCGATGTTGTGCATGATGTAATAGCCGAACATCAGCCAGTCAGTGCTCGACGCCCGTTCGACGGCCTGGCCGATGCGCCGCGCGGCGGGATCGTACATGGCTTCCATTTCATCCACCTGAGCGGGGCTGACCACGCTGTAGATCAGATCCGGGTAGCCGTACACCAACCCTCCCATGACGATCAGACTGCCGAAAAACAGCAGCGCGGCCAGTGCGACCCAACGCCATTCTGCACGCACCGCGCGGGGAAAATCGGCGAGCACGAAGCTCAACAGTTGTGCGGCAAACTGGCTGCGATGGCGATAGAGCTGTTGATGCCCGCGCATCGCCAGTTGTTGCAGCGGATCGACCAGATGGCTGCTGTAACCCCGCGCCTGCGCGAGGGCCAGATGCTGGCAGATCTGCCGGTAATCACGGGTGAAATCGTCGCCGGATTCGCTCCTGCCGCGGCTGCGTTCCAGCACATCCAGCCGAGCATCGAAGCGCTGCCATTCGTCCTGATGCCGTTGTTCGAACTGGCTCTGCTTCATCTCGCCCCCCGCATCATGCCGTGCCCGCCAGCCCGCGAGCGATACCGTTGAGCCGGTCCACGGACTGTTGCGGATCCGCCTGCGACGGGGTTTGCAGGGGCTCGACGACAATGGCCGCCAGTTCATGGGCGCGCGCCGTGACGAGCTGGCCCTGACGTTCGGCGAAGGCGAGCAATGCGCGTTGTTCATCCAGCGTCAGGGCGACCGGTGCCACCAAAGGCGCGGCGTCCGGCAACACGGGCCTTGGCGGCAGCGTATCGCGGTAGATCACCAGCGTACCGGCGGCAATGTCGCCCAGCCGTTTGAACAGCGGATGCTGCAGGCAGCTGAACGCGCCCACGGTGTAGCCAAAGGGCAGCATGTCCACGAAGCGCAGCAGGTTGCGCAGCAGTGAGGCGGACCAGCCGACGGGCGTGCCGTCGTCGTGAATGACCCGCAGCCCCATGATCTGCTTGCCCGGCGTGCGCCCCTGATGCAACACCTCGAACAGCACCATGTACCACCAGTTGATCAGGAACAGCGAAAGCACGAACAGCCCGGTGCCGAAGTCGCCGAGCGTCCCGAGCAGGAAAAACAGACCGGTCAGCAGCACGCCTCGAATGATCAGGTCGATGGCGAATGCCAGCGAGCGAGACAGCAGACCGGCCGGGCACAGAAGCAGGTCAATGCCCTCAGGCGTTTCCATGCGAATACGGGTGTCCAGTGGAGCAGGCTGTGCAGCGATCCTTGGCCAGGCTTGCGAGGAGGACATTCGGAGGAGGTACGCCAGAAATTAAAGTCTGATGCTAGCCACGCCACGACCGGTAAGCAACCTGCGTTACAAAGTGCTGCGCGCGATCAGGCGCTGACATTTCGTAGCTGTCCGGCCGGCCGGCGGGCTCGCGGTCCTGCACCTCGACTGCGCCTTTGAACCGTGTCCCTTCCATGTTGCGCGGATCGGCATAGAACCCATCTGGTAGACTTCGTCGGTCTTTTGTTCAGGATCAGCCCGTGACTTCCAGCATCTTCTGGTACGACTACGAAACCACCGGGATCAATCCGCGCAACGACCGTCCGTTGCAAGTGGCGGGCATTCGCACGGATGACCAGCTCAACGAGATCGGCGAGCCGGTCAACCTCTATTGCCAGCCCAGCGACGACATCCTCCCGCATCCCGCCGCGTGTCTGGTCACCGGGATTACCCCGCAACGTCTGGCCGAAAAAGGGCTTTGCGAAGCTGATTTCATGACGCGGATTCATGCCGAGCTGTCGCTGCCGGGTACCTGTGGCGCCGGTTACAACACCTTGCGCTTCGACGATGAAATGACGCGTTACAGTCTTTACCGCAATTTCTTCGATCCTTATGCGCGCGAATGGCAGGGCGGCAACAGCCGCTGGGACCTGATCGATGTGGTGCGCACGGCTTATGCGCTGCGCCCGGAAGGCATTGTCTGGCCGGAAGAGGAGGGCAGGGTCACGCTCAAACTCGAGCGTCTGACCGCGGCCAACGGCATCGATCACGGTCACGCTCACGATGCGCTTTCGGACGTGCGGGCGACGATTGCGCTGGCGCGTCTGATTCGAGAAAAACAACCCAAGCTTTATGACTATCTGTTTCAGTTACGCAGCAAGCACAAGGTGCAGGAACAGATCCGCTTGCTGCAGCCGCTGGTGCATATATCAGGACGGTTCTCCGCCGCGCGAAGTTATTTGAGCGTGGTGCTGCCGCTGGCCTGGCATCCGGTCAATCGCAATGCGCTAATTGTTTGCGATCTGTTTCATGACCACAGTCCATTGCTCGACGAAGATGGCGACACCTTGCGTCAGCGTTTATATACACGCCGCGAAGATCTGGCGCAGGGGCAATTACCGGTCCCGCTCAAGTTACTGCATATAAATAAATGCCCCGTGGTCGCGCCATTGAGCGTGCTGCGCGAGGAAGACCGTCAACGCCTGCAATTGGATATGCCGGCCTACAAAGAGCGCGTCGCGCGCTTGAATGAAGGTCAGGCCGTCTGGCTGGAAAAGTTGAAAAGCGTTTATGCCGGCGACGATTTTGCTGTCAGCGAAGACCCCGAACAGCAGTTATATGATGGTTTTATTAACGACCGCGACCGGCGCCTTTGTGAGCAGGTGCGCACTGTCGAACCGCAGCAACTGGGCACTGACCCGTGGCCATTCGATGACCCACGTCTTCCCGAATTACTGTTCCGCTATCGCGCCCGTAACTTTGCGGAGACACTGAATGTCGCCGAGCAGCAACGCTGGTTGAATTTCTGCCAGTGGCGCCTGACTGATCCCGTCGCCGGGGCCCCCAATACATTGAAAGCCTTTTCCCGGGCGTTGATCGAGCTGTCCATGAAGGCGACGCCAGAGCAGTTGAAGGTGCTCGCCCAGTGGCAGGAATACTCGCTGCAGTTGCAGCAACGGCTGGGCCTGCAGACAGGCGGAAGGTGAACCCCAGGCAATAAAAAACGCCAGCGAGTGCTGGCGTTTTTTTACGTCGTACATCACTGCACAACTGCTGTCACATCACGCAGGCTATTAGCCCAGCAGAGTTGCCCAGCCTTCAACCTCGTCACCGCCCCACTTGGCTTTCCACTCTTTCAGAGTCTTGTGGTTGCCGCCTTTGGTTTCGATGATTTCACCGTTGTGCGGGTTCTTGTATTGCTTGACCTTGCGCGCGCGCTTGGTGCCGGTAGTTTTGACGGCGGCGCCGCGTGGTGCTTTCAGTTTGGAATCCGGATCCAGCAGCGCGATGATGTCACGCAGGGATTTTTGATATTCACCCATCAAGGTGCGCAGTTTGCCTTCGAACTCAAGTTCCTTTTGCAGTTTGTCGTCTTGTTGCAGGTTCTGCAGACGGGCTTGCAGTTCTTTGATGGCTTCTTCTGTGGCGCGGTATTCGTTGATCAGAGACATGAGGACTACCTATGTTGTGATGGGCAGGGTGCAATGACGCAATAATAGTCATAGCGTTTGCGCAAGTAAACATTTAAGAAAAGTTTTATCGGTCGATTGTTGAAATAGTGACATGCGCTGCGCGTCTTAGAAACAAATGGGCGCTGTCGACAAAAAAATATCGCTTATTTAGTGCCTGTGTCTGGCGCCGAAATCCCGGCGCCCCGAAATGCCGGGCCGGCCGTCCATTACCGCCGATCGGACGTGGTTTTGTGTCCTCATCAATCAGGTGCACCGGAATACTGCACAGTCCTCAGGTAATCGCTAGAATAGCGGCCTTTGCGAAGTTCTGGAGTTTCCCCTCATGCGCACTTTTCGTCTGGTGATTGCTTGCCCGGACCGTGTTGGTATCGTTGCCAAAGTCAGTAACTTTCTGGCGTCGTACAACGGCTGGATTACCGAAGCGAGTCATCACTCTGACAACCTAAGCGGCTGGTTCTTCATGCGTCACGAAATCCGTGCCGATACCTTGCCGTTTGACCTGGAAGGCTTCCGTCAGGCATTCACGCCGATTGCAGAAGAATTCTCGATGGACTGGCGCATCACTGATTCGGATCAGAAAAAGCGCGTGGTGCTGATGGCAAGCCGCGAGTCCCACTGTCTGGCGGACCTGCTGCATCGCTGGCACAGCGATGAACTCGACTGCGAGATCGCTTGCGTCATTTCCAACCACCAGGACCTGCGCAGCATGGTCGAGTGGCACGACATTCCTTATTACCACGTCCCGGTCGACCCGAAAGACAAGGAGCCGGCGTTCGCCGAGGTGTCGCGGCTGGTCAAGCAGCACGATGCCGATGTCGTGGTGCTCGCGCGTTACATGCAGATCCTGCCGCCGCAGTTGTGCCGTGAATACGCCCATCAGGTGATCAACATTCACCACAGCTTTTTGCCATCGTTCGTCGGCGCCAAGCCCTACCATCAGGCGTCACTGCGGGGCGTGAAGCTGATCGGCGCGACCTGTCACTACGTCACCGAAGAGTTGGACGCAGGGCCGATCATCGAGCAGGACGTGGTTCGCGTGAGTCATCGTGACAGCATCGAGAACATGGTGCGCTTCGGCCGCGATGTCGAGAAGATGGTGCTGGCCCGGGGTCTGCGCGCGCACCTTGAGGATCGCGTACTGGTGCACGACAACAAGACGGTCGTGTTTGACTGATCGGGCTCGACCCGACTCGGCGGGGCAGGGGATGCCTGCCCGCGCCGGGCGTCACGCGGACATACCGTTCAGTTTGCGAGGCCGCGTTTGCATGGTTCGTTGACATGATTCAGTGGCGCCCTACGGCACATCCCTGACTGCCGCTTTCATTCCTCACAGAGGCAAACCTCATGACCGACCCGCTCGATAAAGCCACGTCCAAAGCGCCGCCGACGCTGGGGGAGGGCTGCCTGAGTCGCTACGATGTCGACGCCCTTTCACCGGACGACGGCACGGAATTCGAGGGCGCTGCGCAGCTGTGGGAACAACTGAAAGCCAACGAGAAAGACGACGGCTCAGGCGGCTCGGACCCGCAGTAGCTTCAACAGCAACGGACGTCCGACCATCAACAGAAATACCGGACCGCCCGCCACCAGATAGAAGTAGTAGGTGACGATCCGCCAGATCAGGATCGCCGCCGCGGCAGTCGATTTGCCCACCATCGGCGCCAGCAAGGCGGCCGACGTCAGTTCCGCAGCGCCTGCACCGCCTGGCGACAGGCTGAATTGCCCGGCGCTCAGCGACAGCATCTGCACCAAGAACGTCCAGGCCCACTGGATATCCACGCCCAGACCTTGCAGCGCCAGGTACATCACGCTGTAGCGCAGGCTCCAGTGAATGCACGTCAGCACGAAGACCTGGAACAGAATCCGGTGCGGCATTTTCCAGGTGTCGGCCAGCGCGTCGCGAAAGTGCAGCAGCTTGCGAGCCCAGCGAATGCGGGTAGTGTTCTTGCGCTTCAGGCGTTTGAGCAGCCTGCCGTTGAACAGAATGATTCGTCGGTGATACCGCGCGAACCCGGCGCAGGCGCATAACCCGGCGCCGATCAGCAGTGCGCTGGCAATCAGCATCCATTCCAGATTTTCACTGAGTTTGTGAAACACCGCGTAGATCAGAATGCCGATCAGCGCGAGCAGGAAAAACACCAGATCATTGAGTTGATCCGTCGCGAACGCCGCCGTGCTTTTCGCCGGCCCGATGCCGCTGCGCGACAGCAAGGCAACCAGCGTCAAAGGCGCGCCGCTGCCGCCGGGCGTCGCGCAATAGGCGAATTCAGTGGCCATGACCACACCCAGGCTTCTGCGCATGCCAAGGCCCTTAGCGCTGTCACCCAGCAGCAGGCGCAGGCGCATCGTGTTCATGCACCAGCCGACCAACACCATTGCGAACATGCCCATCAACAGCATGACGGGGAAGTTGCGCAAGCGGTGGAACATGTCCGTGCCGCCCATGAACAAGGGAATGAGGAGCGCGAGGATCAGGCCTGCCGCCAGCCAGCCAAGTCGCTTCACGCTGCGGACCTGATCAATGGCTGATGCTGTAACCAGGTGAACTTGGTTACCGGTTCGCGGCCGTTTTCCAGCAAGCGTGTCAGCGTCTGCAGCCAATAGCGGCGGGAAAATTCGTGGCGCATGTCGACCGGGTGCAAACCCAGGCGAATGGTGGCAGCGTTGTGCAAATGAGCCTCTCGATGGTCGCTGATGATTTTCGACAGCCCGCGACGTACGGCGCTGCGGGCGCTCCAGACGATACCCGGTGCGTCTATCGCGTGAAAGTCAGGCAGACGATACAAGTGTTGGGCATCACTTGTGTAGTCCAGCGGCAATTGGCGAAGCGCCTGGCGGGTGCCCTCACTCATCAGCCACGCAGGGGCGACGAAGCCGTGAAGCGGCCAGTCGTTATGTCGAAAGACCTCGATCCCGGCTTCGAGGCGTTGCAGGGCCTGACGTTGGTCGAGGGTGTAAAACTCGCCTTCCCAGGTGTAGATCCGGCGCATGAAAAAGGCCTGCGGGGTACGCGGCGCGGGGCTGTCGTCGCAATGGAAGTAGCCATGCAGCACCAGTTCATCCCCACGCGCCAGGCGCGAGTGCATCAGGCGCTGGAACGCAGGTGCGGCATCGACACGATCGTGTTTGTGGAAGTCCGGCACGACCAGCCACGTGATCGGGATATCGCCCAGCGCATCGACCGCTTCGACAAAGGGGCGATAATCTTCCCAGGTCTGCGGCGCGACGTCGTGCAGCACCAGCATGACGCTGCGTGGCTGGCGAACGTAGTGTTCAGCCATGGGCGTACACCGGGGTGCCGACACCGAGCACGGCTTCATAATGGCCCAGCAGTCCGGCGACGACGGCATCCCATGCGTAATGTTGCTCGACGTGCCGGCGTGCAGCGTTTCCACGGACTTCGACGTCTTCGCTGAACAGCTGCCGAACAGTCGCGGCCATGTCCTGCGCATCATTGGGTTTGCACAGCAGGCCGCAACGCTCGGGAATGATTTCGCGAAACGCCCCGGCATCGACGGCCACCACGGGAATCCCGCATGCCATGGCTTCAAGAACGATCAGCCCGAATGTCTCCTGATCGCCGGCATGCACCAGCGCATCGGCGCTGGCCAGTAACCGTGCAACCTCCCCGGCAGGGCGGAAGTGATCGATGACGGAAACGTTGTCCGCCACGGCGGTCGGCATGTGCGAGCCGACCAGCAGCAGGTGATAGCCTTTGCCAAGTGCCTTTATGCATTCGAGCAGCACCGGCAGGTTTTTCTCCTTCGAGCCGCGACCGGCGAAGATCAGTAAGCGAGTGTCCGGGCTCAGCCCCAGTTCGGCTTTAAGGCCCGGATCGCGGCAGCCTGGTTCGAACGTCTGCAGGTCGACCCCCAGCGGCTGCACATGGACATGCTTGACGCCAAGCCGGATCAGCTTTTCGGCCATCGCTGTGCTGGGCGCCAAAACCCGGTCGAAATTGCCGTACAGCTTGCTGACATAGGACTCCACGTTGGCGCCCAGCCAGGTGCCTATCCGGTTGCTCACCAGCAGCGGCAGATCCGAGTGATAGAAGCCGATCACCGGGACATCCAGTTGACGACGCGCATCGAGCGCTGCCCATGCCGTCAGGTAGGGATCGCCGACCTCGATCAGGTCCGGTTGCAGGTTGTTCAACGTGTTTCGCCAAGGCGCCAGACGCAGCGGAAAGCGATAGCCGTTGCCGAAAGGCACAGGCGGCGCCGGAACCCGATAGACACCGTCTTCATGACTGCTGTCCGGACCTGGCACCAGAAGACTGTGCCGAACTCCGGGATAGAGCGCCAGACGCCGATGCTTGGCGTCCAGATAGGTGCGCACGCCACCGCTGGCAGGGGCGTAGAACATGGTCATGTCAGCGATGTGCACGGTATGCCTCCGTCCGGACTGTCGTCATTGGTTGACCCCTCCCGAGAATAGATGTTCGGTTACATATCCGCCGCCATAAGCGCCGCCAAGGGGAATTGCGCCACGTGGGCTAAAGTGAAAAAGCCAGCCTGACCGGCACCGTGGGTTGCCGCCGATGCAGGACGCGGCTTCGATGCTCTCGGGACAATCAATCGCGACTTGTGGGTAAAGACATGGCTGATTCTCAACAGATTCTGATTGGCGCTGATCTGAGCGGCGAACCGGTGGGCCAGGCGTTGCGGCTGGCCAACCGTCACGGGTTGGTGGCCGGGGCGACCGGGACCGGCAAAACCGTGACATTGCAACGCCTGGCAGAGGTTTTCAGCGATGCCGGCGTTGCGGTGTTCGCCGCCGACATCAAAGGCGACCTTTGCGGCCTGGGGGCGGCTGGCAATCCTCAGGGCAAGATCGCCGAACGCATCGCCGGTATGCCGTGGCTGAACCACAAACCGCAGGGATATCCCGTGACATTGTGGGATGTACACGGCCAGTCCGGTCATCCTTTGCGCACTACATTGTCGGAAATGGGACCGTTGCTGCTGGGCAGCCTGCTGGAGCTGACCGACAGTCAGCAATCGGCGTTATATGCAGCGTTCAAAGTGGCGGATCGCGAAGGTTTGCTGCTGCTGGATATCAAGGACCTCAAAGCTCTGCTCAATCATCTTCGGGACAACCCCGAGGTGCTGGGCGAAGAGAGCGCGCTGATGACCACCGGTTCCAGTCAGGCCCTGTTGCGGCGTCTTGCGGTACTTGAGCAACAGGGCGCCGAAGCATTGTTCGGTGAACCCGCGTTGCAGCTGGAAGACATTTTGCAGCCAGCCAGCGATGGTCGCGGGCGCATCCACCTGCTTGATGCCAGCCGCCTGGTGCACGAGGCACCGAAGGTCTATGCGACCTTCTTGCTGTGGTTGCTGGCCGAGCTGTTCGAGCAGTTGCCGGAGCGGGGCGATGCCGACAAACCGTTGTTGGCGCTGTTTTTCGATGAGGCACATCTGCTCTTCGCCGACACGCCGAAGGCCTTGCAGGATCGGCTGGAGCAAGTGGTGCGGCTGATCCGCTCCAAGGGCGTTGGCGTCTACTTCGTGACTCAGTCGCCGGGGGATCTGCCGGACAACATTCTGGCGCAACTTGGCCTGCGGATTCAGCACGGCTTGCGCGCGTTCACCAGCAAAGAGCAGAAATCGCTGCGCGCCGTGGCCGAGGGGTTTCGTCCCAATCCGGATTTCGATGCGCTGGCCGTGCTGACCGAACTGGGCATCGGCGAAGCGTTGGTCGGCACTCTTCAGGAAAAGGGCACGCCCGCTATGGTGCAGCGGGTTCTGGTCGCGCCCCCACAATCGCGGATCGGACCTCTGAGCGAATCGGAGCGCGCGGAGTTGATCGGCCAGTCGGCACTGTCTGGCCGCTACGACAAGCCCATCGACCGGGAGTCGGCGTACGAAATGCTGCTGGCGCGCAAAGGCGAGACCGGAAAAGACACTGCTTCAACTGCGCCTGCGGAAGCCAAGCCCGAAGGCGGTTTCGCCGACCTGGCAGGCGGTTTTTTGGGAGGACTGGCTGGGCAGGCGATGAAAAGCGCGGTGCGTCAGGCCGCCAATCAGATCGGCCGAGAGCTGGTGCGTGGGTTGATGGGGTCATTGCTGGGTGGGGGCAAGAAGCGGCGGTGACGGCTCCTGCCGGAGATGTTCAAGCAACGTCCGGACAAAAAAATGCCCATTCAATGAATGGGCATTTTCACATCGGTCGGGTCAGGCCAATGCTTTGGACGCCAGCCAGAACAGGCCGGCAGACAGCAGCACGGTGGCCGGCAATGTCAGAACCCACGCCAGCAGGATGTTGCGCACGGTGCCACCTTGCAGGCCGCTCTTGTTCGCGACCATGGTCCCGGCGACGCCGGACGACAGGATGTGGGTGGTCGAAACCGGCAGGCTGAACACGTTGGCCAGGGCAATGGCGCTGGCGGTAGTGATCTGCGCGGACATGCCCTGCGCGTAGGTCATGCCCTGCTTGCCGATCTTCTCGCCGATGGTCAGCACGACGCGCTTCCAGCCCACCATGGTGCCGATGCCAAGCGCCAGCGCGACGGCCAGAATCACCCAGAACGGCGCGTATTCGGTTGTGGCGGTCAGGTCTTTGCGCAGCTTCTCCAGATCGGATTTCTCACGGGCATCGAGCGCCGGCAGCTTGCCGACTTTGCGCGCGGTGTCATCCAGGCACAGCAGATAACGGCGGACTTCGATGCGATGTTCAGGCGCCAGGCTGTGGTAGTCGGTGACGCCTTTGAGATTGTTCAGCAGCGCATCGATGGTAGGCTCGGTCTGCTCCGGGTTGCAGCTGAAACGCTCAGGCAGATCGCCTGTCGTCGCCTTGCCCAGTGCGAGGTACTCACCCAGGGTTGCATTGTTGCGCTGATAGAACTGACTCAGGTGCAAAGTCGCGTCGCGGGTACGTTCGATCTGGTAAGTGGTGGTGCTGAGGTCCAGTACGAACTGGGCCGGCACGATGCCGATGAGCACCAGCATGATCAGGCCGATGCCTTTCTGGCCATCGTTGGAGCCGTGTACGAAGCTCACCGCCATCGCGGAGATCACCAGGACGAGGCGGTTCCAGAACGGAGGATGCTTCTTGTCGTCGAGCTTGCGGCGTTGCTCGGGCGTCTTGTGCATTTTCGACAAGGGACGCCAGGCTTTCAGGCCGATCAGCACCAGACCCGCGATGATGAACCCCGCCAGTGGCGAGAAAACCAGCGAGGCGCCGATGTCGATCGCCTTCTGCCAGTTCACGCCTTCGCCCAGTGGGATGTGGTTGATCAGCGCGTTGGCCAGGCCCACGCCGAGGATCGAGCCGATCAGCGTGTGCGAGCTCGATGCGGGAATGCCGAAATACCAGGTGCCCAGATTCCAGGTGATCGCCGCCGCCAGCAGCGAGAACACCATCGCCAGCCCGTGACCGGTATTGACGTTGATCAGAAGCTCGACCGGCAGCAGATGGACGATGGCATAAGCCACGCCGACGCCGCCGAGCAATACCCCGAGAAAGTTGAAGAACCCCGAGAAGAACACGGCCAGATGCGGCGGCATGGCCTTGGTATAAATGACTGTCGCCACCGCGTTGGCGGTGTCATGAAAGCCGTTGATGAACTCGAAGGTGAGGACAAAAGCCAGGGCGAGCAACAGGCTCACAATCACCCAAGCATCCAGTCCGCT
>Ga0213834_100123_pt1 | contig 78865 bp, 76 predicted proteins | sample SWPTP12_FD_160580 | JGI IMG/M metagenome (GOLD analysis project Ga0213834, IMG submission 160580) | Coastal seawater microbial communities from Marineland, Florida, United States - SWP TP1 #2 | ecosystem: Environmental > Aquatic > Marine > Coastal | place: USA: Florida | collected 2016-08-06 | reverse complement strand
CCATTCCGAACACAGAAGTTAAGCCCTCTAGCGCCGATGGTACTGCGAAAGCGGGAGAGTAGGTCGCCGCCAGTTTTTTTTAAACGCTCATCATTCATTTGATGAGCGTTTTTTTTTGCGGTATGCTTGAGAATTTCATTTAATAGCACTATTTTTTACTGGTAATTAGAAAGACATTTAAGTACGTCTCATGACTCGATAAAGTCAGTTGCTCTCAATGAACTTTTGTATATTTGTTTAAACCTTCAAATTATAATCTTATCAACCACATATGAAAAAACTATTCACCTTTTAATATCTTTATTAATTATTAATTTTTCGTCTGGCCAATTTTCTGGAGGTAATGGTAGCACTACTTCACCCTACCAGATCTCTACTCTTAATGATTTGAAATTTTTAAGTGAGAGTCCACAGTATTGGAGTAAAAGTTTTATTCAAACGAAGGATATTGATGCTACAGAAACTAAAAATTGGAATAATGGATTTGGATTTTTACCGATCGGAAGACCTACAGATATTGCTCCGTATTTTTTTGGTAGTTATGATGGAAAAAGACACGCTATAAAAAATTTGTATATCAATAATCAGGATTTGGATTATACAGGGCTTTTCGCTTATACATTTTGCTCATCTAGCACATTTGACATTCAGGGTGTGAATTTAGTTAATGCAGATATTACCGGAAAGGCAGTTGTCGGTGGTGTAGTCGGTTTAAATTATGCATATACAAAAGATTGTTCGGTGACTGGCAAGATAAAGGGTTTGAATTATGTAGGTGGGATTGCCGGGATACAGTACTATTCAGTAAGCAAATCTTTTTCTTATTGCCAAATTACAGGTACGAATGTTATCGGGGGTATTGTGGGAATTAAATACTTTGGAGAAATAACCAATAGCTATTCTTCATCAGATTTGTATGGTAATTCTCAAATTGGCGGTCTTGCCGGTGATGCTAGCTCCGCAGTAATTAAAAATTCTTATGCCAGAGGTAAAATTAGTGGAAGCTCATCATTAAAAGGTCTTTTATCAGGAAATTTATCTACATCTACGGTTGTTACAAATAGTTTCTGGAACAAAGATATTTCTGGCATAGACACTTCAATTGGAGGAGGAACAGGTTTATCAGCTGCAGAAATGTTAGTCAAGAATACTTACACATCAAAAGGGTGGGATTTTGTCGATGAAACAGCTAATGGTTCTGAGAATATTTGGAAGATGGATACTGCAAATATCAATGATGGTTATCCGATTTTTAATTATCAAACTGGAACTATGTCTATTAATGATAGAACTGTTGCTAATAATGTGATATATCCAAATCCTGCGACAGCAATTATTTATTTCCAAAAACCATTAAAAAATATTGCTATTTATGATTTGACTGGAAAGAAAATTCTTGAGTCTAATAATGCTTCTTTATCAAAATTAAATATTAGCAAATTATCATCAGGAACATATTTGTTAAAGGGAGAAATGGATAATAATCAAACAACAGTACATAATCTTATAAAAAAGTAAAATAGAAGTTAATTCATTTAGAATTTATTTATAATATTTTAAGAAATAGCAATTAGCTATTGTAAGTTATAATAGTTATTTTTGCACAAATTAATTTTTAAAATGAAAAAATACTTAATTCTTCTTTTAATTTCTCTAATGGTAGTTTCTTGCTCCAAAATTAAAGTTGAAGGAAATGTAAAAGGAGGTTCTCCTCTGGAAAGAATAGAATTCATCGAAGCTTCTGGTGTAGCCACACTTCCGCTTGTCAACATTGGTCTTGATGAAAAAGGTAATTTCAAAGGCGAATTCAAAGCACCGAAAAACGGAATGTACGCAATGACTTATGCAGGGAAAATGAATTTCATTTATCTAAAAAAAGGTCAGACATTGAACATTTCCGGAGATGCTGCTACTTTTCCTGAGGTTTACAAAATCGAAGGCGATGCTAAGAAAAATAATGATTTCATCACAGCTACTCAAAAATATTTGGAAACTTACAGTTCTAAGTTGAACATGCAAATGCTTCAGAAAAAAGAACCTGAGTTTTTAGCTGACATTAAAAAAATCCATTCTGATCTTGAAAAAAATCTTGAAGAGAATGCTGATAAATTAGGTGCAGACAGCGAAGTGGTTAAACTTAAAAAAGATGAACTGACAACTAATATTCTGACATTCTTGGTTCAGTATCAATCCACACACGGCCAGGTAAGCGGCGATCCATCTTTCAAGGTGACAAAGAATTTCACAGATTATGAAAAAACTTTGACTGAGAATAATGACAGAATGGTTGAAAATCTTCCAGTCTACAGAAACTATTTATTAAACAAAGTAGGCCAGGATTTCCAGACTTATGCTGAAAAACAAACTGATAAAAATACAGCAAGTATGTCGGCTATATTTGCAAGATTCTTATCTACTCACAAAGATTTGTCCCAGAAAACCAAAGATTATTTGTTGGCTTTTGTAATTGCTAAATTTGATCTTAATCCTTACACAAGTGAAGTAGAAAAAGTTAAAAAAATCAGCGATGAATATATCAAGGATGCTGAAGTGAAAAAAGATCTGAACTCTGCTATCAATGCGGTGTTCGGATTGAAGAAAGGTGAAGAAGCACCTAAAGTAAGCTTAACAAAATTAGACGGTAAATCTGGAAATCTGGAATTGAACGGCAAACCAACCTTGGTAATGAGTTACGCTTCGTGGAATCCTTACATCGGACAATCTACAATTCCTGTTTTGAAAGAAGTTGTGAATTTTTACAAATCTAAAGTAAACTTTGCATTCGTAAATCTTGATGATACTAAAGAGCAATTCACAAAGACAGCTAACGCATTGTTGAAAGGAATTCCTGGAACTAGTTATTATGCAGATGGCGGATTGCAGTCCGACTACGCTAAGAAATTCTTTATCTACGGATTCAAAATTCCTGGGTTCTTTTTACTCGACAAAGATGGAAAGGTAGCAAGCCAGACTTTTTATAATTTAGGTGATGCTAAGTTTGTAGAAGAAATGAATAAAATTTCAGGTCTTCAGGCACCTACTGTAAATCCACAAGCTCAATTGCAAAACGAATTGTTGCAACAGAATCCAAATGCAGATTCTGCAAAAACAAAATAATAAATGAAACAAAGAAGAAACAAAATTCTTGAAAATATTAAACTCCTTTCCGCAGGTGCGAAAGGAGTTTCTGTTGGTAAGACAGAAGATGGTAAAACGGTCTTGGTAAAAGGTGCCGTTCCCGGAGACCTTGTCAACGTAAGAGTCAAGAAATCAAAGAGCAACTATTTTGAAGGTGAAGCTGTTGAAATCCTGGAATATTCTGAGCATAGAGTTGAGCCAAAATGCATTCACTTCGGAGTTTGTGGCGGCTGCAAATGGCAGAATATCGCTTATGAAAAGCAACTCGATTTCAAACACAGTGAAGTGGTCAATAATATTAGAAGAATCGGTGGTTTCCCGGAGTTCGAAGAGATTTCAATTCTAGGTGCGCCAGACCAGTACTTCTATCGGAACAAAATGGAGTTCTCGTTTTCCAACGCCCGTTGGCTCACACAGTATGAAATCAGTTCTGAGGAAAACTTTGGTAACAGAGATGCTTTAGGATTTCACATTCCGGGGATGTGGAGCAAAATTCTGGATCTGAAAGAATGTTGGCTTCAGGAAGATCCGTCTAACGCAATCAGATTGGCAGTAAAGAAATATGCTGTCGAAAATGGACTGGACTTTTACGATGTCAAAGAACAAAAAGGTTTCTTAAGAACTTTGATGCTTCGTCAGAATTCCAAAGGAGAGTGGATGGTACTTTTCCAATTGTACAGAGAAAATAAAGCGGATAGAAATAAGTTATTTGATTTTCTGTTAAGCCAGTTCCCTCAGATTACAACTTTGGTGTTTGCGATCAATCCGAAAGGAAATGATAGTATTTATGATCTGGATATCCAGACTTACTTTGGAGAAGGTTTTATTTATGAAGAAATGGACGGACTCAAATTTAAGATTGGTCCTAAATCTTTCTTCCAGACCAATTACAAGCAAGCCTTAGAACTATACAGAAAAACATTGGAGTTCGCGGATCTTAAAGGTGATGAAGTGGTTTATGATTTATACACCGGAACTGGTACAATCGCACAATATGTTGCAAGAAATGCCAAACAGGTTATCGGAATTGAATCCGTTCAGGAAGCTATCGACGCAGCCATAGAACATGCTGAACTGAACGGACTTACAAACACTACTTTCTACTGTGGCGACATGAAAAACGTCTTCAATGATGAGTTTCTGGCCAACCATCCGAAAGCAGATGTCTTGATCACGGATCCGCCAAGAGACGGGATGCACCAAAAAGTTGTGGAGCAGATTCTGAAATTGGCGCCGGAAAGGATTGTTTATGTAAGCTGTAATTCTGCAACACAGGCAAGGGATATCGCTTTGATGAAAGAAGATTACGAATTGGTAAAAATTCTTCCCGTTGATATGTTCCCGCAAACGCATCACGTAGAGAATATTGCTTTACTGATAAGAAAATAAGGTTTAATTTAGTTTAATATCTAAAGCCTAATATCTAAAAAATGAAAAACTTATTATGGATTTTCGGATTGTTGCTGCTTCTCACAAGTTGTGGAAGTGATGATGATATCTGTCTGGGCGAAGAATCTACGCCAAGATTAAAACTCAAGTTCAGAAATGCGAGTAACAATTTGTTGACAACCGTAGACACACTCTATGTAGATGTAGATTATGGGAAGACACCGCTTACGAGCATCATTTATTCTGCAAACGTGGATTCCGTGTTTGTGCCTTTGAGAATCGATGAAAGTCCTTATACAGATATTTATTTCAGAACCAGAAGTGGGCAGACAGGCAGCAAGTTGCGAGTTACTTATGATAAAAAATCAATTTATGTTTCTCCGGCTTGCGGTTTCAAAATCAATTATGAAAACCTGAAACCTGAACTCACAGGAACTACTCCCGTACAAGATATTCAAACCAATAACACAACATTGACAGATGAGAACAGCATCAATTTTTATCTGCGCTTTTAGCCTCCTATCGATTTCGCTTTTCTCCCAAACAAAGACGGAAGAGAAGAAGCAGGATTCTGTCAAATGGAAGTACACGCCCAATTTTACCGTTGGCGTGGATGTTCTTAATCTGGGAAGCAGTTTTTTCAGTGACAGACAGATGATTCAGGGATTTGTTTCCAGCAGAATAAGCAAGAAGGTGCACGCTGTTATAGATCTCGGTTACGATAATAATATCTATCAGAAAAATGGTTACGATGTGAAAGCAGATGGCCTGTTTGCCAAGATTGGCGGATTTTATATGCTGTCTATGGATCCTGAGAATGATCTCAATGGTTTCTACGCCGGTGCAAAACTCGCGGGAAGTTTCTACAATCAGGAGTACAAAGCAGTGCCGGTGAAAGGTCTCAACAGTGATGGTGTTTTCATCGCATTCGATCCTTCTACGCAGAGCAGTTACTGGATTGAGGCTTCGTTGGGAGCAAGAGTCCAGGTTTTCAGCAGCAACTTTTTTATTGATGTCAATGCGCAGCCACGATATTTGGCCTACACTACCAAGCAGGAAGAGATTAAACCGATGATTGTCCCCGGTTTTGGGAAGAGTTCAGGAAGCTTCAATATGGGTTTCAGCTGGAGCATCGCTTATAAGTTTTAAAATTTAGAGTCCGCCACTGCGGGCTTTTTTTATGCAATCGATTCACTGAGTATAATTTGGGCAGCTATTCCGCTTTTCACTCCCTCCCGATTTTGCATCGGGATCCGTTCTTGTCGGTCGCATATAAGCTTTCTATCAGGCTTTCAACAATTATTAAAAGTCAAGTATTAATATTATTAAATCTCCATTTCTATTATCAAGGCTTATAAAACAAAAAGCACAAAACAGATTGTCTGCTTTGTGCTTTTTAAAAATTATACTGTTTAGATTTTTACTAATTCACTTTGATATTGAATGGCATTTCCATCATTACAGAAGCTTTAGTATTAGGATCTGTCACCTGTTGGAAAATCTTGAAATTCTCTTTGCCAATTTTATTTTTAATGACTCTAGTAGAGAAATCTTCGTCGGTTTCAGAAGAGAATATCTGCTCAAATTTTGACATTTTTGCAGGGTAAGTTGATACACCGTAGTCTTTCACCTCAGCTTTTTTTGCAGCGTAATTGATGGCGTCCTGCAAAGTTCCCAGCTCATCTACCAGTCCGATTTGTTTTGCTCTCACGCCGGACCAGATTCGCCCGCCGCCTACAGCATCGATTTGTTCAAAAGACTGTTTTCTGTTTACTGTTACGAAGTGTACAAAACGCTGATAGGTAGATTCTACACTTCTAGTCATAATTGTCAATGTGCCTGGACTAAGACCATTTATGGCGGAGATCATATTAGAATTGGCATTCGTCGTCACCGCATCGCTTCGGATGCCGTTCTTTGCAGCCAACTCTTTGAAGTAAGGAATTACGCCAAACACCCCGATAGATCCGGTGAGAGTATTTGGTTCCGAGAAGATCTTATCAGCGCCCATTGCGATGTAGTAACCTCCGGATGCGGCATAATCTCCGAAAGAAACGATCACCGGTTTTTTACGTTTCAGCTGCTGCATTTCGAAAAGAATTTCGTCCGATGCATTAGCACTTCCACCCGGCGAATTGATTCGGAAAACAACCGCTTTGATATCATCATCTTTCTGAAGCTTTTTGATTTCCTTCACAAAGTTTTCGGAATAAATACCATCGTAACCTTTTCCATTGTTGATGGATCCGGAAGCATATAAGACTGCGATTTTACTTTTACCATCCTTCGAATCGATGTCGTTTGCGTATTTTGCAAAAGAGATTTTGTTGATCTTTTTGTCAGCGTCGATGTTCAGTTTTTTCTTGATGATATTATCGTACTCACTTTTCTGAATCAGCTGATCTGCCAATTTATATTGTAAACTCAAGTTTGGAAGGTAGCTGTAAAGGCTGTCTGTAATCGTTTTCAGTTCTCCGGCAGGTATTTTTCTGGATGCAGCAATCTTACTGGAAGTATTGGCCCAGATATCATTGAGGAGCGTTGAAAGCTGCTCTTTGTTTTCAGGAGAGATCTCATCTTTCAGGAAAGGCTCAACCGCCGCTTTGAATTTCCCGTGACGGATCACCTGAATGCCTATTCCATATTTTTCAGCAAAGCTTTTGAAGAAAGTAACTTCGGCAGACAGACCTTTGAGTTCGATGCCACCGGCTGGATTCAGATAATATTTATCCGCTACAGACCCAAGATAGTAAGCGCCCTGAGAAACAGAATTACCGTAAGCGTAAACGAATTTGCCGCTCTTTTTGAAATCGATCAAAGCATTTCTGATATCATCCAGTTGCGTAATCCCAGCATTGATATTATCCGCTTCAATACTTATCCCTTTGATTTTGTCATCAGTTTTAGCATTATTAATAGCCTTTAAAACATCATATAATAAAACTGCTTTTTGTTCTTTATTAATAGAGAAAAAATCTTCCTGATCTTCGGAAGGGCTGTCTATTATTTTTGTTTTAAGATCTAAAGTAAGAACAGAATTGGATTTGACATCCGAACTTTCTGATATAGAAGATAAAATAATAAACCCGATAAAAAATGCAAAAAAACCTGCGATCACAATAAAAATTGCAGTTAAATTTGCGAGAACTAGTTTGAAAAAACTTTTCATTATAAAATTAATTTGTTTGATATGTCGTACAATAGTGTGGTTTTGTTACTAGGAAGCAATATAAATAATCCGGAAAATAATATCCAAATTGCTTTGCAGAAAATAGAAAGCGAAGTAGGCTCAATATTAAAAAATTCTGAATTAATTACTTCGGAGCCTGTAGAATTTGAAAGTTACAATAATTTTTGTAATATTGCAGTTCAATTAAAAACACAATATTCGCCTATAGTACTGTTAGGCCAACTGAAAAAGATTGAAAGAGAGATGGGTCGCACCAAGGATTCTTCAGATTTTGGAAGTTATCAGGACAGGATTATAGACATAGATATCATATTATACAATAATATAAAGTTTATCTCCAATAAGCTTATTATTCCTCATCAAAAGAATCTCTATGAAAGGGATTTTGCAAGAGAAATCATAAATGAAATAAGATAAATTGGTTTAACACAAATGATTATGAAGAAAAAATTATTTTTATTACTAATGCTGCCGGTTCTTGGTTTTTCTCAAACCACAGAAGGCGTAAGCAGCGAAACTCCCAAAACAGAACCATTCAACAACAAAAGCCGACTTTTCAAAGATTGGTCAATTTCTGTTGGTGGTGGTGGTGCTTTTATGGCCAATGCGGATCTTAAATCTTTCTATGATGGAGATATTAATTGGGGCTATAATGGCTACGTGAGTATAGATAAGCAGATCACCCACACTTTTGGGATATCTCTTTTGTACACAAGAGGAGAAACTAAGCAAAAGGCTTATTTGAACGATGCTGCAGGAGTGGGGCATGGTTACACGAAGTTTAATCAGATTGCATTGTTGGGAGATGTTAATTTCTCAAACATTATGAGAAGAGTTGATAACAAATCTTCTTTCAGATGGGCATTGCACGGTTATGGAGGAATTGGCTTTCTGGGTTACAAAACATTCTTACAGGATAATAATACTCTAAGTAAATGGCCTCTCTACATCGAACAAAAAATTGGAATCAGTACTTTCAGTTACATTGGAGGTGTTGGTTTGAAATACAATGTTTCCAGATTACTAGATTTAGAATTAAGAACACTTTATATAGTAAGTGGTGATGAGGAATTTGACGGTGGCGGATGGACTAGAGATGCTGCTCCGGGATATAACTTAATCAATGATTCATACACTGATAATGCCTGGTTGGTAAATCTTGGTATTTCTTTCAAATTAGGAAAACATCAGGATCATCTTCGTTGGGTAGATCCGTTGCAGAATGCTTACAATAATACTGCAGTGTTAGAAGAGAAATTTGCAGATTTCAAAGTTTGTGAAAAAGGAGATCTGGATAATGACGGTGTATGTGATGACTGGGACAGACAACTAGACACACCTGCAGGAGCAAGAGTAGACGGAGCTGGTGTAGCACTCGACCTTGATATGGATGGTGTTATCGATCTTAATGATAAGTGTGTAACTGTTCCTGGACCTATTTCAAATAATGGATGTCCAACAGAAAAAACAGTTAGCCCTGTTCCTACAAAACAAATTGCTGTTGACGAAATCAACAAATATTTCAATGGAATAGAATTTGAATTGAGCAAAGACATTATCAGACCAAAATCTTACCAAGATCTTAATAAAGCTGCAGACATTATCAAAAGCCTAAGCGGTGGCGAAAGTTTTATTGTTGTTGGAGCGACAGACAGTCGAGGTTCTGCAGAATTTAATAAGAAATTATCTCAAGCCAGAGCAAATGCAGTTCTTGCTTACTTAGTAAATAAAGGCGTATCTTCATCCGTTCTATCCGCAGAGGGCAGAGGAAAAGATGATTTGAAATATACAGAATGTGATCCGGCAACCAAATGTCCGGAATGGAAGAATGAAGCGAACAGAAGAGTATATTTCATTGCAAAATAATTAATTAAAAAAAACATTCAAATATGAAACAAAATTTATTATCATTACTAGCAGTAGGTTTATTGCTACCTATGAGCTTAGCAGGACAGGAGAAATCTACGGATGCCAACTCCGGATCTCAAAATGTTTCCCCATTTACACAATCTTCAAAAAGATTCAATGACTGGGCTATATCAATTGGTGCCGGTGTACCTTTGATTCAATCAGCCGATATGACTTCCATTAAAAATGGAAACGGAAAAAACCTTTTTGGTTATTCTGCTTATATCAGTGTAGATAAGGCAATTACTCACGCTTTCGGACTTAATTTACAGTACGACAGAGGAGAAACTAGACAAGGGCAGGCTAATACAAAAGATCACGTGGTAATCACAGGCAATCATCCTGCAGGCAGAACACAATACAATGCAATCTCACTTTTAGGAGATCTTAATTTTTCTAATCTTCTTAGGAGAGTAGACAACAAATCTCCATTCAGATGGGCTTTACACGGATATGCTGGTATTGGAACATTAGCTTATAAATCTTACAGACAAGATCCAGGTCCTGTTTACAACAGTCAGGTTTTAAATAATGAGATAAAACCATTCAAATTTAATTCCCTCTTCGGACAAGCTGGAGCAGGTCTTAAATTTAAAGTTAATAATAGAATAGATTTAGAGGGTCGAGTAATGTACGTGGTTACAGGTGATGATGAATTCGACGGCGCAGGCGTTGGACAAACTGGTTATAACCTGACTGAGGATCAAATCTCAGACAACTTCTTCAATACCACTTTAGGTCTTACCTTCAAATTAGGAAAACATGAGTCTCACCTGATGTGGCACGATCCTATGCAGGAAATCTACTACAAATTGGATGTACTTAATGACAAAACTCAAGATCTGGAGGTTTGTAAAAAAGGAGATGTCGATAATGATGGCGTTTGTGACGATTGGGACAGACAGCTTGATACGCCGGCAGGAGCCAGAGTTGATGGTGCTGGTGTAGCTTTGGATGTGGATTTGGATGGTGTGATCGATCTTTACGACAAATGCGTAACGGTTCCAGGACCGGTAGAAAATAACGGTTGTCCTTTGACAATGAATAATTCTACAACTGGTGCTGTAACAGATGATTCCACAATTATGAAAGGAATCGAATTTGATCTTAATTCTGACAGGATTTTGCCTTCAAATACACCAATTCTGAATAATGCAATTAATTATATCAATTCTTCAAACAGCAGTTTCAAAGTAATTGGTGGAACTGATACAAGAGGAACTGAGGAATATAACCAAGGTCTTTCTGAAAGAAGAGCGAATAATGTGAAAAGTTATTTGATTCAAAACGGAGCCGATAAATCAAAGTTGCAAGCGCTTGGGGTAGGAGAAACAAATCTTCTTTACCCAGAATGTGAGCCAGCTGACAAATGTCCGGAATGGAAAAACAGAGCCAACAGAAGAGTATATTTCGAAGCTAAATAAAAATATATTTTTAAATAAACAGAAACCGTTTCGTTTTATTACGAGACGGTTTTTTTATTTTAAAGAATTGATTAAATTTACAAATGCTTTGTTCCAAAGAATCACAAAATATTTTAATTCATCAAACGCTCAAACAATTTTGGGGGTATGATGAGTTTCGGTCTTCTCAGGAACAAATAATTCTATCCATCATCAATGGTAAAGATAGTTTGGCTTTGTTGCCAACAGGCGGTGGCAAATCACTTTGTTACCAATTACCAGCGATAATTCTCGAAGGAACTTGCCTCGTGATTTCCCCTTTGTTAGCGTTAATGAGAGACCAACTGCAATCATTGCAAGCCTTAGGAATCGAAGCAGAATTGTTGAGTTCCGACTTAGATGAATTCGAAGAAGAAACCGTTTACAACCGATGCAAAGAAGGTTTGACTAAAGTTCTTTTCGTTTCGCCAGAAAGATTGCAAAATCAATTATTTTTGAGGAATATCCAGGAAATAAATATCTCGTTTATTGCGGTGGATGAGGCACATTGTATTTCAGAATGGGGACAGGATTTCCGTCCGAGTTATCAGAACATCAAAAAGTTTCGTCAGGATTTTAAAAATGTGCCGTGCCTGGCATTGACGGCGACAGCGACAAACCAAGTTGTTGACGAGATTTCAATCAAGTTGGGACTTCACCAACCTCAAGTTTTTAAACAAAGTTTCCGAAGAGAAAATCTCAATATCATTGTTGCAAATGCCGCGGACAAGTATCAAAGGATTTTAGAATTTCTCAGACAAAATCAAGCTTCCGGAATTATTTATACCAGAACAAGAAGGGAAGCGGAAGACCTCACGCTTTACCTCAAAAATAACAAATTCCAAAATGTGGATTTTTTCCACGCCGGGATGACTGCTCGTGATAGAGAGAATCTTCAAAAAAAATGGATTACCAGCCAGTTCCATGTTTTGGTTTCGACCAACGCTTTCGGGATGGGAATCGACAAAGATAATGTCCGATTTGTAATTCATTTTTCACCTTCCTCAACTTTTGAAAATTACTATCAGGAAATAGGAAGAGCTGGAAGAAACGGACAAGAGGCCATTGTCCTGCTACTTTGGAATGAACAGGAATTGAAGAACATCGATGATATTTTCAAGAACCAAATCCCTAACAAAACCGAGTACGAAAAAATCCTGATGTATCTGTATTCCATTTTCCAGATTGCAGATTCGGATTTGCCGGAGCGTACTTTCCAGTTGGACATCAACAGAATCAAAAATCTAAGCAAATGTTCGAATGCGAAAATCAAAAGTATTCTGACGTTTTTGAACAATCAGGAATTGATTTATTATAAAAACTCCATCTCATCATCCACGCTTCAAAGCTTCATCAACTCCGAAGATTTGGAACAATTGGCGCCGTCGGATGCTTATTTTATGGAATTGTTGTTCCGTAATTTGCCAGGTTTGGCGATTCAAAAAGTACATTTCAGCGACTTGGCATTTTGCAAAAAGAATGGATTTGATATCTTGACTTTCAAAGGAAGACTTAAACAATTGCAGAAAGCAGGACATTTGGAATATCTCGACGGCAGTCAACATTCCATCAAGTTCCTGAAACCTCGGAACGACCGACATCTTTCGGGCGAATATTGGTCGCTTTTCAATCAGATTCAGAAAAATAAATTAAAGAAATGGGAAGAGAATAAATTCTTTATCAAAGACACAGACTTCTGCAAAATGAAATTGATTCTCAGTTATTTTGGAGAACGTGATGCCGATAATTGTGGCAAATGTTCTGTCTGCAGAAAGAAAACAAATACGAAGAGAACTTTGTCAACAGAGATTTTCGAACAACTTGCCAAGCGACCGATGGCTTTGGAAGAGGTGGCTGCCAATCTCAATTTTCACTCCAAAGAATCCATTTCCGACACGTTAATCTTTCTTTTGGACATAGGTAAAGTCAAAATGTTGAATTACAAAACCTATATGTTAAACCAATAAAATTATTTGAATAAGTCGAACCACTTTGTTAGGTTTGGGCAGCTTTATCCGCCTTCCACTCCCAATCTTTTTTGCAGACGATTTCCATCTAACTAGAACCTAAGATTACGCAAAAAAGGATTTCCGTTCAAGTCGGGCTGCGAGTGATTCGAATTAAAAATCAATTACCAACTATCATTTATCAATTATAAATCAATGACGAAATCCCTCAATGTCGTTTTTTTCGGAACTCCCGATTTTGCCAAAGCTTCTCTGGAAGCCATTTTCAAATCTCATCACAAAGTGGTCGGCGTTGTAACTGCTTCCGACAAAGCCAGCGGACGAGGAATGAAACTCACGCCTTCACCAGTCAAAGTTTTTGCAGAAGAAAATGGTCTCCATCTTTTTCAACCCGAAAAACTGAGAAACCCAGAATTTCTGGAAGCCATTCAAAATCTGAATGCCGATGTTTTTGTCGTCGTAGCTTTCAGGATGATGCCTCAGGTCTTGTTTTCGATTCCGCGGTTGGGAACTTTCAACCTTCACGCTTCGTTGTTGCCGGATTATCGTGGTGCGGCGCCAATCAATTACGCAGTGATCAATGGCGAAACCAAAACAGGAGTCACGACGTTTTTCATCAATGAAAAAATAGACGAAGGAAGCATTCTTCTTCAGGCTGAAACCGACGTTTTACCAGAAGATAATGCCGGAACGTTGCACGATAAGTTGATGAACATCGGCTCGGAATTAATCATCAAAACTTTGAATGGATTGGCTGATAATTCAATCGAAGAAACACCTCAACCTGAAAAAGAAAATCCAAAAACTGCCTACAAAATTTTCAAGGAAAACCTGAAAATCGATTGGAATCAAAGCTCTGAAACCGTTCACAATTTTGTAAGAGGAATGTCGCCTTATCCAACGGCTTTCACGATTCTGAAAGTTGGCGACGAAGAAAAATCCCTGAAAATCTTCAATGGAAAATTCGAAGTTGAATCACATTCCCGTGAAGCTGGTGATTTTGATATTTCAAAAACAGAATTCAAGTTCTATACAAAAGACGGAATCTATTATCCAGAAGATGTTCAAATGCAAGGTAAGAAGAGATTGCCAGTCAAAGATTTTTTGAACGGAATCCAGAATTTTGAAGATTATAAGAAGTCTTAGATTGACACAATATAGACTGATAGATAATAGAATTAATTATGGTTTTATCAATAGGATTGGGCTTTAGCCCATTTTAGAAATTAAATTCATTAGAGGCTTTAGCCGAAACTTAATATTTTAAAAATGAAAAAACTTTTTCTTGGTTTAATGTTCGCTTCCAATCTCTTCTTTTCTCAGGATTTGAAAGTGATGACCTACAACATCCGATTGTCATTGGAAAGTGATAAAGAAAACGCTTGGGACCACAGAAAGGACGATGCTATGGCGCTGATGAACTATTATCATCCGGATTATTTCGGCGTCCAGGAAGCGGTTCCACAGCAAATGGTTGACATCAAAACCAATTTGAAAGATTACGATTATGTCGGCGTTGGAAGAGACGATGGCAAAAATCAAGGCGAATATTCGGCGATTTTCTACGACAAGAATAAATTAGAAGTTCTGAAATCAGGAACATTCTGGCTCAGCGAAACGCCGGAAAAACCATCGAAAGGTTGGGATGCGGCTTACAACAGAGTTTGCACTTATGCGTTTTTCAAAATCAAAAAAAGCGGTAAAAAATTTCTGGCTATGAATCTCCACTTCGACCACGTTGGCGATGTGGCGAGAGTCAATTCTTGCAAATTAATCCTTGAAAAAATCAAAGAACTGAATCCACAAAATCTGCCTTTGACCTTGACAGGCGATTTCAATTTGACGGACGATACAGAGCCAATCAAAATCATTTCTCAGTCCTTGGACAATGTCTATTACCATTCGAAGAAGCCACATTACGGACCAAAAGGAACATTCACGGCTTTTGATGTGAACACCGTTCCGAAAGAAAGAATTGATTATATTTTTGTAAAAGGCTTTGATGTTCAATCGAACCGAACAATCAATGACAGACGGGAAAATCTCCTTTATCCATCAGACCATTTTCCGATTCTGGCAGAGATTAGTTTTAAGAAATAATTATAAATGAAAAATCCTCTTGTTAAAAGAGGATTTTTTTTATTTTTCAGAAGAATGTTTTTGCGAAATATTTGGTTCTGCAAAACCTATTTTTTCATCATCACTTAATTCTGATAGTTTTTTGAATATGATTGAATAACTGGTATTGAACGGAACTTCCATCACAAAATATTTATTTCCCATTCCTTCACTTTCGCATCATAAACCTTCAAATTCTTTTCTTAATTCCATTACATCAATATTCTCATCAAGAACAATAATTTGAATTGTAGAATTTCCAGAATGTTCTACAACTTTTCTGTAGGTAATGCGCTCTTAATCTTCGTCATATTCTGCAAAAATAATATCACCCGAGGAAAAGCCAGGACCATAAAATGGAATATTATCAATCTTATAAAGGCCATCATTTGAATTTATAATTTCAGCCCAAAGTGTTTCAACAACAATTTCTTCAAGAACATCACTGTAATATCGGACTAATATTTTTCTGAATTATCGCTCATTTGAAATTCTATTTGAAAACAAAGTTACTTATTCCAAACAATCTTCTTCACCATCACTTCACTGGAATTAGTCCCGACCATTATTTCGAATTCGCCAGCTTCCCAATCATAATTCAAAGCGTCATCGTAGAATTTCAAATCTTCAGGAGTCAGTTTAAAAGTTACATTTCTGTTTTCGCCTTTCTTCAAAAATATTTTCTGGAAACCTTTCAGTTCTTTGATAGGGCGAACCACTTTCCCGAAAAGGTCGCGGATGTAAAGTTGGACCACTTCCTCACCATCAAATTTTCCCGTATTAGCAACATTCACATTGATGGTCAAAGTTTGATTGCCTTTCAGATTTTCAGAACTCAAATTGAGATTAGAATATTTGAAATCTGTGTAACTCAGTCCAAATCCAAACGGGAATTTTGGGTCGTTGTCCAAATCGATGTAAGCGGAAACGTAATTTCTGTCCGTGGATTTTCCAGCTGGTCTTCCCGTGTTGTAATGGTTGTAGTAGATTGGGATTTGACCTTCTGTTCTTGGGAATGTCATTGGCAATTTCCCGCCAGGATTCACATTTCCGAAGATGACATCGGCGATACTATTTCCAGCTTCTGTTCCCAACCACCAACTGTAAACGATGGTCGAAATATTGTCCGCCGCCCAGTCAAAAACCAAAGGTCTTCCGGCATTTATCATCAGAATGATTGGTTTTCCGGTTTTTGCGATTTCTTTTAATAAGTCTTCCTGAACACCAGAGAAATGTAGGTTGCTTCTGCTTTTCGCCTCGCCGCTCATTGCGTGTCCTTCACCGAGAGTCATTATCACGACGTCTGCTTTTTTGGCTGTTTCGATAGCTTCTGCAAACATCGATTTGTTGTCGTCATTTTCATAGCAGCCTTTTGCGTAAAGTAAGGTTGAGTTTTTGTCTAATTGATTTTTGATACCGTCAAATTGTGTGACGATTCTCTGCGCATCGTCTTTGAAAGGAACTGACCAAAATCCGTGCATCGCCACCGCTTCTTTTGCGAATGGACCAATCAAAGCGACAGTTTTAGTAGATTTTGAAAGTGGAAGGATTTTCTTTTCGTTTTTCAAAAGGACGACACTTTTTGCCCCGAATTCTCTTCCGAATTTTCTGTGTTCAATATTATTGGTTTGTTGTTTTTGTCTTTCGGAATTTGAAAATTTGTATGGGTCGTCAAACAATCCCAATTCGAATTTCTTGATTAAGATTCTTCTCACGGCATCGTCCACAAATTTAATATCCACTTTTCCTTCTTTGACTAATTTTGGAAGTTGTTCCATATAGATATTACTTTCCATATCCATATCGGAACCTGCGAGGATGGCTTTTTCTCCCGCTTCGGCATTGTCTTTTACGTAACCGTGTTTTATCATTTCGCCGATGCTTCCCCAGTCAGAAACTACAAAACCTTTGAAGTTCCATTTATCCTTTAATAAATCTCTCAGAATATATTTGTTAGCAGTTGCAGGGATTCCGTTGATGTCGTTGAATGAATTCATAAAAGTAGCAACGCCTGCTTCAGAAGCCGCTTTGAAAGGTGGAAGATAAGTCTCGTGAAGTTGACGAAGACTCATATCAACCGAGTTATAATCTCGTCCGCCAATTGCCGCACCGTAAGCAGCGAAATGTTTCGCGCAGGCCATTATCGCATCGATATTTCCCAGACCTTTTCCCTGAAAACCTTTGATTCTCGCCAATCCGATTTTGGTTCCGAGATAAGTATCTTCTCCGGAACCTTCCATTACGCGTCCCCATCTTGGGTCTCTGGCAATGTCCACCATTGGTGCAAATGTCCAATGAACCCCGAATGCCGAAGCTTCTATTGCAGCGATTCTTTCGGATTTTTCTATCATTTCCAAGTCCCAGCTGGCGGCCTGGCCAAGGTTAATCGGAAAAGTTGTTCTGAAACCGTGAATTACATCTTGTCCAAAAATCAACGGGATTTTGAGTCTGGATTCTAAGGCTAATTTTTGGAAAGCTTTTGTTTCTTCTGCGCCAGTTACGTTGAGCATAGAGCCGACTTTTCCGCTTTTTATTTCGTCCAAGACTTTTTTGGAATTGGAGTTTTGTGGTCCTGTGGCATATTCGAAGCCGCTGTACTGGACGAGTTGTCCGGCTTTTTCTTCCAAGGTCATTTTGGAAAGGAGTTCGGTGACTTTTTGGTCGATGCTTTTTTGGGCGGAAATACTGATTCCGAAGATTAAAAGCAGGAACGAAAGGCTATATTTTTTCATTGTAAAGTTGTTGTCTCTTTTTGAGAAATTGATAATTGTAAAAGTAACATTCTTTTGTAAATAAACTAAAATCTGATATGATTTTAATGATTTAAGTTTTTGTCATTCCGTAGGAAACCTAACCAAATGGTTTGTCAATCTAAACAGTCTAGATTCCTACGGAATGACAAAGCAACGTTTTTATATTGACTCTTGTTATATGTTGGAATCTGCAGCCCGACTTGAGCGGAAATCCTTTTTTGCTTGTACTCAAGTTCAACTTAACTGAAATCGTCTGCAAAAAAGATTGGGAGCGGAAGGCGGATAAAGCTGCCCAAATCATTATTCAATATTGGAGAAATGATGCTCAGAGGGGAATTGTTTTTAATTCTTTATTTTTGATACTTAAATTTTGGAAATGAGAAAATTATTATTGGGATTGATGCTGATGGGAACGGCGATTTCTGCGCAGGAACTGTATATGCCGAGAAATATCAAGAATGCTTATGCGAAAGGGACTCGCGATGTTTCCGGGAAGCCGGGGAAAAATTACTGGCAGAATAAAGGTGTTTATGATGTGAATGTGAAAGTGGATGCGAAAACGAAAATGGTTTCGGGTTCTGAGACGATTCAATATTCCAATAATAGTCCGGATGAGTTGAAGGTTTTGGCAATTCGTTTTGTGAATAATATGACTAAACCGCAGTCTCCGAGGGCCGGATATGCTTCGAAGGAATCTTTGACGGAGGGTTTGAAAATCAAATCATTCTCCATCAATGGTGAAAAATATAATATCAACAGCGACGATTGGGGAACTGTGGAAGCGGTGAAACTCACGAAACCGATTGCCTCAAAATCGAAAACTGAAATCAAAATCGATTGGGAATATCCATTGGCAAAGGAAAGTGGGAGAGAAGGGCAGATAGACCCGGAGACTTTTTATGTGGCGTATTCTTTCCCGAGAGTTTCTGTTTATGATGATTACAACGGTTGGGATATGTTGGCGCACAACGGCAGACAGGAGTTTTATAATGATTTCAACGATTATTCTTTTGCGATTTCTGCACCTAAGAATTTTGTGGTCTGGTCTACAGGCAATTTTCTGAATCCTGAGGAAGTTCTTCAACCTGAATATCTTAAACGTTTCAAAGAATCTTTGAAATCTGATAAAATCATTCACATTGCCAATGACTCTGAAATGAAATCCGGGAAAGTGACGAAGCAGAATGAGTGGAATGTCTGGAAATTCAAGGCGGACAATATTGTAGATTTTTGTTTTGCATTGAGCAATCATTACATTTGGGATGCGTCGAGTGTTCAGTTGAAAACTAAGAGAGCGAGCGTGCAATCTGCCTATAAAGTTGGCGCAAAAGATTTTGAAAAATATACAGAATGGATGCGCTACAATTTGAAATGGTTTTCGGACAATTGGCCAGGTGTGGAATATCCTTTTCCAGTGATGACGGCAATCCAAGGTTACGCTGATATGGAATATCCGATGATGATTAATGATACGAGTATTCCAGACGATTTGCAAGATGCGAGATTGACGGCGGATCACGAGATTGCGCATACTTATTTCCCTTTTTATATGGGAATCAATGAAACGAGATATGCTTATATGGATGAAGGTTGGGCGACGACTTTGGAATATTTGATAGGCATTGCTGAAAATGGAAAGGAAGCGGCGGACAACTTTTATAAAAATTTCCGTGTGAAACGTTGGATCAATGATGCTTCTGCGGAGCAAGACCAGCCTGTGATTACGATGAGTTCTCAGCTTGCCGGCGCTGGATATGGGAATAATGCGTATGTGAAATCTTCACTTTCTTATCTGGCATTGAAGGATTATCTGGGTGATGAATTATTCAAAAAAGCGCTTCATACTTATATGGATAATTGGAACGGGAAGCACCCGATTCCGTGGGATTATTTTAATTCTATGAATGTCGGTTCCGGGAAGAATCTGAATTGGTTTTTTAATAATTGGTTTTACACGAACAATTATATTGATTTGAAGATTGCGTCTGTGATGGAACAGGACAAGCAATTGGTTTTGACGGTTGAGAATGTTGGTGGATTTGCCATTCCGTTTGATGTGGTTTTGACCTATGAAGATGGTACGACGGAGAAAGGACATTTCACGCCAGCCGTTTGGAAGAAGAACCAGAAGGTAACGAATCTGAATATTCCAGCGAAGAAGAAAATCAGATCTATCAATTTGGATGGCGGGATTTTTATGGATTATACGCCAGGAGATAATTTGAAATCAATAGAACAGAATTAATTAAAAATAAATTTAACCACATAGACACATAGTTTTTTGTAAGGATTGAGATAAATAGATGAGCTTTATCTTTTATGAAAAAATAACCTCAATTATCTATGTGTCTATGTGGTTTCAACTCACCAAATTTAACACCGATGAAGAAAATATTTTTATTAATTGTTGCCGTTTCTATGCTGGTTTCCTGCGTTTCCAACAAGACGAAAACCCTTCAGCAGAATATCCTGACATTGCGTGACAGCTATTGCAAAGCGCCGTTGCAGTACAATTATACACAGCGTTTGCCGTCGTACAATTCGGACTCTATCATTTTGGCGAACAGCCAATTGAAAGCTTATTTCTCCGACCAGAGTATTTTGATTCTGAATGCTTTGGGAAGTGTGGATGAAGTGGAAAATATCATTGACCTCAAAAAGAATAACAGCCTGGAAGCACAAGTGAAAGTGCTGCAGCTGAAAACTAAAATCAACAGTAAAATCAGTATTTCTCTGACGGAATTGGATGCTGTTGCTGCCGAATTTGACTGCGAAGGAGAGCGCGTTGACCAAATGGCGAATTACGTAGATAACCTTAATAATAACAGGAATAACAAACTGATTCTGTTTTCCATCATCACGGGTGCGGTGACTTCCGTTGCCGGCGGGATTATTAAAAATGACAATGCGGAAAATATCGTCAGTATTGGTGGTGGCCTTTTGGGTGCTGGTCTTGGTTTGGCGACTTTCAATCCAAAAGGAAAGAAGGTGGAATTCATTCACGAAAGAAATCTATTGAAAGATATTTGGGAGCAGAAATTACAATCTCATAATTTCCCACCATTCATTTGGTATATGTATACCGAGAAAAAATTCACGGGCAATCGCGAGCACTCTATCATCCAGAATATGAAGCAACGTTGGATCCAATATCAGTTTGATAATGATGAAGATGCTGCGAACAAATCTGTGAATTTTGGAACTGGTGGGTTTTATCGAGCATCGGATTTGCAGAATCGTGCCTCGATGTTGAACCAAATGCAGTCTGCGACGAGAACCATTAATCAAAATATTAATTATCTGCTGTTGGATTTGGATAAGATGATTTCGGAATCTTAAAATGAAATTTAAAAATCAGCAGCAGAAAAATTCATTCTATCAGGAAAGTTTCTATTATTAATAATAGATTTGCAACCATTAATTCGTAATCATAAAAATATAAAATGAAAAGACAAACTATCGCATTGTTTTGCATTGCAGCATTTAGTTTTTCGTGCAACGACAAAAATGCCAAGCAGGACGACAGCAAATATACCGATGAGCAAAAAGCTTCTTATTACATAGGAATGAGTATCGCTCAAAATATGAAACAAGAAGGCTTCAAAGTAGATGCAGAACTTTTGGCTCAAGGTATCAAAGAGGAAATGGACAGCACGAAGAAAAAGATGTTACCAGCTGAAGAAATGAACAGCTTTATGCAGGACTTTATGATGAAGCAACAGCAAAAAAAGTAGTCTGAAGCGGGAGCACAGTCTAATGACAATAAGAAAAAAGGACTGGATTTTCTAGCGAAAAATAAATCTAATCCAAAAGTAAAAACCACTGCGTCAGGTTTGCAGTACGAAGTTTTGCAGGAAGGTGACGGCAAAACAAAACCAAAAGCATCCGACGTTGTTCAGGTAAAATACACAGGAAAACTTTTGGACGGAACCGTTTTCGATTCTACCGACAAAAATGGCGGTGCGGCAGCGGATATCAATCTGGGTGCTGTCATCAAAGGTTGGACAGAAGGAATCCAGCTGATGAGCAAAGGATCAAAGTATAGATTTTACATTCCGTCCGATTTAGCTTACGGAGACCAAGGCGCTGGAGGCGCAATTCCTGGAGGAGCAACTATTATCTTTGATGTGGAGTTGGTGAGTATTAAATAAGTTTTGTCAATTTGTAATAACGAAAACCTCGGCTAATTTTAGCTGAGGTTTTTATTTGAATATAAGAGTATCGGATATCTTCTGGTGTTTGTTTTATTTTAAAAATTCACTTCGTAATTTTTCATTTTTGACTCTTCTATATATTTCATTCCCAATATGTAGATTATTCCCAATTCTTTTAGCAATTAAGTTTTTCTCCCTATTTACATACTTGCCATTTGAATCTATTTTCATTATAGTTGGGCAATTGTCACAAGAAATTTCTTTTGTTGTAATTTTTGTTTGATTTCCTTTTTCATTCTTCTTAGTTCCTTTATAATAGTAAAATCCTCCATCACTTGCAGAATATATTGTGTCATTCTTAATGATTGCAATTGGACTTTGGTCAATGAAAACACTGCCTTTTTTAAATTTAATAAATGTTTTCCTGAACCATCTATAATCAGGATGACTTTCATCAAAGTATCCTTCCATTTTTTCAAATCCCAAATATAAAGTTTCAATATTTTCATAGTTCGATTTGTTTGACTTAAAAGAAACTAAAACTATGATAGTTCCCATAATTATGGAGTTTCTGGATATAAATTTCATAAATTATTCAAAAAAACAAAAGGCCGTTTTTGCTTTAGAAACGCCCTTTTGTTTTAAAATAGTATTTAATATGAAGAAAAATTTAACTTAATTTATTCCACCGGTCTGAAAACCAAACCTGTCTCTTCAAAATAATCCAAGGTAATTCTATCACCGTCATTCACAGTTCCTGCGAGGATTTCTTTTGATAATTTATTTAAAACTTCCTGCTGAATCACTCTTTTCAAAGGTCTTGCTCCGAAAACCGGGTCGTAACCTTTGTTGGTTAGGTAATCCAAAGCATCCTGCGTTGCGGTCATTAAAATATTTCTTTTCAGCAACATATCATTGAAACCTCTCAACTGATACTGAACGATTTTTCCGATTTCTTTTTTTCTTAAAGGCTGGAACAAAACTGTTTCATCAATCCTGTTAAGAAATTCCGGACGAAGCGTCTGTTTCAACAAATCAAAAACCTGAACTTTTGTTTTTTCCACAATTTCATCCTGATTTTCCTCCGTGATATTCTCAAAATTCTCCTGAATAATGTGCGAACCGAGATTAGAAGTCATAATGATAATCGAGTTCTTGAAATTCACCACACGACCTTTGTTGTCGGTCAATCTTCCGTCATCCAAAACCTGCAGTAAGGTGTTGAAAACATCTGGATGCGCTTTCTCAATTTCATCCAAAAGCACTACTGAATAAGGTCTTCTTCGTACGGCTTCGGTCAATTGTCCACCTTCGTCATATCCAACATATCCAGGAGGCGCGCCAACCAAACGAGAAACGGAATGTCTTTCCTGATATTCACTCATATCAATTCTCGTCATATTGTTTTCGTCATCGAATAAAAACTCCGCCAAAGCCTTTGCCAGCTCAGTTTTACCAACTCCGGTTGTTCCTAAAAACAGGAAACTTCCAATCGGTTTTTTCTCGTCGCTCAATCCGGCTCTGTTTCTTCTGATGGCGTCTGCAACCGCCTCAATCGCTTCCTCCTGACCCACAACTCTTTGATGAAGTTCGGTTTCAAGATGCAGTAATTTTTCTCTTTCAGACTGAAGGAGTTTGGTCACAGGAATTCCCGTCCATTTTCCAATCACTTCTGAAATGTTATCAGCTGTTACTTCTTCCTTAATCAATTCATTCTGATGATTTTGCATCTCCAGTTCGAGTTTCTGCAAAGCATCTTCTTTCTCTTTGATTTTCCCGTATTGGATTTCTGCGACTTTCGCATAATCTCCTGCTCTTGAAGCTCTTTCTGCTTCGAGTTTCAGAGATTCAATATCTTTTTTAATTGAAGTTAAATCCTCCGACTTCTGTTTCTCTTTAAGCCATTTAGCATTAATTTCATTTCTTTCTTCTGAAATTTTAGAAATATCTTCTTTCAAATGGTCAATTTTAGTCTGGCTTCCCTCTCTTGAAATAGCCGCCAATTCAATTTCCATCTGCATCAATTTTCTGTCGAGAACGTCCAGCTCTTCAGGCTTTGAATTGATTTCCATTCTCAGTTTAGCAGAAGCTTCATCAATCAAATCAATCGCTTTGTCCGGTAAAAACCGGTCTGAAATATATCTTTGTGACATTTCAACTGCCGCAATAATCGCCTCATCTTTGATTCTTACTTTATGGTGCGCTTCATATTTATCCTTAATTCCACGTAGAATGGAGATTGCTGATTCCGTATCAGGTTCTTCCACCATTACTTTCTGGAAACGTCTTTCCAACGCTTTATCTTTTTCAAAATATTTTTGATATTCATTCAAAGTGGTTGCACCAATCGCTCTCAATTCTCCTCTTGCCAAAGCGGGTTTCAGAATGTTTGCAGCATCCATTGCACCTTCGCCACCGCCAGCTCCCACCAAAGTGTGGATTTCATCGATGAAAAGAATAATTTGTCCGTCGGATTTGATGACTTCATTCACAACAGATTTCAAACGTTCTTCAAACTCACCTTTGTATTTTGCACCGGCGATCAAAGCTCCCATATCCAATGAGTACAAAGTTTTATCCTGCAAATTTTCAGGAATATCACCGCTGATAATTCTGTGTGCAATTCCCTCAGCAATCGCCGTTTTACCAACACCCGGCTCACCAATCAGAATTGGATTGTTTTTAGTTCTTCTCGAAAGAATCTGCAAAACTCTTCTGATTTCTTCATCACGTCCGATCACTGGGTCGAGTTTTCCTTCTGCAGCGAGTTCGTTGAAGTTTTTTGCATATTTATTTAAGGATTGATACGTTTCTTCAGAACTTGCAGAAGTCGCTTTCGAACCTTTTCTTAATTCTTTGATTCCGCCTTCCAGAAGACTCTTGGTCAAGCCCATATCTTTCAGAGTTTTTGAAACTTCAGAATTAGTTTCCAAAAGTGACAACCAAAGATGTTCGATAGTAACGAATTCATCGCCCATTTTTTTGGCGATATTCGGTGCATCCAACAAAACTTTATTGGCTGATTGAGAAAGGTAAATATTCCCTCCCTGTACTTTCGGAAGTCTTTCTAAATTTTCTCTGTTTCGCTCTCTTACTAAAGTGGCATCTGCTTCAGATTTCTTCAGTAAAAAAGGCGATATATTTTCATCGACCTGAAAGATTCCTTCCAGTAAATGTTGAGGTTCTATTTGTTGGTTGCCAAATTCCATTGCCACTTGCTGAGCGGCCTGGATGGCTTCCTGTGATTTTACGGTATATTGGTTTAAGTTCATATTTTTTGGTATTAAATGATTAAAGAATTAAAAGATTAGTTATTAAAATCTGCATCAAATTCTGTTCAATTTTGAGTTTTGAAAAGATGATTTTGATTATTTAAAAAACATTAAGAAAGTAATTTCTGAGGTTAGCTCTCTTAATGCTTTATCAATCATTTAATTCGAATAGCTTATCGCAAAAAGTATTCTTTTGTTGAATTTTTAAAATTATAGGACAGAATTTCCGAATAATTGAATTTTGCTGGAAGTTGAAAAGACAAAATTTCCGAAAACTCATCAATTCGTTTAAAAATGATTGTCAATTTGGTAATGATTTTTTAATCACCTCGATCTTAATATTTCAAATCGAGTTTTTTATTTATAAATTTGAGTATAAAATCTGAAGTTGGCTCGTTTTCTAATTGTTTTGATGGCCTTTTGTTTAATGATGTTTTGTTCTGCACAGAATCAAAATCAGGAAGACTTGTCTGGTTCCGAGACTTTGGACAAAAGTAAAATTTCGCCGGAATCAATTCTCAATCAAAGTATCAAAAAGCTGGAGCAGCCAATTTCGGAAGAAGAGAAATATGAAGTCCGGATGAAAATGGCTGATGCATATCTTAAAATTAAAAAGCCTGATTTTGCAAAGTCAACGGAAATGCTTTTCAAAGCGAAAAAGATTGCTGAGAAATTGGATGACACCAAACTGAAAGCGAAAATCTACGGTTCAATTGCCAATCAATATTCCTTTTTGAATTTTCCGGATAAAATAAAACCTTATCTCGATTTATCAAAACAAGAAGTCGATAAACTTCCTAATGGTTACGAAAAGAATTATTTAATGGCAAGATTGTACATCGAATATGGAAATTTGGAAGCTGATAAAGAGAATTTCCTGGTCGCAAAAAAAGATTATCAAAAAGCTTTAAAGTTTTTAGGAAACATTGGAAATCCCAGCAAAAAGAATATTTTTCAGTTCCGAAGGGCATTTTACAATATGGGCGTTTCGTACGCTTATCTTAAACAAAATGATTCAGCTGAATATTTTCTTAATAAAGCCTTGGCAATTCGAGATACGGAAAATAAAGAATTTAAATATTTCATTTATAATACTTTATCAAAAGTTTATATCAATAAGAATGAAAATCAAAGAGCAATCGATTCTTTGGAGATTGTTTTGAAAGACGATGCTTTTAAAGATAATCGTCTCAAAGCTGATATGTACAAAAAGCTCATCGCGTCTTACAAAGCTTTGAATAATAAAGAAAAATACATCGAATATTCTGAAAAACTTTTGGAATTGGAACCTGATGTGAAGGATAATAATCTGAAAGCCATCAACACTGCAGTTTCTGAGGAGCAGAAAAATCTTTTGGAGAAAATATCCGACAAAGAAGGTCATAATAACCTTTTAATAATTAGTTGTGGATTTTTAATTCTAATCGGTGGAATATCTATTTTTTACATTAATCAAAAAAGAAAAAAAGAGAAGCAACTTTATCAGAATTTTATTTCCAATCTTGAGAAAGATGAAGAGATTTCAAAGCGTGAAGAAATCACTCAGCCAGAAATTGAGGAAAAAGAAAAAATTGCGTTTTCTGTTCCAAGTTCTGCAGAAACGATGATTCTCGAAAAACTGGAAAAATTCGAAGCTTCGAATAAGTTTATCAATTCCAAACTTTCTGTGGCAAGTTTGGCGGTAATGTTCAAAACGAATCCAAGCTATCTTTCCGAAACGATTAAGAAACATAAAGAGAAAAACTTTAATAATTATATCAACGAACTCCGGATCAATTACATCTGCAAACAGATTTTGGAGCGTCCGGAATTCCTCAATTATAAAATAAGTTATCTGGCAGAAGAAGCCGGATTTTCTTCGCACAGTTCGTTCACAACGGTCTTCAAAAACATCACTGGGATTTCTCCTTCGGCTTTTTTAAGAGAAGCAGAAAAGAAACATAAAAATATTTAAATATTTGATTTTCTGAGTTTTAATATTTGTTTTTAGCTTTTAAAATATGATATTTCGAAAGACAGTTTCTGTTTTTTGATTCTTAAAATATATACATTTACCTCATCAATGAAATAAAATTTATTTCTTATCGATGTGATTATCGCAACATATTTTATTAAATCTTAAAAAATTAATTATGAAGAAAATTGTATTTTTTTTATCGGCGCTAGGTTCGATGATGGTGTATTCTCAAAATTTGGGTTATGGTAAATCTTTCACTGATTCTAATCCAAGAACTACTCAAATCCAAAATAAAGCGGCTACATGTAATACCGTTGTTATTAATGATACGGATGAGGAAAATGGTGTTTTCATCATTGGAAACGGTGGACAAAAAGCGGCAGTTGACATTCCGCTTGCAGCAAATCAGACCATCAAAATCAACAGTATCGTTGTAACTTTGGCTAGTAAACTGCCACCTACTTTTGTGAATTTTGTGTTCTATGATAATACTCTTTCTACACCGGAAGATCCTGAAGATCCAAGGAGAAATGTTCCCAACCAACAAATTCTAGCTGTGACAGGTACCTCAATAGAATCTTATGAAGAAGTCGGCTACGAACCTTTACACGAGTTTGTTATCAGAAAAGTTAAGGTTAAATTACAGAGTCCTATTCTCTTGAACGGGACGATGTCTGACGGGAGAATCTGGATGGGAACAAAATCTGATGCCAATGCTTGGTCTACAACTGCCCATTACGAAACAGGTGAGGGAGTAGTTGGGGAAAGCGTTGCAATGGGCGGAAATAATTTTGATTGGTTTCAGTTGCTGAATGTCGAAGGATTGTATGAACTAAACGCAGAGTGTGACTTGCTGGGTGTAGCTGATGTAGATTTTGATTCCAAAGCAGGAATCTATCCAAATCCTGCGCAAGATTATTTTGAATATAAAGGCGTAAGTGGTAATATCGTTTCTACAAATATTTATTCGGCTAACGGAAATCTTGTGAAAACTGTTAACTCCAACGATTCCAAAATCAATGTAAGCAGTTTGAAAAGCGGGGTTTACATTGTTCAAACCAAAACATCAAATGGCAATACATTTACCAATAAGCTGATCAAAAAATAATTCTGTCATAATATTATTTAGACCGCCTGAAGTATATCGGGCGGTTTTTCTTTAATCAAGCTATGTCGCAGATAATGTATGAATATCAATGTCCTTTTGATAATAGTTCTGGTGTAAATTCTTAATATCAATATTTTTTAAGGTATATTTCAATTTTATTAAAATATAATTCTGAGTTTATCTGTAAAATTCTTAATTTGCAGAAAAATTTAATATGAAGAAGTATTTACTAATGTCTGCATTGGTTTTGCCAATGTTGAGTTTTGCCCAATGGTCTAAAGTGGGTAATACGAGTAAGCAGGTCAAAGAAGAGTTTGCCAGCCTTAAAGAAAAGCAATTGTTTTCCCTGGACAAATCTCTTTTAAAATCAAAACTACAGAATGCACCGCAAAAATTCTCCGGACAAAAAGGTGTGGAGGTAATGATGCCAAATGCAAATGGTGTTTTGGAGAAATTTGAAGTTTGGGAATATTCAAACTTCACACCAGAAGTTCAGGCGATGTTTCCTAGTATCAGGTCTTACATGGGTGTTGGGATTACAGATAAGTCAGCATATTTGAGATTCAGTATTTCAGATCAGGGACTTTCCTCTTCCACTTTCAGAACAGGCGGATCCAGTTTTATCGAAGCTTACACTGCCGAGAATGATGTTTACGCAGCTTATTCTTCTGCCTCAAGAATTCTTGATCAGAAAGATGAATTTATCTGTTCTACAATGGACGAAATTATCGAAGGAAATCAGGATGTAAAAACAACAGCAAATAAATCAAACAATCAGGTTTTTAAAACTTTCAGACTAGCGATGTCTGCTCAGGCAGAGTATTCTCAGTATCATATCACGAGAGCAGGAGCGGAAGCTGCTACTGATGCTGAAAAGAAAGCGGTTGTTTTGGCTGCAATCAATAATACAGTCACAAGAGTCAATGCTCTTTATGAGAAAGATCTTGCAGTACATTTTAATTTGATAGACATTTTACCTATTATTTATCTGGATGCAGCTTCAGATCCTTATACCACTTCTTATAACTCACAGCTTCAGTCTACGTTGAACTCTGTGATAGGAGCTGCCAATTACGATATTGGGCACGTTGTGGTTTATGCTAGTCCAAACGGAAATGCAGGATGTATTGGTTGTATCTGTACTAATGCTAGTAAAGGTTCCGGATTTACATCTCATTTCATTCCGGTAAGTGATATTTTTGATATCGATTATGTGGCTCACGAGATGGGACATCAGGTTGGTGGAAATCACACGCATACTTATCAAACTAGCTCAGAAGGTTCCGGCGTTCAGGTAGAAGTTGGTAGTGGTAACACGATTATGGCTTACACTGGTATTACAGGTGTTTATGATACGCAATTTAACTCAAACGATTTCTTTACTTACAGAAATATTCTACAGATTCAGAATAACCTTGCCAATAAGGCCTGTGCTGTAAACACGCCAATTGTAAACACACCACCGGTTGTGAATGCAGGTGCGGATGTTACAATCCCAATCAGTACACCATTTGTATTGAAAGGCGTAGTTACAGATGCAGAAAATGATACAATGTCTTACGTTTGGGAGCAGAACAATTCTGCGACTTCAGCAGCGCAATTCGGAACAGGTTCTTATGCATCTCCTACGAAAACCGGAGGTCCTAACTTCAAAATGTTTCCTCCAAAATCAGAGCCTGTAAGATACTTCCCGGAATTCGGAAAAGTTTTAGCTGGTGTTAATGCGACACGTTGGGAAGCTCTTTCCAGTGTTGGCAGAACTCTGAATTTCACTTTAACAGCAAGAGACAATTCTGCTGCCGGTCCTCAAACCGCTACAGATGAGGTAATCGTGACAGTAAGTGCTGCGGCTGGTCCATTTGTAGTAACTGCACCAACTTTTGGAGAAAGTCTTGTTTCTAATGCAGCTTATAATGTAAAATGGAATGTTGCAGGAACAAACGCAGCGCCTGTAAACACAGCTAATGTCAATATCAAATTATCTCTTGACGGAGGTAAAACATTTACAACTGTGGCTGCCAATACACCGAATGATGGCGAACAGTCTGTAACTATTCCTGCCGGTTCTCAGGCAGCGAATGCTTACTTTATGATTGAAGCCGTAAATAATGTCTATTTCGCAATGAGTCCAAGTTTTGTGATCGATTATTCTGCGACAGGCGAGGTTTGTAACACTTACAACTACACTGGTCCGGCAGTGGATATTAATGATGGAACAGGTTCTACAAGCGGACCAATTTCTTCTCCTCAGATTATGGTTCCTATCGATGTTCAGGATTCTGGCGTTATCACAAAAATCAGAGTGAAGCCAACAGTTGAGCATCCAAGAACAAGTCAGATTGTTGTAGGAATTCAAGGGCCATTAGGTCAAAGTGCTTGGTTGTGGAACAGAAAATGTACAAGTTCCGGAATAACTGCTACTTTCAGTGATGAAGGTACTGCTTACGTTTGTGCATCACCAATTGCAGGAACTGTGAAACCAGACGAATCTTTAGCAATTTTCAAAGGAAATGATACGAAAGGTGTTTGGAACTTATTTGCTTCGGACAACGTGAGAAACCTTGCAGGTAAAGTTACAACCTGGTCATTGGAATTGTGTACAAGAGATGCGCAAATACTTGCGGTGAACGAAAGTGCTTTCAATTCTAATAACATCAAAGTATATCCAAATCCATCAAACGGTAATTTCTTCATCAAATCTAAAGATCTTGGAGGAAATGCTAAAGTAGCGATCTATGATATGAATGGTAGAGTAGTTCACACTTCTGGCTTCAACGTTTTGACAGGAGAATCTACAAATGAGTTTAATGTCAACTTGACAAAAGGAGTTTATTTATTAAAAGTAACGTCTCCAAAAGCCAATTACACTCAGAAATTGATCATCAAATAATCCAGAATTATTTATAAATCCAAAAGCCGGTCAGCTATGATCGGCTTTTGTTATTTTAAGAATAGAACTTTCTCCAAAGCTTTCAATAAAATATATTAAATTGCAACTAACAATAATTATGTCACAATGAATTACACACAAATAGAAATAGACGCCCAGTTCGACGGAAAACTGCAATTGATTTATCTCAATCAACCGGAAAGTTATAACAGTCTGACGAAAACTATGCTTTCCGAATTGCGAAATGCCGTTCACAAATTCAGTGAAGACGAAAATGTGCGTTGCGTTGCCATTGCCGGGAGAGGAAAAGCCTTCTGTGCAGGTCAAAATCTGAAAGAAGCCTTGAGTTTTGGTAATGATGAAGACGACCGTGAGATTCAGCGTTTTGTGATAGAATATTATAATCCTTTGGTCTTGGAAATTGTAAAATGCAGAAAACCTGTGATTGCTTTGGTAAATGGTGCAGCAGTTGGCGCCGGTGCAATGCTGGCTTCGATTTGTGATTTTACTCTGGCGGTGGAAAGTTCCTATTTTTCTTTCGCATTTGCAAATATTGGTTTGATTCCCGATACAGCCGGAACTTATTTCTTACCTAAATTGGTTGGCAGACAATTAGCAAGTTATCTCTCATTCACAGGTAAAAAAGTACCTGCGTCCGAAGCTAAGAAAATTGGTTTGATAGCAGATTTTTTCCCGGATTCAGAATTTGTAGAGAAATCTATGGAAGTTCTAACGCAACTGTCGCACTCTGCAACAACAGCACTATATCTGACCAAAAAAGCCTTCAACAAATCTTACGATTTCACTCTGAAAGAACAGTTAGATTATGAATCCATCATACAGCAAGATGCCGCCGAAACTGAGGATTTTCGGGAAGGTGTAACCGCTTTCATCGAAAAACGTTTACCGAATTACAAAGGAAAGTAGGTCGGAGAGTTTGAGTGTGGGAGAATTGGAGAGTTTGAAAATTTGAGTGTTTTTTTCTTCTAACTTCTAACTTCTAACTTCCATCCTCCATCATTTATCAATCATCATTTATAACTTATGAACGCAAGAGAAACGGCGGAATATATGTTTGGGAAAGATCTGTTTTCTCAATGGCTCGGAATTGAACTTGTCGACATCAAAGAAAATTATTGTTTTCTAAAAATGCCAATCAGACCCGAGATGATCAACGGATTGGGTACCGTTCACGGTGGTGTGACCTTCGCTTTTGCAGATTCCGCGCTGGCTTTTTCTTCCAATAATACTGGCGATGCAGCCGTGGCGCTCAATTGTTATATTAATTTTACCAAAGCCGTGAGAGATGGCGATGTTTTAACTGCCGAAAGTATTTTACTGATGGATACAAGAAAAACCGCTGTCTATGACATCACCATAAAAAATCAAAATGATGAGGTTGTAGCAGGATTACGCGGAACAGTTTACAAAATAGGGAAGAAAATAACTGACTTATAAGATATTTTGGGGCAGCTTTATCCGTCTTCCACTCCCGCTTTTTTCTTGAAATAAGAAAAAGAGCTCCGTTCAAGCCGGGCTGCAGTTTCAGATTCAAAAAAAGTCATCAGAAGAAAAATCAAAAAACTTCAAAATTAATTTTGGAGTTTTAAAATAAATTGTAGCTTTGTAATTCAAAGTTCTTTTTATGGAATCGAAAAATTATCAGGAAGAGTTGGCGCACATCCGTCAGATGATGGAACGCAGTTCGAGATTTATTTCATTGAGTGGTTTGTCCGGCGTCATTGCGGGAATCGTGGCATTGCTGGGTTCCGTTTACGTTTATTTCGTTTTTCAGAGAGAAGGCATCGATTATTTTGATGGCGAGCGCAATATCTATGGACCAGCTTTGGCGAAGGAATTATTCTTTGTAGCGTTGGTCGTTCTTGTGTTAGCAATTTCCAGTGGTTATATTTTCACAGCCAGAAAAAGCAAAAAGAAGAATCTGAAGATTTGGGATTCAATTACGAAGAAGTTGCTGTTCAATTTTGCAATTCCATTAGCTGCAGGCGGAATTTTTTGTATTGCGCTTTGGTATCATAACTTTTTTCCTTTAATTGCGCCGTCAATGCTTATTTTCTACGGATTGGCTTTGATTAATGCAGAACGATACACATTAAGCGATGTCAAATATCTTGGAATCTGTGAAGTTGTTCTCGGAATGATTGCCTTATTCTGGCTTGGTTGGGGATTGATTTTCTGGGCGATTGGATTTGGTTTTCTGCATATCTTTTATGGGATTTTGATGTATAGGAAATATGATTAAGAGTTAATTGGTTAGTCAGTTTTTTAGTTAATTAGTTTGTAAAAATGGGAACAATTATATCTTTACAGATTTGGTAGTTTGGCAGAAGTCACATCAGTTTGTTCTTGGAATTTATTCTGTAACTGCTGGATTTCCTAAAGAAGAAGTTTATGCATTAACAAGCCAGATTCGGAGAGCTGCAGTTTCGATTCCTGCGAATATTGCAGAAGGATTTAAGAAAAAGACTTTGGCAAACAAAATTAATTTTTATCACATTCTGAAGGTTCATTAGAAGAAGTCAAATATTATTTAATCTTGGCAAAAGACCTTAATTATATTTGTAGGATTGATTTTGAAAAACTAACACTAGATGCAGAAGAAATAAGCAAATTAATTTCTGGATATGTAAAAGCTATAAAAAATTACCACCAAAACAATCCAACTAACTAGCTTATAAATTGAAAAACCCATTAACTGAATAACTCATTAACTGAATAACTCATCAACTGACAAACTAATGCTCAACATCAATCAACTCAACAAAGAATTCGAAAGTCGTGTAAGATTGGGCATTATGTCCGTTCTTATGGTCAACGATTGGGTTGATTTTACCGAGATGAAAAACCTTCTCAGCGCCACCGACGGCAATCTCGCCAGCCACAGCACAGCGCTGGAAAAAGCAGAATACATCGAGGTCAAAAAAGAATTCGTAGGCAAAAAACCGAGAACATCTTATCGCGTGACGCAAAAAGGCAGAGATGCTTTCACAGAACATATCAATAACCTGGAAAAATTGTTGGGACGATAACTCCCGATTTTTTTTGAAAATTAACTTTGTAATTCAAAGAACTTTACAATTAACAAAAATGAATCGAAGAAAATTTATTACCAAATCTTTACTCGCAACAGCCGGACTTTCCCTGGGTTTTTATTCCTGGCAAGTCGAACCATTTTGGCTGGAGTTTGTACATCAGGAATTACCGATTAAAAATCTGCCTTCAAAGCTTCACAACAAAACGCTGATGCAAATCTCAGATTTACACGTCGGCAATCGCTTCGACTATAATTTCTTAATTGATTCTTTTAAGAAAGCAAAAAATTACAATCCAGATATTGTGGTTTACACCGGCGATTTTGTTTGCTGGGAAAATGATCCGGAACAATTTGAACAACTAAAAATTGTGATGAAAGAGGCTGTTCTCGGAACTCTCGGAACAGCCGCAATCCTAGGCAACCACGATTACGGCGCAGAATGGAAAGAAGAATATGTAGCCGATGAGGTTTCAAAAATTGTTTCAGATTCCAAAATCCAAATGCTTAGGGATAACAAAGTGAATATTTCCGGACTCAACATTTTTGGTTTTGAAGAATTATGGGGAACGAATTTCCGTCCGGAAAATCTGATGAAAAGAATCAATCCAGATGAAGGCAATCTTGTCCTTTGTCACAATCCCGACGTTTGTGATTTGGATGTCTGGAACAATTATCAAGGCTGGATTCTCTGTGGACACACGCACGGCGGACAAGCTAAACCACCTTTTCTTCCACCATTGATTTTGCCCGTAAAAAACAGAAAATATACTTCCGGAATTATTGATTTGGATGATGGACGAATGCTCTACATTAACTGTTCTTTGGGACATTCTTACCAGGTCAGGTTCAATTGCAGACCGGAGATTACATTGTTTACTTTAAAATCTATATAGAAATTTTAAAATTATGAAATCACTAACTCAATCCTTAAAAAATATTGAATTTACTATCTCAGCACAATATGGATTTGTGATAAGTTTAATTTTTGGAAGCTTAATTTTTTTTGCATTTGTTTTTACACAATCACTAACAATTGCAATTTTTGGATTTCTCTATGTAATAGCATTATCCATAATAAACTTACTTCTTTTAATCGATGAGCTATTTCAATCTTTTACGAATAAAGAACTGAAAAAAATTCATTTCAATTCTGCTCTTCTTATAACTCTGAATATTCCAATTGCATTGCTTTACTACTTTATTCTAATAATCTTTAATTTTTAAAACATTATAATTATGAAAAAACACCATCTTATCTTCATTACAGTTTTGGCTGTTATCGTCCTTTTTTACAAAGAATATATTGCGCTAAATCTTGGAATTCTAGGGATTTTCCTGAGTATTTTGACCTTTGCTCAAACCAAATGTGAGTTTAGAAATAAAACATTTCTTACACTTTTCGTCACGTCTATTTTCTCCTCATTTGCATTTGCTTGGTTTGGCGATGCTATTTCTTTTGTCGCCGTTTTCGTTTCGGTATTTTTATTAAGGTTCAAAGGGACTTATCCGAAACTCAAACCATTTCTCTACATCGAGGTTTTATTATTCAATCTTTTCTCATTTCTGGGAAGGGTTTTCTACACAGAACAATGGTTAGAAAAACCAAAGGAAGGCGGCGGTTTTGGCAAAAAACTGATTACGTTTATCTTAATTCCCGGCATCTTGATTACCATTTTCCTTTGCATCTATTCAGCAGGAAGTTCACATTTCGACCAATTTTTCAGTGAAATCAAATTAGATTTCAGTTTTTTTGATATCATTATTCTGGCTGTCATTGGATTTTATGTTGGATTTATATTTTGGAATTTCGGTGTGGAAAGATTCATCTTCAAACAAAACAGATTTTTGAATGACGATTTTTCAGGATTAATAAAAATTCAAAAACCAACTTTCTCTTTCCTTGATATCGATTCTGAAAGAACGAGCGGATTGATTTCTTTTTCTGCGCTTAATGTCTTGCTTTTGGTTTTCATCGCCACTTACAACTACGAACAATTCTTTGAAGTTACAAAGTCAGCTGACGGATTGAGCGCGGAAACCCACGAACGTGTACACGCTGTGATAATGTCCATCGTAATGGCAATTCTAGTCATTCTTTTCTATTTTAAAAGAGGTTTCAATTTTGATGAAAAAGCAAAGTCCTTAAAAGTTTCTGCCAAGATTTGGATTGTTCTGAATGCTGTTCTGGTAATCTCAGCTTCACTCAAAAACTCAGAATATATCATCAATTTCGGATTGACCTACAAACGTTTGGGTGTTTATGCTTTCCTCACAATGGCTTTGATTGGATTGATTTTTACCTTCAGCAAAATTCAAAACAGAAAGACCAACGCTTTCCTTTTCAACAGGATGTTTTGGGCGTCGTATGGCTTGATTTTGGTTTGCAGTTACGTCAATTGGGGCGGAATTATCACCTCCAATAACATTAAGAGAAAGGATTTTGCGGACAGTTACCACTTGGTTTCCATCAATTATAACGAAAAATTATTGCTTGATTACGCCGAGAAAACCGGAAACTCCAAAATGAAAAACCAACTGAAAGAAAGAATCGAATCTTACCAAAAAGAAACTTTCCTCTCAAAAATTTTATATTATGAAACGATTAACATCGAAAAACCAGACCGTCAATAGTTTAAAATATTTAGCTTTGATTCCCTTGTTTCTGGTCGCTTGTAAAAAAGAACCGGAGGTGAAAGACACCAAAGTGGACACCATCACAACCATCGAAAAACCAGTAGATTCTTTGTCAACCATTGTGAAGACCGAAAGAGAATCCAACCAAAAAATCATTACAGTCGATGCATCCAAAATGCCAATCCGACTAAACCTCGAAATCACAAATCCCAACGACCAGATTATTCTAAAACTGGAAAACCTGGACCAACCAAAAATCAAAGGCTACGTGAAAACCGAAACGCCGATGAATGTAAGAATCAACCAAATCAGAATGCCGAACAATACTTTCGACGGACCTTTCGGACCAACGATTGAATATGACACCAAACAGAAAGGAGAATATTGGCTGATATTTGCCAAGAACAATATGGCAGACGGCGAACCAGTCGGTAAATTCTTCGTGAAAATCGAATAACAAAAAAGAATCTCAATCGAGATTCTTTTTCTATTTGATGTTTATCTAATTTCTAAACTCTATTATCTGAATTCTACTTAAGACTTTGAATCGCCAATCGATAACCTTTCATCCCAAAACCCGAAATCACAGCATCGCAACTTTCCGCCGTCACAGATTTTTTTCGGTATTCCTCACGCTTGTAGATGTTGCTGATATGAACTTCAACTTTCGGCTTGTTGATATTCTTAAGACAATCCGAAATCGCGTAAGAATAATGCGTAAATGCGCCAGGATTGATGACCACAGCGTCGAAGTTATCTTCCTGCAAACGGTTGATAAGTTCGCCTTCAATATTGGATTGGTAATAAAAAATATTATCACCACTGAACTCATTTTTCAAATCCAAAAGATAATCTTCCATAGAGACCGAACCGTAGATTTCAGGTTCACGTGTTCCGAGCAAGTTGAGATTTGGGCCATTGATGATGAGGATTTTCATAGGATTCAATTATTAATGTAAAAATAAAAAATCCCCGGAGAATTCTGAGGATTTATTTATAATAAGAATTTTGATTCGTTATTTAAAAAGGTCATTTAGGTCTTTTTGAGCCTTATCAATCTTTTCATTAGCTGCTTTCTTCGTTTCTTCAGTCGATTTTTTGAAGTCGGCTTTTACTTTTTCAGCTTCTACTTTAGCATCAGATACTTTCTTATTGGCATCTTCCACCAATTTTGCCTTCTCTGTATTCACCTTATCTTTGATTTCTTTCGCAGCATTGTCGATTTCAGCATTGGTTTTCCCTGTGATTAGGCTGTCGGTTTTCTTAATTGCATTGCTTACAATTCCGGTTGAAGAGTTTCCGAGGATTTGCGTAGACGTTGCCAGATTGTTTTCATATTCGGTCTTCACAGTTCCGCCTTCCGCTACATACACTTTTTTGGACTCCACATATTTGTCTTGTGCTTTCTGCAATTCTATTTTAGCTGCTTCTATTCTTACCGGGTCTCTGCTGGCAACGGCTTCCTGATAATTTTGTTGCGCTGTAGCCAATGCTAGAGCAGCATCTTCATAAGACTGTGTAAAATCTATTTTCACATCAGACGTTTCGTTTTTTTTGCAACTGTTGGCTGTCAGTAATAATCCTGCTAAAGCCAATGACATAAGTGTTTTTTTCATTTTATTATTGATTGTTAATAATCTGTTTTGTTAATTTTTGTAATTCGGCGTTCTCGTCAGACTCAGTGATTTCGCCATTCAGCCTTTTAATTTCCAAAGTGTTGACTTGTTTCGCCAGGCTCAGATAGGCTAAATATTTTTCTAAAATCAAAGTTTTCTTCTCAGAACTGGCGTTAGCCGCATTAGCACCTTTTACAAAAGTCTGCAAATTGTCGTTACACAAAATATATGCCTGAAAAGCATTGGACAAGAAATAATCGCTCACCAAAGAATTGGTTTCAAGATTCGTGTAAAGCTTAGGAATTTCTAAAGGGGAATACTGAATGATTTCTGAAACATCCACGCCGCTTTTTGCCGGATTCAGATACATTCCTTTGGTTTTCATTTCGCTGTTTTCGAGAGAAAGGTTGGTAGCGTCCAAAAGTTTTACCAGATTCTCTTTTTGATTGATGTCTGATAACATCGTATTAAGACTTAACGCAAAAAAGAAACCGATGAAAGTTGAAATTAAGGAAATGAAAAATTCTAAAGTCCTTCCGCGTTTGCTCCGGAAATTTTCCAGTTTCGAAGAGTTGATAAGGAAGATTGCAACCAGAACTAGAAGTCCTGCAATAATTGTATACATAATGTGTTTTTTACAAAGATATTAATCTATATTATTTTCTAAAATAAATATAGATGAACGAGTTTATTTTATTGACGAATCGCCATAGCATATCAACGAAGAAATGATTAAAGTTATTCTCATAAACAAAAAAAATCCTTAGAAAATTCTAAGGATTTATAAAGTAGCCCGTAGGGGAGTCGAACCCCTCTTACCAGGATGAAAACCTGAGGTCCTAACCGATAGACGAACGGGCCTGGATAATTTTTCTTTTATTTATTATCTGCATAATCTTATTGAAATATACAGATTTTAAATGTTTCATAAAAAATACCTTCAGAAAAATTAGTGAAGGTATTTTAAGTAGCCCGTAGGGGAGTCGAACCCCTCTTACCAGGATGAAAACCTGAGGTCCTAACCGATAGACGAACGGGCCAAGGACTTATATATTAAGCTAAGCTGTTTACGTGCTTAGTTAATTTGCTTTTTAAGTTAGCTGCTTTATTCTTGTGAATAATGTTTCTCTTAGCTAATTTGTCAAGTAAAGAGATTACTCTTGGCAATTGCTCTACTGCTACTGCTTTGTTCTCTTCAGTTCTTAGTGACTTCAAAGCTGTTCTAGCAGTTTTGTGGTTGTATTTATTGCGAAGTCTTCTAACTTCGTTTTGTCTGATTCTTTTAAGTGCTGATTTATGATTTGCCATATCTTTCAAATGTGGGTGCAAAGATAAAAACTATTTTTTAATTTGCAAACCTTTTTTTAAAAATTAAAATTTTATTTCCTTATTTGGAGCCAATTGAATGATTCGAAATCATTTATTAATGATGAAGATTTAGTGTCTTCTTGTTCTCCTTTAGGGTGGTGCAAAAGTATGGATATTTTTTAAATTTCAAAATATTTTGAAATTTTTTTTCAAATTTTTTTGATATCCAAATTTAGATGTTTCCAATTACGAACATATTTTCCATCGTAGGCACATCACTACCACCTTGTTTTTCAAGGGTTATGGCGAAGGCTTGTGCTTTCGGGATGTTGGCAAGGACTTCTTTGGTATCTTTGTCAGATGAGTACATTCCGGCACTCACGGGTTTGCCATCCACAAGTGCCCAGAGTTGATATTGCATTCCTTTCGGTGCTTTTGGTAGATTTTCTGCGTTTAGGTAAACAGCTTTAGAATTAGAATCCCAATAGACCATAGCTTTAGAGTCCGGATGTTTTTCAACACCTTTCAGTGGAACAGAAATAATATTTGGATTGGATAAAACGGCTAGTTTTTCCTGAGAAGTTTTCAAAGCCAAGTCTTGCGACTTTTTCTCAGTCTGCAATTGAGCGATTTGTTTCTGATTATTAGAACTGTCGTTCATCCAGAACAAATTCCCGAGAATGCTCACAAGGAAAAGAACAGATGCAGCAATTGCGTACTTCTGCCAGTTGATCTCTTTGTTCGGATAGATTTTCTGAGTGGTTTCTCCAGCTTCTAATTCCACTTTTTTGGCTACCAAAGGCTTGATGTCGTTAGTGGTTTGTTCCTGCTGGATTTTGGCCCAGATTTTGGTTTCCAGATCATTAGGCGGCGTTACAGCCTGTGCTGTAGCCAGATCTTCCAAGGTTTTTTGTGCTTCTTCAAATGCCGATCTTACCTCAGCGCTGTTCCTCATGACACACTCCAAAATACCTGCTTCCTCGGGAGATGCAAGACCTAGAATATAAGATTCTAAGATTCCGGATGATATGTATTCTTCTATGTTCACTTTATTTATAATCTTTTAAGAGATCTTTCAGTTTCACAAGTGCAGTACGCATCTTGGTTTTTATCGTGCCTAATGGGATTTTAAGTTTTTCAGAAATTTCGCTTTGGGTATAACCCTGATAATAAGCCAAATCGATCATTTCTCGTTTATCAGACTCCAAATTACACAAAACATCTGTAAAACCAATGAAGTCCGAGGATTTATTCGTCGTTGAAAGTTCCGCACTGTTATATACGAAATCGGGAAGCGATTGGTTTTTAAGTTCGTTTTGGAAAGATTTGGATTTGAGGTAATCAATCGCCGTGTTTCTGGCAATATTGATCATCCAGGTGTAGAATCGGCCTTTGACAACATCGTATTGATGGATGGAGTTCCATATTTTGACAAAGACATCCTGGATTATTTCCTCCGTGTATTCTTTAGACTGTACTATCCGGAAAATAACACCATACAACGCACCGGAATAGTGGTTGTATAAGTATTTGAAACCTGCTTCGCTCTTTTTTCTCAGCAAGTCCAAAAGTTCCTCTTCAGAATAGGTTGTCTTAATAATCAAGAATTTACAATCCAAATATAGAAAAATTATACCAATAATGATTTATTATTTCAAATTGTTGAAATTTCATTAATAAAAGTAATTTGGGCGCCTGTATCCGCCCTCCACTCCCTCCCGATTTTACAGCGGGATCCGTTTCAGGTCGGGACGTACTTCGCAGAGTTCAAGGTTTGCATTTTCCTTTAATAGGAGCCAATCATTTAAAATAAAACCAAATTTCTCAGGATGTCGTAAGTAACTGTAAATAGTACGACAATGAAAAAGCTTAAAAAAATATTCCTCGTCAGTTCCGTCGCTTTGATGCAAGGGAACATCGCCGCTCAGTCAGCCAACTTCAAAACTAAAAATCCATACTACTCAAAAACAGAAACTGCCAAACTGAAAGTTTCCAATGCAGAATGGAAAAAGATTCTGAAACCCGAACTCTATCAGGTAGCAAGAGAAGCCGCAACGGAAAGAGCCTTCACAGGAAAGTTCTATGAATTTGATGAAAAAGGAACTTACTACTGTGCGGTCTGTGGAAATGCATTATTCCTTTCGACTTCCAAATTCGCGACCACTTGCGGCTGGCCTTCATTCTATGAATCAATACGTAAAAATAGTGTCATCTACAAAAAGGACGATTCTCACAATATGGTCAGAACGGAAGTACTCTGCGGAAGATGTGATTCCCATTTGGGACATATCTTCGATGATGGCCCTGCGCCAACCGGAAAACGGTTTTGTATGAACTCTGTTTGTCTGGATTTTGTTCCGATGGCTAAAAAATAATAAGCTGATTATTAATTAGTTGTAAAATATTTTTAAATCCTCCAATCCAAAACCACTGTTAACTCGTAACTGGATTTAACACACAAAATATTAATATAAAAAATATTCAAAATGAATTCAAGAACTAAAATCGCAGCATTCGGAATGATCGCATTATCATTCGCATTCAGTGGCAATGCAGCTGCACAGACAATGAAAGAAAAAACAGTAATGGTTGGCGGCGCTGCAATGTATCCATCAAAAAATATTGTTGAAAACGCAATGAACTCCAAAGATCACACAACATTGGTTGCGGCTGTAAAAGCTGCTGGCCTGGTGGAAACATTGCAGGGTAAAGGTCCTTTCACGGTTTTGGCTCCAACCAACGAAGCTTTCGCAAAACTTCCGAAAGGAACCGTTGAGACTTTGGTAAAACCGGAAAACAAAGAAAAGCTGACTAAAATATTAACTTATCACGTTTTAGCAGGAAAATACAGCGCAAAACAAATCTGGGCAGCTGTGAAAGCAGGCAACGGGAAGGCGCCTATGAAAACTGTTGAAGGCGAAGAAGTCACTTTCTGGACAAAAGGAAATGACCTTTATGTAACAGACGCGAAAGGTGGAAGCGCAAAAATCACCATCGCAGATGTGAACCAATCAAATGGCACGATTCATGTTATCGACACCGTGTTGATGCCTTAGTGATTACGTAAAATAACACAAGTATTCTTGTGTTATTTTATTTTAATATGAAAATTACTTATAAACTAAACAAACATTTAAAAATATTATTATGAAAAAAACAATCAGTGTTTCCAGCAGTTCAGCGACTCTGGATACCAACAGAAGAAACTTTTTGAAGCTCAGCGGTGTGGGTCTTGCAATCGCAGGACTTGCGCTTGTAGGTTGTAATGATGATGATTTGATCATCAATCCTGGTGGCAATGTTTTTGACCTAGGTACAGGTGATGTAGGTGTATTGAATTACGCCTATGCTCTTGAGCAATTAGAAGCAGATTTCTACACCAAAGTAGTAAATAATTTTTATTCAGGAATATCTAACGATGAGAGAACAGTCCTTACGGATTTATATAATCACGAAGTAATCCACAGAGATTTTTTTAAAGCAGCAATTACTGGTGCTGCTCCAAATGCTATATTGCCAACTTTGGAATTCCAATATCCCGGAGTCAACTTTAGCAATAGAGCATCAGTTCTTGCAACTGCTAAAGCTCTGGAAGATACAGGAGTTGCCGCTTACAATGGTGCCGGGAAATACATTACCAATCCAGCTTATCTGGTACTGGCAGGTAAAATTGTTTCTGTAGAAGCAAGACACGCTTCTGCTATCAGAGATCTTATCAATCCAAAATCTGCAGATTTCTCCGGCGATGATATCGTAACTGCAATGAATGGCCTGGATGCTGCAAAAGAACCAAAAGATATTGTAGCTGCTGCCGGACCATTTATTAAAACACCGTTTACCTGGAAAGAGAGAGGTATTTAATTAAATTATTAATTTCAAAAATTTACTATTATGAACATTCTTAGAATATTAGATAAGCTCTCCAACGACAAATTCTTTACAGGAGAAGCTACAAGATCCCAAACATTATCCAGCATTGCCGATTTTGGAAAAAAAGCAGCCGTTGCAGCTGTTCCACTTGGATTAGCAGGAATGATGTCTTCACCTGCACACGCAGAAACTACAACATCCAGTTCTGCAGTATTTAAAACTGCATTGACGGATGCTTTGCAATTGGCACTTACATTGGAATATCTGGAAGATGAGTATTACGCAATGGCTAGAGGCAAAGCAGGTTTGATTCCAGCTAGTGACAGAGCTATTTTTGATCAGATCTCAAAACACGAATCTGCTCACGTTGCATTTCTTAAAACTACTTTGACAGCGTTAGGAACTGCTCCGGCTACAAAACCAAATTTTGACTTTACTGCCGGTGGTGCTTTTGCTCCAATGGATGATTATCAAACATTCTTGATTTTAGCTCAAGCATTTGAAGATACTGGTGTAAGAGCATACAAAGGACAAGCTGGAAATGTGATGTCTAACAAAGATGTTTTGACAGCAGCGCTTCAAATTCACTCTGTAGAAGCAAGACACGCTTCTGAAGTGAGACGACTGAGAGGTCAGAAAGGCTGGATAGAATTAGCGAACGGAGGAAATATGCCTTCTGCTACAAATCCAGTGTACGCTGGCGAAGGAGAAACAGTGCAAGCAGGTTTTAATACAGCTACGACTTTTGGAGCAGCAGCAGGGTCAGCAGCTTACGATGAGATTTTGACCGGCGATCAGGCGAAAGCAATTGCAGGTTTATTCATTAAGCCATAAAAATGAGATGACACATATTTAAAAATCCTTTTCCTCAATTGGAGTAGGATTTTTTCAAAGTAAAAAAGCCAAGTTCATTTTAATTGAACTTGGCTTTTTACGTTTACGTCTTACGGAATTAATTTTTCTTCTTTTAATTTTTCAAAAAGATCTGTAAAAGAATCCAGTGTACTTTGGAAAGTTGTGAATCCCAGTTTTCTGCTTTTCGCCATATCCGTCATCACTTCTATTGGCCTTCCGAGATCTAAATCTGTGTGCCATGCACTTGATATTTTGGCTAGATTATTTTCCTTAAGATCATATTTTTCTGTAATCTCTTCCCAAAGTGTATGGTCGTTTTGAAGTTCTTTTTCAAGTGGTCTGATTTCATTTTCAAAGCCTTCAAATTCGATTTGGAAATAATCTGCAATCTTTTCCCAAAGCCATTTCCATCGGAAAACATCGCCATTAGTGATATTGAATGCCTGATTCTTTGCGGCTTCATTTGTGGATGCCCAAATTAATTGCTTGGCAAGAATTCTGGCGTCGGTCACGTCGGATAAGCCATTCCATTGTGCAGATGATCCGGGGAAGATGAATTTCCTGCCGGTTTCTTTGCAGATGCTGGCATAGATCGCCAATGTTGTACCCAAATTCATCAGATTTCCAACCGCATATCCAATAACAGTGTGAGGTCTGTGGATGCTCCAGGTAAAGTTATCCCGCTCAGCAGCTTCATACACTGCGTCTTCCTGAGCGTAATAAAAATTGGGATATTTCAATCGTGGCTGTTCTTCACGCAACGGTGTTTCCGGCATTGATCCTTCTTTTGCGTAAGTTTCGAATGGTCCTAAGTAATGCTTCAATCCAGTAACCAACCCCACGTGTTGAACGCTTTTTTTTTGGGATAAAATCTTCAAAAGATTTCTCACCAATGCACTATTGATTTTGATATTCTCTTCCTCGGTGTCATTCCGCATCCAGGTTGTGAAAAATAGGTGAGTGGGAGAGATGTTTTGTAGAGCTTCTGTAAGATTTTCTTCATCTAATAAGTCAGCTTTTACAGGAATCAAACCTTTGATGTTTGAATTGGGATTTCTCGCCAAACCATAAGTTGTCCAGCCTTCTGAGATCAGTTCCTGAGCAAGATTGCTTCCCGTGATTCCGGTTGCGCCAACCACTAATGCAATATTTTCCATAATTAAATTATTTGACTGCAAAGTTACAGGTCTGAGGACAGGAAAAACTTGATCCAGGTCATGAGTTTGTTTTAGTTGTAAATCGAAAAATACTATTGTTTGGAAATTTTCTTTCGTATTCTGCTGACGGTTTCAGGGCTGAGACCAAGGTAAGAAGCAATCAAAGCGTGAGAAAGTTTTTGTGTAATTTCAGGATGTTTTTCCACCAACTGAATGTATTTTTCTTCCGCCGTAAAATTATTGGAAATAACCAGTCTGTAATCTTTTGTAACCAGACTATTTTGGTAGAGAATCCTAAAGTACCGATCCATTATTGGAATTTGCAAGGTCAGTTTGTCGTAATTCTCACGGCTTATCATCAATAATTCTGAATCTTCAATTGCATCAATATTTAAAAAAGCTTTTTCCTGATTCAGAAAACTGTTAAAATCCGAAATCCACCAGCCTTCGAAAGCAAATAGATTGATGCGTTCATTTCCTTTTTCATCAAGAATGTAAGATTTAAGAATACCCTTGCTCACAAATGTCAGGTATTTGCAAATGTCGCCTTCCTGAAATAAAAATTGCTTTTTGCGTAATGTTTTGTGAATAAAAAAAGTTTTTAATAATTCAATTTCCTCCTTTGTAACATCAACTTTTTCCTGAATATGAGATATTAAGACATCAAACATAAAAAATCAATTTTGAAATAATCATATTTTAATAATGTAAAGTTATTGTTTATAATTCGCTGAGCTCGCATTCATCTTATATATTATTTTTGCAATAAATTTAATCCAGATTATGACTGATCAATTTTTAGGTAATCCGCAAGTCGCTGTAGTTTCAACATTTTCTGAGCTTGTAGATGATAATTTTCAGGAAGCTGTGAATGCCGTATGTTGGGAAAGAAATCTGGAGGGCGATTTTAAAGAAATTGTTTCGAAACTTCAACTCATAGAAGATATTACTGAAGTCACAAGCGACGAACTTTTATCACTTCAGTTATCAAAAAAAGGTCAGTTGGCGAGGGAAATTATCCTTAATGATTTAAAATTATTATCTTATTTTGGAGCAATGCCGACGCTTAATTTGCTTAAAAGTTATGAGCGCGATGACGGGTTTGATTTCATTACGACTGACGTCTATTCTTTTCACGTTGATCGATCGCCCGTCGGAACTAGTACATTTTTGTGCACTTATTACGGCGCTGCCAGCGATATTTTGCCTAATGATCAGGCCACCCAAAAAATTCTGATTCCTGAGATTAGGGAAAAACTTAAAGCGATTTACGAAGGCTCGGAAGCGGGATTCGAAGATTTTTTAGAGGAAAATTATTTTGATCTTCATTATCAGCCAAACTCAAGTGCGTTTCCAATCAATTTGGGGCTGGGACATCTTTGGAAATTAGCAGTAGATAATCCCGAAAAAAAAGTTTTACCCTGCATTCACAGAGCTCCAAAAGAAAATGACGGCGAAAATCGATTGCTTTTGATCTGCTGATAATTGAATTGAAATTCGAATTGAAAAATAAAAAAGCAGCAAGAATATTTGCTGCTTTTTCTGCTTGGTAGCCTATAGGGGAACAGTAAACTGTATGTAAAGTGTTATTAATAGAGGGTTTGTGGAAGTATCAGTAACAAAATAGTAACAATTGTGTCCTTTTGTACCTTTTCTAAATAAGTATATTAGGACTCTTTTTGATGATTTAAAATTAGCATTATTTTTTTAATTACCAAATTCTTTTGTGACTATCTAGAATAGTGATGGGTTTAATAGTATCAGGTAATTTAAACAATTGTTTAGTTTGGAGTTGCTAAATTTCCTAATCCAATTTTCTTACCTTCTAAATAGCTCCTAAAGTATCTAAATATGATATTCTTCATTTGATAGTAAAAAAAGAGTAATTCTTATATATATTAGAGTAGTCTCTTAATAGTGGTATTTTAATATATATAAAGAAACACATTGGTTTTAGCAGGTGGAAGAGTTATGGGTTAGATATACATTGGGAGTGGGGTAAAAAAAATGGGTTGAAAATCTTTTAAAATTTACCCCACCCCCCTTTAGATTTGATAGATTGGTTTTCAAAATCCAAAGTCAATTTTGCTGTAGTCCATATCTGCATTATGGGACAGGTTTTTTTATTAACTTTGGGTCAAAGACTAATAACTAATAACTCCAATTTTATGAGCAGATTAACAGATAAGCAGTCACTTTTTTTAAAAACAAATCCAGACCTGTCTCCTAAAGAAAAGGCAGTGGGAATGTGGAGGATTAAAAAGCAAGATAAAGAGACTGAGTATTTAAAAGAGACTGAGTTGGAGAAGAGCAACTTTAGGAAAAGTAAATATTTTGTACAGGATAAGTTTCCATTATGGGCAGGCTTGATTCTATTTGCTAATCTACTATTACTAATAATCATTGCAAGATTATTATTACCATCTGATATATTTTTTGATTATAGTTTTATCAAAAATCCCATTATTCTCACAATTGTAGTTTACTTAGGAGGAAATATATCTTTTTATAAAAGCACTTTTAATAAAGAAGAAGTTTCTACAGAGACCAATTCTCTAGTAGTAAGTATCTTAATAATAGTTGCAATAAATCTACTATTTATGCCTTATTTGGAAATTACAACAAAAGTGAGAGCTGAAGGGTTAATGTATCATTTTATGATTTCTAGTTTGTTATGTTCTGTCTCAATATATTTGTATTTTAGGTTAAAGAGAATTACTTACTAGCTTTTCTTTTTTCTCTTTTTCTGTAATCCCTTATAAACACTTAGCCAATATTTCTTATCAGGAATTTGCTCCCACAAATCTAAGAGGGAATCTGCAACATACCTTTCTCTGAGGTTATTGTTTTTATCCAGCACTAGTGAGAATCTAAAGATTGTTAGAACCTCATCAATAGTTAGTTTTTCTTTATCAGCAATCTGATATATAAATTCATTCATAGGTTTGGGAAATTTGTTATAATATTGTGGACAGGATATGTTTCTTTTTCTACTGAAGATTATTTGCTTGTAAAACATCAAATTGCACCTACTATAGTAAGTTGCAATAGGGGACAGATTCTGTCCACTCTAATCTTTATAACCTACATCATTAATCTTATAATCCAATTCTGCTATAAGTGGATTTTCTATTATTAAATGTTTTGAATTTTTGATACTGTCCTTTATTCTCTGAACTGCTTTTTTATTAGTGATGCTGTCTTTATGATTATCTACTTTTTTTAGGATATTATCCATACCATTCTGCTGGATGTAGTCTGCAAGTAGGTAATCTTTAAATTGGTCAGGTGTCATATTGTTTTGGATTGGTGCTAAACTTTTCACTTTTCTAATATTGTTAAAATTGGCTTTCCATTGCTCTGTCAGCTGTGCAAAAAAAGTAGGGTCATAGAGGTGTTTGGCTGTAATAACTTTTTTAAATTGGTCTTTGATTCTGTGAAGGTATCTTAACTCTGGTCTCAGTAGGTGTTTGCCTTGCCACTGGGATGGTATAGCTATACCTTTGGATTTTGATTCCTCCAATTTATCATATAGTAATAATTGTCTCTGTCCATTTGCAAAGTATATGCTTTTTGGCTGTACTAGCTTCTTGTAGTTAGGTGCATAATCAAGTAAGCCTAAGTAGTTCTCTACTGGTTTATCCATCTCTAAACAATAACCAACATCAATCCTATAAACATTACTTTGCCCTAATAGCATACCCATTTTATCCTGAAGTTTTTCTAATGCATATTGAGTGTCTAGCCTAGTCATATTTTCAAAATTATTGCTGTGCAGATATTTGCAAAGACTACCTACAACTGTTATTTTGTCATCCTTGATCTTGATGTGCATATTATCTGCATAACCTGTTATATAATGCTCTCCATACTGAGTGTATGTATCTTTTGCCTTACTAAGGCAATGAGGGAGCTGTTTAGCTCCCCTGTTGCTTAGGCTTAGTTTAACTGTGTCCATAGCCAATGTAATTGAAAAATGGAACTGCTGACTGTCTTGCTTTTTCTAGTAATTTTTTATATTTACCTGAAAGCAAACTTTCAAGATGAACAGATAAATTTGGTTTACCATCAGGAAAAATCAGAACTTCAAACTTTGTGAGATTTTTATTTTTTACTATCAAAAACAAATCATCTTTGTGTCTATAGGTAGGGTTGCTCTGTCCATTGCTGAGCTTGTCTTTATTGTTTGGATAGCCTATAAAAACATCAGGGTGCTGGGTTGGAATAAGCCCTGTGAAATTCAAACCTTGCCCTGTGAGACTGTATTGTGGTTTCTTTGCTGAAGTTTGAAAATCTCTATTTTTTGTTAGGTACAAAAATAGCATTCCTTTAGTACTGATAAAAGGTGTGACACCAGTATACTGCCCAAAAGATGCAACACAGTCAAATCTTGTCTTGCTTTTGTGAAGTTTATTTTTTACCTTTATGTCTTCTGATAACATAAGATAGCTGTGGTATATGAAGTTCTCCATAGTTATCTTTTTTTACTTGTTAGAGAATAGTTGATGGCTTCCTGTTCCAGCTCTGCTAATGATTTCCTTTTGTTTGTAAAAAAGAATTCATCCACTTCAGTTTTCTTGAAGTATAGTTTTTTCCCCATAGGCTTATAGCTTGAGATTTTTCTCTTACTGGTTAGCTGGTAGAGATACCCCATCTTGAGTCCTGTGTAATCTGCAACTTCCTGCAATGTCATTAAGTCTTTCATAATCTTGACTTTTATATGAGAAACATTATTGTTTCTTTGACATCAAATGTAATATCAGGAATAAGGGAATCTTTTTTTGCTTAATTTTTGCATCACAAGTGTCTGAAAGTGATAAAATGCAAAAAACCACCCTAGGTGGGTGGTTGTTAAAATGTGTTAAAATCTTCCTAGAAAATGGATTTATGCTTTGATGTCATAAATTATTCTTTGACTCAGCAGTTTTTTTAATTCTATTAATTCCAAAATGTCAAGATCAAAGACTGTCATATAGGTAGCTCTTGGGCTGATGCTTAATGCTTGAAAGGTTTGTCCTGTGATTGCAAAATCTTCTTTTATTTTTTTATATTCAATCTCAGTTTTAAACCTTATTATATAGTTGTCACAGATAAGAGATTTTTCTACATAAGAAATTTCTTTTTTATCTGCAACAACATCAACTGGTATGATAGTCCCTAATTTTTTAATTTCAGAAATTAATCCTGTTGTGTCTCTGTAAATCATTCCTTGCTTTTGAAAATTTTGGTTATCCATTGTTTATATGTGTTGAATGTTATTCTAATCCAGCAGTAGCCTTATCCTTTAGCTCATTGATATAGTTTAGGTATTTGGCTGTGATGGTGGTGTTGCTATGTCCCATTGCATCTGCCACAGTTTTTAGGTTTGCACCATTTAATAGTAGTCTAACTGCAAAAGTGTGTCTGCCTGAATAAGATGTAATGTGTTTGGTAATGCTGGTTTTTTTTATCCATTTCTTCAGGGCTTTGTTAATGGTGTTAAGTGTAAGGGGGCTACCTGTAATCTTGTTTTTCAGGTTGAAAACCAAAGAATCATTTTCTTGGGCTTCTCCCAAAGACTGAATGATTTTAGTACTAAGGGCATTGTTAATCTCTCTGCCATTCTTTTTTCTACTGGTGTAAAGGGTATTGTTAATCATATCTCCCCACTTTACATCCATCAGTTCTGCATATCCTAATCCAGTGTAACAAGAATATAGAAAAGCTTTTTTAATTTCAGTATTGCTACATTCTGTGTCCCACAGGATTTTGATTTCATCCTCAGTCAAAATTTGTTTCTTAATTGTTGTGTCAGATGACTGTGTCCTTTTTCTAAACTTTACATTCTCAAAAACAGATGAATTTATGAGTTTCTCCCTTTTGGCTTGATTGATAATTAGTTTAAACTTCTTCCAGTAATTATGTGGTGTTTCTCCATTCAAATCACAATCATAATTCAAGTAATCTGCAAAGTCTCTGAAATGCTTTTCTGTTAGCTGTTTAAAGACAATATTATCCTTAATATTATTGGAAGAGAAAAACTGTATCAATTTGTTGATTGAACTTCTAATAACCCTTTTATCTCTTTTCTTGTATTCAGAATGATAGTTTTCAAAATAAGCTAGAACCTCTATGTTTTTAAGGGATTTTGGTGTGAAATCTGTTCCTTGTGCTTCCAGCTCTATTGCTTTCTTACTTCTTATATATTCTGCAAGAGCTTTCTTTTCCTTCTTATCATCATCCTTTTCTACAGTGAACAGGAAATCATATTCTCTTTTTCCATTATGGTATATATCCAAATAGTATCTAATTCTATTGTTTGCAAGTTTTCTAGTTCTGAGGTAAACAGCCATAGGTAGGGTTTTAGAAAGGAATGTGTAGTAACAAACCAGTAACAAATATAGATCAAATGTACTAAAAAATAATCAAACAAACAAAGATAGGAAAACAACAAAAGCCCTTGATTAGGGCTTTTAGAGTATTGGATGATAAATTCAATTTTGTTGGGTGGTAGCCTATAGGGGAATCGAACCGCTGTTGCAAGAAAGAAAATCTTGAGTCCTAACCACTAGACGAATAGGCCGTTGGATTTGTGGACTGCAAAAATAAAGACTTTATATTCGTTAGACAAATGATTTTGTCTATTTCAGTTTTTTCTCAATGACAGTATTCGTGATTCCTCTGTTTTCAAAATCTTTCTGAGCTTTAATCGCGTCTTCCAAAGATCTGTATTTTCCGTAAGTATAATAAAAAATACCGCTTTCCTTATTTCTGATGATGTCTGGAATGGTTTTCATAATGGTTGATTTGGAGTCCAGTTTGTCTTTACCGGAATATATTTCCAGAGTATAATATCCTGTTCCCAAAGTCTGATTCGGAACAAAACTGATGGCCATAGAATTTCTGAAGCCGGCATCTTTAGCAGTCTTCAGATTCGTATCCCGTACGGAAGCGAAGTTGGTTGTTCCGTAATAATATTTATAGAATCCGTTTTCTTTAATTGGCAAGATGTATTTCAAACCTTTCAATGCAGGATCTTCGTCTCTGTACTTATTTGGCGTGCTCATCAGTAAGATTCTGAAATCATTTTTCAATGGCTGCTCAACAGGTTTTTCCGGTTCTGGTTCTTTTACGTTTCGGTCTACCAGTTTTTTGTAGCTTACAATAGCGTTGTAAATACTTTCTGCAATTGCCTGCTGACCTTCTTCCGTAGAAATGTAATGGGCATCATCATAATTGTTGACAAAGCCGGTTTCAATCAGGATTGACGGCATCGCATTCATTCTTAAAACGTGTAGATTTTCCTGTTTCACACCGCGAGACATTCTTTTGTCTTTTTTTACAAAATTATCTTCTACCAAACCACCAATGATTAAGCTGGCTTCCAGATATTTGCTTTGCTGGATTTTGAGGGCGATTAGCGATTCGGGAGAACTAGGATTGTATGAGGCGAAGTTTTCTTTATCCTTTTCATCAAGGAAGATTACGTCGTTTTCCGCTTTTGCCACATCCAGATTGGCTCTGTTTTGATTGGGACCCTGTACGAAAGTCTCGGTTCCCTGGGCGGTTGCGCTTTTACTTGGTGAAGAATTCACGTGGACTGAGATGAAAAGATCCGCTTTGCTTCTATTGGCAAGATCCGTTCTGTAAGTTAAAGATGGATATTCGTCAATTTTTCTGGTGTAAATGACTTTGTATTCTTTATTTTTTTCCAGCATTCTTCCCAATTTCAGAACAATGCCTAGTGTCACATTTTTTTCCTGTACAGATCCTATGTCTCCGTAGTTTCTATTAGCACCAATGTCGCTTCCACCGTGGCCTGCATCTAGTACCAAAGTGAATTTTTTCTGCGAATAAAAGCAACTAAAACTAATAAAAAACGTTAACAGAAAAAAAAATTTATTATAAAGTGTTGACCTAATCATTTTAATCTTTAAAATTTAATTAATTTTGAACCCAATTTCAGAATGACTGCCTTGGCTCGAAGTATTTTCAAAAGTATATTACTAATTTTAAATATCCTAATTTTTAACAATATTTTAGCACAAACTGTGCCTACAAATACTGCTGAAAAAAATGATGTTCGGGATTCTATCAGTATAACCAAAGATTCCTTAGGAATAAAAAAAGATACCATCATCCCAAAGGAACAGCTGGAGGATGTGGTAAAGATGAAAGCGGAATACAAAACCAGCTCTTCCATCTCCAACAAGCAGACTACACTTCAGAAAAACGCCCAGATTATCTATCAGGATATGCAGATCGATGCAGACTATATCAGATTTGAATGGGAAACCGGAAAGGTGTACGCTAGAGGCGAGCAGGACAAAAACGGTAAAATCATAACGCCGGCCGTTGCCACACAGGGCGGTAAAAAATTCGAATACAGCGAGGTTATTTATAATATCAAAACCAAGCAGGCCATTGCCTTCAATGCGAGAACGGAGGAAAGCGAAGGTGTGATTGTCGCTCAGAAAACCAAAAAATATAATGATTCGGTTTTTGTAATGAGCCGGGCAATGTACACGACAGATGAGTACTTCCTAAAGAAAAAAGATTCGCTTGCGGATTATCATATGTCTGCAAGGATGATCAAACTTCTGAAAGGCAAAGACAATGCACAGATTGTAACAGGACCGATCCAAATGTACATTGAGCAGGTTCCGACACCTTTAATATTACCGTTCGCCATCCTTCCTTTTTCTGATAAAAGATCTGCCGGGATTTTGATTCCGAGTTTTGGAGAGCGTCAGGATGTAGGGTTCTTTCTTAATGGTTTGGGATATTATCAGCCGATCGGCGATCATTTTGATTTGAAAATTCTGGCAGATCTCTATACCAAAGGGAGCTGGAACTTAAAACCGGAGCTCAACTACCTCAAAAAATACAGATATTCAGGAAACTTTGCAGCAGATTATGGCTACACCGTTCGTGGTATCAAAGGTTTGGATGATTATTCCAGAACCAAAACGTTCAGGATTGCGTGGAGACATTCGCAGGATTCTAAAGCCAATCCTTACTTTACCTTCAACGCGAGTGTTGATATCGTAAGCAGCAAGTTTTACAATAATACGGTTAATAACAATTACATCTTCAACCAAAATGTCCTGAACACGCAGCAGACTTCCAGAGTCAATGTGACCAAGCGTTTTCTGAATCTTCCGGTGACGATCAGTGCGAGTATGGCTTATTCCCAGAACTTTGCGACGGGATTGACGGATCTTCGTTTGCCGGATATGACTGTAGCAATCAACCAGTTTTATTTGTTCAAACCAAAAACTGGTGTTAGAACTGGCTTGCTCGAGAATATTAATGTGAATACTGGTTTAGCATTCAGTAATTATGTGACGACTACGGAAGATCAGCTGTTCAAAAAAGGAATGTGGGAAGACCTGAAAACAGGTGCGAAGAACAACATCTCGATGTCCACGAACACCACTTTGGCAAAGTATTTCACATTCACGATTTCTGCCAATGCAGACAATGTGATTACGACGAAAACATTAGAGAAAAAATATAATCCGATTACCAATCTTGTGGAAGATAATTTCGTGAATGGGATTGCGGGATATTCTACTTTCTCCGCCAGCACCAGTTTGCAGACGGTATTGTACGGGCAGAAAAACTTCAGCAAGACGTCTCCCATTGTTGCGATCCGACATATGATCACGCCAAGTATGAGTTTCAACTATTCTCCGGATTTTGGCGACAGATCTTGGGGTTATTTTAAAAATTATTCTAATGCTAGAGGCGAGATGACGCCTTATTCCATCTTCGAACAGGGCATTTATGGGGCACCAACTTCCGGACTTACGCAGAGTGTCGGTTTTAATATTAATAATAACCTGGAGATGAAGGTAAGATCCAAATCGGATTCTACCGGCGTTAAAAAAGTGAAAATCTTCGAAAATCTAAACGTTACAGGAAACTACAACTTCGCAGCAGAGCGAAACAAATGGTCGGTTTTCACGGTGAACGGACAGTCTTCTTTCTTTAATAATAAACTGAATGTCAACACAAGCCTTACTTTGGAACCTTACAGAATTGCTTTTACAGATGGAAGTGACATCGGGGTGAGAACAGAGGATTTCGGACATTTCAGTCTTCAGGGTTTCAATCTTCAGTTGTCATATCCTATGAGTGATGCTATTTTTGGAAAGAAGGAAGAACTCTCGAAAAAATATAAAAAGAAGGGTGAGATCCGTAACGAAAATTATTTCTTCGATGATGATAATTATTCCCACTACACCCCAACCTGGACTTTGAATGTGAATGCCAATTATGCCTACACCAGAAGTCTTTCCAGATTGCCAACCAAAACGGCAACATTGGGTCTGGATGGCAGCATCAAACTAACACCTTATTGGAATATCAACGGAAGTACCAACTATGACATTGAGCAGAAAGCTCTGGGCTACACCCGTCTTGGGTTTGCCAGAGATCAGCGTAGTTTTACGATCACGTTCAACTGGGTACCGTTTGGGCAGTACAAGGTTTACGATTTCTTCATCGGAATCAAAGCCAACATCCTGAAAGATGCCGTGAAGTACAAGGAAAGAAGTTTCACGCAACCCAACAGTACTTTCTAGGATTTGTCAAAAATTTGTATAGTTTTGTAAAAATTAATATTTAAGCAATGAAGAAGATTATTCATACCTCAAAAGCTCCTGCTGCGATTGGTCCTTATTCACAGGCCACGTTGGTGAACGGGACTTTGTATATTTCCGGTCAGATTCCTGTAGATCCCGAAAGCGGTAAACTGGTGGAAGGCATCCAAAAAGAAACACATCAGGTGATGAAAAACCTGAAAGCGATTCTGAAAGCTGCTGATATGGATTTCAGCAATGCGGTAAAAGCGTCTATCTTCCTGAAAAATATGGACGACTTTGCTGAGGTGAATGAGATCTATGCTTCATACTTCGAAAACGAAATCTATCCGGCAAGGGAAACCGTTCAGGTCTCATGCCTTCCCAAAAATGTAGATGTGGAGATCTCTATGATCGCCTTCAAAGATTAAGAATGAATTTCTGTAGGAATACCATAGGTGTTTTGGCTGGCCTGGCAGTCGCTGCTCTCATTATCACACTGGGGATAAAGATCGACTCCTCGTGGGTTACCTACAAGCAGTTTGCGCCGTTTGACCATTGGGAAACGCTGCTGAGATCTGTCCAGCACAAGGATTCCTTCTTTGTAGCACTATTATTCTTCGGAGGATTGGGTGTTACGTTTGGTGGTGTGGTGACTGCCATTATTGTGAAATATGCTAAGGTGGCGTACGCAATCCTAATAGGCTTCATTATGCTGTTCATTGCGATGCTGGATATTATTATCTATCCTTACCATCCGGTTTTCTACAAAATCTCCATCTTCCTCATTTTCTTCCCATTCTCCTGGATTGGCGGAAAGATTACCGAAGTCATCTACGAGAGACGAAAAAAACGAGAGAAACAATTATTACTGAAAAATAAGAAACCACAAGTTTAGGCTTGTGGTTTTTGCTTTCTGTCAATCACGAAATCTTAATTTGAGATAATGATATGAGTTGGATTATCAAACGATTCGCATCTATCAATAAAAATGGGCTTAGCCCGTTTTAGGAAATTAGGTTTCAAAGGCTTTAGCCAAAATCTGATATTAAGTTTTGCCTAATGCCTTTGAAATCTCTGATGCTACTAAAGTCTGACGTAATTGATTTTATTTAAACAATTATTCAATATGTTACAGATTTCAGTAGCATGACTTACCAAATTTATAGGTCAACCTACCAAGTCTAAAGCTTGACTTACCGACTGCGTAAGTCAACCTACCAAATTCATAAGTGCAGCTACCGAAATCATAAGTACAGCTACCGAAGTCATAGATTGATCTGCCAAACTCATAGGTCGAGCTACCAAAATTGTAGGTTGACTTACCAAAGTCATAGGTTGACTTACCAAAAAGCTAAGTCGACCTACCTCTGAGCTAACTCGACATAATAGATTGCAAGGTTTTTTGGTATTTTTGATAGGTTGAGTTGTTTTAAATTGTCGTTATTTTTATGAATTTGATAATTTTAGCATCGTAAAAACAAAACCGACTTGGATGTTCAAGTCGGGCTTTTATTGGATTGATTCCAGTACGATCTATTCTGTTGGTGGTGCTGTGTTTTTATTCTTGTTGCTGCTAAATCTGCTGTTCCAATCATCCACTTCGCGCATGGCAAAATCTAGTGCGGCGTCATTTTCCCGAGAAATCTGGAGGTTGCTTTTGTAGCGGTCGGCCAGTGTCATGATGTCTGAGGATGCGCCCAGCTGTATTTCTTCAACGGTTTCCAGATTTTGAAGGATTGCCATCCTGGCACCTTCCAAGTTGTTATAATAGTCGAGCAATCCCGAGAGTTCTGTGGGATTGTCTGAGCGGCTGAGTGCATTAGGAAACTGGTTGGCAATTCGGGAGATGAGTCTGGCGTAGCCTTCTCGGCCTTCTGCCATCGTACGCATTCCGGGTTTCTCATCATCTGTCAGGTTTATTTTGAATGGATTGATGGGGTTTAGTGCTGTGGTAATAGTTGTGGTGTAAGTATCCGTGACAGATTTTGCCGGGATAGTAAGAATGAATTTTCTCATCTTTTTTGTGTTTTAAACTAATAATTTATTTTCTTAATCGGGATAAAATTAAAATAAATATTGATATAAGGAAACAGATTGGCGGAAATTTTTTTATTTTTTGACGGTTTTAGCTGGTTGGTTTTAGTACTTGTTGTTTAATTTTCTGTTGATCTCTATTTTAAGATATAATTATTTTGATTTTTTAATTGATTTTTATAACTAATTGAAGAATAGTTATCAAATAATGTTCATTTTACGGTTTACCGTAATGTTTGTATTGTGAAAAATATTATTTTTATCACACGAACTAAAAACATATTTTATGATGAAAACCTATTTATTCTGGTTTGCTATGCTAGCATTCCTTTTGTTGGGTTGTAGGAATGATAATTTCAATCCTAACGAGACCAACAACAGTCAACAGGCTTTAAAATTTCGGGTTTTTTCAAAAAATAATGCATTTATGGGACTTGTGGCACCAAATAATGTTCATTATGTTGTCCGTTTTGGAGATACTCAGGCAGGTTTACCAATTACGGGAAGTTATTCTCAAACACAAATTGAAATTTGGAAAATTGATCAAACAACATTATGGCAACAACTGTTAATCAGTGATAATTATTATTCATTAATTAGCGGAAAAAAAGTGCTGAATGCGAAAGGTCTAGAAAGAATTCTTTTTGATACATTAGAAAAAATGGGATTAAAAAATAAAGTTAATTTACTCAAAATTAATGAAAACAATTCAGTAAGTATTATTGTACAAAATTCTGATAAATCTACTATTTCAATTCCTTGTCCTTAACGAAAATAAACCCTATGAAAAATATTTTATTATTAAGCTTTATAGTTGCAATAGTATCGTGTAAAGCGCAACAGACATATCCATTAAGACAATCAGCGGTTGACATGCCAGAAAATTCATATTTTAAAGATTTTAATAACGAATTGGATCCTTATATCGGAACTTGGCAAGCGAGTTTCAATGGGAAACTAATAACATTAAACATTACTAAAGAATTGGAAAGAACATTTTCCTTACTTGGAAAATATTATTTAACAGACCAATTAATCGTGAGGTACGAAGTAAGAGATTCAAGCGGTACTGTAATACAAACATCACTAAGTAATACATATCCAGCAGGCGGTTCTGTAAAATATTTAATAATTAGTACGAGTATCAATATAAGAGGTAATAATGAAGTGAATTTTGCTTATGCGGGTGGGAATTGTGGCGTTGGCGGCGGAGAAATTTCATTAAAACAGATAAGTAGTATGCAGTTTTATTGGAGCTATTATCCAGGTGTTACCACTTTAAACGATATAACCTGTCCACCAAACTTAGATTATCATATTTATCTGCCAGAAACGGAGAATCTGGTTTTTACAAAACAATAAATAACAAAGCCTCAGCAATGGGGCTTTCATAATGATGAAAAAATTAATTTTCTTACTGATATTTTTTAAAAGCTTTATGCTATTGTCACAGGAATATCATTTCAGACTATATTATCAAAAGAAAGAAGATACCATCAGTGTTCTTATGGATAACAATGATCCTTATCCTTACTCATTTGAGTTTTTCGATGAGCCAAAAGGAGCAAATATGCGCTCTTTAAGAGAGCATTTTAGTTCCAAATTGGCTATAGAGGGTAACACTTCCGGATTGATTCTGGCGAAATTTGTGCCTCTTGACGCTAAAAAGCCATTTACTATTAAGGATGTTTCTTTTTTTAAAGTGAAAAAAATATTTTTCAAAGTAGTTGTCGGAAATATCTGGAAAACGGACTATGATGAGGATTATGTCTATGATTTGCCGTATGCCAAAAAGGAAAAGTTTTTACTATATCAAGGCTATGATGGGAATGAAACGCACCAAGGCCAAAATGCTTTAGACTTTTCAATGCCAATTGGGACGGAGGTTCTGGCAGCCAGGGAAGGTTATGTAATAGAACTAAAACAAGACAGCAATACTGGATGTCCAGAGAAAAAATGTGTAAACCAGGGGAATTTTATCAAAATTATTCATCCAGATGGAACTATTGCAGAGTACTATCATCTTAAAATGAACAGTTCTAAGGTAAAATTCGGAGATAAAGTGGAGAAAGGGCAAACTATTGCAGTAAGTGGAAATACCGGCTGGAGTAGCGGTCCACACCTTCATTTTATGTGCGATCTACCAAAGCCAAAAGAAAAAAATATCAGCATTAAAACTTTATTTCGAATAGATAATGGTGATAAAGCTAAGTTTCTTAATCCTGGAAATGCCTATAAAAGGAATTATTAAAATATTTTGATCTTTATGCAAAAAAAACCACAAGCCAAGCCTGTGGTTTTCCTTTGTAGTTAGTTTATGCTAGTTTTAATAAATTTCTAGTAAGCCGTTTCGTGTACTTTCACCGCTCTTCCGCTTGGATCATTCATTTTTTTGAAAGCTTCGTCCCATTCCAAGGCAACAGGTGTAGAACAAGCCACAGAAGGAACAGAAGGTACACAACTTGCTGCAGAATCACTTGGGAAGTGGCTTTCGAAGATGGTTCTATATCGGTATTCTTCTTTGCTCATCGGCACGTTAATCGGGAATCTGAATTTAGCATTCGCCATCATTTCGTCCGTTACTTCGTCTTCAGCCACTTGTTTCAAAGTATCGATCCAGGAATAGCCAACACCATCACTAAACTGCTCTTTCTGTCTCCACGCAATGCTTTCGGGCAACAAGTCTTCGAAGGCTTTTCTAAGCACCCATTTCTCCATTCTTTCCGGTGTGATCATTTTATCTTTTGGATTGATGGTCATGGCAATGTCCATAAATTCCTTGTCGAGGAACGGAACCCGTCCTTCAATTCCCCAGGCCATCAGAGATTTGTTGGCTCTTAGACAATCATAAAGGTGTAGTTTTCCCAATTTTCTTACAGTTTCTTCGTGGAAAGCCTGTGCAGATGGTGCTTTGTGGAAATACAGATAACCTCCGAATAATTCGTCAGAACCTTCGCCTGATAATACCATTTTGATTCCCATTGATTTGATGACTCTTGCCAAAAGATACATCGGCGTGGATGCTCTGATCGTAGTTACATCATAAGTTTCCAAATGGTAGATTACATCTTTGATGGCGTCCAAACCTTCCTGTACGGTATATTTGATCTCGTGGTGTACAGATCCGATGTGGTCCGCTGCTTTTCTGGCTGCTGCCAAATCTGGCGAACCTTCCAACCCGACTGCAAAACTGTGCAGTCTTGGATACCAGGCTTCCTGTGTATCACCACTTTCGATTCTTTGCCTTGCGTATTTTGCAGTTACTGCCGCAATTATAGAGGAATCCAAACCACCGGAAAGTAAAACACCGTAAGGCACATCACTCATCAATTGTCTGTGAACAGCTTCTTCCAGTCCTTTTCGGATGGCTGCAATGTCGGTTTCGTTATCTTTTACATTGTCGAATTCTGTCCAGTCTCTTTTGTACCATTGCTGAAGTTCCTGCCCGTCTTTGCTATAAAGAAAATGTCCTGGCAGGAATTCTTCAATTTTGTTGCAGACACCTTCAAGGGATTTCAGTTCAGAAGCTACGTAGAAACTTCCGTTTTTATCCCAGCCCATATATAAAGGCACGATTCCCATATGATCTCTACCGATCAGGTAAGCGTCATTTTCTTCATCATATAAAGCGAAAGCGAAGATTCCGTTTAGTTTTTCAAGGAAATCTTTTCCGTCTCTTCTGTATAATGCCAAAATAACTTCACAGTCAGATTGGGTCAGAAATTCATAATCAGGGAATTCTAATCTGAGTTCCTGATGGTTGTATATTTCTCCGTTTACAGCTAGTGCAACTTTATTATCTTTAGTGAATAAGGGTTGTTTCCCGGAAGTAGGATCTACGATTGCTAATCTCTCGTGGGAGAAAATGACGTTATCGTGTTGGTAGATCCCTGACCAGTCCGGACCTCTGTGTCTTATTTTTTTAGACATTTCGAGGATCTGAGGTCTTATCGCTTCATTTTTTTGTTTGGTGTCAAACACACATACAATTCCACACATTATTTTATTTGTTTTTTGATTTTGATTAAAATTATAATACAAAAGTAGAATTGTTAATTCGAAAATAAAATTAATTTTGCTTTAATATTAAAATAATTAGTGAATTAATTTTAATCAGTTGATTATATTCCGAATATTGATTGAAATTAATAATTCTTCTTAAAAATTTATAGGTCTTATTTTTAAGCTTTAAATAAATTATTTTTTTAGAAAATAGATTTTAGTTCCAGTTTTTTTGGTTTAAAATTTTAAAAATAAAAGATTATTTCTAATAAAAATTTAATATGACAAAATAAAGTTTAATTTTTATTAGGATAATTAATAAAAAATGTACGATTTTTGCACCGAAAATTGTATTGTAAATGTGAGGTAAGCAATTACTTCAAATGCATTTATAATTTTTTTCATCATTTGTGTTTTTGCCCTCTTATTTTCATTAGTAAGAGGGTTTTTTGTGCAATCGATTTTGCCAGCCAATATTTAAGATTTAACTTTGTCAATAATCTAAAAAAAGTAAAAAGTATGTCAACTTACGTAGTTGTAGGTCTCCAGTATGGGGACGAAGGAAAAGGGAAGATCACGGATGTCTTATCGGCAAAGTCAGATTATGTTGTTCGTTTTCAGGGCGGAGACAATGCTGGTCACACAGTGTATGTAGGCGATGAGAAATTTGTACTGCATCTTTTGCCTTCCGGTGTTTTGCAATGCAAAGGAAAATGTATCATCGCAAATGGTGTGGTGGTAAATCCAAAAGCTTTTGTGAAAGAGATCAACCAAATCGAAAGCAAAGGAATGCGCACAGATCACGTTTTCATCAGCAGAAGAGCGCACGTGATTATGCCTTACCACATTTTGCTGGATACTTATAGAGAAGAAGAGCAGGGCGGAACTCAGATCGGGACTACAAAAAAAGGAATCGGACCTTGCTATGAAGACAAAATTGCAAGAGTCGGAATCCGAATGATCGACCTTCTGAATCCTGAAGTTCTAAGAGAAAAAATCGAGAAAAACCTTAAAACAAAAAATTCACTTTTCGAAAAATACTTCGAGAAGCCAACTTTGGACGTTGAAGAAATTTTCCAGGAATTCATCGCTTTGGGAGAATTGTTGAAAGACAGAATTGTAGATACAGAATTGGAACTGAACGAAGCTATCAAAGACGGGAAAAATATCCTTTTCGAAGGTGCACAGGCTTTGATGCTGGATATCGATTTTGGAACTTATCCGTTTGTAACTTCATCTTCACCTTCTACTGGTGGCGTTTGTACAGGTGCTGGTGTGCCTCCCACGGCGTTGCAAAACTTAATTGGCGTTGCAAAAGCTTACACCACAAGAGTTGGAAACGGTCCTTTCCCTACGGAATTGGATAATGAACTTGGTGAAAATATCAGACAAATCGGTGCAGAGTTTGGAGCGACCACAGGAAGACCGAGAAGAACTGGCTGGTTAGATCTTGTTTCCCTGAAACATGCTTGTATGATCAACGGAATCAATAATTTGGTGATTACGAAATTGGATGTTCTTACAGGTATTCATCCTTTGAAAATCGCGACAAAATATAAAACTGAAGACGGAAAAATTATTGATTATTTCACTTCTTCTACTACCAAATTGTACGACTACGAACCACAATACGAAGAGTTAGACGGCTGGGATGAAGATATTACAAATGCAAGAACGTACGACGAGCTTCCTGCAAATGCTAAAAAATATATCGAATTCATCGAGGAGCATTTGGGAATCAACGTTTATTTGGTTTCAGTGGGTCCGGAACGTTCTCAGAATATCATCAGAAAAGAACTTTTCTAAAAAAAATTAAGTATACTTACAAAGCTTTTCCACAAAGGGAAAGCTTTTTTTGTTTTAACAAACTTTGGCAGTGATTTTATTTTTTGGAATAATAATTGAAAAGTGTAAGTCAACAATTCACATTGAGTGAAAAAATGAATGATTATGAAAAAATTATTTTTAACAGGATTCGCGGCAACATTGATTTTGACATCGTGTAATAAAGATGAAAAAATTCAGACTGCATCCTTAGAACAGCAAAAATTAGATTATCAGGCGAGACAGATCGACCTTGAAAAACAAAAACTTGCAATAGAAAAAGAAAAAATATCTTTCGAGAAACAAAAAGACAGTCTCAATAAAGTAGCGGAAGCAAAAGAGGCTGAAAGAAAAGCCGAAGCTAACAGAGTTGCAAGAAACTCAACGCCCAGAAGAAGTTCATCTTCCGGAAGTTCTGGTGGAGGCGGAGGATCATCTTCCAGTTCTACAGCATCTAATTCTGGTTCATCCAGCACAGCAGGAACTACCGCAACGCAGAAAAAAGGATGGAGTAGTGCGGCAAAAGGCACTGTGATTGGTACAGTCGGTGGTGCAGCTGCTGGAGCGATTATTTCTAAGAAAAATCCGGGTCTTGGTGCCGTGATTGGTGGTGTTGCCGGTGGTGCAACAGGTTACACAATTGGTAGAGCCAATGACAGAAAAACAGGACGAGTTCAAAAGTAAATTTTCTTCACACATATATATTAAACACAGAAAGATTGCTTATTTTTAAGCAATCTTTTTTTATGCTTTTCATTTTCTTTACCATTTTGATTTTGCTGGCAGTTAATTTCGGGATCGGAATTATCACTAGGAATTTGCTTAAAATTGAAGATCATAATTTCGTGCTGGCCTCATTTTTGGGAATGATTGGAATCACAATATCAGAGACGGTTTTCGCTTTTTTCTTTCCACTGAATTCTTATTTTGAACTTTTTTTTGTTATAGCAGGCTTGTCTGGAACTGGCTTTTTTTTGATTAAAGAAAAATTATCACAGTTCAATTTTAAATTTGATTTTTGGTTTTATTTTTTTCTATCTATTATAATTTTTTCTGCGTCATTTTCACCTTATTTATTTGATCATTACGGTTATTATATTCCAACCATTTCGTATTTGAATGAGGTTGGTTTCGTGAAAGGAATTTCAAATCTTGATTTGTTGCTTGGACAGACTTCATTTTGGCATATTTATCAGGCTGGATTTTCTCATTTTACAGATCCTTTTTTGAAGATTAATTCTTATTTGTTGGTTCTTTTTTTAATTTATATTTATGAACGGAAACAATATTTTTTACTGATTTTGCTTCCCATATTTTTACTTTTCGTTCAGCAGCCAAGTCCGGATTTGCCGATATTAATTATCAGTTTAATTGTAATTAATGAATTAATTAATAAAAGAGAAAGCACGATCCTTCTGTATTTATCACTATTTGCGGTTTGCATCAAGCCGATTGTTTTTTGGTTGCCGCTTTTTGTGATTTTTAATGATTTCAATCGGAATAAATTTAAGCTAAAATCAATTTTTCCAATTGCTTTATTTGGGATTTTACTGGTGCTGAAAAATCTTTGGCTTTTCGGATTTCCAATTTTTCCGGTTTCTTTTCCCGATTTTAACTTAGCCTGGAAACCAAGTCAGGAAATGATGACTTACTCATCTCAAATTGGCTTAATGAAGTCTTATGATATGAAATATTCTTTTGAACAGGTTTCACGTTTTAATTTGATCGATAAAATATATCATTGGTTTACAATTGGTTATAAATCTGTTTTGAATCTTGGAATTATCATTTCATTAATCATTATTTCAATTGTTGCATTAAAGAAAAAGAATAAATTTTATTATTTATTATTGATTTGCTTAGTTTTAAAATCAATTTTAATAATATCATTTTCAGCGCAATACAGATTATTTCTTGATGTTTATTTGATCGCCATCTTTTTATTGATTAAGAATTTTTCGGAACAGAAAGCAGTTTTCACAACAGTTTTTCTGTCAATATTTATCAGCGTGATTTTTACATTTCCCGGATTCATTCAAAAGTATAACATTGGAAAACGAATGTCGGCGTTTAATTTTTCTCAACTTTATAAACCACAGGTAAATTCTGCGATCAATATTTACTCAGAATATAAGATTGGGAATTTCATTTTTAATGTACCAAAAGATCCTTTAAATAAAAACGCTTTTCCTGTACTTAATGTTTATGACCTGAAGCTTTATGATTATTATGGCATTTTCCCGCAATATTTTGGAAAGGATTATAAAAGTGGATTTTTTCAAAGAAGATTGACTGACACCGAAAAAGTTCAGTTGAAAAATATCATCTCCCAAACTGAAAAACTGAACCCATAATTCCTCTATTTTTTCTTTATCTTTGAATCTGATTTTCTATCAAAGAATTAGTTTTTAAAACATTGATTTTAAGTCTGATATATAAATTTTAATATCTAAGTTCCAGTTATGCCCGATTTTTTACATCCCGACAAAGAAAATTATTCAAATGACGATTTGATTCAGGAGGAAAAAATCCGTCCGCAGAGTTTTAATGATTTTGCAGGACAAAGAAAAACCCTTGATAATCTGGAAGTTTTTGTTGCGGCTGCGAGAAATCGTGGTGGCGCCCTGGATCATGTTCTTTTACACGGTCCGCCGGGACTTGGGAAAACGACTCTGGCAAATATTATTGCTAATGAATTGGGTGTTGGCTGTAAAATCACATCAGGTCCTGTTCTCGACAAACCCGGAAGTCTAGCCGGATTGCTGACCAATCTTGAAGAAAATGATGTGCTTTTCATCGATGAAATCCACCGGCTTTCTCCGATTGTAGAGGAATATCTTTACTCCGCAATGGAAGATTATAAGATCGATATTATGCTGGAAACCGGTCCCAATGCGCGTTCTGTACAGATCGGACTCAACCCATTTACGTTAGTTGGTGCGACTACCAGAAGTGGAATGTTGACCAAGCCAATGCTCGCCAGATTCGGAATTCAGTCCAGATTGGAATATTATACAATAGAACTTCTCGGAATGATTATCGAAAGAAGTGCGAGGGTTTTGGGCGTGAAAATCTACGAAGATGCTGCTCTGGAAATCGCCAGAAGAAGCCGTGGAACGCCTAGAATTGCAAATGCACTTTTGAGAAGAGTCCGTGATTTTGCCGAAATCAAAGGAAATGGAGAAATAGAAATCGGAATTGCAAAATTTGCATTAAATTCTCTCAATGTGGACGAATTTGGTCTTGATGATATGGATAACAAAATTATGCGTGTTATGATTGAAAATTTCCGTGGAAAACCAGTCGGTATTTCTGCTCTGGCCACATCTATTGCAGAGAATCCTGAAACATTGGAAGAGGTCTATGAACCGTTTTTGATCCAGGAAGGTTTTATTATAAGAACACCAAGAGGAAGAGAAGTGACTGACAAAGCTTACAAACATTTGGGGATTTCCAGGCCACGAAATACAGGTGAGCTTTTTTGACAGTATTTAATATTATTCAGTACAGAATATCGTCTATATAAATCTACAACTTTGGTAATTCTGCCGAAGTTTTGTATTTTAGCCAAAAGCGATAATCAAATTTGATACTTAAAAATCTGTATCAATTGAGATCAAAAAACGAAAAATTATGAAACTCTATCCAATCCAATGCGGGAAATTCAAATTAGACGGCGGCGCAATGTTTGGCGTAGTCCCAAAAACACTTTGGGAAAAGACAAATCCGGCTGACGAAAGAAACCTTATAGAATTGGGAACTCGATCTCTTCTTGTGGAAGATGGCAAAAAATTAATCCTCATCGATTGCGGACTGGGAGACAAGCAGGATGAGAAATTCTTCGGACATTATTCACTTTGGGGTGATGATTCTTTGGATAAGAATTTGAAAAAATTTGGTTTCGTGCGCGATGATATTACGGATGTTTTCCTCACGCACCTTCATTTCGACCATTGCGGTGGCGCAGTAGAGTGGAATGATGATAAATCCGGTTACAGACCAGCCTTCAAAAATGCACATTTCTGGACGAATGAAAACCATTGGAAATGGGCAACAGAACCAAATCCCAGAGAAAAGGCAAGCTTCTTGAAGGAGAATATTCTTCCAATGCAGGAAAGCGGACAGCTTAACTTCTTACCTTTGCCGACAACAGGAAATTATGGCTTTGCGCCAGACCTGAAAATGGATGTGATCTTCGTTGATGGTCACACTGAAAAGCAAATGCTGCCAGTTCTCCAGTATCAGGAAAAAACTATTGTCTTCGCAGCAGATTTGATTCCGACTGCAGGTCATATTCCGCAGGTTTATGTGATGGGTTATGATACAAGACCGATGCTGACAATGGAGGAAAAAGGTAAATTTTTGAAACAATGTGTGGATAATGATTACCTTTTGTTTTTCGAACACGATGCACACAACGAATTGGCAAGTCTGAAGATGACCGAACGTGGCGTGAAACTGGATCAGACCTTTAGTTTTAATGAAGTTTTTGGATATTAATTAAATTATGGAAATACAAGATATAACACAAAATCAGGAAGATATTCCTCCTCCCAGGATCATTGGGCTGACAGGCGGAATCGGGTCAGGGAAAACATCTGTGGCGAAATTTTTGGAGAACAAAGGTTTTCCGGTCTATTATTCAGACGATCAGGCAAAAAATATTGTCAATATTGATCCTGTCTTGAAAGAAAAAATAATTGCACTCCTGGGAGAACAAGCCTACCTGGATGGAATTTATAACAGAAAATATGTTGGAGAAAAAGTTTTCAATGATGCAGAACTTCTGGATCAGTTGAACCAGTTGATTCATCCGGCTGTAAGATTGGATTTTGAAAAATGGGTGGCTTCTCAGACTTCAGAGTTTGTTTTTAAAGAAACAGCACTGTTATTTGAATTAAAATTAAATGAGCAATGTTACAAATCTCTTTTGGTAACAGCCGATGACAATCTCAGGATCAAAAGAACAATGGATCGCGATCATAAAACCTACCGGGAAATTGAAACCATAATGCAGAATCAAATGCCGGAAAAAGATAAAATGAAACTGGCAGACTTCATTATTTTTAACAATTCCGACAGAGATAATCTGGAAGCTGAAACCGATATATTTCTTACAGAGCTCAATTAATCTCAATAATATAAAAACAAAAATCCCCGAAATTAACTTTCGGGGATTTCTTATTTAAGTAAAATCTTAATCTTAATTCTTGATGAATTTGGTTTGGGATTTTTCTCCGTTAGATTCTACTGTCAGGATGTAAACACCTTTTGTCAGTTTAGAAACATTTACTTTTCCGTCAGTTGTACCTTGGTTTACCAATTGACCTCCAACGTTGTAGATTTCGAACTGAGTTTTAGAAGAAACATTAGAGATATTAATCACGTCCGTTGCAGGGTTTGGATAAACCTGAATGTTATTTTTCTTAACATCTGCTACTGCCAGTACACCGATATTTACCGAGTAATCTTCAACCTGTCCATAACCGGAAGTTCCGCAAGGAGTAGAGTTTGGTGTCAAAGAGGAATCGTGAAGACGAACTCTCATTCTTGTTTTTCCAGTAAGAGCAGTTGCCGGGATTGTGATATTACCTGTCCAAGGAGATAATTTCTTAGCAGTTGTCAAAACCAATTCACCAGCATCTTCGAAATCGCCATCCTGGTTGAAATCGATCCAAACAAGGACCTGATCATCAGCATAAGATGTACCGCCAAATGACGCAGAGAAAGGATAAACTTGTCCCTTGTTTACGTTTCCTGTAATGGTTGTGAAATCTTCGTAACCTGCTGTAGAAGTAGATGCATTGTTGATGTTTGCAAACGTTACGTTAGCAATTTTTTCAAAACTTGTAGAAGTTGCACCAGCTGTACAATAAGCAATACCGGCTGTTGTAAAGTCAACATTAGCATAAGTTCCAACAGTTCCTGTACAGATAGAAGCAACACTTACGTTGTAAGCTGTATTAAGTGTTAATCCTGCTATTGTATAAGTATTGGTTGTAAGATTATTTACTTCAGTCCAGGTTGCGTCAGTTGCTTTTTTATATCTTAAAATATAAGTGGCGTCTGCAATTGCATCCCAATCTATTTTAGCGCCTGTCTGAGTGATGGCAGAAGCTACTAATCCTGCAGGAGCAGCACCGTTGCAAGTTACCATTGCAGAAACAGTTACTTTTCCAACAGCGTAGAAAACATTGTCAATAGCTGAAACTCTGATGGTAATAACTGTATTTGTAGGAATACCTGTGAAACTCAAATTCTCCGTTCCGTCATTCGCAGTAGATGCTGCTAAAACTGTCCAGGAAGTACCATTGTTTGTTGTATAATCTATTTTTACATTGGCAACACTGTAAGGTGCAGCTGCGGTATTTGCAACATCCCAAGTGAAAGCACCAGGTGCATTGTTGTAAACTTTTGTAGACGAAACTTTGAAAGGCCCGTCACTTCCAACAGTGATTAGCTGAGATCCAATTTGTGTCTGTTGTTTTGTAACATCAGCATTATTGTCTCTTACCGTTACTCGGAAATTCATTGCTCTTGCAACATTCGATACTGCTTCCCAATCTGTAGCACTAGATAGAGTTCCTGCTAAAACATTACTCAATTTAGGAAAATATCTGTAAGGTAGAGTAGAACTGTTCAAAGATCTGAATTTCGGACCTGCTGCATTGTTTCCTGTTACCGTTGTGATGGCAGAAGTAGATCTGTCATATTCTTCCCAGTTGTAAGTCAATGGATCGTTTTCAGCGTCTGTTGCAGATGCAGTCAAAACGAAAGCAGTACCTTTAGGAATTGTTTTGTTTGGTAAAGCTGCAACAACAGGAGGATTATTAGAAATCGTCGTGTTCACATCACAACTTTGAGTTCCTGTATAAGTTTGTACTTGTTCAATGCTTCTTACGTGGAAATATGCATCTGAATGTGGTTGTACATCTGCACTTGTGATTCCAGCGTATCCCATAATTGTAGATCCGGAACCTGGTTCCATATGTGCTGTATTATAAGGTGCTGTCTGAATACCATGTGAGAATGTATGATCTGCTCCAAACTGATGTCCCATCTCGTGAGCTACGTAATCGATATCGAAATTATCACCTTCTGGACCTCCTGTTCCCGGAGATGTAAATCCTGAACCTTTAGATGTGTCGTCCGAAGTGCTGGAAGGGTTTCTACAAACATTACCGATATCGCCGGCACTACCGCCACCTCCGGATCTTCCGAATAAATGGCCAATGTCATAAGCCGCATTTCCGATAACAGATGTTAAAGTTTGCTGAACTTCAAGATTCCAAGCGCCGGCGGCTCCTGTAGATGCATTTGAATACGGGTCTGTAGCTGCATTCGTGTAGATTAACTGAGGGAAATCCTGAACATTCATATGGATGGCGAAATCTTTTTCAAAAACACCATTAACTCTTGTCATTGTAGCATTAATCGCCGCTGCAGCCTGAGGCACACCTCCAAAGTAAGTGGTATATTCGCCGGTTACAGAAACTGCTAATCTGTAAGTTCTGTATTTCTTATCGCTGGCTTTGTTGAAATCAGTTACACTATGAGTGAAATCAGTTGAGTTGGATAGCGCATCCATTTGTTTTTTACTAAGGAAACTTTCGGTTGTATTGCATTCAAATGCTTTACCGGAAGTTAGCTTATTGCTTTTAGGGAAAACACCGTAGACCGTTCTATCTGTATTTTGCGGCTCGATGAACTGATATTCTCCGTCCTCGAATAGCATTGCCTGTAAGTCATAAGGCGAAACACTGAATCTTACGTAAACAGTAGGATCGTCTAATTTTACACCCGTGTAAGAACCTAATTGATAACGATCTGCCATTTCTTTTGCAACTACAGGCAAACTGTAAACAGCGAATTGCTCCACTTTACCATCCAAAGTTGGAAGGCTGATAATAACGGGTTTGCTGGTTTTGCCTGTGGGTTGAGCTTGAGAAAGCTGTGATCTGATTGCACCAAGATCTAATGAATAGAACTGTGTAGCTTTAGTTTGTCGTAGCTTTTCTCCTTTCATAGAAGTAGGGCTCCACTGTGCCAGAGCGCCTGTAATCATTCCTAAAGAAAGAAGAGAGGTAAAGATTTTCTTCATACTTTTAATTTAATTTTTATCAAATATAAAAGTTTTTTTTAGAAATAAATAAAAATGCGTCATAAAATATGACGCATTTTTAATAATATTGTTTTATTAGTATCGATTGTTTAATCTGTACTTATTTGTTCGTTACCATCCTGTAAAGGAATAATAGGAGAACTGAACCTCCAATTGCTACCAAGAAACTTGAAAAATTGAATCCTGAAACATCTACTCCTAAAAGCATAGATCCAAGCCAGCCTCCAAGCATTGCTCCTAAAATACCAATAATGATTGTTACTACCCAGCCTCCAGGATCATTCCCGGGATGAATTGCTTTTGCGATTGCTCCGGCGATAAGACCGAAAATAATCCATGTTAAAATACCCATAGTTTAAATTTTTAATGTTAATAGTGTGATTTGTTTATCTCTTTCTAAAGAATGAGTTTACAAATTCCATACCATTAAAAATTTGAAGGTCCTGCATTTTTTCGCCAACGCCAATATATTTTACAGGGATTTGAAATTGATCCGAGATGCCAATCACAACGCCCCCTTTCGCTGTACCGTCTAACTTTGTAACAGCCAGTGCAGTAACTTCCGTAGCTGCTGTAAATTGTTTTGCTTGTTCAAATGCATTTTGACCAGTCGAACCATCCAAAACCAATAAAACTTCGTGAGGCGCATCAGGTAAAACTTTTTGCATCACACGTTTTATTTTGGAAAGTTCATTCATCAGATTCACTTTATTGTGAAGTCTTCCTGCGGTGTCGATAATGACAACATCAGCATCTTGAGCTACCGCAGATTGTACGGTATCAAATGCCACAGATGCAGGATCAGATCCCATTTCTTGCTTCACAATCGGAACACCAACTCTTTCGCTCCAAATCACCAATTGATCTACAGCAGCAGCACGGAAAGTATCTGCAGCTCCAAGAACTACTTTCAGTCCTTGAGATTTGAATTGATGAGCTAATTTCCCGATTGTAGTCGTTTTTCCAACACCGTTGACGCCTACAACCATTATGACATAGGGTTTTTTGCTTATATCAATATTATCAGTATCAAGATGTGGATTGTCTAGTAATAACCCAGAAATTTCTTCTTTAAGGATCTCATCAAGTTCGCTTACATTCACATATTTGTCTCTTGCAACGCGTTCTTCAATTCTTTTGATGATTTTGATGGTCGTTTCTGCGCCCACGTCGGAAGCGATGAGAACTTCTTCCAAATTGTCAAGAACTTCATCATCAACTGTATTTTTGCCGACAACCGCTCTGGATATTTTATCAAAAAAACCCTGGCTGGATTTTTCCAATCCTTTGTCAAGTGTTTCCTTATCTTCTTTTTTGAATATTTTTTTAAACCAACTCATTTGATATATAAATGATTAATGATAATCGATAAATGATTTTACCTGAAACAAATATAACAAAAAAACTACCCTTAAAAAGAGTAGTTTTCTATATTGTATCCGGTTGAGAGATTATTTTTTAAGATAAGCTTCAACTTCGTCAGCGTTCATTACTTTTTCTTCAAAAACGTAAGCTTCAGATTTAGAAGACTTCACCATTTTGATAACTTTGGTCATTTTTTTTGATCCAGCACCACCTTGAAGCGTTGCTACTACTTTTTTTGCCATTGTAAAATATTTTTATAGATTACTTAATCTCTTTGTGAACAGTATATTTCTTAAGAACCGGATTGAATTTTTTAAGCTCCAATCTCTCTGTAGTGTTCTTTTTATTTTTTGTAGTAATGTATCTTGACATTCCTGCTACGCCGCTTTCTCTGTGCTCAGTACATTCTAGAATTACCTGAACTCTGTTACCTTTTTTAGCCATTACTTAGTAGTGTTTTTAATAAATCCATTTCTAGCTGCTCTTTCAAGCGCCTCCTCGATACCAATCTTATTGATAATTCTCAATCCGTGTGCAGAAACTTTCAGGGTTACTGATTTATCTTGCTCAGGAAGAAAAAATTTCTTCTCTAGTAAATTAATTTCAAAACGTCTTTTCGTTTTGTTATTAGCGTGGGAAACGTTGTTTCCTACCATTGCACGCTTACCTGTTATTTGGCAAATTCTTGACATATCTCGATGTTCTTTTGACTAATGAATATTTGAGAGTGCAAAATAAAGGATTATTTTCCGGATAGGCAAATTATTTTAAAAATAATTCATAAAAAAACGAACGTGAAATATTTGATAATTAATATTCCACGTTCGTCCCTTTTTATATAGTGCAATTCTAGTTTTCTATAAAGAATTTAACGTTTTCCAACGGATTTCCCGGCATTGCTACCTTTCCTTTGATCAGAATAGGGCATTGTATCAATTCGGGATTTAAAGCAATGACTTCCAGTGCCTGATCGTCATTCACAGTTTCTGAGTCAGAAAAATATTTTTTGTAAAGCTCTGTTGAATGTCTCAGAATTCTACTTGGATTTTTATTTAGTTTTTTGAATAAAGTCCTCAATTCAAAAAGGCTCAACGGATCTTTTTTGATATCAATGATTTGAAATTTGATATCATTCTCGTCCAGATATTCCAGAATAGCTTTGGATTTTGGACAGCTGTTGTTGTGAATTACTTTTATCATGATGCTTTAAATTTAAAATTTGGCGATTCTATTTTTTGAGATTTGTACAATTATTTCGCCAAAAATAATTTAAAACAAACCGTTCAGCTCTGCATCAATTCTTTCCAATATGTACCCGAAATCTTCCTGTTTTTCTACAAAATCCAAGTTGTCAACGTCTATTATAAGAAGCTTGCCTTCTTTGTAATTTTCTATCCAGCTCTGGTATTTGTTGTTCAGTTTTGAAAGGTAATCAATACTGATTCCGGCCTCATATTCGCGTCCTCTTTTGGAGATCTGTCTCACCAAAGTTGGGACGTCTGCTCTAAGGTAGATTAGCAAATCCGGTGCCGAAACAAAGTCTTTCATCAAGGAAAATACTGATAAATAATTCTTAAAATCTCGTTCGGAAAGCAAGTTCATTTCAGCTAAATTCTCAGCAAAAATGTGTGCGTCTTCGTAGATTGTTCTGTCCTGTATCACGTTTTTTCCGCTCTCGCGAATCTCCTTCACTTGTCGGAATCTGCTGCCTAAAAAGTAAATCTGAAGTGCAAAACTCCATTTCGACATATCGCCATAAAAATCATCCAAATAAGGGTTGTGATCTACGTCTTCAAATTGTGCTTCCCAATTGTAATGCTTGGACAGCATTGTCGTAAGCGTAGTTTTCCCGGCTCCAATATTTCCTGTAACAGCGATGTGCATTTTTAAATTATAATTGATAGGTGATAATTGATGAACGATAAAATTGATAAACCGAAACTATAATATCATTTATGACTTATCGATTATCATTTATTTGATGTAAAGATAAAGCTTGTCTTTTATGAGAGCCAAAAATCCTGCATTATTTTTATCCACAAGTTTTGCGCTTTCATTTTTGAAGATTTCAGACAGGTTTTTGCCGTCAAACTGATGAACAGTCTGGTCTCCGAAAATCAGAATGTCATTATTGATTCGTCGGAGTTTTCGGGCATTGGAAATTGGAGAAGTGTAGAGTAGTGTTGCTTTGGTATTGTAAACTTCGAAAGTGTTTTCGCTAAGAATATAGATCCTGTTATTGTAAACCAAAAAATCCTTCAGCGATTGGAGATTGATGTTAAAAGGAAAAGAACTGATCGTAGAAGTGCTTCTGAAGTTATATTGGATCAAGGTTTTGTTGCTGTCATCAATCATCCAGGCGTATTGGAGATCTTCTGCGTACACGGCTTTTATAAATCCAAATGTAGCGCTCAGATTTATTTTCTGGATCTCGTTCAGATTTTGATCAATGAATTTAATTTCCTGAGCATTTTCGGAAAACATCACGATATTCAAAGGATTGTTCACGCTCTGGATTTTGTAAGGAAAAGTCAGCATCAGTTTCCCGAGCTGAGTTCCGAGAGAATCATATTTCGTAAAACTTAAATCCTTATTCTTATATAAATAGATGCTTCCGTAATCGTCTCCCAAAAGTTCCTGCACATCTTTGGTGTACAAAGAATCCAAGCCTATCTTCTTCTGAGAAAAAAACAGGCTTGAACTTAATATTAATATGAGCGAAAAGAACTTCAATAAAAATAGGTTTCAGAAATTAATTCGGAGCTTATCTTTTCCCGCCGTTCAGCGTAATGATAAGATCTTTGGTAAGTGCCTTATTTTGATTGTAAGCGGCGTCACAGATGGAGGTAGTTACATTATATGTCCCCTTTTCTACCATAATATAATTTTGTCCGTTGGCGGGAACAGTTAAGTTATAGAATTTTTTACCACTTATTTTGATCACAAGAATACATTTTGATTTGTTTACAAACTGTACGATGGCTTCTTTTTTATTAGGATCATTGTTGAAAAGGCTTGTAAGAACTGCAGCTGTATTCTTTGCCTGCTCAGAAGGCTGTCCCTTTGCTGCCGTTGTTCCCACTTTGGAAGTTTTCTCGATTTTGTTTTCCGTCATTTGGGTAATAGTTGGTTTTGCAACAGTTGATGATTTCCCATAAGAAAGTGACGGTAATCTTCTTTGCAGTTCCGGAACGGCCGGATGTTTTGGATTGTCTCTGATGAATTTCTCTACTACAGCGCGGTCATTGGTCTTTTTTGCTTCAAAAACGCTGACTTGAGAAAAGATAGAAATGGACATCAGGAAAAACGAAAGTAAAAATATCTTCTTCATTATATATTAAGATCTGTTATTGATTTGTAACGTAAAAATAAATTAATTCTTGTGAATTGATTGGAAATTTATAATAAATAAATGAGAAGTTGACTATTTTGATTTTAAAAACGCTCTGCGGATTCTATTTTATTAAGAATATGAATGTGTATTATTTTTTTATAAAAATCACTATATTTGCACGCTGAAAAACGTGAAAGCGTAAAATCAAAACAAAATAATAAATAAATAATTTCATTATGTATACACCAGTAGCTGCAGATGTAGCAAAACTAAGAAACACCACAGGTGCAGGAATGATGGATTGCAAGAAAGCTCTTACAGAAGCTGAAGGAGATTTCGAAAAAGCAATCGACATCCTTAGAAAAAAAGGTCAAAAAGTTGCTGCTAACAGAGCAGACAGAGATTCTTCTGAAGGTGCAGTTATCGCAAGAGTAAACCAGGACAACACTTTAGGAGCGATCATCTCTCTTAACTGTGAGACTGACTTTGTTGCTAAGAATGATGCATTCGTAGAATTGGCTTACGAATTGGCTGAGCAAGCAGTTGCTTATTCTAACAAAGAAGAGTTTTTGGCTTCTGATTTCCACGGACAAACTGTTGCTGATAAATTGATCGAGCAGACTGGAATCATCGGAGAAAAAATCGAGATCGGTGCTTTCGAAAGTATTCAGGGAGCGTTCTTGGGAGCTTACATCCACGCTGGAAACAAAATTGCTGCCATCACTTCTCTTTCTGCAAAAGTAGACGGAGCTGACGAAGCTGCAAAATCTGTTTCTATGCAAGTAGCTGCGATGAACCCAATTGCACTTGACGAAACTCAGGTTTCTCAGGAAACTATTGACAAAGAATTGGAAATCGAAAGAGAATTGTTGACAAAAGAAGGGAAACCTGCAAACATCATCGATAATATCCTAAAAGGAAAAATGCAGAGATTCTACAAAGACAACACTTTGGTACACCAGTCTTTCATCAAAGATGCGGGAATCAGTGTTGCTGACTATGTAAAATCTGTAAACGGAGATCTTAAAGTGACAGGATTCGTAAGAGTTGCTTTAGCTTAATCGAGGTTCCAAACAAATATATTAAATCCTGCTGTATTTTTACGGCAGGATTTTTTGTTTGATACCTCATTTAAAAAACAAAATAGACTAAATTTGTCGTCCTAATATTTCATATGTTGAAAAAGAGTTTCCTGTTTATATTAATTTTTATTTCGTCTCTGTTTTTTGCACAAATGGATGTTGAACATTGGTTTGCACCAATATTTGATTCTTCTGCCAATACAGAATTGGATAGTGACAGTGGAGATTATCTTTATTTGTCAACAGATCAAGCAACTCCCTTTGAAGTGATTGTTTATTCTGAAAATATTGAAATAAACAGAGTAAATATAAGTTTTGGAAATCCCGTTTATATTAAAATTGAAGACGGTCTTGTGACAACAAGAAATTCTAGTGACGTATTTACCACGAGTAAAAAAGGCCTTCACTTGGTTGGGACTAATAAATTTTTTGCAAACCTTAGGATTTTAAGAAGAAATCATGCAGAGATCATCAATTCCAAAGGATTGGCAGCATTGGGCGAAACTTTTTATGCAGGAATGGCCAGGCTTTCTGATGCTAAAAGTTATTATAACTATCAGACCAGTGTAATTGCTACACAAAATAATACAAAAGTTGATATTTCAGGATATGATCCAGGGTTAAGATTTTCAGACGGGAACACTTATCCAAGCGGTATATCGGTTACGCTGCAAAAAGGTGATTCTTATATAATATCTGCACCATATTCTCTTACCAGTCCAAATGGTTTGATCGGTATGAAAATTCAGGCAA